>Ga0209378_1001479_pt1 | contig 16718 bp, 16 predicted proteins | sample GraSoiAngelo_156_FD_186170 | JGI IMG/M metagenome (GOLD analysis project Ga0209378, IMG submission 186170) | Grasslands soil microbial communities from the Angelo Coastal Reserve, California, USA - 14_1009_13_40cm (SPAdes) (version 2) | ecosystem: Environmental > Terrestrial > Soil > Grasslands ... | reverse complement strand
GAGCACGGCGGCGAGCCCCGTGATCTCGAACACTTCTTTTCCGGTCAGCCCCACATTCTCCGGCGTCTCGTTGGGCAGGAATTGGAGCGGCAGGATCCCCATCCCCACCAGGTTCGAGCGGTGGATGCGCTCGTAGCTCTGCGCGATCACCGCGCGCACACCGAGCAGCCGCGGGCCTTTCGCCGCCCAGTCGCGCGACGAGCCCGAGCCGTACTCCTTCCCCGCGATCACGATGAGCGGCACGCCCTCGGTCTGGTACTTCACCGAGGCGTCGTAGATCGTCAGCTGCTCGCCGTCGGGGAGGTGCAGTGTGACCGGCCCCTCCGACCCCGGCGCGAGCAAGTTCTTGAGCCGCACGTTGGCGAACGTGCCGCGTACCATCACTTCGTGGTTGCCACGGCGCGCGCCGTAGGAGTTGAAGTCTTCGGGCTTCACCCCGTGGCCGATCAGGTACTGGCCGGCGGGGCTGGTTTTGCGGATGGCGCCGGCGGGCGAGATGTGGTCGGTGGTGATGCTGTCGGCCAGGAGGCACAGCACGCGCGCCCCGCGGATGTCCGTGACCGGCCCTGGCGTCCGCGGCATGCCGTCGAAGTACGGCGCCCGGCGGATGTAGGTCGAATCGGGCTCCCAGGCGAACCGATCGCCCGCGGGGACCGGAAGCCCCCGCCAGCGCTCGTCCCCCGTGAAGACCTCGCCGTACTGCTTGTGGAACATCGCCGACTTGATGGACGAGCGGACCACATCGTCCACGTCTTTGGCCGACGGCCAGATGTCGCGCAGATAGACGGGCTTCCCGTCCTCGCCCGTCCCGAGGGGCTCCGACTGGAGATCGAGATCGATCCGCCCCGCGAGCGCGTACGCCACGACCAGCGGCGGGGACGCCAGGTAGTTCGCCCGCACTTCCTGCTGGATGCGGCCCTCGAAGTTGCGGTTCCCCGAGAGCACCGCGCACACTACCAGCTCTCCCTCGGCGACCGCGGCGGACACGGCCGCCGGCAGGGGCCCGGAGTTGCCGATGCAGGTGGTGCAGCCGTAGCCCACGAGGTGGAACCGCAGCTCCTCGAGATACCGCATGAGCCCCGCCTGCTGGAGATAGTCCGTCACCACCTTCGAGCCGGGCGCGAGGCTGGTCTTCACCCACGGCTGCGCTTTGAGGCCCTTCTCCACGGCCTTCTTCGCCACGAGCCCTGCCGCGATCATCACCGACGGATTCGAGGTGTTGGTGCAGCTCGTGATCGCGGCGATCACGACGGAGCCGTGCCGCAGCTTGCAGTCCACGCCGTCGAGCTGCAGATCGATGTGGGTGCGGCGTCGGGGCGGCGCGTCCACTGCGGTCGCGACGTTGCCGCCCTCGGCCTCCCAGGGACCTGAGTTCACGACCGGCGCGATCGGCGACGTGGGCTTGACCAGCGCCGGGAGCGCGAGATGGAAGTTCCGGGGCAGATCGCGTAGCGACACCCGGTCCTGCGGCCGCCGCGGCCCGGCGAGGCTCGGCTCGACCGTCGCGAGGTCGAGCGAGACGGTATCGGCGTACACCGGCTCCGCCGCGGCGCCCGAGTGAAACAGCCCCTGCTCCTTCATATACGCCTCGACCAGCTGCACCTGCTCCTTCGGCCGGCCCGTGAACTCGAGGTAGCGCAGGGTCTCCTGATCCACCGGGAAGATCCCCACGGTGGCACCGTACTCGGGCGCCATGTTGCCGATGGTCGCGCGGTCGGCGAGGGGCAGGGTGGCGATCCCGGGACCGTAGAACTCGACGAACTTTCCGACCACTCCCTTCTTGCGGAGCATCTCCGTCACGGTCAGCACGAGGTCGGTCGCGGTCGCGCCCTCGCTGAGCTTGCCGATGAGTCGGAAGCCCACGACCTGGGGGATCAGCATCGAGACCGGCTGCCCCAGCATCGCGGCTTCCGCCTCGATCCCCCCAACGCCCCAGCCGAGCACGCCCAGCCCGTTGATCATCGTGGTGTGTGAGTCGGTGCCCACGAGGGTGTCGGGATAGGCTTGCGGCATCGACCCTTGGCGACTTGGCGATGTGGCGTCGGCGGAGCCGCCGGGGCCTGTAAAGACGACCCGTGCCAGGTATTCGAGGTTGACCTGGTGCACGATGCCGGTGTCGGGCGGCACGACGCGGAATCCCTGGAACGTGCGCTGCGCCCACCGCAGCAGGGCGTACCGCTCGCGGTTGCGCTGGAACTCGAGGTCGGCATTCACCTGGAACGCGGTAGGCGTGCCGAACTCATCCACGATCACGGAGTGGTCGATCACGAGCTCGGCGGGGAGCAGCGGGTTGACCTGTTTCGGGTCGCCGCCCATGCCTTGCATCGCGTCGCGCATGGCGGCGAGGTCCACGACCGCCGGAACGCCGGTGAAGTCCTGCATGAGGACGCGCGCCGGCATGAAGGCGATCTCGTCGTCGGGAGTCTTCTTCGGGTCCCAGCGCGCGAGTCGCTCGATTTCCGCTGGGGCCACCGTGCGCCCGTCCTCGCGGCGCAGCAGGTTTTCGAGCAGGATGCGGAGCGAGTACGGGAGGCGAGCGACGGGGAGGCCGCGGCGCTCGAGCGCGTCCAGTCGGAAGATCTCGAAGGTGCCGCCGGCGGTCTTGAGCGGCGCCCGCGCGCCGAAACTGTTCGATGTCGTCATTCCACGACCTTCACGCCCGCGACGAAGTACTGCGTCTCTCCGAAGCAGCTCGTCGGGATGCCCATGTGCTGTTGGTAGGTCAGCGCCACGCGCTTGCCCATGGCCTGGTTGATGCGTGCGGCGACGGAATCGTCCCGCACCGTGAAGTAAAACTTCTCCGACATCGTCCCCGGGATGGACACGAGCGCCAGCTCGCCCTCCCAGGTCTTACAGATCCACCCCTTCTTGGAGAACTTCTGCACGTAGCCGGCGCGCTCTCCGCTCGAGTAGGTCCACGTCAGGGCCGTCCAGGTATACAGGACCAACAGGAGCACGAGCACGATCGGCACGGCGGCGATGATCAGCTTGTGGGTCCGCGACAGCGTGAAGTTCACGGGGGGAAGTTAACCTCGTAGGTCTCCGTCTTGTACGGCGTGAAGCCGCGCTTCCGGTAATTGGGCAGCGCGTGGGGATGATCGAGCGTGCAGGTATGGAGCCACACGCGCGAAGGCCCGAGGGCCCAGGCGTCGCGCACCGCGCAAGAGAGGAGATGCTTGCCGAGGCCCTGGCCGATCGCGCCCGGGAGGAGCCCGAAGTAGGCGATCTCGACGGAGCGGTCCTCGGGCACCCGGCGCAGCTCGTACCACCCCGCGAGCGCGCCGCGGCGCCGCGCGACGTGCAGCGTGATCCCGGGCTGCGCCAGGTGCGCGCGGATCTCTTCGTCGGTCCAGTCCCAACGGTCGCGCCAGTGGTAGGCCTCGCCGACGGTGCGGTAGCACTCGCGATACAGCGCGGGCGTCGGCCGCTCGACCCGCTCGACCACGAGGTCGGGGAACGCGCCGAACCCCGGTTTGAATTGGCTCGCCCGCGAGAGCTCCAGATATGTGCGTGTGGCCTGCATGTGCGTCCTAGGCGTCTTGGCGTCTGTGCGTCTTGGCGTCTACTTTCTTGCCATGACCTTCAACCGCATGGGGACCGCTCCCCTACCGCTCGCGCTGCACCTCGCGAGCTACACGGTACTCGGACTGTTCTGCTTCTTCGCGGGGTCGCTCAATTTGATCGACCCCGTTAAGATCCCGCACGGCCTGATGTTCCTCGCCGTGTGCGGGTTCAGCTGGGGCTACGTCTTCGGCATCCTGATGGCGCGGAAGGAAGTCGTGATCCTCGGCTTCCTCGCGAGCGCCGCCTGGCTCGTCGTCGCCGCCGTCGGGGCCGCGCGGTTCGGGTTCGACTGGCGACTCACCGCGCTGCTGGTGGCGCTCGGGGCCTCGGGCCTGATCGTGCTCGGGTTCTACCGCAGCCGCATCCTGGAGCACTGAGCGCCGGCTCAGCCGAGGTGCCTCGTCTCCACATGCTCGGGGGCGGCCGGCAGCTCGACCACGAACCTCGCGCCTCCGAGCTCCGACTCTTCGATCCAGATCTTCCCCCCGACCTCGGTCACCACGCGCTGGCAAATCGCGAGGCCGAGGCCCGTCCCCTCGTCGGGGCCCTTGGTGGTGAAGAAGGGATCGAAGATACGGCCCCGAATCTCCCGGGGAATGCCCGGCCCCGAGTCGTCCACCGTCAACCGGACCCAACCCTCGCGGGCCTGCGTCCGGAGCTGGACGATGGCGGGCTTCCGGCCGCGCACCACGTACTCCGCATTGGTCACGAGATTGATCACGACCTGCTGCAGCTCCTGACCCAGGCCCAGCACGGCGGGCGCGGACTGGTCGAGCGTCGTACGAAACTCGACGCTCTCGGCGCGCAGCACCCGTTGACGGATCTCGGCGACGTCGTGCACCAGGTCGTTCATCTGGACCCGCGTTGGGGTCGTGTCGGCGCGCCGGGCGAGCCGCAGCAGGCTGCGGACGATCCGCGCGGCACGATCCACCTCACGCGTGATGGTCGCCGCCGTGGTGCTGGTGTCGGGATCCTTGCTGGCGCGGCCGAGCAGCTCCGCCTCCATCCGGATCGCCGCCAGCGGGTTGTTCACCTCGTGCGCCACGCCGCTGGCGATCTCGCCGACGGTCGCGAGCTTCTCGCGCGCGATCAGCTCGCGCTGCGCGCGCAGCTCGTCGGTCCGGTCGTACAGCGCCACCAACAGGTTGTCCGGTCCGACGCCCGAGAGCCCGGTGATAGTGCAGTCGCAGATGCGGCGATCCCCGGACGGCTGGGTCACGAGCACCCGCCCGTGCCACGGGGTGCCGTCGCGCGGGCGCGCCAGCACGAGGTGCAGCGAGATCTCGCTGGGGGACAGGCCGAGCGCCTCGAGATGCATCCCGAGCGCCTGTGCTTCGGACGGGATGCCCAGCAGGCGGCACGCCGCCTGGTTGAGCTGCTGGATGCGGCCGCTCCGCTCCACCAGCGCCATCGGGAGCGGGCTGCCGTCCACCATGGCATGGGCCCGTTCCGCCGCGGCGCGGGCGCCGCTCACCGCTTCTGAGAGCTCGAGCCCGCCGGCGATATAAGCCGCCACCGCGGTGAGATACTGGAGCTCCATGAGCGTGAAGGGCAGCGGCTGCTCCGCACCGGTGCGCAGGTAGCGCACCACTCCCACCGCGCCCGCGACGCCGCTCGAGGTCCGCAGGGGCGCGATCATCGCGGCCCGCGCCATGCCGGACGGCGACAACGCGCGCTGGGCGTCGGCTTCGCTCAGAATGTCGTCGGTGAGAAACGGCTCGCCGGTCCGGATCACGCGTCCTGTGGCGCTCGCATCGATCGCGATCTCGGCACCGTCGAGCTCCACGCACTGTCCCACGGTCGAGGCGACGCGCAGCGTGTCGGGACCGGCACCGCGCAGTGCCACGTACGCGCCCTGCGCATCGACCAGGCTCGTGACGCTCTGGAGCGTGTAGCGGAGCAGCAGCTCGCGCTCCGGCGCCGCCAAGAGCCAGCGCGACAGCTCCACCAGGAACGTGCCGAGCCGGCGCTCGCGCTCGAGCCCGCTGCGACGTGCCACCATGACGGCCAGGTGCGTCGCGATCTCGATCGTGGAGCGCAACACCTCGCCGGGGAAGCCGGCCGGGAGCCCCTCGAAACGCGCGCTCACATGACGGCCCTCGGCATCGTGGTAGTCCGCGAGGAACGTCTCGCCCTCCTTGCCGGGTGCGCCCGCTTCGAGCGTCCCCGATTCGCTCAGTCCCCTGTACGTGAGCTGGACGCGCGCGCCCCCCCCGCACTCGCTGAGGATCTCGGTGGCGGTCTGCCAGAAGGCGCGGGTCTGTTTGGCTTTGCCGGCCTCTGTCAACAAACGCCGAATGGGGTCGAGCATCAATTCAAACTACGTCGAGCAGAGGCGTCGAACAGAGACGTTGCACGGAAGCGTAGCACAAAGACGTCGCGCGACACGGTGCTGCGCGACGATTGTGCGCGACGCCTCTGCGTAACGACTTTGCGCGACGCGTTTCAAGGGTTTGTTGGTCTGATGTCGACTTCGCTGATCATCGCCTGATCCGACACCGTCAGCGTGGAGAGCACGGCATGCGCCACGTCTTCGGCGGTGAGGGCGCGGCCATGGGCGGGGCGCACGCGCTCCCGCTTGTCCATGAACGGCGTCGCCACGGAGCCCGGGCAGATCGCGACGACGCGGACGCCGTGCTTACGCACCTCGAGCATCAAGCTCTTGGAGAAGCCCAGCACGGCGTGCTTGGATGCACAGTACGCCGTCCCACCCTCGACGCCGTTCTTCCCCGCGAGCGACGCGATGTTCACGATCGTGCCGGTCCCGACGTCCAGCATGCCCTTCAGGAACGCGCGGGTAACGAGATACAGGGAGCGCACGTTCACGCCCATCGTCTCGTCCCAGTCCTCGAGCGAGAGCTCCACGAGCGGCCTGAACCGCCCGATCCCGGCGTTGTTCACGAGCACCTGCGGCGCGCCCCGCTCCCGGGTCACGAACGCGGCGAAGGCATCCACGCAGGCGGGGTCGGAGACGTCGCACCGCATGCCGATGGCGTCGATCCCGTCCGCCTTCAGGTCGCGCGCCGTAGCGCGTACATTGGCCTCGGTACGCGCGCAGATGGCGACTCGCGCCCCCGCCCGCCCCAGTGCGAAGGCCGTGGCCCGCCCGATTCCTTCGGTCGCGCCGGTCACAACGGCGAGCGAGCCGGCAAGATCCATAGGGACACAAATATACGCCGCCCCCGGGCGGGTGGCGCGGGAACCCGGCCGCGTTGTAGTGTGATATGACCGAGGTCAGCGCCATGAACGCCCCCCCCGTACTCGTTTCCGCTTCATCCCGCCCCCTCCCGCCGCGCGAGGACGAGCTGCTCGATGCCTACTCCCGGGCGGTGACCGGGGCGGCCGAGAAGGTCGGTCCTGCCGTCGTGAGCGTCGAGGTGCGACACAGGGTCGAGCGGCGAGGCCGCCCTGCGCGGGACGTGCCGGGCAAGGGCTCGGGGTTCGTGTTCACTCCCGACGGGTTCGTGCTGACGAACAGCCACGTGGTGCATGACGCCACGCGCATCGAGGTCGCGTTCGCCGACGGTCGCCCGGTGCCGGCGGCGCTCGTGGGGGACGACCCCGATACCGATCTGGCCGTGATCCGGGTCCCGCCCGTCTCGCTCACCGTCGCCGAGTTCGGCGACTCAGCTGCGCTGCGGGTCGGGCAGCTGGTCGTCGCCATCGGCAACCCCCTCGGCTTCCAGAGCACCGTCACGGCGGGCGTCGTGAGCGCCCTGGGCCGCTCGTTCCGCTCGGTCGGCGGGCGCCTGATCGACGACGTGATCCAGACCGACGCGGCATTGAATCCGGGGAACTCCGGCGGGCCGCTGGTGGACGCACGGGGCCGCGTGGTGGGCGTCAACACTGCGGTGATCCTTCCCGCCCAGGGGATCTGCTTCGCCGTGGGCATCAATACGGCGAAGGTCGTGACCGGCCAGCTGATCCGGCACGGCAAGATCCGCCGCGGCCGGATCGGGGTCGCGGGGCAGAACGTTCCCCTGCTCCGGCTGGCGCAGCGGGCGCTCGGGGTCGACGCGAAGAGCGGCGTGCTGGTGACCGGTGTGGAGCCGGACAGCCCGGCGGCACGCGCGGGGCTCACGTCCGGGGACATCGTCATCGGTTTCGACGGGCAAGCGGTATCGGGGATCGACGACCTGCACCGCTTGCTCGTCACCGAGCGGATCGGTGCCCGCACGACCATCGCCGTTCTGCGCAACGCCGACCGGCTCGAGCTGCCGATCGTCCCGGAGGAGTCCGAGACGCGGACCCGTTGAGAAAGGAAGATGCCATGGCCGACACGAATCGCTTTGCCGCGCGTCCGCTCCCTCCCGGGACTCCCGCGCCCGACTTCACGCTCCACAACGCGCCGGATCGGACCGTCTCGCTGCGTGACTTCCGCGGCCAGCCCGTCATCCTGGCGTTCTATCCCGCGGACTGGAGCCCGGTCTGCGGTGACCAGATGTCGCTCTACAACGAGGTGCTGTCGGAGTTCGAGGGCTACGGCGCCAAGCTCCTCGGCATCTCCGTGGATGGCGTCTGGTGCCACGCCGCATTCGCCGGCGACCGCAAGCTGCGCTTTCCCCTGCTCGCGGACTTCGAGCCGAAGGGGGCGGTGGCGCGCCGCTACGGCGCCTACCGTGACGGCGACGGATTTACCGAGCGAGCGTTGTACGTCATCGACGGCGACGGGGTCATCCGCTGGAGCTACGTCTCGCCGATCGGCGTGAATCCCGGCGCGGATGGTATCCTGCGCGCCCTGGACGCGGTCGCAGGCGAGCGAACCTCCGCGTGAGGAGGCGCGACGCGGCCGCAGCGCTGACGCTGCCCGTGGGCAAGCGGGACCACATCCAGGGCTCGACCGATGCGGCCGTTGCGCTGGTCGAGTACGGCGACTACGAGTGCCCACACTGCGGGCGCGCGTATCCCATCATCAAGGCGATCCAGCAACGGATGGGACCGAGACTGCGGTTCGTGTACCGTAACTTCCCGCTGCGCGAGAGCCACCCCCACGCGCAGCACGCGGCGGAGGCCGCGGAAGCCGCGGGTGCGCAGGGCAAGTTCTGGGAGATGCATGACCGCCTGTTCGAGCGGCAGTTTGCACTCGACGGCGAGTATCTGATCGAATACGCGGGCGACGTGGGTCTCGACGTCGCGCGCTTTCGGAAGGAGCTCTCAGACGGGGTGTACGAGCCCCGGGTGCGAGAGGACTTCCGCAGCGGTGTCACGAGCGGCGTCAACGGGACGCCGACTTTTTTCATCAACGGCGTGCGGCACGACGACTCATGGGACCTCGAGCCGCTGCTCGCGGCGCTCGAGGAAGCGGCGGTCGCTAGGCGCTGATCGCGCCCGGAAATCGCGGGTCGGGAGTGTATCCCGGGAAAATCGCGGAGAGGTCCGTCGCGCCCAGATGCCGCGCCAGGAGCTCGGCGAACAGGTCGCGGAAGTCGGTGGTCACGGCGACGTCGCGCCCCTCGAACCGCTGCGCGGGATCGAGCCCGGGCCACTTCCCCAGGACCCTACCCCCTTGCACCGGGCCGCCCAGCACCAGCATGGCCGTCGCGTGCCCGTGATCGGTGCCCGAGCTCCCGTTCTCCCGCACGGTGCGGCCGAACTCGGACATCGTGAACACGACGATGTCGCGCATCCCATCGCCCAAGTCGCGGGTGAAGGCCGCGAGGGCCTGCCCCAACTCGCCCAACCGGCCCGCAAGCTGCCCCTCGGTCGCTCCCTGATGCACGTGCGTATCCCACCCGGTCACGTCCGCGAACGCCACGTGCAGCCCGACATCGGCCTTGATGAGCTGGGCGATCTCGAGCAGAGCCTTTCCGAGCCTGCCGCCCGGGTAATCGGCCCCGTTCGCGGGTCGGTACTGGCCGGGGTCCAGGCGCTTGAGCATCTGCACCGCTGCGAACGCCTCCCGGGAGGACGTCGAGAGCAACCCCGTCGCGGAGCCGGCGTACAGCTCCTCGAAGGCGCGGGTGAGCCGGTCGCGCGCGGCGGGCTGTGGCGCGCGCAGGCCGAAGGCTTGCAGGTCGTCGATCGCGAGGCTCGGCGCGGTGCCCGCGAGGATCCGGGGCAGCTGGGGACCAAAGGCGACCGCACGGAACGGCGTGTCCTGGTGCTCACGATCGTGCTGGCAGTAGCGGTTGAGCCACCCGTCCGGCGTCGCTTTCATGCCCGGTGTGCCCGACTCCAGATAATCTTGTGCATCGAAGTGACTCCGAGTCGCGTCGGGGGAGCCGATCGCGTGGACGGCGGCGAGGGTCTTCGAATCCCACAGGGGCTTCAGCACGGCGAGGCGGGGGTGCAGGCCGAAGTACCCGTCCAGGTCCAGGACGTCCTTCTCGGGCACCGCGATGCGGGGCCGTTCTCGATAATAAATCGGGTCACCATGAGGGACGATCATGTTGAGCCCGTCCACGGCGCCACGCTGGAAGAGACACACCAAGATGCGGCGGTCAGGCGGACGGGCGGACGGCCGGACGGCGAAGGCGGCTCGGGCCAGAAATAACGGATCCAGGCCGAAACTGAAGAGTGCCAGGCCGCCCGACTTCACGAATACTCGTCTCGAAATCGTCATCTTCGTGGCTCCGTCTGTTCAGTCCGCCCGTCCGCCTGACCGCCCGTCCGCCGCTTCACTGTCTCTGGAACTCCGGTCCACCAATCGTGAGGCCGACGGCGAGGGCACGCGCTTGCATGGGGTCGCTGATGCCTGCCAGCTGACGCCTGAGCACTTGCTTCGTGTTCTCGGACATCGTCCCGCCCAGAATCTTCTCGTTGACTACGCTGATCAATTGGTCGGCGTCTCCTGCCGAAACGATGGAGTCGAGGACGACCGTCACGCCTGGCAGCTTGCCCGCCGCCAGCGCGACGGCGGCGTTCATCCGATCGAGCAGCGCACCGCTGTTCACCCACGCCGCTTCCCGCTCAGGGTACCCGTCGGGAGCGACATGGAGATAAAGCGGCTCGCCGAGGCGCGCCACCACCTGCGCCAGGCGGGGAGAGGTGTCGGGCTCGGCGGCGACCGCCCGCGCCGCGCTGACCACGAACTCGAGCGGCGTCTTTACCTTGGCGCGCACATTCTGCACCGCCCAGAAGTCGGGGCCGTGAAATATGGCCCGCAGCACTTCGCGTATGTCACCGCTCGAGCGCTGCCACGTCGCCACGGCGTCGTCCACGCAGCCGTCGGGCGGATCGTCGTTCACGAATCGTTGGCACAGTTTGCGGCTCACATGGTGCATCGTGGCTGGGTGGTTGGCCAGGAGCTTGAGGAGCCGGATTCCTTCGTCCATGTCGCGGCCGCCCTCAAACCTGACACTCAACACCTGCTTTTCCCCGCGGTCGTGCGCCCAGCCGTGGAACTCGAAGTCTCCGCCCTGTTGGGGACGCCCGATGCTCCAGCCGGTAAAGATGCGCGCGACGTCGATCACGTCATGCTGCGTGTAGCCGCCGTCCACCCCCAGCGTGTGCAGCTCGAGCAGCTCCCGGGCGTAGTTCTCGTTGATCCCTTTGGGCATGCGCCTCACCCCCTGACCCCCTCTCCGCCTCGCGGAGAGGGGGGACTGCGGCGAGGCACCCGGTGCCACACTCTCCCAATTGTCGAGGTAGAACAGCATTGCGGGGCTCTTGGCGGTGGCGATCAGAAGGTCCTCGAACTTGCCCATCGCGCGCGGGCGAATCGTGTGCTCGATGTAGTCGGGCGTGAGGAAGCGATCGGCGCCCTTGGCGAAGTAGACGTTGAAGTGATTGGTCCAAAAGTCCACCATGACCTCGTAGAGCTGTCGCTCGGCGAGCGCGGCCCGGACGACCGCCAGGTCGGCGAATTCGCCCGCGAGGCGCCGGCTTTTCGGGATCATCGGATCGGCTGGCGTGGGTAGGGGCGTCTGTTTCGGTAGGGGCGCAGCATGCTGCGCCCCTACACTGTCGGAACCCTCCGCCGTCTCCCCTGCTGCCCGCTTGCGCTCCCGCCGCTCGCGCCGAACCTCGGTGTACATTGCGGCGAGGTCGCCGCGGTCGTACGCGAGGATGGCAAACTGCCGCTCCTGCTGGGCCAAACGGTCGTCGTTGATCCCATCGGGCGAGAGCTGGCGGTCGATCCAGCGCAGCACCCCCCCGGCGGCCACGCGCAGCACGTCGCCGGGTCGGGGTCCGTAGGCGAGACGGTTCAGGGCGTGGAACGCCGAGTCCTGCGGGGAGAGGGCGGTGCCGGGCATCGTGGATTGTAGGGGCGCAGCATGCTGCGCCCCTACAATGGGCAAGGCGACACCCACGACCACGAGACCGCGCCAAACGACCCGGTTTTTCATGCGGTTATATTGACGCACCGTCCCTTGGAGAAGTTAAGGTCGTGACGGCCTCGACGCCCCGCTTCATCCCGCACGGCATCGTACCGCGGGCCAGGAGCCCGCTTTCCGGGCCCGACGGCAAGCCGCCGACCTGGTCCGAGCGGCTGCAGGCCCTCAAGTACGTGCCCCCCCTCCTCCGGCTCGTCTACCAGACCCACCGCGGCTACACCGTGGCGATCCTCGCGCTCCGGGCGCTCCGCTCGTTCATCCCGCTCGCCGTCCTGTGGATCGGCAAGCTGATCGTCGATGGCGTGATCGCCGCCATGCAGGTGCGCGCGGCCGGAGGCGTGGTGGACTGGTGGTCGCTCGGGGGTCTCGTGGGGCTCGAGCTCGGCATCGCCGTCGGCGGCGAGGTGTTGGCCCGCCTCTCGTCGCTGTTCGAGAGTCTGCTCGGCGACCTGTTCTCGAACCGCATCAGCGTGCGGCTGATGGAGCACGCGGCGACGCTCGACTTGGCCCAGTACGAGGACGCGGAGACCTACGATCACCTGGAGCGTGCGCGTCGCCAGACCGTGGGGCGCATCGGGCTCGTCGCGCTGCTCCTGGCCACGGCCCAGGACCTCGTCACCCTGATCTCGCTGGCGGCCGTGCTGGTCGTGCAGCTCCCATGGCTGCTCTTGCTGCTGGTGGTGGCCGTCGTGCCGTCGTTCCTGGGCGAGACCCACTATGCGGCGCTGGGCTACTCGCTGCTCTTCCAATGGACCCCGGAGCGGCGGCTGCTCGACTACCTCCGCTACGCGGGCGCGTCGGACGAGATGGCGAAGGAGGTGAAGCTCTTCAACCTGTCGGACTTCCTCGTGGGTCGGTATGCCAAGCTGTCCGACGAGTTCTACGATGCCAACAAGCGGCTGGCGATCAAGCGCAACGTGGTGTCGACCGTGTTCGTCACGATCGGCACGCTCGGCTATTACGGCGCGTACGCGGTGACGATCTATCTGACGGTGCTGGGCCGGTTCTCGATCGGCGCGCTGACGTTCCTCGCCGGCTCGTTTCGGGCGAGCCGCGACCTGATCCAGCGCATCCTGCTCTCACTGTCGCAGGTGTTCGAGCAGAGTCTGTATCTCTCGGACCTGTTCACTTTCTTCGACGTGCAGCCGCGCGTGACGTCCCAGCCGGGGGCGCGCCCCGTGCCGGTGTCGATCCGACGCGGCTTCGAGTTCCAGGACGTGGGGTTCCGCTACCCGGGCTCGGACCGGTGGGCGGTGCGGCACCTGACGTTCACGTTCGAGCCGGAGGAGCGGATCGCGCTCGTCGGGGAGAACGGGGCGGGGAAGACGACGCTCGTGAAGCTGCTCGCCCGGCTGTACGATCCGGACGAGGGGCACATCCTGCTCGACGGGGTGGACCTGCGGGAGTACGACTTGAACAGCCTGCGGAAGAACATCGGCGTGATCTTCCAGGACTTCGTGCGCTACGACTTCGTATTGAAGGAGAATATCGGGGTGAGCCAGGTCGAGGCGCTGGAGGACGACGCGCGGGTGCGCGAGGCGGCGCGCCGCAGCCTGGCCGACTCGGTCGCCTCCCGTCTGACGAAGGGCTACGACCAGATGCTCGGCCGGCGATTCGACGGTGGAGTGGAGCTGTCGGGAGGCGAGTGGCAGAAGGTCGCACTGGGGCGGGCCTACATGCGCGACGCCCAGGTCCTGATTCTCGACGAGCCCACCGCGTCGCTCGACGCCCGCGCCGAGTATGAGGTGTTCCTGCGGTTCGCGGAGCTCACCAAGGGGAGGATGGCCGTGCTCATCTCGCATCGCTTTTCGACGGTGCGGATGGCCGACCGGATCCTGGTGCTACAAGGCGGCGAGCGGGTGGACCAGGGGACGCACGAGGAGCTGGTGGCGCGGGGCGGGTTGTACGCGGAGCTGTTCAGCCTGCAGGCGGCGGGGTATCGGTGATCCACCAAGCGGGGCACACCCTCGTCTTCGTCCTCGCGAGTTGGCTGAACCATGTCTCCCAGGTGCCATGGTTTACGTTCCTGTTCGGTGCCATGTTCGCGATGCACTCCCATCTGTTCGGCGAAATCATGGATTTGGAACCCGATCGACGCGCCGGCCGAACGTGTAGCACCACGCCTCACCCTCGAGCACCGTCTCGCCCGTCTGCCGGGTCACCTTGATCATGAGCTGACACACCGGCTTCGTCGCGTGCACGCTCGTGACCTCGGCTTCCGCCGTGATCGTGTCGCCGATGTAGACCGGTGCCGTGAACTTCCAGCTCTGGCTCAGGAACACAGTGCCCGGCCCGGGCAGATCCATCGCCACCAGGGCGTGCAGCAGTCCGGTCGTGAGCCCACCCTGAACGACCAGCTTGCCGAATTTGGTCCGAGCGACGAACTCGTGATCGAAGTGGAGCGGGTTGTAGTCGCCCGTGAGTTTCGCGTAGGTCGCGACGTGGTCTGGCGTCAGCGTGAGGCTACGACGCGCCCTCTGGCCGACCCCGACGCTCACGCGAGATAGCGCTCCCGCAGGATCGCGACGTGGTGGCGCTCGTGGCCGGCGATGATCCAGGCGAGCGCGCGCACCGTAATCGGGTTGTTGTTGGCCGTCCCGCGGCGGGCCAGCGCCTCGGCGTCCATCCCCGAGAGGAGGGCGATCGTCGCCCGTCGCACGGCGTCGAGCTCGCCGGCGAGGCCCTTGAGCGATCGGGTATCGAACCTCCCGGCCGGCGTCCAGGCCTTCTCATCGAAGCCGGGTAGCGGCGTGTCGTCGGCGCGCGCGAACCGCAGCGCGCGGTAGCAGAAGACGCGCTCGGTGTCCGCCAGGTGTCCGATCACTTCCTTGATGCTCCACTTGCCCGGCGCGTAGCGATGCAGGGCCTTCGCGTCGGAGAGGCCGGCCAGGAGCTGCTGTGTCTCGCGCCCCTGGTCCTCGAGGACGTTCAGGAGGTCTCCCTGGGGGACCTTCGAGATGTAGGCCTCATAATACGGCACGTATTCCGACGGCGCGGGGCGCGGGATCGTCGCGATCGTCATGCGACCCTCCGCGGTCCCTTGGGCGTACCTGCCTTGCCTTTGGCGGGCCCCGGGAACCGGGCGAGCCGCGCCTGGGCGTCGGGCATCCGCATGATGACCTGCTCCAGCTTCTCGAGGTAGCCGGGGTTGTTGAGCAGTCCGCGCAGCTCGGTGAGGAACGGCTGGAGCCTCGCATACACCATGATGTGCTCGCCGTTCGCGTCGGCGAACATCTGCTCGTCGATGGCACCGTGGAGTACGAGCGTGGCGGCCATACTCCAATAGGTGGTCACCATCCGGTAGTACGCGCTTCGCTTTCCTCGATAGGCCTCGAGCACGTCCTGCGCCGTTCGGGGGCGGAACTCCTCTCGGAACCAGGCCCGCGCTTTGCGCATCACCGGCTCGCGGCGCAGGTCGTACAGCTTGAGCAAGAGATCGGCACTTTCGTATTTGACGGTCACGGGTGGCTCCGTTGGCATGGCAATGAGTGAAGTTACGCCGATGCCTGAGTCGCGGCGACCCAGGCCCGCCAGGTCTCCTCCGCCAGGCCTACGGTCAGCTGCTGCTGCTGGCGGACCAACGGCATGCGGAGGAGCAAGGGCTCGAGCGTGAGCTTCTCGATCCAGCGGTCTTCGGAAAGGAGCGCCGATTTGAGGCCGAGCTCCGTGAAGCGCTTCGCGTCCCGGTCGATCAGTCCTTGCACCCCGACCTTCTGGGCGAAGCGCCGCAGCTCGCCGAGCGACGCGGCGCGCTCGTTCAGGTCCACGAAATGGGTCCTGATCCTGCGCTCGGCGAAGAAGCGGAGGGCAGCGCGCGTGTCGGCGCTCTTTCGGATCCCGAAAATCTGGACTTCCACTCAGCTGCCCGTGGAGAACCGGACCGCGCCGAGGTCCACCAGCCCCTGGAGCGTTTGGCGCAGCTCGGCCGCCTGCACGCCCGCTCCCGCCGCGAGCTCCTCGAGCGTCCGCTTGCCGTCGGCGAGCTCGATTACCGCCGCCACGCTTTCGTCGCTCTTCGCCACCGTGACCCGCCCGTGTGGCGACCGGGCGACGAGGAGGCTCGTGGGCCGCTCGGGCGCCTGCGGTACGGCCGTCCAGGGCTGGAGCAGCTTGGGGAGGACGGCGGGAAGATCGAACGCCAGCTCCAGCAGCACCGTTCCCTCTACCGTCTCGGGACGGTACCGCTCCCCGGGACCGGCAGGGACTCCTTTAGGGCTCCCCCCTCCCCCCCCACCGTCGGCGTCGCGCCAAACTCGGGGTCCCGCCTCGACCACCATCATCGCCTCCTCGTACCGCAGGAGGTCGGCCAAATAGGGGACGGGCGCCCCGCCGGCGGCAACGTGGGCCGTCACGAGCCGCGCCACCGCACCCGCCGTCTCGCGGCTGCCGAGCACCAGCGTGGGGAGCAGTGCGTCGAACGCCGGGGACTTGAGGATGGCCTCGGGCGCGCGGTCCGTCACGCGGGCCAAGGCGCGCGAGTACTTGAAGAAATGGACGATCCGCTCGTAATAGAAATGGCGCGCCAAAAACCGCGCGTAGCGCTCCACGCGGCCGGGATCGGCGAGCCCCCGGCGCTGCCAATCGGCGGACGCACGGTAGGGTGCGTCGGCGAGCGCGCGGATCACGTCGTCCTGCACGGCGCGATCGCTCGACAGGCGGGTCACGACGGGTCCGCCGGGTCGCAGCGGCGCAACCGCACCACGGCGGTTCGACCGTCGGAGACGACTTTTTGGCCGGAGACGTTTCGCGCCTCGGTGACCGCGCCGGGAAGACGCATGTAGTCCAGCAGATCGCCGCACCCGCGCGCCTCGAGATCGTGTACCACCCGGTCTCGCTCCCAATCGATGTGCGACTCGATGCGATGCGTCGCCTGCGGCT
>Ga0209378_1001472_pt1 | contig 16738 bp, 20 predicted proteins | sample GraSoiAngelo_156_FD_186170 | JGI IMG/M metagenome (GOLD analysis project Ga0209378, IMG submission 186170) | Grasslands soil microbial communities from the Angelo Coastal Reserve, California, USA - 14_1009_13_40cm (SPAdes) (version 2) | ecosystem: Environmental > Terrestrial > Soil > Grasslands ... | reverse complement strand
TGACTCCGGATCTGCTCGCGCTGCGTGTCTGCAGCAGCGCGGTAGGCGCGCTGCAGCGTGCGGGCCATGTACTCGAGGCCGAACAGCTGCGTAACGAGCGCCGCTCGTGTGCTGTCGCGCCGCACGAGATTCTGGACCACGTCGAACTGCACCGTGAGCTGCGCCACCTCCTGCCAGTATGCTCCCAGGTCGTTGGCTTTCAGCGACTCGAGCCAGGCGACGTTTGTTTCCACCGAGCCCTGACCCCGCTGCATCGAAATCAGGTTCAGGAACGCGCGTGCCGCAGCCTCGGCTTCGCGGGGACGCTGCTCCGCGATCCGCTGCACCTGCATCTGCATCGCCTGAGGGTTGGGCATCGTCTGCCCAGGGTCCTGGGCGCCCGCCCGCGTAGCGGCGAAAACGACGAGGGCGAGAGCCAGGCCAACGTTACGGGCGACCATAGGGCCACTCCTGTTCGAGTCGAGTGAGTCGGGCGTCGATATCCACCATCGCGTCTCCTCCGGCGACGTAGCCTGCAGTTGCTGACCACATCGTCGTCGGATTCCAGCCCCGCGCGGCCGCCTGGCCGGGCGGGTTGTTCCGGGTGAGCAACACGCCGGCGACAACCGCAGCCGCGGCGAGGCCGCCCAGCGCGGCCCAGCGGGCGACTGGTCGCCCCTGTTTGGGCCGCGCCACGTCGAGCGCAACCCGCGCGCGCTCGAAATGCGCCAGCTTGTCTCCGCACGTCGCGCACGCAGCGACATGGGACTCGATTTCGCTCGTGTCCGCACTTGGAAGCTCTCCGTAGGCAAGGAGCAGCAACTGATCGTCGGTCGGATGATTCATCGATAGTTCTCCAATGCCGCGCTGATACGAGCGAGCGCGGCGCGCATTTGCGTGAGCACCGTGCCGAGCGGCCTGCCGAGCCGGTCGGCGATCGCCTGGAAGGTGACGCCGCGGTGCCGGAGCTCGACGACCTCGCGTTGCGCGGGTGGGAGCGCGTCTACCGCGCTGCGGACGGCGGCGCGCAGCTCACGCTCCAGGAGGCGCGCGTCGGCCGCGTCAGCCAAGCGCGGCTCTCCCGATTCCAGTACGACCGCTGCGCGACGCCGCACGAGCTCACGCCGCAAGTGGTCGCGCCAGACATTTGCGGCGATGCGAAACAGGTACGCCCGTGCGTTGCCATTCAACGAGAGCCGCGGGGTCGCCGTCACCAGGCGCGCAGCCACTTCCTGCAGCATTTCCGCGGTCAAATCGTCGTTCCGGCAGCGCGCGCCGAGGAAGTTGCGCAGCGCCGGCGTGTACTCTGCCAGGAGTTGCTCGGCCGCGATGTGGCTCATGGTCACCTAAGAGTACGCGCAAAGGGGGTTATTATTTTCCCCTGTGACTACCACCTTCCGATCCCTCCTGGCCGACGGCCGCGTCCATGTTTTCGACGGGGCCATGGGCACGATGCTCTACGGCAAAGGCTTCTTCCTGAACGTCTGCTACGACGAGCTGAACCTGAAGCAGCCGCGGCTCGTGCAGGAAGTGCACGCGGAATACGTGCGCGCCGGCGCGGAGATCCTGGAGACGAACACCTTCGGGGCCAACCCGCTCAAGCTCAACAGCTACGGGCTGGCGGACGAGACGGAGAAGATCAACCGCACCGCCGCGGAGCTGGCGCGCACGGCGTCCGGTGGCAAGGCGAGCGTTGTGGGCGCGATCGGACCGCTCGGCATCCGCATCGAACCGTTCGGTCCCACCTCCAAGCTCGAGGCGCAGGCGCTGTTCGCCCGCCAGGTCCAGGGCCTGCTCGGCGGCGGGGTGGACGGATTCATCCTTGAGACGTTCAGCGACCTGGACGAGATGCATGCCGCGCTGCTGGCGGTGCGCGCCGCGACGGACCTGCCCGTCGTCTGCCAGATGACCGTCGGCACCGACGGCCTGACCTATTACGGCACCGACCCCGATACGTTCACCAAGCAGCTCGCGGGGTGGGGCGCGGATGTGATCGGCGTGAACTGCTCGGTCGGGCCGGCGGGCGTGCTCGAAGCCGTCGAGCAGATGGTCAAGACGACGGAAAAGCCCGTCTCCGCACAGCCGAACGCCGGCCTGCCCAAAGACGTCGGGGACCGCAAGATCTATCTCGCGTCGCCCGAATACATGGCGAGCTACGCCCGGCGCATGATCGAGGCCGGTGCGCGCTTCGTCGGCGGCTGCTGCGGCTCGACGCCGGAGCACATCAAGAAGATTCGCGACTACGTCGCTAGCGTCGTGCCGCGCCAGCCGAGTGTCGTCGTCTCCCGCGCGCAGGTGCAAGCGCCGCCCGACATCACACCGGTGCCGCTCGCCGAGAAGTCGCGCTGGGGCGCGAAGCTCGCGCGCGGTGAGCTCGTCACGAGCGTCGAGATCGTGCCACCCAAGGGCGTGGATCCGAAACCGATGCTCGAGCAGGTCCGGGCGCTGAAGGCCGCTGGCGTGGACGCCGTCAACGTGCCCGACGGGCCGCGCGCGCAGAGCCGCATGGGCGTGCTGCCGTCGGCGCTCCTGATCGAGCGCGAAGTCGGAATGGAGACGGTGATCCATTATTGCTGCCGCGACCGCAACCTGCTCGGCATGCTCTCCGACATCATCGGGGCGCATGCGGCGGGGTTGCGCAACATCTTGATCATCACCGGCGATCCGCCCAAGATGGGGCCGTATCCCGAAGCGACGGCGGTCTTCGACATCGATTCGATCGGGTTGACGAATCTCGTCTACCGCTTGAATCAGGGCCTCGACCCCGGCAACAACCCGCTGGGCGGCGCGACCCGGTGGGCGATCGGCGTGGGCGTGAACCCCGGCGCCAGCGATCAGGACCGCGAGCTGTCGCGCTTTGCCTGGAAGGTGGATGCGGGAGCGGAGTTCGCGGTCACGCAGCCGGTGTTCGACGCGCGGCAGCTCGAGGCGTTTCTGAAGCGCGTCGAGCAGTTCAAGACGCCGATCGTCGCCGGGATCTGGCCGCTCATCTCCCTCCGCAACGCCGAGTTCCTCGCGAACGAGGTGCCCGGTGTGTCGGTCCCGGAGGATGTGCTGCAGCGGATGCGGAAGGCGCAGGAAAAAGGCAAGGAAGCCGCGCTGGCCGAGGGTGTGTCGATCGCGCGGGAGATGTTCACGCGCGTCAAAGAAATGGTGCAGGGTGTACAAGTGAGCGCGCCGTTCGGGCGGGTGGAAGTCGCACTCCAGGTGTTCGCCTAAGGACTCCTATGTGTTGCCGTCTGATCATCCTCGCGCTGTGCGGCGCGATCGCCCTCGGTCTGCCGGCGCACGCGCCGGCGCAGCAATCCTCGTCCCCCGAGCGCGTGTTGCGCCGCGGGACCCTGGACAACGGGCTCGAGGTGATCGTGGTGGAGAACGCCGCGGTCCCGCTGGCCACGGCCCTCGTCGCCGTGCATAACGGCGCGTTCACGCAGGACACCGACGAAGCAGGCCTCGCGCACCTCTACGAGCACCTGCTGTTCCACTCCTTCCGCCACAACCCCTCGGCCTTCGGCATCGAAACCACCAAGCTGAAGGGCGTCTACAACGGCGCGACGTCGAACGAGGTCGTCAACTACTTCGTGACGGTGCCTTCGAATAACATCGAGTCCGCCATCGGATTGCTCGCAGATCTCCTGATGAAGGCCGGGTTCTCGAACGGTGACCTGAAATCCGAGCGCCTGGTCGTGCTGGACGAGCTGCAACGCAACGAATCGGACCCGGATCAGGCGCTCGAACGGCAGGTCGAGCGCGCGCTCTGGGGCACGGCGTGGCACCGCAAGGATGTCGGGGGGGACTCGAGCTCGCTGCAGGGCATTTCGCTCGACCGTCTCAAGGCGACGTACGCCCGCTACTACGTCCCGAACAATGCGGCGCTCATTGTAACCGGCGACGTCCAGGCTGACCGCATTATCGAGGTGGTGCGGCGGAAATTCGGCGAGTGGAAAGCTGCCCCGAACCCGTTCGCGGACCGCGCGATCCCTGCGATCACGCCGCTCGAAAAGACGACGGCCGTCATGGTGGCGAAAGACGTGCTCGACGTCACGATCGTGGTCGCGATGTACGGGCCGAGCGTCCGGACCGACCCGGGTGCGACCTACGCCGCCGACGTGTTCTTCGACGTGTTCAACGATCCAACCTCTGCGTTCCAGCGCCGGCTCGTCGACGGCGGACCGTTCGTATCAATCTCCGGTAGCTATCTCACGCTCGACCACACCGGGCCGATCGAAATCCACGGCAAGACCACGCCGGAGCACGCACAGCAGGCCATCCTCAGCCTCCTCTTCGAGCTGCACGACGTCGATTTGCTCCAGGGGGTCACCGATGACGACCTTGCGATCGCCCGCAAGCGCCGTCAGGTCGGGGGTGCCCTCGCCCGCGAGCGCACGGCGTCATTGGCACCCGGTCTGGCTTTCTGGTGGAGCGCCGCGGGGATGGATTATTACCTGGGCTACAACGACCACATGGCAACCCAGACGGCGGACTCGCTGCGTCGCTTCGCTCGTGAGTACCTGACCGCGGCGCCGCGTGTGATCGGCGTGCTGGGTACACCTGCGGTCACCGCAAAAATCGCCGACTGGCTGCGCACGCTGGGCCGCACACCGGCCGCCACGGCGGCCCCAACGCCTCCACCTCCTCCGCCGTCTCCCTCCACACGACCATGAGATGGCTGGCGCTGGGATTCGTGGCGCTGCTCGGCGCGAGCGGAGGTGGCCGCGGGGGCGCGCCGCGCGCGCGCCAGTCAGGGCCGGGGCCGGACACGCTGACGGTGGCTTACGCTGTTGCAGGGCTGCATGTCATTCAGCGCGTCAACCGGGGCACGGACATCGTGGCCGCGCGGCTCTATCTGCTGGGTGGAACGCGCCAGCTCACCGAGGGCACCGCTGGGATCGAAGCCCTCCTCCTGAACGCGTCGAGTTATGGGACCGCGCGCTATCCCGGCGACGAGGCGCGCCGCGCGATGGCGCGGACCGGCAGCGTGGTCCAGCTCGAGGTGGGCGCTGATTGGTCGGAATTCGGATTCACCGGGCTGGCGCAGGACTTCGACGCGGCGTGGGACGTGCTCGCCGAGCGCGTGGCGAAACCATCGCTCACGGCGCAGGCGGTTGGGCAGGCGCGCAGCAGGCTCGTGACCCGCGCGCATCTGCGCTATACCGATCCCGACGAGCGCATCCGGGTGATCGCCAATCGCGCGATGTTTCCCGATCACCCGTACTCGCTCGATCCTGAGGGGACCGAGGAATCGCTCAATGGCATCACCGTGGACCAGGTGCGGGCGTACGCGCGCGACCAGATGATCACGTCGCGGATGCTGCTGGTGATCGTGGGCAACGTCGAACGGGCGCACGCGGAGTCGCTGGTCACGGCGACGTTGGGCCAGCTGCCGCACGGCGACTATCACTGGGTCCTTCCGCCTCCGGCACCCAAGATCCCGGCGCGCTGGCTCGTGGAGCATCGCCTGATCCCCACCAACTACATTCTGGCCTACTTCACCGGGCCACCACCCACGGAGCGCAGCTACTGGTCGTTCCGTGTCGCGACCGCGCTGCTGTCCTCGCAGCTCCACTACGTCATCCGCACGCAGCGCAGCCTGTCGTACGCCGCCTATGCGCCGTTCATCGATCAGGCGCTTCCCATTGGCGGCGCGTATGCGAGCACCGCTCGCCCGGATCAAGTGCTGCCGCTGATGCAAGACGCCGTACGCACCTTGCAAACCTCGGAAATCGAGTATTTCGCGTTGAGCCGCTTCCTGGACAGCTACACCTTCGACTATCTGGAGCAAAACGCGACCGCCGCGGATCAGGCGGACTTTCTGGCCCATGCCGAGCTGTACCTCGGCGGCTTTCGGCGCGGGGACGAGTTTATGAAGCGCATGCGCGGCGTGTCGCCGAACGATGTGATGACCGCCGCGAATCTGTATATGTCGAAGTTGCAATACGCGTACCTGGGCGACACCACGCGGATGAAGGGGCGCTGGTAGCGCAGGCATGCCGGAGCTCCCCGACATCACGATTTACCTCGAAGCATTGGCACCGCGCATCGTCGGCCAGCCGCTCGAGCGCGCCCGCATCGCCAGCCCGTCGCTGCTCCGCACCGTTGACCCGCCGCTGAGCGCGGCGGAAGGCCGCAAAGTCGTCCGATTGCGACGCCTGGGAAAGCGCATCGTGTGGGAGATGGAGGGGAACATCTTCCTCGTCTTCCATCTGATGATCGCCGGCCGGTTCAAGTGGAGGCCCGAAGGCACGAAGTCTCCAGCCAAGGTCGGCCTCGCCTCGTTCGACTTTCCCACCGGAACGCTGCTCCTCACCGAAGCAAGTTCGAAAAAGCGGGCATCGCTGTACGTCGTCGCGGGGGAGTCTGCACTGAAGCAACACGACCCCGGCGGTCTCGATGTGCTCAACTCCGACGTCTCAACGTTTGGGGAGCGGCTGCAATCCCAGTCGCACACGCTCAAGCGGGCGCTCACCGATCCCCATTTGTTCGATGGAATTGGCAACTGGCTGTCGGACGAGATTCTCCACGCGGCGAAGCTCTCGCCATTTCTGCTGACCGGGAAACTGAGCGACGCGGAGATCGGCCGTCTGCATGCGGCAACGCAACAGACCGTGCGCCTCTGGATCGACAAGCTGCGCGTCGAGGCCGGGGACAAATTCCCGGAGAAGGTGAGCGCGTTCAAGGAAGGAATGGCGGTGCACGGCCGCTACAAGCAGCCCTGCCCCGTCTGCGGTTCGCCGGTGCAACGCATTCGGTACGCGGATAATGAAGCCAATTACTGCGCGACCTGTCAGACGGGTGGGCGGGTGCTGGCCGACCGCTCGCTGTCACGCTTGCTCAAGGCCGACTGGCCGCGCTCGCTCGAAGAATGGGAAGCGAAGCTCGGGGGATGACGCTCCGGCGCGCGGGGAGCGGCGACGCCGAAACCGTCGGCCGCATCCACGTCGAATCGTGGAATGTCGCGTACCGCGGCATCATGCCGGACGACGTCATCGCGCGCACCGACCTGACCTATCGCACGGCGTTCTGGGCGGAGCGGATCGCCGATCCCGAATGGCCGGTCTATCTCATTGAGGAAGAGGGCCAGGGCGTCGCGTTTTGTCAGATGATCCCCACGAAGGATCCCGATGACGACCCCACGCGCGTCGGCCACATCACGTCGCTGCACGTCTTGCCGCACCTGCGCGGCCACGGCTACGGCCGCGCGCTCCTGGATCACGTACTCCACGAATTCCAGCGCCGCGGATTCGCCGAAGTGACGCTCTGGGTACTCGAAGAAAACCGGAATGCCCGGCGGTTTTATGAGAAGTCCGGGTTCCGTCTGGATGGCGGAAATCGAAGATACCCGCGGACAACTGTCCCCGAGGTACGGTATCGGATCGGTTTGAACCGCGGTTAACTTCCAATTCCCCTCATCCATCAATTGGGAGTTACACCGTGCGACGCGTTCTTACCGCCACAGCCGTCGTTGCCAGCTTCGTCACGACGACGGCAACCGCGCAGTTCCCTCAAGCCTCCGGCTTCGCGGTCGAGGATCCCGTCCTGCGCCGCATCTGGGCGATCGAAACCGACAGCTCGCAGCTCCCGCACCTCGCGCAGGTACTCTTCGACTCGCTCGGCCCGCGGCTGACGGCTTCGCCCGGCATGACCGCGGCGCAGAACTGGCTGCTCGCGACCTACGCCGCCTGGGGCATCACGGCGCGAAAGGAACAGTACGGGACGTGGCGCAGCTGGCGACGTGGCAAGACACACATCGATCTCGTCACGCCACGGCAGCGCACGCTCGAAGGCACGGCGCTCGCGTGGAGCCCTCCGACGCCGCGTGGCCGCCCGTTGCGCGCGGCGGTCGTCATCCTGCCCGACTTCGCCGACAGCAACGCGTTGGTCGCCTGGCTGCCACAGGTGAAGGGCAAATTCGTACTCATCTCATTTGCGCAGCCGACCTGCCGGCCCGACGACAGTTGGGAGAAGTGGGCGACCCAGACCACGGCCGATACGATGAAGGCGCGCCGCACCGCCGCGCAGCAGGCGTGGCTGCAGCGCCTGCAGCGCACCGGCTACTGGGGAACCGGCGTCGCGGCAGCGGCGGGCCTGTCTCGCCGCCTCGAGGCGGCCGGCGCTGCCGGCATCATCGGCAGCCTCTGGTCACAGGGCTGGGGCGTGCAGAAGATCTTCACGGCGTATACCGACCGCGCGCCCGTTCTCGACATTGCCTGTGAGGACTACGGGCTGTTGTACCGGCTCGCGGAGAACAGGCAAGGCCCGGTCATCGAATTGACCGTCGAGTCGCAGCCACTTGGTGAGGTGCCGGTCTTCAACGTGGTCGGCGAAATGAAGGGCACTCAGCTCCCCAACGAATACGTCATGCTCTCGGCGCACTTCGACTCGTGGGACGGCGGCTCAGGCGCGACCGACAACGGCACCGGTACGATCACGATGTTGGAGGCGATGCGGATCCTGAAACAGGTCTATCCGAATCCGCGGCGCACGATTCTCGTGGGCCACTGGAGCGGCGAAGAACAGGGACTGAATGGCTCACGGGGGTTCGTGAAGGATCATCCCGAGATCGTGAGCGGGCTCCAAGCATTGTTCAATCAGGACAATGGCACCGGAAGAATCGAGAACATGAGCGCATCGGGATTCCCGGATGCAGTATCGAGCCTGGCGCGCTATTTGGCGCGCGTCCCGGCGGACATAACACGCAACATCAAATTTGGCTTCCCCGGAAACCCGAGCGGTGGCGGGACGGATCACGCGTCCTTCGTCTCGTGCGGCGCGCCAGGCTTCGGCCTGGGGTCGGGCGACTGGGACTACGGCCGCTACACCTGGCACACCAATCGCGACACGTACGACAAAATCAGCTGGGACGACGTGACGAACAACGCAGCGCTCGCGGCGATGCTGGTCTATCTGGCGTCCGAAGACACTGTTCGGATGTCGCGCGAGAAGCGCACGGTGTTCTCGTTGACGCCGAGCGGCCAGCCGGGCGCGTGGCCGGAGTGCCGCGATGCGCAGCGGACGACACCGCCGCTCGTCCCGGCGCCCCCACCGCCCCCACCGCCCCCTGCGCCGCCGCCGCCTGCGGCTCGCCCACCGTCACGATGAGCTTCGCGGATCATTTTTCCGGCGTCTCGGCCGCCTACGCGGCGTTCCGGCCCCGCTACCCGGACGCCCTGTTCGAGTTCCTGTCACAGGTCGCGCCGGCGCGCGATGACGTGTGGGACGCGGGCACGGGTTCGGGCCAGGCCGCCGTCGGGTTGGCGCGGCATTTCAAGCGCGTCATCGCGACGGATGCCAGCGCGAACCAGATCGAGCACGCCACGCGCGATCCGCGAATTCAGTACCGGGTCTGCCCGGCGGAGGCCTGTGATTTGGGGGATGCATCCATGGATCTCGTCACCGCCGCGCAGGCGCTCCATTGGTTCGACCGCCCACGCTTCTGGACGGAGGCGCGGCGCATCCTCCGGCCCAACGGCGTGGTCGCGGTCTGGACCTACGTGATGCTTCAGATCGCGCCGCCGATCGACAAGATCGTGTACCGTTTTTACAAAGACGTCGTGGGTCCGTACTGGCCGCCGGAACGACGGATCACCGAGGAGCGTTACCAGACCATCGAGTTTCCATTCGCTGAATTCACCGCGCCCAACTTCGTGATCGAACAGGCTATGACGCTCGACGACCTCGCCGGCTACGTTCGCACCTGGTCGGCGACGCGCGCGTACCTCAAGCGACACGGCGAGGATCCGGTGGAACGTCTGGTGACCGAGCTCGCTCCCGTCTGGGGCGATCCGCAGCAATCACGACTGGGACGCTGGCCGGTGGCCATGCGCGTGGGGAGGATCGAATGAAAGACTGGATTACCACGGTCATCGTGCGCGAGCTGAAGGCGCTGCGCCGCGAGATCGAATCATACCCGAGCGAGGACGACCTGTGGGAGATTCCTGCCGGGATCGCAAATCCTGGCGGCAATCTCGCACTCCATCTCGCCGGGAATCTTCAGTACTTCCTCGGCAACGTGCTCGGCAAGAACGGCTACGTGCGCAATCGCGACGCCGAGTTCGGCAGCCGCGACGTGCCGCGCGCCGAGCTGTTACGCGAGATCGACAACGCGATCGCGGCCGTGGAATTGGGGATGAGCAAAATCAGCGAGGCGGATCTCGCCAAGCCCTTTCCCGAGAAGGTCGGCGGCGTCAGCTCGTCCACGGGCGCGTTTCTCGCGCACTTCGCGACCCATCTCGCCTACCATCTCGGCCAGGTGGACTACCACCGCCGCATCATGACGCGCGAAGGGAAGACCGTGAAAGCGATGACCCTCACGGAGCTCGAAGGGAAGTCGTGATGAATCAGCGCGAGGTCGGACGTCCCGAGCCCGACGAGGTTCCGTCACACTATGTCGGCTACATCAAGCGCGTTCCGGAGCTGGATCCGGTGATGGTCTGCGCCGCGCAGATCGAGGACACGGCCACCCTGTTGCGCCCGCTGTCCGAAACGGACGCGATGTATCGCTACGACCGCGGCAAGTGGAGCATCAAGGAGGTCGTGGGGCATCTCGCCGACGTCGAGCGCATCATGGCCTACCGGGCGCTGCGCATCGCTCGCGGCGACACGACGCCGCTGCCCGGATTCGACGAAAACGCCTACGTCCCGATCGCCAAGTTCGATACCCGCTCGCTCGCCGATCTCATCGGGGAGCTGCGTACGGCGCGGGCCGCGACGCTCGCGCTGCTGCGCACGTTCGACGCCGAAGCGTGGCGCCGCCGCGGCACGGCGAGCGGCAAGCCGGTGAGCGTGCGCGCACTCGCGTTCATGATTCCGGGGCACGAGCGCCACCATGTCGAGACCCTGAGAACGCGGTACGGCGTGGGAGGCGTGGCATCGTCGTGAAAGTCGGCATCCTGGGCACCGGACAAGTCGGGCAGTCGCTCGCCGCAGGTTTCACGAAGTACGGCCACGAGGTGAAGCTCGGTCACCGCGATCCGAAACAGTCGTTCGCCGATGCCGCGAAATTCGGTGAGGTCGTCCTTCTCTGCACGGCGTGGGCCGGAACCGAGAGTGCGATCAAGCTCACCGACCCGAAGAATCTCGCGGGCAAAGTCGTAATCGACGTCACGAACCCTCTCAAGCCTACGGCGACGGACCCATTCGCGCTCGCCCTCGGGTTTGAGGACTCGGGCGGCGAACAGGTGCAGCGGTGGCTACCACAGTCACGCGTGGTGAAAGCGTTCAACATCGTGGGTAACTCATTGATGGTCGATCCGAAACTCCCCGGCGGACCACCGGATATGTTCATCGCCGGCAACGACGCCGCCGCGAAGCAAACCGTCACGCGGATCTGCACGCAATTCGGCTGGCTTGTCGTGGACATAGGCGGGATCGAACGTTCACGAGTCCTTGAACCCCTGGCGGTGTTGTGGTGCGTCGTTGGTTCCAAGTTCGACTGGCGGGAACAGGCGTGGACGCTGTTGCACAGGTAGATTGAGGGCGGGCTCAAACAAGGATTCCGTCGTGGTCATGACACTCGTTCTCGCGGCATTGATGCAGCAGCCGGCGGCACCCCCCGCACCGCCTCCAGGACCCGCAGCACTCGAAGTCGGCGCCGTCGCCCCCGACTTCGCGATCCCCGGCGCCACGCGCTACGGGACGCTCAAGAACCCAGTGCGGCTCAGCGACTACAAGGGCAAGACGGTCGTACTCGCGTTCTTCTTCAAAGCGCGCACCAAGGGCTGAACGATTCAAATGAATGCGTACCGTGATAAGTACGCACAGGTCTTCAACGATGGGCGCAAGGTCGTCCTGATCGCCATCAGCGCTGACGTGGACACGGCACTCGCGTCATGGGCGCGGGATGCGGATTATCCGGTTCTGTTTGGGAGCGATACCGGCTCAGCGGTGGGAAAAGCGTATGGCGCCTACAATGCCCAGTACAAGCTCGACAACCGCAATCTGTTCGTCGTAGCACCAGACGGAAAAATCGCCTACCGGGCGACGCCGTTCCGGGAGATCGATCCGACCTCCTACACGGACCTCGGAGCCGCGATCAGCAAACTGATGCCTGCTGACTCAACGGCGCGGTAGGAGGCGGTAAAGGGGCGGTAGGTTACCGCCTCTTACCGCCCCCTACCGCCGTTTCAAGAGCAGCTTCGATCTCCTGGTCTGCTCCGACGCCAGTGTAAACGACGCGACCCTTGGCATCAAGCACCACGACGTATGAAGTAGCGGGAGCGTCGAACGCTCTGACCGCCGCGCCATTACCATCCCACAAGAACGTGAACGGCATCGGATGCTTCTCGAGATGCCGGCGCACGGAATTCTTGCTCTGATTCACCGCGACCGCGACGACAAGAAACTCCGCGCGATCCCCAAACTTCTTCTGCGCCGCCTCCATCCGCGGCAGCAGCTCGGCGCAGATGGGGCACCACGTCGCCCAGAACTCCACGATGACCGGCTTCTTCCCGATCCATTGCGACAGCGCGACCGAATCGCCGGTGAGACTCTCGAGGGTAACCGGAGGAGGTGTTTCACCAACCGGGATGCCAATCACATCCTGCGCCCGCAGCACCGCGGGGGCAAGAAAAAGTAGTCCAGCGCACAGCGTACTGCGCACAGCGCACGCCGTCACCACACTTGCCCCGCTTTGACGAAGTAGTACTCAGCCATGAGCAGTAGAACCACGCCCGCCGCCCTTTTGATCCACACCATCCACGCGCCGGCACGCGGGAGTGCGGCGAGCGCACCCGAGAAGAATCCCACGACGACGAGCAGGACCGACATGCCCAGCGAGAACACGAACAGGTAGAGGAAGCCGAGCACCGCGCTGCGCGTCGTTGCCACCCAGGTGAGCACGGCGGCGAATGCCGGGGCGCCGCACGGCGCGGCGACGAGTCCCGACGTCGCACCCAGCAAGAAGACGGCCGGATAGGAGCCGCCGCCCAGGCTCCCCGCCCAGGCGGAAAGCCGCGCGGGCAGCCGCACCGGAATCACCTCGAGCATCGCGAGGGCGAAGACGAGCAGCAGGTTTCCGATGACGAGCCGAGCCCAGAAGCTTGCGCCGATTGTGCCGAACAACGACCCGGTCATCCCGGCGATCATGCCGAGCAGCGCGTAGAAGAGCGCGAGCCCGGCAACGTAGGTGAGCGTCAGGCCAAGCGTACGGCGGCGCGTTCGTCCGGGCGCGTTGACGCCGGCGAGCGTCCCGGCGGTGATCGGGATCATCGGGTAAATGCACGGATTGAGGCTCGTCACCACGCCGGCAGCGAACAGCAACCCCACGGCGAGGAGCGGTTGATTTTGCAACGCGTCGGAGATTCCCACGGCGGGATAATAACGCCGTATCTTCAAACTGCATCCTCAACGGAGTTCGTATGAAGACACGACACGCGTTCACCACAGCTCTGGTCCTCGCCGCTCTCGCGGTCGCGCCGCGGCTCGGTGTCGCACAGCAGTTCACGCGGCGGGCGCCCATCGCCACGGTGTCGGCGCCGGTCATCCTCGATACCACCGGCTTGTACCAGGAGCGCGCCGCCCGCGTCGGCGAAGACATGTTCGTCACCGGTCAACCGACCGAACGCGCGCTCCGCGCCCTGAAAGCGCAGGGGGTGACGACCGTCGTGAATTTGCGGACGCCGCGAGGGAACGACCAATACCCCTATTCTCCCGCAACCCTGACGAAGTTCGCGGATGCCGTCAGCAACGCGAAGGGCAAAGTGTTGCTGCATTGCACGGTCGCGTGGCGGGCGAGTCACCTGTGGGCCGCATACCTGATCAACCGTGGCATCCCGGTTGACTCGGCGCTCGCCAACGCGCGGGCGATCAATCTCATGGACGACCATCGCATGGGGTCGAACGGACGCCAACCGGTCGAGGACTTCCTCGACAAGGCGCTGCCCACGCTGGGCCACCCGCCGCGTTAAAGGGCGTGAGTCGCACGGCACTGCTGGCAGGCGCGACCGGGCTGGTCGGCAGTCACGTCCTCGAGCGTCTGCTCGCCGACGCTCGCTGGTCCCGCGTCGTGACGGTGGGCCGCCGCACGACGTCCCAGAAGCACGAGAAGCTCGAGCAACGCGTGCTGGACCTGGGGGAGCTCGAGATCGCGAGCGACCTGCCCCACGTCGACGACGTATTCTGTTGCCTGGGCACCACCATCAAGCGGGCAGGCTCGCAACCGGCGTTTCGGCTGGTCGATCACGACTTCGTTGTGGGATTGGCGCGCGCCGGGCTGCGCGCTGGGGCCACGCAGTTTCTCCTCGTCAGCGCAATCGGCGCCGATCCCGAGTCCCACGTCTTCTACAGTCGCGTCAAAGGCGAAACGGAGGCCGCGATCCGCAAGCTTCCCTACCGGGCCATCCAGATCTTCCGCCCTTCCCTCCTGCTCGGCGAGCGGCCCGAGTTTCGGCTTGGCGAGCGGATCGCCATGCTCGGCGCACCGGTGATGCCCGCGCTCCTCTTCGGCAGGCTGCGGCGCTATCGCCCGATCCAAGCCGCGACGGTCGCGCGGGCGATGGTCACAATTGCGCGCGAAGCGCCGCGCGGCCCGAATGTCTTTGAGTACGACGCGATGCGTGCCGCCACGGCATGACCAGCGATCCATTCCTCCCGGCGGCCATCGCCGAGGCAGAACAGGGTCTCCGCGAGGGCGGCATACCCATCGGATCCGTGATCGTGTCGCAGGGCAAGATCATCGGGCGCGGGCATAACGCCCGAGTGCAAAAAGGCAGCGCGGTGCTGCACGCCGAGATGGACGCACTCGAAAATGCCGGCCGGCAGCCGGCGTCAGTGTACCGCGAGGCAACGCTCTACACGACGCTGTCGCCGTGCGCGATGTGCAGCGGCGCGATTCTGCTGTATGGGATCCGGCGCGTCATCATTGGGGAGAACAAGACGTTTCTGGGTGAGGAGGCACTGCTCAAAAGCCGTGGAGTCTCACTCGAGGTGCGTCAGGATCCGACCTGCGTCCGCATGATGACCGAGTTCATCCGGATGCACCCCGAGCTGTGGAACGAGGATATCGGCGTCTAACGACTCCGTCGGACCTTCATCGGTCCGTTCGTCGTAACGACGCGAATCGGCGGCTCGGCTAGGGTAGCATGCTGCGCCCCTACAATACCCAGGCTACCTTTCGGGCCATGCGCCCAATCCTGCTGTCCCTCTTAGCTCTTGCACTAGCTACCCCGCTCCACGCTCAGAACAGGCGTCTCGACGCGGAAGTCGACGCCCGAGCCACGCAGGTCGCCGGCAAAGTCGTGGCCTGGCGGCGGGACATCCACGAGCATCCCGAGCTCTCCAACCGGGAGACCCGTACCGCCGATCTCGTCGCGCAGCACCTGCGCTCGCTGGGGTTGGAAGTCCGGACCGGAGTGGCACATACGGGCGTGATCGGTGTGCTGCGCGGTGGCAGGCCGGGTCCGGTCGTCGCCTTGCGCGCCGACATGGACGCCTTGCCGGTCACGGAAGAAGTGGACGTCCCCTTTGCATCTAGGGTGCGCACCACCTACAACGGCCAAGACGTCGGCGTCATGCACGCCTGCGGCCACGATACGCACGTCGCCATGCTGATGGGTGTCGCCGAAGTGCTGGCGGGAATGCGCAGCGAGCTGCCGGGCACGGTCAAGTTCATCTTCCAGCCCGCCGAGGAAGGCGCGCCGGCGGGTGAGCGTGGCGGCGCCGCGTTGATGATCGAAGAGGGCGCGCTCGACGATCCCAAGCCGAGCGCCATCTTCGGACTCCACGTCTTCCCCTATCCGGTCGGAGAGATTCGTTATCGCCCGGGCGGGATCATGGCGGGCGCCGACGCGTTCCGCATCGTCGTCCGGGGTCGCCAAACCCATGGCGCGCTGCCCTGGGCGGGCATCGACCCCGTCGTGGTGGCGTCGCAGATCGTGCTCGGCCTGCAGACAATCACGAGCCGGCAAGTGAATCTGACGGAGGCACCGGTCGTCGTGACGGTGGGAGCCATCAACGGCGGGGTGCGCTTCAACATCATCCCGGATAGCGTGGTGATGCTCGGGACGATCCGCACGTTCGACACGGCGATGCGGAGCGATATTCACCAACGGGTCCGCCGTACGGCAGAATCGATCGCGCAGAGCGCCGGCGCGACCGCCCAGGTCACCATCGATACGACCACCGCGGTGACATACAACGACCCCGCGTTGACTGAACGAATCTTGCCCACGCTCCGCGACGTCGCAGGCGCGAGCCATGTCACACTCGCGCCACCGATCACGGCGGCGGAGGATTTCTCACGCTATCAACAGCGTATTCCGGGCGTGTTCTTCTTCCTCGGCATCACGCCGCCGGGAACGGACCCGGCGAAAGCGGCGCCGAATCACTCGCCAAGGTTCTATGTCGATGAAGCGGCGTTGCCGGTGGGTGTGCGCGCCCTGGCGCACGTGGCCGTGGACTACCTCACGAGTCGTCAGTAGTCGGTTCTCTGTCATCAGCTGCTGCGTTTTTTTGATTCCTGGAGCAACGCTTCAGGTTAGGCTCAATAAATGCCGGGCGCCATTTTGTCCGCTACACCTTTACTGGGGGCGCCGTGCAGCCGTTTCGAAAGCTCCTCGTGTGGCAGAAAGCGCATCAGGTTACGCTCCGACTCTACAAGGAGACCGCGGATTTCCCGTCAGATGAACGCTACGGTTTGACGTCGCAGATTCGACGCTCCGCCGCGTCGATTTGTGCCAATCTTGCGGAGGGCTGCGGACGTCAAACCCGGCGCGATTTTGCCAGGTTCGCCTACATAGCTGTTGGATCGGCGAGCGAGTTAGAG
>Ga0209378_1001466_pt1 | contig 16813 bp, 15 predicted proteins | sample GraSoiAngelo_156_FD_186170 | JGI IMG/M metagenome (GOLD analysis project Ga0209378, IMG submission 186170) | Grasslands soil microbial communities from the Angelo Coastal Reserve, California, USA - 14_1009_13_40cm (SPAdes) (version 2) | ecosystem: Environmental > Terrestrial > Soil > Grasslands ... | reverse complement strand
GTTCTGCAACAGCGCCTGACCTAAAAAATAATCGGCGTCCGGATAACCGGGTTCCAGCTTGAGCGCTTCTTCATAATGAGCGATTGCCGCCGGCAGCCGTCCAATACGATGCAAACCAACTGCAAAGTTATAATGCGCCAGTGCACTCGCGGGCTCCAGTCGGACAACTCTTTCATAGTGCATCACAGCTTCTTCGGTTCGTCCTCGCTCCAAGAGAAGATTGGCAAGGTTCGTCTCTGCATCTGAATTCTGGGGATCGATGCTCAACCCGGTTTCGTATTCCAATACCGCTTCCTCAAAGCGCCGATGTTTTGAGAGAAATTCGGCCAACTCGAAATGCGCGAGATCGTTGTGTTTGGTGGTCGCGAGAGTTCGCCTCCAAAGTGTTTCGCTGTTGCGCCAGAACGAAGTTTGGACCCAACTGTACCCTGCGAAAAGAATTATGACCGCTGCTGCGGCAACAGCCAGAACCTCGCGGCCGCGCCGCCATGATCTTGTAAGATCGACAATCCCCCAGGTCACCGCGAGGTAGAGGCCAATCTGCGGCAGATAGGTGTAGCGGTCGGCATGGGCGAGGGCTCCAACTTTAATCAAGCCGATCACTGGCAGGAGCATGATCAGATACCAACCCCAGCCGGTTGCAAGATACGGTCTGCTTCTCCGCAAAAGAAAAACGCTCACGGAGATTGAAAGCAGCAGTACGAGCGCGCCGATGGTTTGCCAAAGCGGCAGCTTTTCCTGATGCGCATAAATCACTGCCAGGTGCACCGGCCAGAGCATTTGCCAAATGTAAACAACGCACGCGGATGCGGCGTTGGCTATTCGCCACGAGAGCGACAACTCATCTAATCGGATTTCCCATTTTTGTTGTGCCAACAATGTGAGCGCGGATGACAAGGCCGACAAGACAAGCAGCGGAATTTTTTCTGCGATGAGTCTTATAGCACTCGATCTTTCAAGCCGATTTAGCGGCCAGTAATCGAGAAAAAGAAGAACGATTGGCAGCGTCACCAGCATCGCTTTGGACATCAAACCGCAAGCAAAAATGATCGCGACAATGAGATAGCGGGCAATGCTTGGCTGTCGCGCATAACGCGTGTAGGCGCCGAGAGTCAGCATGAAAAAAACGGCGCTCAAGACATCCTTGCGCTCCGCGACCCAGGCAACCGATTCCACGTGCAACGGATGAATGGCGAACAGCGCCGCCATAAATGCGCTCCGCCAAAGCGCATTTGTCATCTGGTTCAAGACGAGAAACAGAAGGACCACCGCGATCGTATGCAGGAGCACGTTCGTGAAATGGTGTCCGCCTGGTTTCACGCCGAAAAATTGGCAATCGACCATGTGCGAGATCGAGGTCAGGGGATGCCAGTTGTCATTATCGAAATGAGCGAACGCCCATCGCATTCCAGAAACCGTGAAGCCTTGAGCAACATTCGCATTCTCGTAAACGTATTTGTTATCGTCGTAATTGACGAAGTCGTGGCCGAGCGTTTGCCCAAACACCGCCCACGTGATCGCTACTAAAGCGACGCAAATCGCAAGTCTCAAAACCAATTGGGGACGCACAGTTTCCTAATTGTGCGCTGAGCCGCGCGGGCAAACAAGTTGTCGATCTTACATGTTTCCAACGCTAAAAGTAACGGCGTGTTCACCGGATTGATCGAAGAAGTTGGTCGCGTGCTTTGGATTCGGATGACCGATCGCGGCACTCAACTGCAGCTGACGGCGCCAAAGCTCGCGCCCGCCGTTGCTGTCGGCGACAGCGTCGCGGTGAACGGTTGCTGTTTGACGGTCAGCGGGCATCGCGGCGAGCAACTCACGTTCGACGTTCTGGAGGAAACGCTCGATCGCACAAATCTAAAACGACTCCGACGGGACAGTCCGGTAAATCTCGAGCGCGCGCTCGCTGCCGGTGCGCCGTTGGGCGGCCACTTTGTCCAGGGTCACATCGACTGCAGCGCGAAGGTCATTTCATTTGAGCGGACCGGCGAAGATTATCGGCTCGAGGTAGATCTGCCGGCCGACTTCGCGCATTACGCGGCCTACAAAGGTTCCGTCGCCATCAACGGCATCAGTCTGACGATCGCGGAGCTTTTAGAGAAAAGTTTCGCCGCGTGGATCATTCCGCACACGAAACGCCACACCAACATCGACAAAATCGGAGCAGGCGACTTGGTGAACATCGAGTTCGACCTTCTGGCCAAGTACGTCGAGCGGATGCTGGCACGTTACGTACCGCACAATTGACGGTTCGCTCGACGAGAAAATCGCGCCCTCTATATATAGTACGCTTCAGCAGCTCTCATTGCCGCACGAATCGCCTTCGAGCGCACCGCTCACAATGACAACACGCCAACCGGTCAAGAAAATGATGCCGCAAATCGTAGGTGTCATCACTTCGCCGGCCGATCTCCGGTTCGCCATTGCGATGCCCGAGCCGCCGCACCTTTTTGAGCTTCGACTCGATCACCTCTGCACAATCATCGATCAGCTGAAACGCAAGATCCACAAGTTGCGCGCGCCAATCATCATCACCGCGCGCGATCCGCGGGAAGGCGGCGCCAATAATCTCTCCCGGAAGGAGCGCCAGGAGTTGCTCCTGCGTTTTCTTCCTCGCGCCAAATATGTCGATGTCGAGTTGCGTTCGGCGCGCGCGTTTAAACCGTTGCTCGCCAGCGCCCGAAAACAAAATGTTCGCCGGATTCTTTCGTTCCATAACTTCAAGTCCTCACCGTCGCCGCGTAGTTTGCGTTCCAAGGCAGCGCTAGCGAAAGAACAAGGCGCCGACATTTTTAAAGTTGCAACCCGCACCGACACACCCGCACAGCTCGCTCGACTAATTGACTTCGTGACGGATAAAGATGTCGATCTTCCGGTGAGCGCGATGGGCATCGGTAAGCTCGGCGCGATCTCTCGCCTCTTGCTCGCCCGTTGTGGCTCCGTCCTCAATTACGCCGCGCTTCACCACTCCCAAATTGAAGGACAAACACCGATTGACGTGTTGCGTTCCGCGCCGCTGCGGCGTTGAAAATTGTTCCAGGCGTTGGTGCACTCCTTTCATTCAAATAACAAGTGCGCCAACTTTACGGCGGGAGCCGCTGAGCGGCGAATGCGGCTAGGGAAGCCGGGCGCCCGAGATTAGTAGCCGCCGCAAACAGCTCGCGGGCACCATCGTGTGCTGGTGTAGATTTAAAACCCTCGCGCAACTGCATTCAAAGACGGATATTAATCTAGGGACCGAAATCGAAAGTGAAAAATGGGTCGGTAGATTTACCCGATGAAGTGCCGGTGATGCCGTTGCCGGGCGCCGTGCTGTTTCCGCACGCATTGCTGCCGCTTTACATTTTCGAAACCCGCTACCGCCAGATGCTCGAACACGCGCTCCAATGCGATCGCATGTTTAGCGTGACGCTGATTAAACCGAGTTGTCCGGAATGGCGCGCGCCCGAAGACTTTTTCCATTTCGCCACCATCGGTCTCATCCGAGCCTGCGTCGATCGCGGCGACGGCACTTCAAATCTCGTCCTCCAAGGTTTGCATCGCGTGCGCTTCGCCAGTTTCCAACAAGAGACGCCGTTCCCGATTGCCAGGATCGACATCGTCGAATCGACCAAGACTGCAACCGTCGAAAGCGAAGCGCTCGGCGAAAAAATTCTCGAGCTTTATCGGAAACTGAAACGCGCCGAGCGCCAGCTCCCGCCCAAAGTCGATCGCTACCTTGCTCAGCTCGGCGATCTTGAAATGCTTGCCGACCTGGTTGCTTCAACGTTCGTTGACGACCCGCTCCGGCGACAGCGGATGCTGGAAGAATCTTCGTTAAACCAGCGACTGCGTTTACTCATCACTTACCTGCAGGACGAAATCGGCAGCGCAGCAGTGTAGGTGGGGCGATTAACCTCAATCGCCCGGACGGTTGGGGCGAACCGGCCCTGCCTGTAAAGCGTCGCGCTCCCCAGTAATCCGCGCGTATTCTTCCATCAAATAACGATCGGTCATTCCGGCCACGTAATCGCAGACCGTCCGGTAAAGTCCTTCCGGCTCGATCCGTTTCGTCGCGACTTCACCGAGCTGATGCGGACTGGCCACGTAGCTTTCGAAAACCTTTCTCAACATCTCGCACGCGCGCTGGTTCACTTTCGCCACCCGCGGATGATAATAAACATTCGCGTAAAGAAATTTTCGGAGGGCGGCATTCGCTTGATGCAATTCTGCGCTGTAACGAATTAATGGAGCCGGTTGCTTGCGGACTTCGTCCGGGCTTTGTGCGTTCGCCTTGGAAATTGATTGTGTGCTGGTCGCGACGACGTCCTGCACTTGCACGTCGATGATGTCGCGAATGATCAACTTATGCAGTTCCGGCTCACGCGCGTCCGGATAACGTGTTAGCACGCTGCCTTGGCTACGTTGCCAGACTGCGTTTTCTTCCAGCTGCGCCGCGCTCAGAATTTCAAAATCAACCGCATCGTCGAGATCGTGACTGTAGTAGGTGATTTCGTCCGCCAGGTTCGCGATCTGCGCTTCGAGCGAAGGGCATTTGTATTTTTCTCCGCCCGGTGAAGTCGCCGCGTACAAGCCCTGATGCTTTTGTAAACCTTCGCGCACTTCGAAAGTTAAATTCAATCCCGGAAAATCGGGATACGCATTTTCGAGCAGCTCGACCACGCGCAAGCTTTGGCGGTTGTGCTCAAAACCGCCGTGGTCGCGCATGCACTCGGCCAAAATTTCTTCGCCGGAATGGCCAAAGGGCGTATGTCCGAGATCGTGCGCCAGCGCGATCGCTTCCGCCAGATCTTCATTGAGCGCCAGCGCCCGTGCGATTGTCCGGCTGATCGACGCGACTTCGATTGAATGCGTCAGCCGCGTTCGCAAATGGTCGCCAGTGCCGTTTAGGAAAACCTGCGTCTTGTACTCAAGGCGGCGAAATGCGCGTGAATGAATGATGCGGGCGCGGTCGCGCTGAAACTGGGTCCGATAGGCGTGGCTTTGCTCACGATACTTTCGGCCGCGCGAGTCGCCAGATTTTTGCGCGAATGGCGCGAGCGTGGCACGTTCGGTCGCTTCCATTTCCTCACGCGTTTTCCAGGCGTTCTTCATCTGGCGATTAATCTTTTGATGTCGATCTTGTCGCTTCCAATTTCTCGCGCAAGGCACGTTCCGCTCGTCGCGCTTCTAATCGCAGCACCAGGAGATCGAAAAGCGCGAGCAACATTGCGGTAAAAGTGAGCCAGATGCAGACGATCCAAAAGAGAATCACGCGCCATGGATGTTCCTGCGGATTCAACGCCGGCTGCAAAAATGTGAATCCCGCAATGAGCAGCAGAAGCGCGAGCGCTAGAAGCAACAGCATCGCTTTGCGCCGCGTGCTCTGACCGCGAATCACGCCGCGGGTCGCATGCACGACAAACGATGTGGTCCGCAAACGTTTTTGGTCGGGCAAATTTTCCATCGAGCAGTTTTGCCAGCGACGCGCGCTGGCTACTTGTCGATCTTACAATTCAAACAATCCGAGACAAACGGCTTCTCACGGCCGATCCGCGGTGCTTTCATAGTCATGGAATGAGAAGGCCGAAGTCAAAACCGCGAAGCCGCAAGAAAAAGGCGATCGCAAAGGGCAATGGGAAAACGAGTCCAGCTCTAAAAGAGCGCTTGGAAGCCGAATTCGCGCAGGCGGTGAAAAGCGCGAAATCTTATGTCGAGGATCCGCAACGTCTGCGTGAACTGTTCGAGGAAGCGGCAAAGCAGGCCGCGTCGATGCCGAAAGAACCGTTCGCGGAAACGTGGCCATATTTTCAAGCGATGTTGCGTTTGATTCGCGCCTATTCCCAAGGCAACTATCGCGACGTGCCCGAGAGCACGTTGGTTGTGATCATCGCGGCCATCATCTACGTCGTGAGTCCGCTCGATGTGATTCCCGACGCTCTTCCAGCGCTCGGTTATCTTGATGACGCAACTGTCTTGGCCTTAGCCGCGCGCAGAGCGCGACAAACGCTGGATGACTTCATGTTGTGGGAAACCACCGCTCTCTAAACCAGGAGCAGTGCCGGATTTTCGAGAAGGTGGCGAAGTTCTTTTAAATATTCCGCGCCGAGCGCGCCGTCGATAACGCGATGATCGCAACTCATCGTGATCGACATACGATGGCCGGGCACAATTTGATCGGAATCATCAATCACCGGCATTTTGGTGACTTTTCCGACGGCGAGAATAAAACCCTGCGGCGGATTGATCACGGCGCTGAACGAATCGATGCCCATCCCGCCGAGATTCGAAACCGTAAATGTGCCGCCCTGAAATTCTTCCGGCTTCATTCGTTTGTTGCGGGCACGACTGGCGAGGTCTTTTACCTGCTCGCTGATTTCGCGAAGCGATTTGTTTTGCGCGGCGCGAATCACGGGCGTCAGTAATCCATCTTCGATTGCAACCGCGATCCCAAGATCGACATCGGCGTATTGGACGAACGCATCGCCGTCGAATGAAGCATTGATGCGCGGCACTTTAACCGCTGCCTGCACCGCCGCTTTCAAAACAAAATCGTTGACCGTGATTTTCGCCGTGTCCGCGCCTTCGCCGGCCGATTTTAATTCTTCGCGCGCAGCCATCAGCGGCGTCGCGTTGATCTCGATCGTAAGGTAGAAATGCGGAACCGGCCCGAGACTTTCGACCAAACGCTGCGCGATGACTTTGCGCATCCCGGAAAGTTGAATGCGCGCTCCTTCGCCGGCCTTGACTGATGGGGCTGAAGGTTTCGCCGCGGCTGGCGTCTTTTGCGCTGGCGCAGGTCCTTTTGTTTTTGCAGCCGCGCGGACATCGGTTTCAGTGACGCGACCGTCGGGACCAGTTCCTTTAACGCTGGCAAGATCGACACCAAGCTCAGCAGCGACTCGTCGCGCCACTGGTGACGCTTTTATTCGCGCTTCCTCACCATTGTCGATCTTCGCAACGGGCGCAGCTTCTTTTTCTTTTTTCTCAGCCGGCACCGGCTTCTCCGTTTCCGCTTGCGGCTTCTTTTCCTTTTTCTCTTCGGCTTTTGGTTCTTTCGGTTTCTCTTCTTCTTTGGGCGCTTCTTCCTTTTTCGGAGCTTCCTCGCCCTCTCCGCCGATGAACCCGATCTTGTCACCGACGTTCACCTTCCCGCCTTCTTCGACATAAATTTCGGTGAGTGTGCCGTCCTCTGGCGATTCCCATTCCATCGTTGCCTTGTCGGTTTCGATCTCGGCAATCACTTCGCCGGCCGAAACTTTGTCGCCCTTTTTCTTCTTCCACGAGACGAGTGTGCCCTCCGTCATCGTGTCGCTCAGCTTCGGCATTTGAATCTCAGGCATTGCTCGTCAGGCGTAGCAAACTTTTTTTACAGCGGCCATCAACTTGTCGGCATTTGGCAAAACGAATTTCTCAAGCCGCTCGTTGTAAGGCATCGGCACATCCTCTTGAGAAACGCGCATGATCGGCGCGTCGAGCTCATCAAAAATGTTTTTCTGAATTCGGTAACAAACTTCCGCACCGACGCCACAGAATGGTCGATCCTGTTCTACGATCACGACCCGATGCGTTTTCGAGACGGAGTCGAAAATCGTTTTCTCGTCGAGCGGTTTGATCGAACGAAGATCGACAATCTCCGCCGAAATATCTTCCTCTTCGAGCTTAGCGGCGACAGCGAGCGCGAGGGGCACAGTTTGCGCGTAACAGATGATCGATACATCGCTGCCTTCGCGTTTCATTTCCGCTTGCCCCAGCGGAATGAGCAGTTCTTCGTCTGGCGGTTCAACCATTCCTTTCGAGCTGTAGAGAAGCTCAGCTTCTAAAACGAGAACGGGATTGTCATCGCGCACGGCGGTTTTCAACAAACCTTTGGCATCGCGTGGTGTGGCCGGAGTGCATACTTTCAATCCCGGCGCGTTTGCATAAAGCGACTCAGTCGCGTGCGAGTGAGTCGCGCCGAGCTGATGCGCCGGTCCGTTCGGCCCGCGAAAAGTGATCGGGATGTTGAACTGGCCGCCGGACATCATGAACATGTTGGGCGCGTTGTTCACGACCTGATCGAAAGCTACGAAAGAGAAGCTGAAGGTCATGAATTCGATGATCGGTCGCAGTCCGACCATGGCCGCGCCGATACCGAGTCCGGCGAAACCGTTTTCGCTGATCGGAGTATCGACGATTCGTTTCGGCCCGAACCGCTCGAGCAGCCCCTGGCTCACTTTGTAAGCACCCTGGTATTCCGCCACTTCCTCGCCCATCAGAAAAACATTCGGATCGCGTGCCAATTCTTCGGCGAGCGCTTCGTTCAGAGCCTGGCGGTAAGTGATCTCCCTCACGCTTTTTCTCGGTTGAAGTAGACGTAGTCGTAAGCTTTTTCGACCGGCAACTCTGGGCTGCTCTCAGCGAATTTCACCGACGCCAGCACAGTCTCTTTCGCTTTCCTATCGAGCGCGTCGAATTGTTCGTTGGTCAGTTTGGCTTCGCGCGTGAGCTGCGCGCGCAGACGGATGATCGGGTCATCGAGTCGGTATTTCTCCAACTCTTCTTTCGTTCGATAACTGGCCGGATCGGACATCGAGTGGCCACGATAACGATAGGTGCGGATTTCAATAAAAGCCGGATGCGGATCTTTGCGGATCGAGGTGACGATCTCACTCAGCTTGTCGCGGACTTCGCGGAAGTTCATTCCATCAACGATCTCGCCGGGGATATCGTAGCCTTCGGCGCGATCAACGATTTGCTTCAAGGATGTCGATCTCTTCACCGAGGTGCCCATAGCGAAAAGATTGTTTTCACAAATGAGGACGACCGGCAGTTTGTAAAGCGCGATCAGATTCAACGCTTCGTGGAATGAGCCTTGATTGATCGCGCCATCGCCAAAGAAACAAAGCGTGACCCGATCTTCTTCACGATATCTCGAGGCGAACGCCATTCCCGCGGCCAGCGGGACGTGCGCGCCAACGATCGCGTGGCCGCCGTACATGTGATTTTTCTTGTTGAAAAAATGCATCGAACCGCCGAGCCCTTGCGAACAGCCCGTTGCCTTTCCGAAAAGTTCGGCCATACACGCGTTCGCACTCGTCCCCCGCGCAAGTGCGTGACCATGATCGCGATAAGCAGTGATGATGTAATCGTCATCGCGCACAGCCGCGACCGCGCCGGCGACCACTGCTTCCTGGCCAATGTAAAGATGGCAGAAGCCGCCGATCTTCTGCGCTTGATACTGCTGGCTCGCGCGTTCCTCGAAACGCCGGATCAGCAGCATCAGCGCGAGCATCTCGACCTCGTCGCGTTGCTCGGGCCGCTGCATCGAAATTTACGCGACGCGAGACAATGCAGCTCCAGCACGCGCCCGGCTGGTTTTTCGCCCGAAATTCATGCATGCGACAAAAAGGAGCGTGAAGAACAGATCGCTGAGGATCGTATTAAGGAAAAACATCCAGGTCGGCGTGGCGCTGTATTCGGGCAAGCCGACGGTAAGCGCTTGAATCAGCCCGGCAAAATTTTTCACGTAACCCGGATCGCTCAGCCACGAGAACGAGTTCGTGATTAAATAGAAGATTGTCGATCCAACAATCGAAGCTGGAAGCAATGTTTTGAGCGACGCGCGGTGCTGCAATGCGAGTCCAATTAATCCGACGAGAGCGAGTGCGAGGTAGCGACCAACGATGTGCGGTTCAATCAGAGTCGCGCCGTAGTAATAATTCAGAAACAAATCGGAAACGAAAAGCGCACCGAGTGGAACTGAAAATTTGAACTTCGTCGGGAAATAAGCCGCACCACAAAGCGCGATCGCAGCGAGCGGTGCGAAGTTCGACAGCCACGTCGCACCGGAATGAATTAAGAGTGCTGCCGCAATGCGATAAGCGACGGCCGACAAAATAAGAATGAGCGCCGGGATCATTGGGAGAAATTTAGCCGTCCTGCGAGAGTTGCAAAGGTGATTTGAGCCCTGTGTTCAGACTTTCAACGTGTCCCCGACCCGTTGCTGCCACTGATGAATCTCGTCAGTCAATCGCTTGACCGTGTCGCCCTGGCCTGGGTCGGAATAAAGGTTCTTTCGCTCGCCGGGATCGTCCCGCAAGTTGTAGAGCTCGTTCTTATCTTTGTCGCGAAGACAAAGCTTCCAACCGTCGGGCGTGACAATGGCGCGGGTCGACTCGCCCAGCGCTTGCTTGATCTTCTCTTTGTCCGCGAGCTTGGTGTGTTTGTTGATTTTTTCTTTGCCCGGCGCCCATTCGATAAATACCGGCTCGGGCGGCATGGTCTCGCCTCGAATCAAAGCGGCCCTGCTTTTTCCAACGCATTGTAGATCGGGCGTTTTGCCAAGGAGATCGAGCATGGTCGGCGCAAAGTCGATATGGCTGATTGGTTGCGCTACCCGCAACGAGGGCTGCCGGCCCGGTATCCGGACCAGATACGGCACGCCAGCCGACTGTTCGAACATGAAGCGTTTACCCAACAAACCGTGAGCGCTCATCATGTCGCCGTGGTCGCTCGTTAAGACAGCGATTGTGCGATCAGTGAGCCCGAGTTCGTCCAATTTCGACAAGATTGTGCCGATGCAATGATCGATCTCGGTGATGAGACCGAAATATTTTTGTTTGATCTCACGATACCGGTCAGCGCTGTGAAAGCGATTGCGATAAACCTCTTCTCGCAAGCGATAGTGCAGAGGCATGTCCGCGCCGAATCTGTCATTATTGCTCGTGTCCAATGAAATAGATTCCAGCGGATGTTCGTCATTGAACGGGCCGGTGTAAGGCGGGTGCGGTTCGATGAAGGCGGCGAAGGCGATAAATGGTCTGTCGCGATAACGTTCCAAAAATTCACACGTCTTGATCTCGACAAATTTCGGCTTCGAGAGTTCGAAGGGCACGTTGCGCGAGAATGTCCGACTGAAATATTTTCCGTGATCAGGCTTTTCCCCTTTCGCGATCAGGAATTTAGTATAATCGGTAACGCCTTCAATTTTGTGATCGCTCAGAGCGCTCTTGAAAGATTCTTCGATGGAAACCCAATCTTCGAAACCGCGCTGGGCGGAAAATTCATCGCCGAGATGCCATTTCCCAAAATAGCCAGCGCGATAGTCGGAATCGGCGAGCAACTCGGGGAGGCATTTAAATTTGTGGGCGAGAGAGGCCTGGTTATTCGTGCAGCCGTTGGCGTGCGGCCATGTCCCGCTCATTAATGATGAGCGCGAGGGTGCGCAGATTGGATGCGTCACGTAGGCACGCTCAAAGACTGTCGATTGGGAGGCAAGTTTGTGAATGTTCGGAGCGTGAACGGCGCTCGCGCTCTCACCAAAAACAGTGTCCGCGCGCAATTGATCAGGAAGAAAAACAATCAAGTTGGGTTTGCGCGGAAGTTTGGCTGGTTGCGCTCGAATGCGCGCGGCCAAGGCAAGGCCGGCGGAACCAAGCGCGGTAGTGCGAATAAAATGACGACGCGAGAAGTCAGAATTCACAGGAACTGAAATCTTAGACGTCCAGCGCGATCTGCAAAGTGCATTCAACGCCGCGGATCGCAACGCGGTGCTACGGACGGCTTAAGTTACTTCCGGCCGCCGCTTGCGATTAAAGCGTTGAGTCGAGCTTTGCGACGATCGGCCGCATTGCGATGAATGATGCCGCGCTTGGCTGCTTTATCGAGCGCCGAAATGAGGCTGCGAATCTGTTCGGCATCAGGTTTAGCCGTACTGCGAACGCGCTTTTGTAGCGTCCGCAAACGCGTCCGCACGCTGCGGTTTTGGTGAGCGCGAGCGAGCGATTGCCGGGAACGTTTCGCTGCGGACTTGGTATTGGCCATGGGTTACTCCCGAAAATTTACGGGGCGTGGACGCTCGCGCAGACCGCCAAAATGTCAAGATATCGATCTTGAATCAGGCACGCGGACCGGATGCGATCTTAGTTTGGGAAGAATCTCGTTTTGGTCCGGAAGCAGGAGCGTCAAAACCGTAAACTTCGGGGTCGGCCATCTTCGAAGCTTTCGGCAATCGATCCTGAACAATCTCAACGGGAGCGCCGAGCGGAAGCTGGTTGTAAAGTGCGGTCACGTCGCTCGATCTCATGCGGATGCAGCCGAAGCTGGCTGGCCGACCAATCGTTCTCTCCTCGTTAGTTCCGTGGATGTAAATGCAGCGCTTGAAAGCATGCGCGTTCGAGACTTGCAATCCACGCAGCCAGATAATGCGCGTCATCACCGGATCGCGGCCGGGAGTATTCGGCGTCAGAATCTCGCCGGTCCAGCGACGATTATGAAAGACGGCTCCAAACGGAGCGTGGTCGCCGATTTTTTGCGCAACCTGCAATAATCCAAGCGGAGTGGTGAGACTGCCCCAGGCATCGCCCAAGCCATATTTCGACGTCGAAATCGGATACGTCGCTGCAATCGCTCCGTTCTCGATCAGCATTAGCTTTTGGTCCCGCACACTGATGACGACCCGAGTGGAAAGAGTCGGGGCCGGAACGGTAACGGCCCGAAGGGGCAAAGCGCACAAAATCAACACACCGACGAGGGCGAAGGGACGAAACATCCGCGCTCTACTACTCCAAAAACCCGCCTTGTCACGCGGGAATTGGAGAGGGCGAGCGCGAAGCGCCGAAAGTAAATTTCGGCGACCAAGGCAGGAGCGACGAAAGCGAGACATAGAAAAAGCCGCCTTGAAACATGAGCAGGAATGGTACCGACAAGAACTGCCCATGAGTTATTGCGAACCAGACGAAGTAGCTGAAATAGATCGCGAACGCCATTTCCACCAACGGCAAAGTCGATTTCAGCGCGCGATATCTACAGCTCCGCCAAGACTGCGATCGTCGTTCGATCCCGTACTTCGGCGTTCGTGTGAAATCCGATTTGTGATTGAAGATCGCTTCCAGGACCGCACGCGCGTTGTTAAGCGAGAGACCGATTCCGAGCGCGAGCAAGCACGGAAGGAGCAACATTTGTTTCATCCAAGTGCGCGGATGAAGCTCGCGTTGCGCACAAACGTAAAAGACCGCTACTGACACTGACGCAGTTAGAAAAATCGGGACGTCGATCAAGAAAGTGCGGACCCAACCCGATTGCGGCCCGCCGGCAGAGGGATGCAAAAGCACGCACAAACAGGCCAGAAGCAGATATGCAAAATTCGAGACCAAGTGGCCAGTTGCTTCAGCTTTAATCGCGAATGGAAGCTCGCTCCGCCAAATCCGCGGCAGCAACTTCTTGCACGTTTGAATGGAGCCTTTGGTCCAACGGTGCTGTTGTGATTTGAAACCATTCATGTCGACTGGCAACTCCGCTGGCGTGACGACGTCGGGAAGGAAAATAAACTTCCATCCGACCAGCTGCGCGCGATAACTCAGATCGAGATCTTCACAAAGGGTGTCGTGCTGCCAACCGCCGGCCTCCTCGATGCATGAGCGCCGCCAAAGGCCGGCCGTGCCGTTGAAATTAAAAAAGCGTCCACTTCGGCTGCGCGCCGTTTGCTCGAGCAAAAGATGGCCGTCCAAAAACATGGCCTGCATGCGCGTTAGCAGCGAGTAGCCTCGATTCAAATGGCCCCAGCGACTTTGGATCATCCCGATTTTCGGATCGGTGAAAAAATGGATTGTGCGCTGGAGCAAATCTGGCGGCGCTACGAAATCGGCGTCGAGAATGCAGATGAACTCGCCGGCCGCCGATTCCAGTCCGACCGCAAGTGCACCTGCCTTGAATCCCGTCCGGTCGACCCGGTGAATGAGCTGAACATCGAAACCGCGCTGACGCAATTCCTTAACGCTGGAAGCGGTCACTGCCCGAGTGTCATCAGTAGAATCATCCAGGACCTGGATTTGGAGCAGGTTTCTCGGGTAATCCACTTCGCTGACCGAACGCAGAAGACGCTCCACCACGTAAACTTCATTAAAAATCGGAAGCTGCACCGTTACCTTTGGCAGCTGGCGAAACCGGCCGGCTGGAACAGCCGCACGTTTGCGGTTCTTCAGGAAAAGATAAATGATGAAATACCGGTGAACGCCGTAGGCAGAGAGACCGATGAGCACGGCGAGGTAACACGCCGTCCAAATCACGTAGCCGAGGCTTCCTTGCATAAGGTTGGCTGCCAGTTACTAAGACAGCAGGTGCGCATGATGGCGCTTCCGCCGCCAGCGTCAAATCAAAAATGGCGCGCTTGCCTCGGCAAAACGGAGCCAAAGCGCATCAAAATTCGCACGATGTCGATCTTAATCGTGTCACTGCTCGTATCGACAGTAATCGCCGCGAATCAGGAGGAGCCAAACGAAGATAAACAGCACGAGCGCGAAGAGCTCGGCATCAATCCCTACACCACGCCTTCAATCGAACGGATCTTTGCCCAACTCGATCAGCTTCGACCGCTGCCGTTCGATCAATTGAAGCATAAACTTCCGCAATCGATCACCGCCGGGCGCGAGCAGAAAGGATTGATCTTTGGCGGATTGATTGCGGATGGTTTTCTGATTGTCGAAGCCGAGAAGAAGAATCTGGTCGAAAAGTTCGGACGCGTGTTGACGGAACACGCGCACGCACTTGGTGTGGGTGGCCGCGTGATGCGTCACAGCGCGAGTCTGACCGAACTAGGTCGACGTGGCGATTGGCCGCAAGTCCGTCAGGAACTGATCGCGACGCAAGCAGATGTGGAACAAGCAATGGTCGAATTGCGCGACGAAAAAATGGCGCACTTAATCAGTCTCGGAGGCTGGTTACGCGGATTGGAGATTTCCGCCGGAACGGTGGAAGCGGAATTCTCGCCGCAGCGCGCAAAGGTCTTGGCACAACCAGACTTGGCGGACTATTTCGGCGCGGAATTGAAAACGCTGCCGCCGCCACTCGCGCACACGCCGCTCTTTGAAAAGATTCGCAGCAGCATAAAGAAATTGCAGCCGATATTGAGCAAAGCGCCTGACGCGCTCACTCGGGCAGATGCGGGTGCGATTCGGGCGGAAGCGAGTGAGTTAAACTACGCGATTCGGCAGGGCGAATAATCGCTCTCTCTGGCGCTCAGCGGCAAGCGCTCTGCTGCTATGCTATCTTGCCAACCAAGTGGTATGCCATTCCGATACCTTACGAAGAAAGGCCGGCACGACCGGTTCGAGCGTTTCAACATTGTTGTCTCGATCCTTTTGGCCGGTTGGGTGCCTTCCATTCTGACGGTTTGGTTTTCGTACGCCTTTCTCACCAAAATGCTGGAATCGAGCATTTTGCGAGACCGGCAAACATTCGTGCAGCTGATCAGCCGCCTCGTCGGTGATGATCTCAGCGGAACTGAAGGCATTATCGATTATTATCAAACGCTTCCGGACGTTTCGCAGATTCTGAATTCATCGAATCCGCAGTCGGCTGCACAGCAATGGCTCGGCAGCACTTTTTATGCGCACCCCCGGATCGACGGCATGTTTCTCACCGGTCGCGACGGGCGATTGATCGCTTCGATTCCTTACAACCCGGCGATGATCGGGAAGGATTTCGATTCTAATTTATGGCGGCCGCAGGCGGAAAAAATTTCAGGCGCCTTCGTTTCACCGGTCCATCCGCGTTTTTCCGATAAGCGAATCGTTACCGACATCGCGGGTGCGGTGCGCACGCCTGATAAGAACATCGCCGGTTATCTCGGCGTTTCGGTGTTGGTGGAACGAATCGGCCGCCGTCTTTCCACGATTCAATTCGCCGACCAATCAAGCTGCCAAGTCATCGATCAAAACGGACAAGCGCTGTTCATGAACGATTTTCGACCCAATCCCGGAACCTCCTCGGCGCGCGAGTCGATCCTCCCCAAGGAGATTAACGAAATGAAGAAAGGGAATCTCGAACGCGGCGGCAATCTTTATTCCTTCAGCCCGGTAGAATCGACCGGATGGACCGTAGTCGTGAAACAACCGAAAGATGTCGCTTACAAACCGGTGCACGATCTCGTCGGCCGCATGTCCGTGCTCGCCGCATGGCTGATGGTGCTGACCACTATCTTCGCATGGCTTGGCGGAATTTTTTATCGTCGCCAAACCGAGGCCGCTCGCCGCATCGAGCGCGAAGTGATTTTTAGCGAGAAAATCCTCGCCAATATGCCGGTCGGCATCGCCTTTGTCGATCCAGTGTCGAAAAAATTCGCGCAAGCCAACGAAGCGTTTAGCCAAATGGCACAACGCTTTGGCGGTTTGCCCCACCGTCGCGAAATCACCGAGGCATCCTACGATGATGTGAAGATCGCGCCGGCCGATGCAATTGAGCGCGTTCTCTCTTTCGGAACGCCATTTCAATTGATCGAGCAACGATTCCAGGACGAAGGCGGCATGATTCACTTCGTCAACGTCACCCTTTTGCGCCTGCAAGCCGCGGATCAGACGATTCAAGGCGTGCTCTATTTCGTGGAAGATAAAACTCGCGACGTCACTTTGCGCCACGAGCTCATCAACGCCAACGCCGCGAAAGATCAGTTTCTCGCGCTGCTCTCTCACGAATTGCGCAACCCCCTGTCGCCCGTCATCGCGATGGTTGGAGAATTGGAAGCCATGACTCCGCGATCGCCCAAGCTGCGGCAAGCGCTTGAAGTCATTCGACGCAACGTCGAATTGGAAGCGCGCTTGATCGACGACCTACTGGACGTGACGCGCATCGCCAAAGGCAAATTGCAACTCAGTTTCGAGGTCGTTGATGTGCACGAAATTTTGCAGCGGGTCTATGAAATTTGCCGCGAGGACATGGCCAAGAAATCAATCGAGACAAAATTTGAGCTCAACGCGCAACACGTCCACATCGAAGGCGACCCGGCGCGATTGCAGCAGGTGTTTTGGAATCTCGTCAAAAACAGCGTCAAGTTTACGCCTGCCAACGGTCGAAT
>Ga0209378_1001463_pt1 | contig 16828 bp, 10 predicted proteins | sample GraSoiAngelo_156_FD_186170 | JGI IMG/M metagenome (GOLD analysis project Ga0209378, IMG submission 186170) | Grasslands soil microbial communities from the Angelo Coastal Reserve, California, USA - 14_1009_13_40cm (SPAdes) (version 2) | ecosystem: Environmental > Terrestrial > Soil > Grasslands ... | reverse complement strand
GGGAAGACCTGGGTGCCGCGCTCGACGCCGCCGCCGAGTTCGCCCGCGCCGGCCTGGGGAGCGTCCTCACCCAGCTCGGCGAGCAAGTCAGCAACCGGGCCGAGGCCGTCGCCGTGCGGGACCACTACCTCGGCGTCCTCGCCGCGGTGCGGCAACGCAGGCTGCCGAGCCAGGTGTCGGTCAAGCTCACGCATCTCGGACTCGAAGTGGATCGCGGCGCGTGCGAGCAGGCGGTCGACGCGCTCGCGGCGCGGGCGGAGGACAGCGGCTCGTTCCTGTGGATCGACATGGAGGAGTCGCGCTATGTCGACGTCACACTGGAGGTGTTCCGCGCCGCGCGGGGCGAGCATACGAATGTCGGCGTCTGTCTCCAGGCATACCTGCGGCGCACTCCCCAGGATTTGGCCCGCCTGCTGCCACTCGGGCCCGCGATCCGCCTCGTGAAGGGCGCGTACAACGAGCCGGGGCAGGTCGCGTTCTCGAGCAAGCGCGAGGTGGACCGGGGCTACGCGACGCTCGCCGATCAATTGCTCCAGGAGGCCGCGCGCGGACGCGCCCGGCCCGTCTTCGGAACCCACGACCTCAGGTTGATCGCGGAGATCCGCGAGCGTGCCGAACGACACGCCACGCCGCGCACGGCCTACGAGGTGCACATGCTGTACGGCATCAAGGCGGCGGCGCAGCGGGCGCTCGTCGCCGACAGGTACTCGGTGCGCGTGCTGATCAGCTACGGGACCGCCTGGTTCGCCTGGTACATGCGTCGCCTCGCCGAGCGGCCGGCGAACCTCTGGTTCGTGGTCAAGAACCTGGTGTAGAGAGCACACCTGCTCTTGTCCCCACCTGGACCCGGCGTAGCTTCCTCTCAAATGTCCCTGTAACGAGGTAGCTCCATGAGATACGCCACGCTGCTGCTGCTCTGCACCCTGCCGGCCTGGATCGGGCCTGCGCCCTCGGGCCCGGAAGATGAATCGGTGTTCGTGAAGAACCTGCGGCCGGACCAGCACGAATCCCTGTTGTACGTCTGGACCAGTGACGCCGACGCGAAACAACCGGACTTTCTCACGGTGGTCGACGCCGATCCCAAGTCGCCCGGCTACGGGAAGATCATCACGACCGTGCCCACGGGCTCGACCGTCGACAACGAGGCGCACCATTTTGGCTACACGGTGAATGCGGACCGCATCTTCGCGGGCGGGCTGGTCTCGAACCGGCTGTTCATTTACGACGTCAAGACCGACCCGCGGCATCCCGCGCTCGTCAAGACCATTCCCGACCTCGGCGCCCTGAGCGGGTATTCGGGCCCCCACACGTATTACGCCGTACCGGGCGGCGTGATGATCGCGATGCTGGGATCCAAGGACGGCACCGGTCCCGGCGCACTGGTCCGGCTCGATGAACAGGGGAACTTCGTGTCGGCGCTCCCCGCCCCGAATCGCCCCGACGATCCAGGCTACATGTACGACGTCGGCGTGAAGCCCGAGCTGAACCGGATGGTGACGTCCAGCTGGACGCACCCGCACCACTTCCGCGGCAACCCGATCGCCCCCGAAAACGTGGGCGACGCGGTCGTCGTGTGGGATTGGAAGGCCGGCAAGGTGCTCCAGGTCGAGCACCTCGACAAGATGCCGCTGGAAGTCCGGTGGCAGCACGGGCCGGCCGCGCGCGGCGGGTTCATCAACTGCGCCGGGGCGAGCACCATCTGGTACTGGGAGGACAAGGACGGGAAGCTCGCCTTCACCCGCGTGATTCAGCTGCCGGCGAGCTCCACGCCAGCGGACGTGCGCATCTCGTACGACAATCGCCTGCTGTACGTGTCGCTGTTCACGGGCAACGCCGTGCAGCAGTACGACGTCTCCGATCCGCTGCACCCCAAGTTCGTGAGCGAGGTCAAGCTGCAGGAGCCGAACATGATGAAGCTCACGCCCGACAGCCGGCGGCTGTACGTGAGCAATTCGCTGCTCTCGAACCTGGACGGCAAGGTGCCGTTCCGCGTATGGCTCTTGAACGTCGGGACGGGCGGCATGACCCAGGACGACAAGTTCGTGGTGGACTTCGATCAGTTCGCGACCGGCCCGGGTCGGCCGCACGACATGCTGCTGAAATAGGGCTACTCGCGCCACGCTTTCCACGAGGCGTAGAAGAGGTCCGCCTCGTCCACGAAGCCGCCGTGGCGCGGCTGCCAGCCGAGCAGCCGGACGGCCTTGCGGGCGTCCACGTGCTGGTCGAGCGCCAGCGCGTCGGCGAAGTCGCCCATCGTGCGGCGGGCTTCCCCCAGGGGCACGGGCCGCACGTCGCCCTGGAAGCCCGCCGCGCGTGCCGCCGCCGTCGCCAGCTCGAGCACGGTGGCGCGCGACCGGTCGGTCACGTCGAACACCTCGCCGGCCAGCCCGCTCTCCGCGGCTCGCACGTAGGCATCGGCCAGATCGTCGACGTGCACCATCGTCCACCGGTTGTGGCCGGACCCCACCACGGTGGGCGCCTTGCCCGCGGCGGCCGCCTCGAACCAACCGCCCGTCAGCCCACCGCGGCCGCCGTACACGCAACCCGGCCGAATCACGAGCCCGCGCACCGCTTTCGCCTGCAATACCAGCTGCTCGTGTGCCGGCCGCCAGGCGACCAGCTTGATCGGCTTAGGGGGATCGGTCTCGTCCACCAGCTTGCCGCCGGTATCACCGTGTACCCAGACCCCACTCGTGTAGATCAGCGTCTTGGGCTGCGCGCCCCGACGCCCCGCCTCGATCAAGGCGTCGACGGCGGTCTTGTCCTTCGTCACAGCGCTGGCCGAGGACTCGAAGGCGGCGTGGACCAGAACGCTGCACGACTCGGCCATATCGGCGTAGCTCTTCGGGTCCCCGATGTCGCCGATCACGGCCCGAATCTCCTGGCGCGCGAGCTGCGGCACCTTGGCCGCGGCACGTGTCAGTCCGTACACATCATGACCCGCCCGGCGTAAGGCCGTCGCCACGGCGAAGCCCACGTAGCCCGTTGCGCCCGTCACGAACACCCGCATAGGATCTCCCTGGTCACTCACTATAAAGAGTAACAACCCGGAGCGGCGCTGATTATTGTTGCATCATGGCGCCTCAGTCGCTCCGCCTCTCCAAGTCGCGCTTCCTCGCCGGTCTGCAGTGTCACAAACAACTGTGGTGGCGCGTGCACGAGCCTGACGCGCCGGAGCTCGTGCCGGACCCCGCCCTGCGCAACATCCTCGATCAGGGGAACGAAGTCGGCTGCAAGGCGCGGGAATACGTTCCCGGAGGGATCTACGAGGCGACGTTCCTCGCAGACGAGACCTACGCCGTCGTGGATATCCTGGAGCGGGGCCCGCGCGGCTACGGGCTGGTCGAGGTCAAGGCGACGAACAGCCTGAAGCCGGAGCACCTCCCGGACGTCGCCGTTCAGGTGCATGTGCTGCGGCGCGCCGGGCTTCCAATCGACCGGGCCGACGTGATGCACCTGAACCCGGACTGCCGCTATCCGGAGCTGGGCAACCTGTTCGTCCGGGAGGACGTCACGGCACTGGTGGAGGGAGTGTTGCTCGGCGTCTCCGACGAGCTCGCGGCGCAGCACCGCATGCTCGAGGGATCGCTCCCCGACGTGCCGATCGGCGACCATTGCTCTCGACCACACGACTGCCCGTTCCTCGAGCGGTGCTGGCCCAAGCTGCCAGATCACCACGTCAGCAGCCTGTACCGCATCGAGCGCAAAAAGGTGCTCGAGTACGAGGCGGATGGTTACGCGACGTTGTACGATTTGCCGTCCGACCTCGAGCTGTCCGCGATCCACGCGCGCCAGGTGCGTGCCGTGACCGCGGGACGAATGGTGGTCGAGCCGTCGCTCGCGAAGGCGCTCGCCGAGTTCGTGTCACCGCTCGCGTTTCTCGATTTCGAGACCGTGAGCCTCGCCATCCCCCGTTGGAACGGCTGCCGGCCGTGGCAGAACGTGCCCGTGCAGTTCAGCTGCCACGCTGAGGAGCGGGGTCGCGGGCTCGTCCATCACGAGTGGCTGGCCGAAGGCCCTGGAGATCGAGACCCCCGCCCGGCGCTCGCCGAAGCGCTCGTGGCCGCGTGCCCGGGGGCGCGGCGCATCGTCGCGTACTATGCGAGCTTCGAGCGGGACTGCATCCGCCAGCTTGCCGTGGCGGTGCCCCGCCTCGCGAAAGAGCTCGAGCGGATCGAGCGACGGCTCGTCGATCTGCTCCCGCTCCTCCGCAACCACGTCTATCACCCCGATTTCGGCGGCAGCTTCAGCATCAAGCGGACGCTCCCGGCCCTGGTGCCGGGGCTGTCGTATGCCGATCTCAAGATTCGCGAGGGGGAGACGGCGACGCTCGAGCTGATGCGACTGTTGTTCTCGGGCGACGAGCTGCGCCCGGGCGAGCGGGCGGAGCTGCGCGAGGCGCTGTTGCGCTATTGCGAGCGGGATACCTGGGCGATGGTCCGGATGCTCGAGCAGCTGCGCGGCCTCGTGGCACAGCAGCTGGAGCTGTTCTAGCGCCGCTCCGGTCCCCGGCCCTCGATCAGCTCGAGGGCGCGGCGCGCACGGTGGATCGCCGCCGCCAGTATGTTCGCGCTCTCGGCACCCGACTCCGGGTCATCCGCCTCACGCATCGCGGCGAGCTGGTGCAACAGTTGCAGCGCGTTGCGGATGTGCTCAGACGGCGCTTCCGCCACTGCCGCCCGGGTAGGACGGCCACGGCGATCGAGCGTGCTGCGCCGCTCGGCGCCGCGCCGGCGATCCACCACGCGGCGACGCTCTCGAGAGATGGTCGCGACCGCGAGCCGGCGCGGATCGCTCCGTCGATCTCTCCCCAGGCGACGATCGGCAAACAGACGGCTGCTGGTCATGCGCGTTAGCGACTCGAGCAAGATAGCGACGAAGGAAAGGTGCCTCGAGCGGGCTCCATCGGCCAGCCCGAGGCCGCCTCAGTGACAGGCCGCGGACCCCGAGTCGCTGAACGACGAGGGGGGGACGGGGATGAACTGCCAGCGATAGGCCTGCGTCGTAAGGGTCAGCTTCAGCACGCCGTATTCCGCGCTGCCGGTCTCGCTGTTGGCGATCGGGGGCCCGAGGCGATAGGCGCCCCCGCCCCCGGTCCCGACCACGAATTGCCGGATGCCCCGTGCTGGATCGGCCTTGCCGTCAGGCGTCTGGGGGGCGAAGCGCTCGTAGTTATGCTCGTGCCCCGACAAGACGACGTCGGCCCCGGCCTCGTACAACGCCTGCCACAGCGGCTGCGTTTGCGGATCGCTGCCATGCGTGGTGCCCGAGCTGAAGCGAGCGTAGTGCCAGTACGCCAGCGTGCAACGCGTGGGGTGCGCGGCGAGGTCGGTGCGGAGCCAGCGCTCCTGGAGCGAGCCGGGGCTCATGTCCAGGTTCGAGTTCAGCGCGATAATGTGCCAGTCGCCCAGGTCGTAGCTGTAGTAGCCTGCGCCCGGCTCGCCGGCCGCGACGCCGAAGTAGGCGAAGTAGCCGCTTCCCCCCCGCACGTCGTAGTCGTGGTTTCCAGGAACAGGGTGGGTGCGCTTCCTGTGGCGTCCCCACGTCGTCTGATAGCACGCCACGTAGTCGTCGTCCGAGCCATTGGGGTACGCGTTGTCCCCCAGCGCGAACACGCTGCCGGGAATACTGTCGAGCAGCCGCGCGGTCGCCGCGGCGTGGGCGTTGGCGCAGGACGCAATGTCTCCGGCACCGACGAAGATCTGGGGCGTCGCGGGAGCTTCCACGAACGCCGTGAGCGTGTCGACCAGGGTTGCCCTGGCTCGCGGTGTGACCGTCACGCGCACGGTATACCGACCCGGGGCGGCATATACGTGGGTGGCGTACGCCGGCGGCCGGTCGGTGAGCGTTCCCCGATCAGTGGCCCCGTCGCCCCAGCTGATCGCATACGGCCATGCGGCCGCGGTGTCCGGGCGGCCGGTCACGCGGAACGTCAGCGCCGCGCTCGCGCGGGGACGCGTGCGCAGGTCCGGGCCTGCGTCGACGGTTGGGGGGAAGACACGATGCGGCTCCACGCGGCAGGAGGCGACCGCGACTGCGGCCGCAACGAGGAGCGCCCGGCTCACTCGGGGCCCGCGATCGGCAGCGACACGCGGGCCTCGCAGCCTCTGGCCTGCACCCGGTTGGCGAGAGTCAGCGAGCCGCCGTGCGCCTCGGCGATCTGCCGTGACAGCGCCAGCCCGATCCCCGAGCCTTCCGCCTTCGTGGTGTAGAACGGCACAAACAGATTGACCGTGTCGGCCAGGCCGGGGCCATCGTCTTGCACCCATACCTCGAGCCGACCGTTGTGCGCGGTCCACCCCAGCTCAACCTGGCCGCCCCCTTCCTGCGTCGCATCGACCGCGTTGCGGACGAGGTTGATCAGTAGCTGGTCGAGCTGTCCGCCATCGGCGCGGATCGTCACGTCCGGCCCCGGGCACACCGTGACCGGCCGGCGCGTCTCGAGAGCCGCGACCCGCCGCACCCACTCGGCGACCGGGACGGGCTCGAGGCGGGGACGCGGCAGCCGCGCCAGGCGCGCGTAGGCCGCCATCAAGCGGCTGAGCGACTCCGCCCGGCCCCCGATCACACCGAGGCCCTTGCGGAGATCCTCGCGCCAATCGGTCGGCGGCTGCTCGCGCCGCACCAGATCCGCCAGGCTCTGGGCGATCGACTTGATCGGGGCGAGCGAGTTGTTCAGCTCGTGGCTGAGCACGCGGATGAGGCGCTGCCACGCCTGCCGCTCCTCCTCGCTCAGCGCGCGGCTCACGTCGGCGAGGACGAGGAGCTGATGCGGCAGCCCGCCCTGGCGAAACGTGCCACGCCGCAGCTCCCAGCGCCCCAGCCCCGGCCGCCCCGGGAACGCGATTTCGAGGACTCGGGGCGTGTCGCCCGCCAGACTGTCGGCGAGCCCGAGCTCGGCCGCGTCCTTGCCGAGGAGCTGCTCTGCCGGCCGGCCGAGCAGCACCGCCCCACCCCGGTTCACGAGCCGGAGCGCGTGCGATTCGTCGAACGCGAAGACCGCGACGTCGATCTCTTCCATCACCCGGCGCAACAGGGCCGTCGCCTCCAGCGCGCCCAGCCGCTGGGCACGCAGGTCCTCACCAAGGCTGTTCAGCTCGACCAGCAGCAGGCCAAGCGCGTCGTCCGGGTCCGAGCCGCGGGCCCGCAGCGAGAAGTCCCCTTCCCGCAGCGCCGCCAGCATGTTCGAGATCGTCTGGAGCGGCCGGACGACTCGCTCCCGCACCGCCGCGACAAACGCCAACCACACCCCCACCATCAGGATCGTCACGGTCCATTGCGTGCGGGGTGCGAAATCACCTGTCCAGAGCAGCACCAGCGCGAGGACGACGGCGGGGAGCCCAGTGAGCAGCGCCAGCGCGAAGATGCGACGCTCGTAGCGCGGCTTGCGCTTGCGGCGCGGCTCAGAAGCCATGTCGCTTGAGCCGGCGGTACAGCGCGCTGCGGGAGAGCCCGAGCGCCTTCGCCGCGTCGCTCACGTTGCCGGACGCGCGCGCCAGCGCCTTCTGAATGAGCACCCGCTCCACGTCCTCGAGGCTCATCTGGTCGAGCGGCGTGGCACCGTTCGCCCCGGTGCCGAGCCCCAGGTCGCGCGTTCGTACAGAGCTCTCCTCGGCCATCAGCACGGCCCGCTCGATCGTGTGGTCGAGCTCCCGCACGTTCCCGGGCCAGGGATACGACCGGAGGGCCTGCATCGCGTCCGCCGCGAAGCCGCTAATCGGCTTCCGGTAACGCGCGGCGTGGCGGCGCCCGAAATGGCCGGCGAGCAGGGGAATGTCCTCGCGCCGCTCGCGCAGCGGTGGCAGGCGGAGTTCGACGGTATTGAGGCGAAACAACAGGTCCTGCCGGAATTTCCCCGCCGCCGCTTCGGCATGGATGTCCGCGTTCGTGGCCGAGATGACGCGCACGTTCACGCGCTGCGTCTTGGAAGAGCCGACGCGCTCGAACTCGCCCGTCTCGAGCACGCGCAACAGCTTCGCCTGCTGCGGGAGGGGGAGATTCGCGATCTCGTCGAGAAACAGCGTCCCACCCTCGGCGAGCTCGAACCGCCCGACGCGATCGACCTTCGCGTCGGTGAAGGCGCCCTTCACGTGCCCGAACAGCTCGCTCTCGAACAGGCTGTCGGGAATGCCACCCAAGTTGACGGCGACAAGGGGCCGCTCGGCCCGGCCCGACGCGGCGTGCAGCCAGCGGGCGACGACCTCCTTGCCGGTGCCGTGCTCTCCCAGGATGAGCACGTTGGCGTCCGACGGGCCGATGCGCTCCATCAGCTTGAGCACCGGCTCCATGGCGGGCGACTCGGCGATCAGCTCGGGGAGGCCCTCGCGGCGCAACGCACGGTTTTCGCGCTCGAGCTGCTGACTGCGACGCAACGCCCTACCGAGCTCGACCTGGGTGCGGAGTGTCGCGAGCAGCCGGCGGTTGTCCCACGGCTTCTCGATGAAGTCGCGCGCGCCGCGGCGCATCGCCTCGACCGCGCCGTCGATCGAGGCCCATGCGGTCATCACCACGACCGGAGGCGGCATCTCGAGCGCCTGGAGCCGCGTCAGGAGATCGAGCCCTTCCGCCCCGGACGTGGTGTCCCGGGTGTAGTTCATGTCGATCAGGAGGGCGTCGAAATCACGAGCGTCGAGGGCGGTGAGGACCGCGCGGGGAGAGGTCGCCGTCTGCACGTCGTAGCCTTCACCCTTGAGGAGCAGTTTCAGCGCCTCGAGGACATCAGGCTGGTCGTCAGCCACCAGGATCCTGGGGGCGGTGGCGCTCATGGCTCAAAGGTGCCGGATAACGGGTGTTGCGTGCCAGCCCTGCTTTGGTGCAGCAACGCTTGACTCGCCCGCTGGGCCCCAGCGGACTCGTGCATGCTCCGCTACCCCTCAGCGCGCAGCGCGATCACCGCATCGATACGGGTGCTGGACTGAGCGGGGACGAGGCTCGCGAGCGCTGCCACCCCGACGAGGAACCCCGTCACAGCCGCCAGTGTCACCAGGTCCGTCGGAGCCACCTCGTAGAGCAGCGCGGACAGCAGACGGTTCGCCAGCAACGCGCCGACGAGGCCCAGCGCCGATCCCGCGGCCGCGATCGCGAGGCCGCGCCCCATCACCATGCGCCGCAGATCTGGAGCGGTGGCTCCAAGCGCCATCCGCACGCCGAGCTCGCGCGTCCGTTGGCGTACCATGGTCGCCATGGCGCCGAACAAGCCGACCGCAGCCAACACGACCGCGCTACCCGCGAAGACGCCGAGCAGCAGCGCGTTCAGTCGCGGCTGCGCCAGTGGCCCCTCGAGAAACGTCCTGAACGGGGCCGCGCTCGCCAAGGCCACGCCGGGCTCAGTCTCGGCGATCACCCGCCGGATCGTCGGCACCAGCTCGGCCGGTGAGCCGCTCGTGCGGATGGCGAGCTTCATCGGCATATAGGGGAAGAACGACTGGCGGAGGGGGTGGTAGATGCTAGCGCGCGCGTCCCGTAGGTCGCGGTAGCGCGTGTCCGGGACGACACCGACCACGGTGGCCGTCCGCTGGAAGTTCTCCCCCATCCGCAGACGCTTACCGATGGGGTCATCGCTCCCCCAGTAGTGCCGCGCGGCGGACTCACTGAGCACCACGACCGGCGGCGCGCCCTCGCGGTCGGCGTCCGTGAAGACCCGCCCGCGGCGCACAACAATGCCGAGGGTCTCGAAGTAATCGGGGGTTACGACCTCCATGTTGAGCATCGGGTTGGCGTCAGTCTCCTCCTTGGACTGGCCTTCGGCCGCTGGCTTGCCGTCCCACCCGCCGGAGCCTGAGAATGGGACCGCCACGACGGGCGAGGCGCCGCGCACACCCGGGATTGCCCGCACTTGTGACAACAGTCTCTCGAGCAGCGCGCGTTGTTTCGCCGGAGTGTCGAACTGATCGTAGCGAAGCGTCAAGTCGCCGATCAACACGTGTGACGGCTCGAAGGAGAGCTCTGCGCGCTCGAGCTTGATGAGGCTTCTGGCGATCAGTCCTGCGGCCGAGAGTACGAGCAACGCGAGCGCGAGCTGTCCCGCGACCAGGGCTTCCGTCGCCCGTCGGGAGCGCCGACCGGCGCTATGCCGCGGGTCCGACCGGAGCGCCCGCTCCAACTCGACGCGCGACGTAATGACCGCCGGCGCGAGGGCAAAGATCAGCATAGCGATGCTCGTGATCGCCACGGCGCCGACCAGCACGGTCGCGTTCACTTGAATCTCGTCCAAGCGCGGGACGCCAGCCGGCGCGAACGCGACGAAGCTGCGGACGGCGCCAGCCGCCACTGCCAGCCCGAGTGCGCCGCCGGCGAGCGCGAGGAGCGCATTCTCGGTCAGCAGCTGGACGATGACTTGTCCCCGGCCCGCACCGAGCGCTGATCGCACGGCGATCTCGCGCACGCGCGCGAGGCCGCGGACGAGGAGCAGATTGGCGACGTTGATGCACGTGATCAAGAGCAGGAGTCCGGCGGCGGCGGCGAACACGATCAGTGCCGGTCTCGTGTCGCCGAGGATGAGCCGCGGCAGCGTGTGTACGACGCCGCGCAGATCGCGCCCCCATCGCGAGCCGCCGGGACGCCGGAAGAAAGCGGTCAGCTCGTCCTGCGCGTCGGCGGCCGTTCGTCCAGCCGCGATCCGCCCGATGACGTACAAGTCCTTCGGAACCGTCGAGGGGACGACCGGCGCCCAGCAGTCGGTCCCTCTCGGATAGTCCAGCCCTTGCGGCATCACGCCGACGATCGTGTACGCCACGCCATCGTCGTAGGTCAGCACCTGGCGCCCGAGTACGTGGGGGTCGCCGCCGAACCTCCGCTGCCAAGCACCATAGCTCAGCACCAGCACCGGCGCCGCGCCGCTCACGTCATCTGTTGCGCCCAGCGCTCGGCCGAGCACGGGTCGCGCGCCGAGCACGTCGAAGAACTCGCCCGACACGAGCGCGCGGCGGAGCAGCGAGATCTGGTCGCCGTCGCGAATCGGCTTCGGCCCGGCGCCATAGTAGGAGAAGAACGCGACTCGCTCGAGCGACCTGGTTTGCCGCGCGAACTCCCGGGCGTCGTCCAGTCCCAACGGATAGGCGAATTCTCGGTCGGGCTTCCGGCCCCAGAGCACGACCAGGCGGTCCTGATCGCGCACGGGAAGCCGGCGCAGCAGCAGCGCGTCGGCCACCGTGAACACGGCGGTCGCGAGCCCGATCCCGAGCGCGAGGGTGAGGATCGCGGTCAGGGCGAAGCCGGGGCTCGTGCGCAGGGTGCGGAAGGCGTAGCGGACGTCATTCATAACGAAGAGCAACCATCGGATCGACCTTCGTCGCCCGGCGCGCCGGGACCCACGTCGCCACGAGCGCCACGGCGACGAGCAGCAGGGACGTCGCGGCGAACGTGGCCGCGTCGCGCGGCGTCACCTCGAAGAGCATCGCCGTCAGCGCTCGGGTGACGCCCCACGCGCCGACGAGCCCCAGCCCCACGCCCGCCGCCACGCGGCGCAGGCTCTCCTTCATCAGGAGTGCCACCACGTCCCCACCGCGCGCCCCCAGGGCCATCCGGATGCCGAGCTCCCTGGTCCGCTGGGTCACGGCGTACGCGGTGACGCCGTAGATGCCGACCAGCGCGAGCCCGACCGCGAGCAGGGCGAAGATGGTGAGCAGGGTCGTGTTGAACCGTCGCGCCACGGTCTGGCGGCCGATCAGCTGCTCTAGGCTCACGATCTCTCCGATCGACTGGTCTGGATCGCCGCGGCGCACGGCCTCGCGGATCGCGCCCGCAAGCTGGATCGGGCGGCCGTTGTTCGCGCGGACCACCAACCACATCTCCTGCATCTCCGACTGTTGCGACGCCGGCCGGTAGATCTCCGGTTGGGGGGCGGCGTCGAGCGAGGCCGAGCGCAGGTTGTCGATCACACCGACGATGGTGACGGGCCCCGCTGGTTGCCCCGGCCCACGGATGGTGGGCTGCTTGCCGATCGGGTCCTGTCCGGGCCAGAGCTGATCCGCCGTCGTGCGGTTGATAATCGCAACAGACGGCGCGCCGGCACGATCCTCCACCGTGAACCCGCGACCTCGCTGGATCGGAATGCGGAACGTCGTGAAGTAGCTCCGCGACACACTGGACGACCGGAGCACCATGATCGGCTCGGGGTAGTCCGGACGCACGGTGCGGGGATCAAACACGACCATGAACATCTGGCCGCTCAACGGCAGCGTGCTCGCGAGACTCGCCGACTGTACGCCCGCATGAGATTCGACCGCGGCGAGCATGTCTTCGAAGAACAGCTTCTGCTGAGCGCCCGAGGGAAAGCGCGCCGGCGTGAGCCGGATGCGGGCCGCGAGCACGTCGCGCGTATCGAACCCGGGGTTCACGTTGGTGAGGCGAATGATGCTGCGCACCAGCAACCCGGCCCCCACGAGCAGCACCAGGGCGAGTGTCACCTCGCCCACCACGAGCGCGTTCTGTAGGCGGCGCCTTCCACCGATCGCGCCCGGGGCATCCTCGCGCAGCGATTGCTCGATGCCGGGCGCCGAAGCGCGCCACGCGGGCAGGATACCGAACACCACGCCCGTCAGGACTGCCAGCCCCAGGCCGAACGCGAGGACCGGGCCGTCGAGTCCGATTTCGGTTGCCCGCGGAAGCGCGCGCGGCCAGACAGCGAGCAGGGCGTTGAGTCCCGACGCGGATAGCACGACACCGACGGCGCCCGCGGCGAGCGCGAGCAGTGTGCTCTCCGTGAGCAGCTGGCGGACGAGCCGTCCGCGTCCCGCGCCCAGGGCGCGCCGGACCGCCAGCTCACGGCGTCGCGCGGTGGCGCGCGCGAGCAGGAGATTGGCCGCGTTGGCGCAGGCGATCAGCAGCACCAGGGCGACGGCACCCGCCAGTATAAGGAGGCGCTGGCTGACGTCGCCGATCGCCGCCTCCCGGAGCAGTTGGACATCGAAGCCGCTGTCGAGGATCGATCGCCCGCTGGCGGAGGGGGCGGGAGGGCCACGACCGGGACCGGCTTGCTCCGCCACAATCCGCTGTCGCCCACCACTACCGCCCGAGTCCGCGGCACTGAGACGCGCCCCGAGCAGCTTGACGTCAGCCACCACACGCTCCAGGGCGGCCCCGGGCGCGAGGCGCGCCACGGCGGTAAGGAAGTGCATCCCGCGGTTCGTCTCGGCTTGGGGATTCTGCGCGAGGAACTCGCCGATCGGCGTCCACACCTGCACGTCTGCGTTGGGGAACTCAAACCCCGCCGGCATGACGCCGATCACGGTGAAGCTGCGCCCATCGAGCGAGATCGATTTGCCCAGGACAGCGGGATCGCGCCCGAAGCTCGTGACCCAGAGCCCGTGGCTTAACAGCGCAAGGGGCGTGCGTTCGTCGGCGGCCGTGAAGGCGTGCCCGATCTCTGGGCGTACCTGCAGTACGTCGCACAGATCGGCCGTGGCGGCGGCCACCTGGACCTCTCGCGCATCACCCGCGCCAGTCAGGTTGTAGCGCCGAGACACCACGGCTGCGACTCCCGTGAAATCCCGCGACAGCGCGCGCAGGTCGCGGAGATCCGGGAAGGACACGCCGAACCGCACGCCCCGGAATCCGGTAGACATGATCTGGACCAGACGATCCGATCCCGGGTACGGCAGCGGCTTGAGCAGCACCGTATTGACCGCGCTGAAGATCGCCGTATTGGCGCCGATGCCGAGGGCCAGTGTGAGCACGGCGACGCCCGTGAAGCCGGGGCTCTTCGCGAGCGTGCGCACAGCGTAGCGAAGGTCTTGCAGCAGCGTGTCCATCATTCATACCTCAGGGCAACCATCGGATCGACCCGCGCCGCGCGGCGCGAGGGGATGAAGCTTGCCACCACGGTGACACCGAGTAGCGCGACGGTGACGAACCCGAAGACGAGGGGATCGTGCGGGGATTCCTGGAACAGGAGGGGGCCCAGCCAGTTGCCCGCCGCGAGCGCGATTACGACGCCGATCACGATGCCGGCGGCCCCGAGCGTCAAGCCTTCGCTGACGACCAGTCTCACCAAATCGTGCTGCTGTGCCCCGAGCGCGGCGCGGACGCCCAGCTCCTGGGTGCGCTGCGACACGGTGTAGGCCATCACGCTGTAGAGCCCGATCGCCGCGAGCGCGAGCGCCAGCGCCCCGAAGGCGAGGAACATGGTCGCTCCCAGCTGCCACGAGCGCGTCTGCTCGCCCAGGATCTCGCGCAGCGGCGTGACCGTGACATACGATGCACCGGGCATGAGCTGCTGCAGCCGGCGACGGATCGGCTCGGCGTATGGCGCGGCCTGCCCGCGGGTCCGGATGAAGAGACCGCCCTGCTCGGGATGCCACTGCGCCTCGGAGACGTAATAGAACAGCCCGGGGTCGTCGCCCAGGTGCTGGTACTTGATGTTCTCAGCGACGCCCACCACGTAGCTGCACGGCAGGGTGTCGGCGCCCACTTTGACGCACTGACCGATCGGATCCCGCCCGGGCCAGAGCGTCTTCGCCATGGCGTCGCTCACCACGATCGCGCGGGGCGCGTTTTTCGCGTCCTGGATGGCGATGCCGCGGCCGCGCAGGATGCGCGTGCCGAGCGTGGCGAAATACTCCGGGGTCACCGCGTTCAAGGCGAACTCGCCCAGTCGGTGCACCGAGTCGATGCCGGCGACATGGAGCTCCATGGTCGAAGTGCTCCAGAACGGCACCGTGAGTTGGCGCGAGGCGTGCATGACCTCTGGAATCGCCTGCGCCGTCTCGAGCAGATCGCGGCGCAGCGCGACCCCATGGGCGCTGTCGAGCTGCACGCCACGCATATTCAAGTCCACGAGGAGCACGGGGTCGACGTCGTAGCCCAGCGGCACGGCCCGCACGTGGCGCAGGCTGCGCACGAACAGCCCCGCGCCGATGAGCAGCACGACGCAGAGCGCGCCCTGCAGCACGAGCAACGCGAGGCGAGCGCGTGACCGCTGGAACGTGCCCTCGCGCGCGCCGGCCTTGAGATCGCCGGCGAAGTCGGCGCGCCGCGTCTGCAACGCGGGGGCGAGCGCGGTGAGGAGGCCGGCGACCAGCGCCGCCGCGCCGCCGAACAGCAGGGTGCGTGCGTCGCCCATCACGCTCACCTGGGATGACCTGGCCAGGAATTGCCCGCGCAGCACCGCACCGCCCCACTCCGCGACGAGGAGGCCTGCGACGCCCCCCAGCAGCGCGAGGATCACGCTCTCAGCGAACAACTGCGACAGCAGTCGCGCGCGACTGACGCCCAGCGCCAGCCGGATGGCGATCTCCTGGCGGCGTCGCAGCGCGCGGGCGAGCAGCAGGTTGGCGACGTTCGCGCAGGCGATGAGCAGGACGATCACCGCGACGCCGGCTACCCAGGTCGCGACCCTCGCGAAGCTCGACTCGTTCGGCCCGCGCTCACTCAGCACCGATGCGGCGAGGGCGTGCGGCCGCGCGATCTCCGCCGGAGCCAGGCCGGGGCTTTCCATCCGCTGGGCGGCGTAGCTGCGGAGGAAGGCGTTGGTGAGATCGGTATTGGCGGCCGCGACGCTCACCCCCGGCTTCCGCTGCACCAGCATGGACGCCCACATCCAATGGTACGTGGTCCACCACGTGTCCCGGGGCGGTCGGTGGGCGCTGGCGTGGCTCGTGATGGGGATGAACGCCACCGGTTGCTGCACCGGCCACAGTCCCGCGAATCCTTCGGGTGCGACGCCGATGATCGTGTAGACCGTGGGGCCGATCTGGAGCGTGGACCCGAGCGCCTCCGGGCGGCCGCCATAGCGCGTTTGCCAGAATGAGTATGCGAGCACCGCGACGGGTGTGCCGTTGGGAGGGGAATCCTCGGCCGCCGTGAAGTAGCGGCCCAGCGCGGGTGGCGCATCGAAGAAGCCGAAGAAACTCGCGCTCACCGTGGCGACGCGCATCTCACGCGCCTCGGTGGCGACCCCGATGGCGAGGTCCTCCTCCGTGAACAACGCAGTGCGCGAGAGCGAGGTCGCCCAGTTCGTGAGGTCGACGTAGCGCGCGTACTGCATGCCACCGTCAACCACCTGCTCCCCGCGATGCATCCACGCGAGGTAGACGCGGTGGGTCGCGGAAGGATCCCGCAGCAAGGGCGGGGGCCGAAACAACATCCGGTCCACCACCGAGAACATCGCGACGTTCGCTCCGATGCCGAGCGCCAGCGTCAGCACAACGCCGAGTGTGAAGCCGGGGCTCTTCGCGAGCGAGCGCAGCGCGTAGCGCAAGTCTTGCAGCAGTGTATCGATCATTTCACCACCCACCCATCTCGCAGCTGCACGACACGATTCCCGTACGCTGCGTTCGTCTCCGAGTGCGTCACCTGCACGATCGTCGTCCCGCCGCGGTTCAGCTCCGTGAACAGCTCCATGATCTCCTTCCCCTGGCTCGAGTGGAGATTGCCGGTCGGCTCATCCGCGAGGATGAGCGAGGGCTTATGGATCACCGCGCGCGCCACAGCGACGAGCTGCTGCTGGCCGCCCGAGAGCTGCCGCGGGAAGAGGTCTTTCTTGGCGACGATCCCGAAGCGGTCGAGTGTGTCGGCCACGAGCGCCTGGCGCTCGCTCTTTTTGATGTCGCGATAGGACAGCGGGACATCGAGGTTCTCGGCGACCGTAAGGTCGTCGAGCAGGTGGTACTGCTGAAACACGAAGCCGATGTGCTGCTTGTTGAGCGCGATCCGGTCCTTGGGCTTCATCTGGTGCACGCCGTGGTCGAGGAAGCGGTATTCACCGGTCCAGTCGCCGTCGAGCATGCCGAGGACGGCGAGCAGCGTGGACTTCCCCGCCCCGGATGGGCCCATGATGGAGACGAACTCGCCTTGGGCGATGTCGAGCGTGATCTGCCGCAGGATGAAG
>Ga0209378_1001462_pt1 | contig 16846 bp, 17 predicted proteins | sample GraSoiAngelo_156_FD_186170 | JGI IMG/M metagenome (GOLD analysis project Ga0209378, IMG submission 186170) | Grasslands soil microbial communities from the Angelo Coastal Reserve, California, USA - 14_1009_13_40cm (SPAdes) (version 2) | ecosystem: Environmental > Terrestrial > Soil > Grasslands ... | reverse complement strand
GAATTGGAGCGGGAAGCCGGTCTGTGCTCATTAGCAGCAGCGCCCCGGTAACAAAGGCCACGCTTGCCTTCATAATGCTCGATTCGTTTCAGTTGTGAGCCGAAGGGGTTAAGTCGTTTCAGCGGATGACCCGCTGCAACCCTGCGCCGGAACGGCTGGCCGATTTCGGATTGAGCTGAAAATGCGCACATCCGCACTCGTTAGACAAGGTTATTTTCGCTAGAACGAAATAGAAGCGACGCTCTACGCCGGAACCGATTTCGATTCGGGTTCCGTCACGCCCGCTTGATGAACTCGCTAAAGCAGCTTTTGTATCCATGAAGTGCCGGCATAGCTCAGTTGGTTTAAGAGCGGCTGATTTGTAATCAGCAGGTCGTCGGTTCGAATCCGACTGCCGGCTCCCCTGTAATAAATTCAGCAACGCGCGTAACTGCTTCTGTCTCCGCGTAACAAATTGCGTTACACATTTTCGAGAACCCAATCTGAGACTGGAATTGGCTCGTAATCGTCAGGTATTATCGGGTCAACGGGAACCCACTTGCCCGACGAATCTCTCACTGCTCGTCCGTCGCTGCTCTCGCATTCTGCTGCTTCTCTGGCTGCTGCATCTAATTTAATAAGGTTCGCTCTGGCGTCCCTTTCCTGCTGTTCTTCGACGGCGCGAGGCACGATAGCATAGTACAGAAGTGCATCGTCTTTTGTCACGACCTCTCGATATGTGCTGTACAGAAGCGCAGGATTCGGATGGCCGAGCAAAACTGCCGTCTTTGCTCCATCCTCGTGCAAAGCAATGTGGTAGCTCGAAAAACAGTGCCGCGCAGCGTTTTGGGGGTACGGAATTTTTGCTTTTCCACGCAGTCTCTGCATTCGCTTCTCGTAGTTGCCTGCAGCTTATCGTGGATTGGCTTTTCGTTATCGGAAATTGCTCCGGCGAGTCGCGGGCGCTCTGGCGTACCTAATTGTGAGTGAAAGGCGGCGGAGAGAAGCAAATTTTTTGTGTGCGTAGTTGTGCGTACGACCACTTCCAAGCCTCGATTATACGAGGGAAATCGACGTTTTTGAGCCAGCTTCGAGTCCTAGCGAGGCAGTTGATTCGGAGGTCAGAGGTCAGAGGTCAGAAGTCAGACATCGGACGTCAGATGTCGGAAAATCACGCGGTTCGTTGGACCAAAGCGAAGCCGCGCGCAATTAGTGTTCCTCGCGTTAAACGCCGCGGGAAAAGATTTGCAGCCAGAGCCGTTTGAACAAAGCCATGCGCACGACGTCCTGATGTTTGTCGCCGACAATAATGTCGTCGAGGAAAACTCCTTCCAGCTCGAAACCAAACCGGCTGTTGAGATTGATATTGCGCATGTTGATGTCGCGCGAGTGGATGTAAACCTTGTTCAGGTTCCGGATCATGAAAGCATAATAAAGAAAGCCGAATGTCGCCCGTTTCCCGATGCCTTTGCCCTGCGACCCGGACTCGCCCACCAGCTTTTTCATCTCGAGTTTCCCCGCCGTCGGATCGATGTTCTCGCCGCCGACGATTCCCACCGGCTGGTCGTTGTAATAGACGCTGAAATAGTCCCGTCTCGGATCGGTGAAATACTTTTGCAGCTCGCTTAGATTCTCCGGAAATGCCGGCACGAAGCTTTCGCGGACCGCCGGAACCTTCAGCCATGCGATGATCTTGCCGATGACCTGCAATTGCAGCGGACGAAGCGTCACGTCTTGGACGACAAGTTGTTTGCGTTCCGCCCATTCGTCCTTCACAGATGCCAGCGTAAATATTCCGTTGTAATACTCCACGCCTTCGGCGGGCTTCCTTCCCTGTGCCATGAGATTGTCGAGCAGGTGCGACGCGACCCGGAGGATCTCGTCCTTCCGGACACCGTAATTGATGAGTTCGTTGTAAAAGCCTTTCGAGACCAGTTCCAGCATCCGATCGCGCTGCTTCTTGCCGGCGATTTCTTTATCGCTTTGCTCGTCCATCGCTGCCGCCAACCACTATTTCAGCTTCGCAAACTAAGTCCAGACTACTCATGCTTCTTTCATGGCAATGTCCCTTCAATAAGTTTGCGGAGTTCGCCGTTTGCCGGTTGTCGAGGCGTGGTTCTGGAGGAGGACTGGCGCGCACTTCGACCGTCCGGCTAGTGATACCAGCACGGTCGATTCTGGAAACGATCTGAAAAAAGGCGGGTTATGCGATAAACAAGTTCAGGAATCAAGACAGGAGCGGTCCATGCGGTGGCGATGCAAACATGCCGCTACGTAAAGTATTTTACAAAGCCTGTGTCACTGGAAACGGCTAATCGCTGTCCGCGGCGCAAAAGCATTTCGTTTGAAGCTGTTCCGTGACGTGTAAGTCGCGCGCCTAAGCATTTGTCCGTAACTGAACTTCCAAGCGGCAATGATACGAGGGAAATTTGGATTTTTGAGGTACTTTCGAGTCCGTTGCGCGACAGGCGTGTTTCGCAGCGAGCCATTGATACCGAGTCAGAAGATCGAGAATTTGAAGCACTTACGGGAATCGCGTCTGTCGGATTTGTAATCAGCGGGTCGTCGGTTCGAATCCGACTGTCGGCTCCCTCTTAAATCAGCGATTGGCCGATAGTTCCAAAAAGTTAGCTTGGCCACTTATCAACAGCATCCCCTATGTTTCATGCGCAGCCCGATGGCCCTCGTCCCACGCTGTCCCGCATCCCGGCGTCCACGTGTCGCGGGACGAATTATCGAGGGAAAACTTGTCCAATGAGACAACGGGGACAGGACAAAACGCTGTCTCTGCTGCGGGACAACGATTTGAGCCAATTTCATAGGTAAACGCCTGTCCGTAAGTTGTCTTGTTTCGGCTAAAAACGCGTTTGAAGCCCTTTGTCACACTGAGCCGTCGAGCCGTTCCACGAATCTTCCCATACTGCTGTTGAGTTTCCGTTGACTGATGGCGAAATGAATTGTCCTGACTCGCTTTCTATCCGGCGCGGACGCCGCGACGCAACCAAATATTCGCGTCCCGATTGCGAGAAACAATCTCAGTAGAAAGGCATCCCACCAGCACAGAAATTTGAGGCGAATAATTTCAGCGTTCATAAGAGGACGGGCGCAATTGTGATGATTGAGCCGTTCGCGATGACGCGAATCTTCTGACCCGGCACGAAGCCGAGCGCAGCCAACCACTTGCCATTTAATCGAACACTCGGCACAACGCATTCGCTTTTGCGATGCGCGCCCAACTGTCGATATAAACTCGAAACGGTAAGTGTTCTTTGGCTTCCGAGTTGAGCCTGCTCTTTTTGTCTGTCGTTTTCCATGCCCCCTTTCGCGCGGCGGCTTTGCCGTCATGCACCCACGCGCGAAGAATGCTTTGAAATTGGAGGGGGGAGTCCTACCCCTCCATGAGGCCGCGTGCGAAAGGCCGCTGCCTTATATAGAATTGACAAAATGCTATTTCCTGACTAAAGTCATTCGTCCCGAAACATTTACGCAGCGCATGAAAGTGCTCGCGGCTCAAATCGACCGCCAATTGCAAGTTGGCGAATGGAAACACTGCGCTGTTTACGAGGATGAATTGAAGCGCCTCTGGCCGCTACATTCGCAAGATCGGGAAGCAAAGATCGCTCAGTTCGCGAAGAAATACGGATTCCGCATGCGATTTTACCGCAAGGGAATGTGCGCCATCTTTGACAAATGGCCTCCACGCCGCCGCCGTTTGTAATTCTTTCCCTCCAAATTAGGACACTACCGCGCCGTGCTCCGTTAAGCTCCAATTCGCGACAACTCATCGCCTAACGAATCCCAGAGTGCAGGGCATCAGGGGTGCAATCATTGCGGCTGCTTCTCCTCGATAGGGCGAACGAAATTAACGCTTGGGGGCTTTCGCTATTCCGCGCATGAAGAGTGATCAGGATATATTCGATTATCTGGACGCTTTACTCTGGCCAGTCGCACATGGTTTTTTGCAATTTGCTCCAGATGGAAGCGCGAAATGTTCGTCCTATTGCTTAACGAACGACGGCTGCGCCGCTAACCTGCGGCGTCCTCAAGAGAATGAGCGGTCCCCGATTATCCTCTCAAAACGTAGTGGCCGTGGATCCAGACTCTTTGACCGCGGCGCCGTGCCCAATGTCCCGGCCTCCAGACGTAATAGGAGCGGCCGACGTTATAACCAGGGCCGCGAGTGTAATACGGCCGATCGCCAATCTCGACCGTGACGGGGCCTGGGTAGGCAACGCCAGGGGGACCGGCATAACCCGGTCCGTATGGGCCGTTAGCCGCATAACCGGGGCCGTATGGGCCAGCATAATTCGGTCCGTATCCCGGATACGCGCCGTAATACTCATCTTCGCATCCGCTTATACCGAACGTAACAGAAAGCAGAAGGAAGAGGAGGAGCACCGGCAATTTCCGTATCGTTTTCGTTCCATTGCTGGCGGAGACCGCCTTCTTCTCCGCGCGATTAACAATCTTCATACAATCATATACGGATTAGACAGAGCTTTCACGCGCCTGAATTGCAGAACGCACTGAAATCATTGCTGCTCGATTACCGGGAAGCAGTGCCGGCCGGCGAGCCGGGGCTGCGGAAGGACCCCCGGCTCCTTCGGCCTTGCTCCAAGGCTACGGCGTGGCAGGCCAGCCCTCAGCTTTTCCCCGCAAAATGGAGGAACTTTAGGATGTCGCTGCGCAGACGCAGAAAATCTCCGCTATCACGCTGACGCGGACGCGCTAACTCCACCGGAATCGTGCGCTCGATTCGACCAGGGCGCGGGGTCATGATCATGATCCGGTCGCTCATGTAAATCGCTTCGTCGATATCGTGGGTAACCAGAAGCATCGTAGTGCGTCGCGCTTCCCAAAGACGAAGAACTTCATCCTGCATTCGCATCCGCGTGAAAGCATCGAGCGCCCCCAATGGTTCATCGAGAAGAAGAATTTTGGGATGATTGATCAGCGCGCGGGCGAGTGCGGCGCGCTGCGCCATTCCGCCGGAAAGGTGATGCGGATAGACGTTGGCGAAGATCTCAAGACCGACCAAACGCATGAAGTCATCCACTTCGTTTTTCTTTTCGTGCAATATTCCGCGGGCAACGAGCCCCGCCTGGATGTTGCGCCGCACCGTCAGCCACGGAAAAAGATTCGGGTCCTGAAAAACGAGACCGCGCTCTGCGTTGGGAACAGTGATCGGTTCTGTGCCAATCAGAAGATCGCCCGAGTCGGCAGAATCGAGACCAGCAACAAGACGAAGGAGAGTGGACTTACCGCATCCACTCGGCCCGATCAGAGAAATCAATTCGCCGGCTCCGAGTGAAAAGGAAACACCATCCAAAACTTGACGACGAGAAAGGGGATTGTCGGGCGCCGGAAAACTTTTTCTGACGTCGCAAAGTACGAGCGAGGAAGCTTCAATTTCAGCTGGCGCTACCATTTGATTACGCCTTTTTGCCAGACCAGGGCGCGGTCCCGGATTTTGAACAGAACCGTCATGATCGTTGAAAAGAATGCCGCCATGATGATGAGCGCGGCGAAGACCTTCCCGTATTCGGCCCAGCCTTGCGCCCAGCTCACGTACCATCCCAGCCCCGACTTCACGCCGACGGATTCGGCGACGACCAACGTCAGAAACGAGGCACCCAATCCCATAAACAAACCGATGAAAATATTTGGAACGGCCGCTGGAATCGCGACGTGGAAAATCAAATAAGCGCGTCCGGCGCCGAGTGTCCGAGCAACGTCGAGATACGAAGCGCGCGTGTTCGAGATTCCGGATGAGGTGAGCATGGTGACCGGAAACCAAACTGCCAACGCGATCAGCGCCGCGGACGAAATGATCGCCGACGGCGAAAGAACCATCGCCAGCGGGATCCAGGCAGTAGCCGGAATTGGTCCGACCACTTTCAGAAGCGGCATCCCCCAATATCTGATCGGAGACGACCAACCGATGCAGATTCCGCTAATCAAACCGCCGATTACTCCGAGCGTGTAACCGCTCAAAAGCAAAACGAGAGAGTGCCAGGTGCTATCGAGCAGAAGTACGCGATCGTTGATCAAACTTCTGAGAACCGCTGATGGACCGGGAAAGTAGGGAAGCGGCAGCATCCGAAATCCCAAGGTGATGATGTCCCAAACGCAGACCAAAACGATCGCCAGGGTAAAAATCGGCCACATGTTCGCCATCCAATGCCGGAGTCCCGGTGAAAATCGGCGCAACAGCGCGAGCAGGATTGAGACGGCGATGACTTCGATAAAAAGAAGCCGGTAGGAATGCGTTTCGAGCGACGGCTCGCGTTTGGCAATAAACGCGTGGACAGCTAACGCAAGTCCCGCGGCGAACGGGACTGCCAGCATGGTTCGCCAGCGCAGAGCTGATGGCGGCTCAACGATGGCGGTCGGGACTAAATCCTCCTGAGGTTCCATCGATTCCGAATAAGGCAGCGAGTTTCGTCGCTTACTTTTGTGCCGCCAATACTTTCTTTGCTTTGCAGCACGAGCCTTCGGTGTCGTGCAGAATCATCTCGGCGTAGAGGCGAATGTCCTGGTCCGGCGGTACCTGGCCGCCCGCGACTTTTTCGACCTGCAAATTCTGCAGCCAATCGTCTGTGACGCCGTCCAAATGAACAAACGCCCGCTTTGCCAATTCAGAAACATCGGTTGTTGGGCTGAGCATGCCGGCGGTTTTCATTTCGACCGCGGCCGAATTCACGGCGAACTCGGCGCCGGAAACGCTTGGAACGTAACGCAAATGCGAAATCGCAACCGTGTTCAACTCCGGATTGGAGGCGAGATATCCCTTTTCCACCGATAAACGCGCAGCGGCAGCGGGATTTGTTTCGACCCATTTTGCGGCCTTGAGCAGAGCGCGTGTCGCCCCGGCCGCGGCCTTCGGATTGGCCGCCAGAAATTTTCCATTCACGATGACAGCGCAGCAATACTCATCCTTGTAAGGAGCATCCTGAGCTTGATCGGCGACGTTCTTCACCTTGCCTTCAGCGATTAACAAACTGCCAATCGGCTCCGAGTCTGCGACTGCGTCGACTTCGCCTTTGTCGAGCGCGAGCCCGAGCTCACCGGCGGGAAAAACGCGCCACGTAATTTCCTTCGACGCATCAATGCCGTGCGCGCCAAGCACGCGATTCGCGAAAATGAACGGCGGCGTCCCCATTCCAGGAACGCCAATTCTTTTTCCCCGCAAATCTGTAATCGAATTGACGCTGCCGTTCTTGGCCGACTGGACTCGCAAACAACCGCGATGAATTCCGCCGGTGAATTTCACATCAAGGCCCTGTTCGATCGGTTTTAGGAAATACATCACCAGGTGATGGGTAATGTCGAAACCTCCGAGGGCTAGGATATCCTTGTAGTTCGCCCATTCGCACTTCACTAAACTGACATCGAGCCCTTCCTCTTTGAAAAAGCCTTTCTCGACCGCGGTAAAGATTGGCGCTTCGCAGGTAATGCCGATGTAACCAACCCGGACCTTATTTGAATTGGCGGTCGAATCTGACTTGTTCCGGCCACAGCCGATCAGAAGGAAAAGAGTCGTAGCAACGAGTGCGATCGATCGCAGGGCGCGCATGCACCGCAAGTATTCGGCAGGCGCCGATCGCGTCAACGATTCTTTCTCGGCGCTGACTCGGGCGGGCGAAGATAAAGATTCATCCCGCCAACGTCCACGATTCCAAAATTCCAGGAGAGGTATTCTTCCCCGAGAAGTCCAGCGCCACCGCCGACCTTAGATTCGCCGATTGTGAGCTCGGCATCGTGAACAAGGAGGTTGCCCAGAGCTAATTCCTGAACTCGGGCGATTTTTGCCGGCAAAGCGCCTCCGGTTGCACCGCCCATCATGAAATTGACGCCGGATGTCGCGGCTCCGGAGTTGTACGCCACAGGAGCCGGCAAAAAGGTGGTTGCTGCACCAGTATCTACAATCATCGCAACCGGGTGGCCGTTGACTTTAGCTTCTATTTCCAAATGGTGACTCGCATCGAACCGCATCGGAATGCGGCTGAAGCCCCGCCCTGTCAGGAATTGCGCCAGGTTTTGATTCGCTGCTGGCGATGCACCGTGTGGATTGACATACAACATTTGCCGCGCGCAATCGATGACGACTCCGAACTTCGACATCTCGTGCGCTCCGAATAGTCCATCAAGATGAGGCCCGCGGACGGCATTGATCTCTGCAGTGTCTGCTACTCCGACCGGCACGTTTAGGAACGTGCAATTTCCCATTCTCAGTGTCGCGATGCTGGCAGCATCAGCGCGCTCAGTCAGTCCGGTTACTCCCGTTATATGTGCTTTCGTTTGCTGCACTCGTAAGCCGATCCCCCTTGCGCTCGCAGAATCGACTAAAGTAAAAGGAGCGCCAGTGTCGATGGCCAACGCCATGCGTCGCCCATTAATGATGGCGGTGGCGAACAAATGATTTCCCAGGCGTCGTTGGAGGGACGAACCGCCGTAGCCTTCGTGCTCCAAGAACGTTTTCAGCGCAGCGGGCGGCGGTCCGGCTGCCAGACTAACCAGCGTTGGGAGGCAGACGATTATGGCAGCGACGCGTCCAAGGGGGAACCTTTTCATAGCTTTCTTTAATCCAATTCGGAACGCCGAAGCAATTCGGATGTTTAGAGCAGTTGATACGGATCGACATCCACGGTGGCCACGACGTCTTCCGGCAGGGGCAATTTCTCGAGCGTCTCGCGCACGAGGCGGCTCAGCCGCATGATTGGTTCGCCGCGCAGCAAAATGTGAAAACGAAATTGCCCCTGCAGCTTTTCCAACGGCGCCGGGGTGGCATCACCGAGGATGAATTCGGAGCCGAGCGATTCTTTTAAACGGCGGACCAAAGTTTCGGCGGACAATTTGGCCCGGCCTTCATGCGCAGATCGGACCGTGATCAAAATAGCGTGTTTAAACGGCGGAAAATCGCAGCGTTCTCGAAACTCGAGCTCCTGCTCGAAGTAACCGGCAAAATCGTGATGCCGCGCAAATTGGATCGACGGACTAAACGGCGTGTAGGTTTGGACAAAAACTTCTCCCGGCGTTTCGCCGCGGCCGGCGCGCCCCGCCACCTGCGTGAGTAATTGAAAAGTCCGTTCGCCCGCGCGGAAATCGGGAAGATGCAACGCCAGATCGGCGTTGATGATTCCGACCAGCGTCACATTTGGAAAATGGAGGCCTTTCGCGATCATTTGCGTCCCGACGAGGATGTCGATCTTTCCGGTGCGGAAATTCCGCAAAGTTTCGCGGTAAGCCTCTTTGCGCGTCATCGAGTCGGCGTCCATTCGGCACACGTTTGCTTTTGGAAAAAGGTGAGAAACGGTCGACTCGACTTTCTCCGTGCCGAAGCCTGCGTAGATCAGCGAGTCTTTTCCGCACTCGGGGCATTTCTTCGGCACGGCCGCGGTGTGTCCGCAAAGATGGCAACTCAATCGCGCCATGTGCCGATGGAAAGTGAGCGCGACACTGCAGTTCGGGCAGTTCCGGGCCTGACCGCAATTGCTACAGAGCAGCGAAGTCGAAAATCCGCGGCGATTTAAGAACAGAATCGTCTGCTCGCGTTTTTCGAGCCGATTGGCAATCGCTTGCGACAATTTTTCCGAAAGAATCGGAGCGATCTTCTCTTTTCGCCGTTCTTGACGGAGGTCGACAATTCGCATCAGCGGCATGCGCTGATCGTCGACGCGCTGGGTCAGATTGAGCAGCTCGTACTTGCCGGTAATGGCATTGTGATAACTCTCGAGCGATGGCGTGGCGCTGCCGAGCACCACCGCACATTTCTCGATTTTCGCGCGCACGACCGCGACGTCGCGAGCGTGATAGCGGGGCGCTTCTTCCTGCTTGTAGGTCGTCTCATGTTCTTCATCGACAATGATGAGTCCAAGTTGCTTGAGTGGCGCGAACACCGCGCTGCGTGCGCCGATCACGATCCGGGCGCGTCCGGAATGGATCTTGTGCCATTCGTCGTGGCGCTCGCCTTCGGACAAATGACTGTGCAGAACGGCAACGACTTCGTGCAGCTCGGAAAAACGGCTTTTGAAGCGCTCGACTGTCTGGGGGGTGAGCGAAATTTCCGGGACGAGAACGATCGCACTTTTGCCGCGCTCGAGCGCAGTCCGGATCGCCTGCAAATAGATTTCGGTTTTGCCGCTGCCGGTGACGCCGTGCAACAAAATCGGTTTGGCTGTTTCGGGCGCAGCCAGTGCGTCGGTGATTTTGCTCACCGCGAGAGCTTGTTCCGCATTCAGCTCAAGGTTTGTCGTCGCAATAAACTGCTCGTCCGCATGTGGATCGCGTTCGACCGCTTCTTCACGCAACTCGATCAGGCCGCGCTTGGCGAGGGCCCGCAGCGTCTGGTTATCGAACGAAGTTTTGCGCAACAATTGCGCGGCCGGCATCGGTTTCTCCAGTTTTGCAATCGCTTCGAGCAATTCGGCCTGACGCGGGGCCCGTTTTCGCAAGTTGTCGATCTTGTCGCCGTCGATCTTTGTCAGCGGCTGCACGAAGAGCTGTTTTTTCCAGCCGACCTCTGCGCGCCGGATCACCTGCGGCAGCAAGCTGCGCATGACGGTTTCGAGCGGGCAGCAATAATAAGTGCTCATCCACTTCGCCAGCTCGAGCAGCGACTCACTGATTGCAGGCGCTTCGCCCACCAGCGCTTCAATCGGCCGAATTCCCTTCGCGTCGCTGTGCTCCAGCGTCGCGAGAACTGTGGCGAGCGCGGATTTGTCGCGAAACGGAACTCGCACTCGCGAGCCAATCCCGATTCGCTCGGCCAATGTTTCAGGCACGGAATAATCAAGCTCGCGCTGAATGGCGCGGTCGATAATCACGCGAACGTAATTAGGCTTCATCATCTTGCTGGCCGACAATTTAATTGAAGTTTAGGTCGATCACGAGCATGAGGAGCACGAAATAAGATGGCCCGGTTCGTCCTAAAACTAATTCTGTGTTGGCTGGTCGCTTTGGCGGCAGGATTCGGTTATCTCGCGCTCCGATCGGGCGATGCGCTTTACAGTTTTTACGAATGGGTCAGTCCGGCGCGTTTTCAGCAATACGACAAACTCATCCTCTCAGTCGCGGCGGAACACCAGCTCGATCCAATGCTAGTTAAAGCTGTCGTCTGGCGCGAGAGCCGGTTTGATCGTCAAAAATATGGAACCGCCGGCGAGCGCGGCTTGATGCAGGTCAGCGAGAAAGCCGCGAATGAATGGGCGCGCGAATACAAGATCGACAACTTCCAGGTCGAACAACTCTTCGATCCTAAAACGAATCTCGAAGCCGGTTCGTGGTATTTACGCCGTGCGTTCGACCATTGGCAAAACGAATCCGAGCCGTTGCCGTTTGCGCTTGCTGAGTACAATGCCGGAGCAAGCCGGGTCCAGCGGTGGGTTAAAGCCGGTGGAACCACGACCAGCCAATTTCTCGGCAGCATCGATTTTCCCACTACGCGCAAATACGTTCAATCGATTCTTGATCGCTACGCGTTTTACAAAAAGCGTGGCCGAATGTGAGTCGGCCTTTGCTTAGGCGAATTCGCTGCCAAGTTTCGCGTTGAGCGGAATGACGTTGTCGATCTTGAGCGGCAGATCGACGCCGCGTTGCTTCAAGGCCGCGATCACGCTTTCGGTCGGGATATTTCCAACGAGCGCATTTTGCGCGAACGGGCAGCCGCCGAGTCCACCAATCGCGGAATCAAATCTGCGGCAGCCGGCGTCGTAAGCGACGAGAATCTTCCCGATTGCATCGGCCGCTGTGCTGTGCAAATGGACGCCGATCTCGCACGCGTTGCTCGATTTCATCACGTTTGTGACGACTTGGTGAATCAGTTTCGCGTCTGCCAGTCCAACCGTGTCGGCGAGTGAGATCGCTCGAATGCCAAGCCCGGCGATTCGCGCAATTGCTGTCCGAAGCTCATCTTCGTTCGACGGATCCCCGTACGGATTGCCGAATGCCATCGAGACATAAGCCACAAGATCGAGATTCGCGCGATCGATCCGGCGCGTAATTGCCTGCAGCGTCTTGAAATTTTCTTCGGGTGATTGGTTCTGGTTTCGCCGCAGAAACGTGGGCGAAATCGAGCAAGGGTATCCGAGCGTCGTCACGCGCTTGGTCGAAATTGCCCGTTCCGCGCCCTTTTCGTTGACCACGATTCCAATGATCTCGACGTCATTGGGCGGATCGAGTTGTTTAAGAACTTGCTCGCTGTCGGCCATTTGCGGAACCGCTTTTGGCGAAACGAAACTGACGGCGTCGATATTTTTGAAGCCGGCGCTTATGAGCGCGCGCAAATATTGGACCTTCAATTCGGTCGGGATCTGGCGCGGCAGGCCCTGCCAGGCATCGCGCGGGCACTCGATTAACTTTACCGACTGGTTCGCCATGTTTGGAATCTTCGGTAACGGTTCAAGGGAATGACAAAATCGCAAATCGCCGAGGTGTTGGAAGAAATTGCGACTCTGCTCGAATTAAAAGACGAAAACCCGTTCAAGATTCGAGCTTACGCCAATGCCGCGCGGTCGCTGGAGACATTTGGCGGCAATTTATCTGATCTTCAAGACGAGGAAGCACTCGCGAAAATTCCTGGAATCGGCAAAGCGATCGCGGCCAAGGTCAAAGAACTGGCCGGCACTGGAAAACTCAAATACCTCGAAGAATTACGGGCGGAATTTCCGGCGGCGATTCTCGAGTTGTTTTCGATTTCCGGACTCGGCGCCAAGAAGATCAAAGCGCTCTACGAGCAACTGCACATCAGTTCGATCGAACAATTACGGGAAGCGTGCGAATCTGGGCGGGTCGCGCGATTGCCCGGCTTTGGCGAAACGACCCAGGCAAAGATTTGCACCGCAATCGAGCAACGCGCGAAACATTCGGGATATTTTCAATTTGGCCAGATTGCGGCTGAAACAGAATCGCTTCGAAGAGATTTGGCGGCGCATCCCGATGCGCTCCAGGTCGATGTTGCTGGAAGTTACAGGCGGCGAAGGGAAATTGTGCGTGACGTCGATCTTGTCGTCGCAACGAAAAAGCCGGCGGCGATTACGGAATTCTTCATCAAACACGCGCTGGCGGAATCGATCATTGCCCAGGGTCCGACAAAAACGAGTGTGCGACTTCGCTCCGGAATCCAGTGCGATTTGCGAGTGGTGACCTCGGCCGAATATCCGTTTGCACTCAATTACTTTACCGGGAGCAAGGAACACAACATCGAAATGCGCAGCCGCGCGTTGCAGCGCGGCTGGACCTTGAACGAATATCGGCTGGCACGTTTACCGCCCGATCCAAAAGCAAAAAAAGCGCGGGGCGGGCGGGCAATTAAAAGGCCGACAGTTAAGATTCCAACGGTTCGCGACGAAGTCGATCTATATCGCGCGCTCGGGCTCGATTTTATTCCGCCGGAATTGCGCGAGAACTGCGGCGAATTCGAAGCCGCGGAAAAACATTCGCTGCCGCGATTAATCGAGCAGGATAATTTGCGCGGCACGTTTCACTGTCATACGGTCGCAAGCGACGGCCATAATTCGCTCGAGGAAATGGCATCGGCGGCGCAGAAACTCGGCCTGGAATATCTTGGGATCGCCGAGCACAGCAAAAGCTCGATTCAGGCCCACGGAATCGACGCGGCGAAGCTGCGCGCGCAAGTAGCCGCTATTCGAAAGATGAACAAAAAATTCGATGGCTTTCGACTGTTCGCGGGCGTGGAGTGCGACATCCTTCGCGAGGGCACACTCGATTTCGACGACGAGATCTTGGCTGAATTGGACTTCGCGGTCGCCTCCATTCACTCCGTTTTCAATCTCTCGGAAGCGGAAATGACCAAGCGAATCATTCGCGCAATGGAAAATCCGTTCATCACCATTCTAGGCCATCTGACCGGGCGGTTGCTCTTGAAACGCGATCCGTATCTGGTCGATATTCCGGCGGTGCTCGAGGCCGCGGCCGCGACTGGAACCTGGATCGAACTCAACGCCGCGCCAAAGCGACTCGATCTCGACTGGCGTTGGTGGCCGCTGGCGAAACAGCAAGGCGTCAAATGCGTGATCAATCCGGACGCGCATCGCACGGAACGATTACAGGATTTATGGTTCGGCGTCGGCATCGCACGAAAAGGCTGGCTGACGAAGTCAGATGTGATGAATTGCCTGCCGCTCGGCAAAATTGAATCAGCCTTGCAAGCAAAGCGGAGCGCGAAAGCTTAGATTTTTTCTCGCTGCGGCAAGAATAGAGTCAGACATTTGCAGGCGCCGCCGGCTTTAAGGAATTCGGTCATTGGGAGCTGGTGGCATCGGTAGCCGCGACCAGTCAGCGCGGCGACGAGTTTGGGCGCGCCTTCCGGCACAACGATGTCGCGCTCAATCACGACGGCATTGCAACAAAAATGCATTGCCTCCTCCGGTGCGACGTCGATCAAATCGGAAACGTGCTCGCGAATGGCGTGCTGACCGTATTCATCGAAAGCAGCGGGAAACCAAACCGCCGCGCCATCGGGCAACGGGCAAAAACAAGTGTCGAGATGATAAAAGCGCGGATCGACCAGCTCCGCAGAGACGACGAGACAGCCGAGCATCTCGGCGACCGCGCGATGCGACTTGATGTCGGAACGGAACTTGTAACCGCAAAAAAGGATGTCCCCAGCAAAAAGCGCGTCGCCTTCGCCTTCGAAATAGTAATCGTTGGACAACCAGGAGACTTGGAAACCGCGTTTTTCCATCCAGCTGGCAAAATGCGGCGCCTCGCCGGCCCGCTCTTTGTGCCGAAAGTTGCTCGGGATAAATTGTTTACCGACAGCGAGTCCGGCGTTGGCGGTGAAAACCATGTCCGGCAACTTTGGTTGCGGCGGAACGAGCTCAATTTTGCAATTCAGTTTGGAAAGGATCGCGTGCAAGCCGCGCCACTGTTTTTGCGCGACGGCCGCTTCCGCCCCGCGCGCCCGGCTCATCCAGGGATTGATCTCGTACTCGATGCCGTAGTAATCCGGCGGGCAAAGAAGGAGTTCGCGCATAAGATGACAGTTACTTATCGCCGAGTTGAGGGCGTTTTACTTCTGCGCCCTCCTCGCGCAAACGCTGAATCAGTTCGTCCAACTCGGGCCGGCTCGGGGCCGTGACTTCGATTCGAGCGAAACTTTGATCAACCCGCTTTTGGCCAATCTTAAACTCTACGATGTTGAAAGTAGCTCCTCGAGTCACAATTTGATCCAAAACCTTTGGCAAGGTAAGTGAATCGATAAAATGGCCGCGCAACTCAATTGTTTCCGAAAACATCGACAAAATTTAGCCGATGAAGCTGACCCGCGCCAATTGCGCCAACGCGGGGCTGGATCGACAATTAACTAAGATCGACATGAAAAAACCGAATGTGCGCGGGCCGTCGCCAGCGCGAAAAGCTCATCTGGCATTGCGCGAAAAATTAAATCGCAAATCAAAGCCGGCTCCGGCCTGGCCAATTCCTGGCCGCGTCAGGAAATCATCGCGCCGGACAAATTCCCGCGCGTCCGTTTATGGAAAAGATTGACGGGCTGACCGGCTTAACCAACAAGATCGCGGCCAGGCTCGCGACTAAGCCCGAGATTTTCATCATTCATCCGGCGGAACTCCGGATTTTGCGATCAATGTCCGATCAGGATCTTCGTGCGTTCGCGGCGGAGAATGGCTGGCGCGTGGTCCGCCGTCTCGGCGGGCGGCAGATTGAATTTTATAACGACGCAAGCGTGCGTGAGAAAACGTAGCTCCCACTGACCAACCCGCGGCTCTCTCTAGTTGATCGTGAAAGTGGCTGTGGCGACGGCACTATTGCTCAGGCCGCTTTTCACTCCGATTGCCTTGACCGTTCTAGTCCCAGCGCCGCTCAGCATAATACCGTCGGAAGTATAAAGCGACGAACTCGTGGTGGGAGTGCTTCCATTTGTCGTGTAGCGCATGGTCGCGCCGGGGGTGTTGCAAAAAAGCTTCACCGTGACTGTTCTCGAAAACGTTCCGCCGTTCGGTGAGAAAAGCGGCGTAGCAACGATATTAGCCGGAGGTGGGGTAGGCGTCGCCGTCGGTGTCGATGTCGCCGTTGGAGTTGGCGTGGGCGTAGGCGTCGCTGTTGGAGTTGACGTTGGCGTGGGCGTCGGTGTTGGAACCGGAGTAGGAGTTGGGGTCGGCGTAGCTGAAGGATTGAATGCTTTATAAGTGTAGCTATTCGATAGCCAGGAATTGTTGACTTGGGAATAGAGCCTCACGTAAACGGTGCGCCCGTCGGTGGGAATATTATTTACCGTGGTCGAGAGCACATGCAGTTGGGTCGAATAGTAAATGTCAACGCCGCCCGGCGAATTGCCGAGTGTGAGTACGTAGCCGGTGGCACTGCCTGCACTCCATTGGAACGTCACGCTCGACGAAGTAAATGTGGAGCCCGGCGGCGGATTCAGCATTACCGCTGGTCCTGTCGGCGCCGGAGTGGGAGTGGGCGTCGGAGTTGGAGTCCCCCCGGGAGTAGGAGTCGGACTCGGGGTAGGCGTCGGGCCGCCCAGACCAACGGTCAGAATTCCAGTGCCGGTGGCGATCTGCCCGTCAGGATTTGTGATCGTCACATTTTGCGAGCCCGCTGATGCGGCGGTTGTATTCAAATTCAATGTGACGTGCGTTGGATCGACATAGGTTATCGAGTTCACCGTGACACCGCCGGTCGCGCTCGCGCCGATCCGTTTGGCAAAGCCCGTTCCCGGATCGAAAAATCCGGAGCCGGACGATGATGTGCCTGTGATCGTTACGCTAATGGATGATAATCCGGTGGCCACGCTCGAGCTCGCGGACGATGGCGTAGCGGGCGCAGGCGCGATTAGCTTGGCTACTTCCAAACCATAAGTGTTACTGCCATCGCAAAATTCCTG
>Ga0209378_1001459_pt1 | contig 16854 bp, 27 predicted proteins | sample GraSoiAngelo_156_FD_186170 | JGI IMG/M metagenome (GOLD analysis project Ga0209378, IMG submission 186170) | Grasslands soil microbial communities from the Angelo Coastal Reserve, California, USA - 14_1009_13_40cm (SPAdes) (version 2) | ecosystem: Environmental > Terrestrial > Soil > Grasslands ... | reverse complement strand
TAGAGCGTGAAGGTGATGGTGCCGCCCAGGGTGCCGGAACCCCCCGCAAGGGTGGCGGTGTCACTGATCGACCCGCCCACAGGAGCGGTCGGCGTCGCGGTCGTGGTCAGGGTCGGCGTGGCTAGTGGTGGGATCACTGCCGCTGGCTGGATGCTTCTATTCACAGCTCCCGACGAATCGCCATCGATCAAATGCATCCTCATGGAAATGGAGGATCCGGGGAAGCTACTTGCGCCCCGGCCACTGCCCCATCCGGACGCATCGGTCGTTCCCTTTGCCAGGTGGCCGCCGAACAGGATATTGACCCGGCAATTTTTGTTGTTTGCCGGACCGGTGCACGCCGCAGCGGAGTCCGGGCCCGAGCTGACAGTGAATGTTATGGTGAGCTGTGACTGACTATCCGAAGCGGTATTCGGGTCGCCGACCTTACTAATGGAGGTGATCCCGGTCAGCGTGCCTCCGAACAGGACGATCTCCTTCAACGCGGGATTTGCCGTCTCTCGAGTAGCGACGGCTTGGCTTGCGAGGGCTGCGTTCACACCTGACAACGATGACGAAAAGGCGAAGGTATCGGAGGGTATGGTGATCGTGCTCGGGCCGCTCATGCCCGCACAGGCTGTGGGACTTGTCCCGATGGGCCCCGGAATGTCTGTACATCTCTGCGAGGTAGCGGTCTCTGTCGCGTCGGGGTGCGTCAAATAGTCGTAACCGAGCACAATCACACCGCCGCTTGTCTGCTTCGTGAAGTCGTTCCGAATCGTGACTGTGTGGGTGGAGCCCGGCGTCAAGCCGTCGAGCCAGATCCTGAAGGCGACACTATCGCCTTCGTGGTAGGCCGATATGCCCGGATTAATGCTGCCATTTATCCAGACGCAGGGATCTTTGACGTTGTCATCGTTGGTATCGTCTTTGCACTGATCAAAGGTCCTGTTCCCATCGGTAAACACCGCCTGGGCCGTCCACCGGGACTGCTGGCCCGAAGCGGTCACAAGGAAACGGACGCCGACATCCGACCGGTTGGGATTGGTTTGAAATTCAGTGTTGGTAATGGCACCCTGGGCATCGGCGGTCACAGTCAGGTTCGTGTCTGGGTCCCCGCTGGACTCGCGGATATTGATGGCAACTGTCTCGCCGGGTAGCCAGCGCTCCCCCATCAGGGTGACCGTTTCGCCGGGCGCGTAGGTGGGTTTGTCGCTGCGCAGCGTGGGGTAGAACAAGACCTCAGAAGACGCGAGCGGGGCCTTCGCGCCGTCGAGGCCGCCAGTGGCCAGGAGGGTCCCGGTATAGGGCAACTCGAAGAAGTTGGCGCCGAAGAGCCGCCGCGCGGTGCCTGGCGAGTCGACGACCTGGAACGCCCCCGTGACCGGGTCGTAGACCTCGGCGCTCGGCACCAACTGCCCGCCGCTCGTCCCGCCGGAAATCAGCACCTTACCGTTGTTGAGGAGCTGCACGCCGAGATGACCGCTCCGCGCCGTCCCCATCGGCGCGCGAAGCCACGCGAAGGCGTTCGTGGCGGCGTCGTAGACTTCCGCCGAGTCGAGGTCCTCGCCCGTCGTCGTCTGGCCGCCGGCCATGAGCACGGTGCTGTCCAGCAGGAGCGCGGCGCTCGCCAGCTTGCGCGGGACGTTGAGCGGCCCCGCCGGGCTGACGGTGCCGGCCGTCGGGTCGTAGAGTTCGGCGGACTCGAGGGCGCCAGAGAAATTCGAGCCCCCCGCCACGAGGACCCGCCCGTCCGGAAGGAGCGTGGCCGTGTGGTCTTGGCGCGCCACCTCAAGGGCGCTTGGCGCAAGCGAGAATGTACGCGTGGTCGGGTCGTAGACTTCCAGCGAAGCCAACGGCCCCACGCCGTCCGCCCCACCAATCACGACGACGCGCCCGTCGCGGAGCAGCGTGGCGGTGTGTCGGCCGCGGGGCGTGCTCATCGGGTCGAGGGCCGTAAACGTATCCGTGGCGGGATCGAACAGCTGGGCCGCGCGGCGATAGCGGGCTCCCCGTTGCCCGCCCGCGATCAAGACGGTGCCGTCATCGAGTCGGATGGCTGTGTGGCCCCAGACCGGGGCCGGTAGCAGCGACGCGAGCAGCGTGTACGCCCCCGTGACTCGGTCGTAGATCTCGGCCGAGGCCAGCGGCTGGCCAGCCGCGTCCCGCCCGCCGGCGATCAGCACGGTGCCGTTCGTGAGCAGTGTGGCCGTGTGCTCCGCGCGGGGCTGGTTAAGGTCCGCCATCGGCGCCCAGGTCCCAGGCGCCTGAGCCCAGACCGGCGTCGCGGTGCCGAGCGCGAGCGCCAGCAGCCACCATGGGGGCCGGAGGAGACTGGAGAGGAAGGAACGTGCGCTACCCACCAGTGTTTGCATCGTCGTGCTTCTCCGTCCGAGCGAGTACGATCTCGGGAGAAAAGGACCTACATCGCGAGGTCCATCAAGACGACGTGGGGCCAAAGCTCACTGGCGAGCCGGCATGCATTCATGGCAGTAAACCTCCTCGTTCGGACCATGATGCCGCAGTCAATATGTTCGCGTGACGTGGTGGAGGCTGGTCCTGACGGCACGTCGCCGCGTCGCTACTCCGTGTCGTAGCTCAGCCGAGCATGCGGCTACGAAGCTCTTCCGAGATGGCCCGTTCGTCGACCAGAAAATCCAGCACCGAAGATACGGCTTCTTCGGCGAGCGCGGCGAGAGCCGCCTTGACCTGCCCTAGAAGTCGGTGAAGAGGACGATCAGGCGGCTTTGGCCGCTTCTTTCTTCTCGGTCTTCTTCGCGGGCCTTTTACTCTCGTCTGCAGGCGCGGCCGCGGCCTCCTCGACCCGGTCCATGAGCGTCACCAGCGCGAGCGGGGCGTTGTCGCCCTTGCGGAAGCCGGTCTTCAGGATCCGCAGGTAGCCGCCGTTGCGCTTGGCGTAGCGCGGGCCGAGGTCGCCGAACAGCTTCTCGACGATATCGCGGTCGCGCAGGCGGTCGAACGCGAGGCGGCGGTTGGCGAGCGAGGGCTTCTTGCCGAGGGTGATCATCGGCTCGACCACGCGCCGCAGCTCCTTCGCCTTGGGCAGCGTGGTGGTGATCTCCTCGTGGCGCAGCAGCGATACCGTCATGTTGCGAAGCATCGCCAGGCGGTGGCCGGTCGTGCGGTTGAGCTTGCGCAGCCCGTGTCCGTGACGCATCGCTAGGTCCTGTGCTCCAGGCCCACCGGCGGCCAGTTTTCCAGCTTCATCCCCAGGGTCAGGCCGCGCGAGGCGAGCACTTCCTTGATCTCGTTGAGCGACTTGCGCCCGAGGTTCGGCGTCTTGAGCAGCTCGGTCTCGGTGCGCTGGATCAGGTCGCCGATGTAGTAGATGTTCTCCGCCTTGAGGCAGTTGGCCGAGCGCACGGTGAGCTCGAGGTCGTCCACCGGGCGCAGCAGGATCGGGTCGACCGCCGGGGACTTCGGCTGCTCGGTCGGCATCGCCGTGCCTTCCAGCTGCGCGAACACCGAGAGCTGGTCGACCAGCACGCGCGCGGCATAGCGGATCGCCTCCTCCGGCTCGATGGCGCCGTTGGTCTCGATGTCCATGATCAGCTTGTCGAGGTCGGTGCGCTGCTCGACGCGCGCGGACTCGACCGCGTACGACACCCGGCGCACCGGGCTGAAGGACGCGTCGAGGATGACGCGGCCGATGCCCTTGGTTTCCTCGGGCAGATAGCGCATGTTGCCGGGCAGGTAGCCGCGGCCGGATTCCACCTTGATCTGCATCTCGAGCTTGCCGCCGGAGGCGAGGTGCGCGACGACGTGATCGGGGTTGACGATCTCGACGTCGTGCGCAGGCTCGATGTCCGCCGCCGTGACCGGCCCGTCGCCCTTCTTCTTGAGCGACAGGATCGCCTCGGCGCGGTTGTGCAGGCGGAACACCACGCCCTTGAGGTTGAGGAGGATGTCGACGACGTCCTCGCGCACGCCGTCCAGCGTGGAGTATTCGTGCACCACGCCCGCGATCTGCACCTCGGTCGGCGCGTGGCCGGGCATCGAGGACAGCAGAACGCGGCGCAGGGCGTTGCCGAGCGTGTGGCCATAGCCGCGCTCGAACGGCTCCATCGTCACCCGGGCGTGGTTCGGCGAGAGGTTCTGGACGTCGACAATACGCGGCTTGAGGAATCCCGATTGGGGCATGTTCGGTCCTGTTTGCTTACTTCGAGTACAGCTCGATGATGAGGCTTTCGTTGATCGTGGACGGCAGATCGGCGCGGCCGGGCATGGCCTTGAACGTGCCCTTCAGCCCCTTCGAATCGACTTGCAGCCACTCGGGGATGCCGCGCGACTCCGCCGCCTCGGCGGCGGCCTTGATGCGCAGCTGCTCCTTCGCCTTGCTTGCCACTTCCACCACGTCGCCGGGACTCACCTGGTAAGACGGAATGTTGACCCGCTTGCCGTTCACCAGGATGCCGTTGTGGCGCACCACCTGGCGCGCCTCGGTGCGCGAAGCGCCGAAGCCCATGCGATAGGCCACCGTGTCGAGGCGCGATTCGAGGAGCTGCAGCAGCCTCTCGCCGGTCACGCCCTTGGAGCGCGCGGCCTCGGCGTAGGTCTTGCGGAACTGGCGCTCGAGCACGCCGTAGATGCGGCGCAGCTTCTGCTTCTCGCGCAGCTGCTTGCCGTAGTCGGAGAGCCGCGCGCCGCTCTTCTGGCCGTGCTGGCCCGGGGCGTAGGCGCGGCGCTCGATGGCGCATTTGTCGGTGAAGCACTTCTCGCCCTTCAGGAACAGCTTCTCGCCTTCCCTGCGGCACTGGCGGCACTTGGCGTCGAGGATTCTTGCCATGCTGTCTCCTGGTTAGACGCGCCGGCGCTTCGGCGGACGGCAACCGTTGTGCGGAACCGGGGTCACGTCCGCGATGCTGGAAATCTTCAGCCCGACCGCGTTGAGCGCCCGCACCGCGGATTCGCGCCCCGGGCCGGGGCCCTTGATGCGGACCTCGATGTTCTTCACGCCGCATTCCTGCGCCGCGCGCCCGGCACGCTCGGCCGCGACCTGCGCCGCGAACGGCGTCGACTTGCGCGACCCCTTGAACCCGGCATTCCCCGAGGTTGCCCAGGAGAGAGTGTTGCCTTGCCGGTCGGTGATGGTGACGATGGTGTTGTTGAACGACGCGTGCACGTGCGCGATGCCCTCGGCGACGTTTTTCTTGACCTTTTTGCGCGCGCGCGCAGACGCCGTCTGCTGAAGCTCCTGCCGCGTCGGTGCGTTCCTGCTCGCCATGAGTTTTCCTGATGGTTCCTGGGTTAAGCGATCTTGCCGACCGGCACGTTCATCTTGATGGCGGCCTTGCGCGGGCCCTTGCGGGTGCGAGCGTTAGTGCGCGTGCGCTGGCCGCGCACCGGCAGCCCCTTGCGATGGCGCACGCCGCGGTAGCAGCCCAGGTCCATCAGGCGCTTGATCGACATCGAGACCTCGCGGCGCAGGTCGCCTTCGACCGTGAAGCGCCCGACGTTTTCGCGGATCTTCTCGAGCTCGCCGTCGGTGAGGTCCTTGATCTTGCGCGTGCCCTGCACGCCGGCGGCGGCGCAGATCGCTTGCGCGCGGGCGCGGCCGATGCCGAAGATCGCCGTCAGCGCGATCTCGGCGTGCTGATGGTTCGGGATGTTGATGCCTGCTATGCGTGCCATGGGCGGAACCTGAAATTATATCAGTTTGAACAAGACGTTATCAACCTTGGCGTTGCTTGTGGCGGGGGTCCGAGCAAATCACGCGCACCACGCCCTTGCGGCGCACGATCTTGCACTTGCGGCAGATTTTCTTGACTGAGGCCATTACTTTCATGGTGAGTCTCCTTATTTCGCGCGGAACGTGATGCGGCCTTTGGTGAGGTCATAGGGCGTCATCTGCACGGTCACCTTGTCCCCGGGAAGTATGCGGATGTAGTTCATGCGCATCTTTCCGGAGATGAAGGCGTGGATCGTGTGCCCGTTTTCGAGCTTGACGCGGAACGTCGCATTCGGCAGGTTCTCCAGCACTTCGCCTTGCATCTCGATGACATCTTCCTTGGCCATGGCCTCAGCGCGCCGGCAACCCGCCCTTGAAGTTGGCTTTGCGCAGCAGGCTCTCGTACTGGTGAGTCATGATGTAGGCCTGCACCTGCGCCATGAAGTCCATCGTCACGACTACGATGATCAGCAGCGACGTGCCGCCGAAGTAGAACGGCACGTTCCACCTCAGAATCAGGAATTCCGGCAGCAAGCACACCAGGGTCACGTAAATCGCGCCGCCTAGCGTCAGCCGGGTGAGGATTTTCTCCAGGTAGCGCGCGGTCTGCTCTCCCGGCCGGATGCCGGGGACGAAGGCGCCGGATTTCTTCAGGTTGTCCGCCGTCTCCTTGGGGTTGTACTGCAGCGCGGTGTAGAAGAAGCAGAAGAACACGATCAGCGCCGCGTACAGCAGCACGTAGATCGGCTGCCCGGGAGTGAGGGTGCCGGCGATGTCGCGCAGCCAGATCATGCCTTCGGCGGAGCCGAACCAGCCGAGCAGCGTTGCCGGGAACAGGATCAGCGAGCTGGCGAAGATCGGCGGGATCACGCCCGACATGTTGAGCTTGAACGGCAGGTGCGAGCTCTGGCCGCCGTAGACGCGGTTGCCGACCTGGCGCTTGGCGTAATTGACGAGAATCTTGCGCTGCCCGCGCTCGACGAAGCACACGAAACCGGTCACCGCGATGACCGCGACCGCGATGAGCAGCGCAGTCAGCGGATGCATGGCGCCGGTGCGCACCAGCTCCAGCGTGCCCGCCACCGCGTTGGGCAAGCCGGCCGCGATGCCGGCGAAGATGATGATCGAGATGCCATTGCCGAGGCCGCGCTCGGTGATCTGCTCGCCGAGCCACATCAGGAACATGGTGCCGGTCACCAGGGTAGTCACCGTGGTGATGCGGAACATCAGCCCCGGGTCGAGCACCAGCCCCGGCTGCGACTCGAGCGCGATCGAGATGCCGGTCGCCTGGAACAGGGCGAGGAACACCGTGGCGTAGCGCGTGTACTGCGTGATCTTGCGGCGGCCGGACTCGCCTTCCTTGCGCAGCTGGTCGAGCTGCGGGTTGACCGCCGTCATCAGCTGCATGATGATCGAAGCCGAGATGTACGGCATGATGCCGAGCGCGAAAATCGTGAAGCGCCGCAAGGCGCCGCCCGAGAACATGTTGAACATGCCGAGGATGCCGCCCTGCTGGTCCTTGAACAGGTCGCCGAGCACATGCGGGTCGATCCCCGGCACCGGGATGTGCGCGCCGATGCGGAACACGACGAGCGCGGCGAGCAGGAACAGCAGCCGGCGTTTCAGGTCGCCGTAGCGCGAGGCCTTGCCGACGTTGGGCAGCGCGTTGGCCATCAGGCCTTCGGAGTCTCTTCAGGTTTCTTCTCGGTGAACTCGACTTTGCCGCCGGCGGCCTCGATCATCGAGCGCGCGCCCTTCGTCGCCTTCACTTCCTTGAGAACGATCTTGCGCGAGAGCTTGCCGGAGAGGATCACCTTCGCGGCGAGCGCCTGGTGCGAGACGATGCCTTCGGACTTGAGCGCCGCCAGGTCGATATCGGTCGCCTGCATCGTTTCGAGCTCGCCGAGCCGTACTTCGGCAACGTCGCCGCGCGTGAGGGACTTGAAGCCGCGCTTGGGCAGGCGGCGATGAAGCGGCATCTGGCCGCCCTCGAAGCCGAGCTTGTGGAAGCCGCCCGAGCGCGCCTTCTGCCCCTTGTGCCCGCGGCCCGCGGTCTTGCCCCAGCCCGAGCCGCCGCCGCGGCCGACGCGATGCCGGTCCTTCTTCGAGCCCGCTGCGGGCTTCAGGGAATTCAGTCTCATGGGCTCAGTCGTCGATACGCACGAGGTAATTGACGCGGTTGATCATGCCGCGCACCGCCGGGGTGTCGGCGAGCTCGACCGTCTGGTTGATCTTCTTCAGCCCGAGCCCGCGCACCGTGTCGCGGTGGCGCTGCTTGATGCCGGCAAGCCCCTTCACCAGGCGCACCTTGAGCTTATTCACCGAGGATTTCCTCGACCTTCTTGCCGCGGCGCGCCGCGATCTCCGCCGGCGTGCTCATCGCCTGCAGGCCGTTCAGCGTGGCGCGCACCACGTTGTAGGGGTTGGTCGAGCCGAAGCACTTGGCGAGGACGTTGGTGACGCCCATCACCTCGAACACGGCGCGCATCGGCCCGCCGGCGATGATGCCCGTGCCCTCGTGAGCCGGCTGCATCAGGACCCGCGCCGCGCCCCAGCGCCCGGTCACGGCGTGATGCAGCGTGCCGTTCTTCAGCTTTACCTTGAAAAGCTTGCGCCGCGCCTCCTCCATCGCCTTCTGCACGGCCACAGGCACCTCGCGCGCCTTGCCCTTGCCCATGCCGATGCCGCCGTCGCCGTCGCCGACCACGGTGAGCGCCGCGAAGCCGAGCACTCGGCCGCCCTTCACCACCTTGGTGACGCGGTTGACCGCGACCATCTTCTCGCGCAGCCCGTCGCCGCGCTCTTCCGACTGCTGCATCCGTGGCTGGATTTTTGCCATAAGAGTCCTGGACCCCGATCTCTAGAATTTAAGTCCGGAGGCGCGCGCCGCCTCCGCGAGCGCCTTCACGCGCCCATGGTATTTATAGCCGGCGCGGTCGAAAGCAACCTTCTCGATCCCCTTTTCCTTCCCCTTGACGGCGATGCGCTGGCCGACGATCTCGGCGGCTTTGCGGTTGCCGCCGTTCTTCAGCTGGGACCGGACGTCCTTCTCCAGCGTGGAAGCGCTCGCAATGATCTTGTCGCCTGCAGCGGAAGTGAGCTGGGCATAGATGTGCCCGTTGGTGCGATGCACGGTGAGACGCACCGCCCCGACGGCGCGGATCCGGAGCCGGGTCTGGCGTGCGCGCCGCAGGCGCGCGAGGTTCTTGTCGATCATGGCTTGCCCGGTTACTTCTTCTTGGTCTCTTTCAAAATGATGATCTCTCCGCTGTAGCGCACTCCCTTGCCCTTGTAGGGCTCGGGCGCGCGCTGCGCGCGAACCTCGGCGGCGACCTGGCCCACCAGCTGCTTGTCGACGCCGGTGATGACGATCTCGGTCTGCGTCGGCGTCGCCACCTTGATGCCCTTGGGCATCTGCTGCACCACCGGGTGCGAGAAGCCGAGCGACAAATTGAGCTTGTCGCCCTGCGCCTGCGCGCGGAACCCGACGCCGACCAGCGCCAGGCGCTTCTCGAAGCCCTTGGTCACGCCGGCGACCATGTTCGCGACCAGCGCGCGCATGGTGCCCGACATGGCGTTGGCATGGCGCGAGTTGCCCAGCGCCTTGCACTGCAGCTGGGCGCCGTTCGTTTCGACCGCGACGTTCGGATCGGCGGCGCGCTCGATCGTGCCGAGCGGGCCTTTCACCGAGATCTGGCCGGAGGCGATGCTCACCTCGACGCCCTTCGGCAGGTCGATCGGGATCTTTGCGATGCGCGACATGGCCGTCCCTATGCAACGATGCAAAGCACTTCACCGCCGACGCCGTCGGCGCGCGCCTTGCGGTCGGTCATCACGCCCCGCGACGTGGAAAGGATCGCCACGCCGAGCCCGTTCATCACGCGCGGGATGTCGTTGCGTCCCTTGTAGACGCGCAGCCCGGGCTTCGACACGCGCTCGAGGCGCTCGATGACCGGCCGGCCGGCGTAGTACTTGAGCGCGATCGCCAGCTCCTTTTTGACGCCGTTGTCGCGCAGGGCGAAATCCTCGATGTAGCCTTCCTGCTTCAGCACCTGCGCGATCGACGCCTTAAGCTTGGATGCGGGCATCACGACTTCCACGTGCCGCACCAGCTGGGCGTTGCGGATGCGGATCAGCATGTCCGCGATCGGGTCGCTCATGCTCATCGATGTCTCCTTACCCTCATTTCTACCAACTTGCCTTGATCACGCCTGGTACTTCGCCGCGCAGCGCCAGGTCGCGCAGCTTGTTGCGCCCCAGGCCGAACTTGCGGTACACGCCGCGCGGCCTGCCGGTCAGCGCGCAGCGGTTGCGCAGGCGCACCGGGGAGGCGTCGCGAGGCAGCTTCTGCAGCTTGTCGCGGGCCGCGTCCTTGGCCTCGTCGGTGGCGCGCGAGTCGTGGATCACCTCGAGCAGAGCGGCGCGCCGCGCCTTGAACTTCTCGACGGTCCTGCGGCGCTTCTGGTCGCGGAGCTTGAGTGCGAGCTTGGCCATGCCTGGATCCTTCAGTGCTTGAACGGGAAACGGAACGCGGCGAGCAGCGCGCGCGCCTCGTCGTCCGTCCTCGCCGTGGTGGTAATCGCGATGTTCATCCCGCGCAGCGTGTCGATCTTGTCGTAATCGATCTCCGGGAAGATGATCTGCTCCTTGAAACCGAGGCTGTAGTTGCCCCGGCCGTCAAAAGCGCGGTTCGACACGCCGCGGAAATCGCGGATGCGCGGCATGGCGATGTTCACCAGGCGGTCGAAGAACTCGTACATCCTCGCGCCGCGCAGCGTCACCATGCAGCCGACGGGAAAGCCGGCGCGAACCTTGAAGTTTGCGATCGACCTGCGCGCCTTGGTGACCACCGGCTTCTGCCCCGCGATCCTGGTCATGTCGGCGAGGGCGTTGTCGAGCGTCTTCTTGTCGGTCGTGGTCTCGCCCACGCCCATGTTGAGCGTGATCTTGCGCAGGCGCGGCACCTGCATCACGGTCTTGTAGGCGAACTTCTGCATCAGCTCGGGCACCACTTTCTCGCGGTAGTAGATCGCGAGGCGGGCCGGCGGTGCCGGCAACTGCGGCGCGTCGGACTTGGGTGCAGCTTCCTTTTTTGCCGCGGCCTCTTTCTTCGGCGCCTGCTTCTGCGCCTGCGCGGGCTTGTGTTCCTGCTTGGGCTTTTCGTCCTTGGCCATGGCTTAGACGTCCACCTGCTCGCCGTTCGCCTTGAACACCCGCACCTTGCGGCCGTCGCTGAGCAGCTTGATGCCCGCGCGGTCGGCCTTCTTGGTCGCCGGGTTGAACAGCGCGATGTTGGAAATGTGGATCGGCAGGTCCTTGTCGACGATGCCGCCGGTGACGCCCTTCATCGGGTTGGGGCGCTGGTGCTTCTTGACGCGGTTGACGCCCTCGATCACCAGGTGCTCGGCGTCGACGCGGCGCAGCACGGTGCCGCGCTTGCCCTTGTCGCGCCCGGAGATCACCACCACCTCATCGCCTTTCTTGATCCGCTGCATCACAGGACCTCGGGTGCAAGCGATACGATTTTCATGAAACGCTCGGTGCGCAGCTCTCTCGTGACCGGACCGAAAATGCGCGTGCCGATCGGCTCCATCTTGGGGGTCAGCAGCACCGCAGCGTTGCGATCGAAGCGGATCAGCGAGCCGTCGGAGCGGCGCACGCCCCTCGCCGTGCGCACCACCACCGCGTGATAGATCTCGCCCTTCTTCACCCGCCCGCGCGGCGCGGCGTCCTTGACGCTCACCTTGATCACGTCGCCGATCGAGGCGTAGCGGCGCTTGGAGCCGCCGAGCACCTTGATGCAGATGACTGCCCGCGCGCCCGTGTTGTCGGCGACGTCCAGGATCGACTCCATCTGAATCATTGCTTGGCTCTCCAATCCAACTTGCGCCGCACCCGGCGCAGTTTTGGACCCCGAAGGGACGGGAAAAGGCGCGGATTCTAAACGGCTTTGGACTTCTCCACAAGCCTCGTGACGCGCCACGACTTGGTTCTCGAGATCGGCCGGCACTCGGCGATCTCGACCAGGTCGCCGTCGCCGAACTCGCCCGACTCGACATGCGCGTGGTACTTGCGCGAGCGCGTGATCGTCTTGCCCATCATCGCGTCCCGCACACGGCGTTCCACCCGCACCACCACCGTCTTCTGCATCTTGTTGCTGGTCACCCGGCCTACCAGCTTGCGCTGGTTCCTGGGCGCAGGAGCTTGCTCAGTCATTTCGCCGCCTTCTCCCTCATCAGGGTACGCACGCGCGCGATGTCGCGGCGGACCTTCTTCAACTGGCTGGTGTTGGTCAGCTGCTGGGTGGCGAGCTGCATGCGCAGTCCAAACTGCGCCCGCAGCAGGCCCTCGAGCTCCTTCTGCAGCTCCTCGCCGCTCTTGCCGCGGAGTTCAGTCGGGTCGATGTCCTACCCCAGCATGCGCTGCACGACGATGGTGCGGAACGGCAGCTTCGCCGCAGCGAGCGCGAAGGCCTCCTTGGCGAGCACCTCGGTGACGCCGTCCATCTCATAGATGATCTTGCCCGGCTGGATCTCGGAGACGAAGAACTCCGGGTTGCCCTTGCCGTTGCCCATGCGGACTTCGGCAGGCTTCTGCGAGACCGGCTTGTCCGGGAACACGCGGATCCAGATGCGGCCGCCGCGCTTGATGTGGCGCGACATCGCCCGGCGGGCAGCTTCCAGCTGCCTCGCCGTCAACCGGCCGCGGGTGGTCGCCTTGAGGCCGAACTCGCCGAAAGCGACCTTGGTGCCGCGCGAAGCGACCCCGGTATTGCGGCCTTTCTGCTGCTTGCGATATTTGGTTCTTGCCGGTTGCAGCATGACTACTCCTTAGTTCCTCCGCCTTCGTCCTTCAATACCTTCTTCGGCCGCTTCACCGTGGTCTTCGGCGCGGGGGCGTCGGGCTTCTTCGCCGCCTTGCGCTCGCCCTCGGGCCTCGGCCTGCCGGAGGGGCGCCTTGCGCCCGGCTTGGGCACCGGCTTCTTGGCCCGCCTCGGCTCCGCGGGCGTTTCGGGCTGCGCCGCCGGCGCGGCCGACGGCAATGCCGCCTGCACTTCGCCCTTCGGCATGACTTCGCCCTTGTAGACCCACACCTTGATGCCGATCACGCCGAATGAGGTCTTGGCCTCGCCCAGGCCGTAGTCGATGTCGGCGCGCAGCGTGTGCAAGGGCACGCGTCCCTCCCGGTACCACTCGGTACGGGCGATCTCGATGCCGTTCAGGCGGCCCGAGCTCATGATCTTGATGCCCTGCGCGCCCAGGCGCATGGCGTTCTGCATCGCGCGCTTCATGGCGCGCCGGAACATGATGCGCTTCTCGAGCTGCTGCGCGATCGAGTCGGCGATCAGCTGCGCGTCGACCTCGGGCTTGCGGATCTCCTCGATGTTCACGTGCACCTGATTGACGCCCATCAGCCGGCGCAGTTCGGCCTTGAGCGCCTCGATCTCCTCGCCCTTCTTGCCGATCACCACGCCCGGCCGTGCCGAGAAGATGGTGATGCGGGCATCCTTCGCCGGCCGCTCGATCAGCACGCGGCCGACCGAGGCGTGCGCGAGCTTGCGCTTGAGGAAGTCGCGCACCTTGATGTCCTCGGCGAGCATCGGCGCGAACGAGCGGCTGTTCGCATACCAGCGCGAGCTCCAGTTGCGATTCACCGCCAGCCGGAAGCCGATAGGATTGATTTTCTGGCCCATTTAATCCCCGACGGTGATGAAGACGTTGCAGGTGTGTTTCAGCACGCGGTTGCCGCGACCTTTGGCACGCGCCTGAAAACGCTTGAGGAACGTTCCGCGCTCGACGAAGATCGTCTTCACTTTCAGCGTATCGATGTCGGCGCCGTCGTTGTGCTCGGCGTTGGCGATGGCCGATTCCAGCACCTTGCGGATGATGCCGGCGCCTTTCTTGGGCATGAAGGCGAGCGCGCTCATCGCCTCGTCGACCGGCTTGCCGCGGATCAGGTCGGCCACCAGCCTGCCCTTCTGGGCCGACAGTCTCACGCCGCGCAGGATCGCTCTGGTTTCCATGTCCCGGGCGCCTTACTTTTTCGCCGCGGGAGCCGGCGCCGCCGCCGGCGCCGCCGCCGGTGTGGCGGCCGGCGCTGCCGGGCCCTGAGTGCCGGGAGGGGGCCTGCGGTCGCCGCCGACGGCCTCCTCGGTGCGCTTGCCGACCGCGGAGTGGCTCTTGAAGATGCGCGTCATCGCGAATTCGCCGAGCTTGTGTCCCACCATGTTCTCGGTGACGTACACCGGGATGTGCTGCTTGCCGTTGTGCACGGCCATCGTCAGCCCGACGAAGTCCGGGACGATGGTCGAGCGCCTCGACCAGGTCTTGATCGGCCGCTTGTCGTTCGAGCCGCGCGCCGCGTCGACCTTCTTCATCAGGTGGTGGTCCACGAAGGGACCCTTCTTGATTGAACGTGCCATCTTGCGCCTCTCCTATGCCCGGCGCCGGTCGCGGACGATCATGACCTGGGTGCGCTTGTTGCGGCGGGTCTTGTAGCCCTTGCTCTGCACGCCCCAGGGCGAAACCGGGGGCTGCGCCGCCGCGGTGCGGCCCTCGCCGCCGCCGTGCGGATGGTCGATCGGGTTCATGGCGACGCCGCGCACCGTCGGGCGCACGCCGCGCCAGCGCTTGCGGCCCGCCTTGCCGATCGACTCCAGGTTGTGCTCCTCGTTTCCGACCTCGCCGATGGTCGCCCGGCAGTCGATATGCACCTTGCGGATCTCGCCCGAGCGAAGCCGCAGCTGCGCATACGAGCCTTCGCGGGCGAGCACCTGGACGTGCGAGCCCGCCGAGCGCGAGATCTGCGCGCCTTTGCCAGGCATCATCTCCACGCAGTGCACGATGGTGCCGACCGGGATATTGCGCAGCGGCAGCGCGTTTCCCGCCTTGATCGGAGCTTCGGCGCCCGACATGAGCTGCGCGCCGACGCCGATGCCTTTCGGCGCGATCACGTAGCGACGCTCGCCGTCGGCATAAAGCAGCAGCGCCAGGTGGGCGCTGCGGTTGGGGTCGTACTCGAGCCGCTCGACGCGGGCCGCGATGCCGTCCTTGTCGCGCCTGAAGTCGACCAGGCGGTAATGCTGCTTGTGGCCGCCGCCCTTGTGCCGCACGGTGATGCGGCCATGCACGTTGCGGCCGTCGGTCTTCGACTGCTTCACCATCAGCGGCCAGTACGGCTCGCCCTTGTGCAGCTCGGGCGTGACCACCTTGACCAGCGCGCGCCGGCCCGGCGAAGTAGGTTTGACTTTTACGAGTGGCATCGCGAGTCGGGTTCCTATTGCGTCGCCGCGAAATTGATTTCCTGGCCCGCAGCGAGCCGCACATAGGCCTTTTTCCAGTTGCGCCGGCGGCCCTCGATGCGGCCGAAGCGGCGCGGCTTGCCCTTGACGTTGGACACGGTCACCGAGTCGACCTTGGTCTTGAACATCAGCTCGACCGCCGCCTTGATCTGCGGCTTGGTCGCCTGGTCGGCGACACGGAACACGTACTGGCGGTTCTTGTCGGCAACGAAGGTGCTCTTCTCCGACACGACCGGCGCGAGCACGACGCTCATCAGGCTCTCGGCGCTGTACTTCCTCGTCGCCGTCATTTCAGCATCTCCTCGAGCTTCGCCAGCGCGGCCTTCGTCAGGAGCACGCTGGGAAAGCGCACCAGCGCCACCGGATTGGCATGGCGCACGGCTATCACCTCGACGTTCGGCAGATTGCGCGACGAGAGCCGCAGGTTCTGGTCGATCTCGTCGGTGATCACCAGCACGCCATCGAAGCCCATCGACCTGACCTTCTGCGCGAGCAGCTTGGTCTTCGGCTGCGCGACGCGGAAGTCGTCGACCACCCGGACGCGGTCCTCGCGCGCCAGCTGCGACAGGATCGAGCAGAGCCCCGCGCGGTACATCTTGCGGTTCACCTTGTGCGAGAAGTTCTCGTCCGGCGAATTCGGAAAAATCTTGCCGCCGCCGCGCCACAGCGGGCTCGAGGTCATGCCGGCGCGGGCGCGGCCCGTGCCTTTCTGCCGCCAAGGCTTCTTGGTGGAGTGGTTGACCGCGCCGCGATCCTTCTGCGCGCGCGTGCCAAGACGCGCGTTTGCCTGGAACGCGACCACGATCTGATGCACCAGCGCCTCGTTGAAGTCGCGCGCGAACAGCGCGTCGGGCGCGTTGAAGGTGCCGGCAGCGCCTTTGTCGTTCACCATTTTGAGTTCCATGGCGCGCTCTGCTCAGCTCTTCTTCGCGTCGGGTTGCGGTGCCGGCGTGGCGGGCTTGGCAGGCTGCGGCGCGGCTTTCGGGGCCGCAGCCTTCGCGGCCGCAGCCTTGGGGGCCTGGACCACTGGCTTGGAAACCTTGACCGCAGGCCGCACGAGCACGTCGCGGCCGCTCGAGCCGGGCACCGAGCCCTTGACGAGCAGGAGCTGCCGCCCGGCATCGACGCGGACGATCTCCAGATTCAGGATCGTGCGGCGCACGTCGCCGAGGTGGCCGGCCATGCGCTTGCCGGGAAACACGCGCGCCGGGCTCTGGTTCTGGCCGGTCGAGCCGGGCTTGTTATGCGAGATCGAGTTGCCGTGGCTGGCGCGGTTGGAAGAGAAATGATGGCGCTTGATCACGCCGGCGAAACCCTTGCCGATCGTGACGCCCTGGACGTCCACTTTCTGGCCGACCTTGAAGATCTCGACGCCGATCTTGCCGCCGACCTTCAGGTCGGCGAGGTCCTCCGCCCTGGCGCGGAACTCGCGCAGCGTGTGGCCAGCCTCGACACCCGCCTTGGCGAGGTGCCCGGCAATAGCCTTGTTGACGCGGCTGGCGCGCCGCTTGCCGAACGCCACCTGGACCGCTGCATAGCCGTCCTTTTCGGCGCTCTTGATCTGGGTCACGCGGTTGTCGGAGACGTCGAGCACCGTCACCGGCTGCGTGCCGCCTTCGTCGGTGAAGATGCGCGTCATGCCGACCTTGCGGCCGACCAGTCCTATAGGCATTTTAAGAGCCCTTACTGAACCTTGATCTCAACGTCGACTCCGGCCGGCAGATCGAGCTTCATGAGCGCGTCCACGGTCTTGTCGGTCGGGTCGATGATGTCCATCAGCCTGAGATGCGTGCGGATCTCGAGCTGGTCGCGCGACGTCTTGTCGATGTGCGGCGAGCGCAGCAGGTCGAAGCGCGCTTTGCGCGTCGGCAGCGGCACCGGACCC
>Ga0209378_1001458_pt1 | contig 16861 bp, 20 predicted proteins | sample GraSoiAngelo_156_FD_186170 | JGI IMG/M metagenome (GOLD analysis project Ga0209378, IMG submission 186170) | Grasslands soil microbial communities from the Angelo Coastal Reserve, California, USA - 14_1009_13_40cm (SPAdes) (version 2) | ecosystem: Environmental > Terrestrial > Soil > Grasslands ... | reverse complement strand
ATAGCCTCCTGCCCCGTGCGGAACGAGAGCGGATGGGTGGAGGCACGTTGCTCTTCCCTTCGTTCCGCACGGGGCAGGAGGCTATGTTAACGGACATCCGCAAGTTGCTTGATGCCGTGGCCAAGCGCGCGGGCTGGAAGGAAGGCGAGATCACGACCAAGATGTTCCGGCACACCTACATCAGTGCCCGCATTCAGACCACGCACAACGGTGCGCCGGTCGCGGCCTTTACGGTGGCGCGGGAGGTCGGGCACTCGTCCACGGCAATGATCGAGAAGGTGTATGGGCATCTCGGGCAGGTGCAACATCGGTCGGCGGTCGTGGAGTACCGGATCGGTCAGCACAAGAAGGCGATCAGAGACCGAAAGTTCCGGCACACTTTGCGGCACACTTTGGACCGAGTGGCTTAGGTAAGTCCTTGAGGGCCTGTAGCTCCTACACCATCGGCAAGGAGATGGGCACGGTGGCGACGCGCTGGTCAGGCGCGTGTACGGGCATTTGGGCACGGTACGGCATCGAAGCGTGGCCGTGGAGTTTCGCGTGGAGCAGCACCGCCTTACTTTACGGTTGCGCTGGAATGGCGGGCCTGTAGCTCAGGTGGTTAGAGCGCACGCCTGATAAGCGTGAGGTCAGTGGTTCAACTCCACTCAGGCCCATAAACTACAAGAGGCGTCGCGCAAGAAGCGTCACGTAAATTGCGTCGCGGGAATCGCAGGATCGGTTCTCCGCGACGCTTTTTCGTGGCTCGGAGGGGTGGCTAGTTGCCGAAGCAGCTGCCAGAGCCGCACGCGATCAGGAAAGCGGCACCCACCGCTAGGGGGCCGCCAACGCCCAGGATGGTCCCCGGTACCGAAGCCAAGCGCCCGCCGGCGAAAACGGCGACCCGCGTGCTTCGGTCGACGTCGAACTGTTCCGGTCGCAGCGCCACCACGTGCATCGTCAGCCCGGCGTAGTCAGCGAAGTTCAGCCCCGCATGCCCGCTGAAGCCCGGGGCACCCGAGCCCGCGACGACGATGCCGGGAGCGATGTCGATGCTGGTGGTCTGGCTCGTCCAGAACCGCAGCCTGGGGCGAATGCCGACGGCCGCGCCCTGACCGGTTTGATCGCTACCCCAGAGGATGGCTTGGCTAAACGCCGCCACCCCGAATGCATGGCGCGTGCCGCGGTTGACCATCCCACCGAGCTCCCACGTGAATAACGCACCCCCACTCACACCGTTGGGGTTGAACGAAATCGGGGCGGCCACGCCGAACTCGGTGAGCCAGAAAACATCGCACTGCGGTTTCGGACGCCCACGGAAGCACCAGTGAGTGGTGGACTCGGTCCCGCCAGTGGTGGGTGCCACACTTGGGTTCTGGGCCGGGAGCACAGGAGAATGGACTAGCGCGCACAAGACAATCGCCGCTACGGCACCGTTGCGAATCATGAGACCTACCTTTCGATATCAATCTCCTGGTATCTCGATTCGTCCCCAAGATGCAGGCAAGTTGAAGGCGGCGATAGTCCCGGCGGCCCAGCCCATTGCGGCGGAGTGCACCCGCCGCTGTTGTGGCCTGATCCGCGTGAGGTCAGTGGTTCAACCTCCAGTCACGACTCATCTGTCGCGGGGTTGCAGCAGACGACCTGGCCAGGCTTCCTTGATCACCCCTTTTTCGATTGTCGATCGAAGCGGGACAGGCCCCATGGCGTAGCGGGCACGCGGCGGCCATCGCCTCTGATTCCACGGCGTATGACTTGCAGTATGCGTCACTGCACCCGCCGGAGGGAGTCATGGGCGTCCCGCTCATTGAGCATGACCGCTACTTGCTCGTGCCGATTCAGTCAAGGTTGACGGACACGGAGCTGTCGGAGCTGCGCGCGGCCCTTCTGCGTTGGGTACGGGAACAGCACCCGCGTGGCGTGATGATCGATGTGACGCTCCTCGACGTCCTCGATGCGTACGCCGTGCGCACGCTCAGCGACGTGGGCCATTGGGCTCGGCTCGGCGGAGCACCCACCGTCGTTGTCGGCATCCGGTCGGAGGTCGCCCAAGCCATGGACCGGTTTGGACTCGCGTTCGAGGAAGTGGCGACGGCACCCAACTGGGCGGAAGGGCTGAGGGTGTTAGCTGAAAGCGCATGAAAACGACAGGGGGCGACGACACTCTTCTCCCCGTTTCCTCCGATCTAGACATCATTAAGGTTCGCCAAAAAGGTCGCGACCTCGCGGCGTGGGCTGACTTTGCCATCCTCGATCAAACACTCATCGCCACGGCCATCTCGGAGATCGCCCGCAACATCGTGACCTACGCGAGGCGAGGGACCATAGTCTTAAAGATCGAGGAAGAGTCCGATCGTCTCGGTCTGGTCGTGATTGCGTGTGATCAGGGGCCGGGAATTCCGGACGTCACCCAAGCGTTGCGGGAGCATTACTCGACATCTCACGGGCTCGGCATGGGCCTGCCGGGCGTCCGCCGCGTGATGGATGACTTCGCGATCGAGTCCACACCCGGAGAGGGGACCCGGATCACAATGAAGAAGTGGCGGACGAAGTCCGCCGATGCTCAGGAGCAGTCCCCCTAGCTTGTCCACAACCGCGCCTTCAACTCTGAGCCACGCCCCCCCACGTTTCGCGTTGCAGCACAATGATCCGTTCGGCAGCCCAGTGGAAACTTCAAAGTACGACCGACTCGTTCATCTCGGGCTGCGGGGCTACTTCTTTTACGGAACGGCTTCTCATGCTTTGGCTCTTGATCCGAGGCTGGAAGCTCGACCCGGCAAGAGCTGTGGCTGCGGCTTAGCGCTCGCTAGGTCTCGCCCCATCTTCAGCGATGGTCCTCCCGACGACAGACCTCCTCCCCCAGTGGTGAGGTGCTCCGGTCGTCCAAGTTCTGTACTCACAAGAAGGTAGCCGCTTGTCGATTTCTCCGGGGCTCGCTCGTCGCACGGAGTAGGAAGCCGGATGGTCCGGCTCCGTACTCGAGAGGGAAGGAGATACGACATGCCCGTCATGACGAAGCGGACCCGCGTGGCGCTATGGATTCTCCAGGGATTGCTCGCCGCCCTCTTCCTGTTCGCCGGCGGATTCAAGCTGGCAATGCCGCTCGCGGCGCTGGCGAAGGTCTCGCCGCTCCCCGCTGCCTTCCTCAAGTTCATCGGGGCGGCCGAGGTGGCCGGCGCGCTCGGCCTGGTGCTGCCGGGGCTCCTGCGAATCCGGACCGGCCTGACCCCGCTTGCGGCCGCCGGGCTCGTCATCATCATGGCGGGCGCGACCACCGTTACGGTGGCGACACAGGGCGCGGCGCCCGCGGTGCTTCCCCTGGTCGTGGGCATCCTCGCGGCGACCGTCGCCCGAGGCCGTTGGCAACCTGACCGCAACTCAAACCATTGAGAGGTGAGCCGTGCGATTCCTGTCGATCGTAAAGTCGGCCGAAAACCAAGGACCGCCACCGCAGGCGCTCCTCGACGCCATTGCCAAGCTCACGGAGGACTCGCTCAAGGACGGCTCGCTGGTCCAGACCGGAGGGCTCGGTCAGACGTCGACCGGCACCCGCGTCCGCCTCTCCCGCGGCAAGGTGACCGTGACCGACGGCCCTTTCTCCGAGGCCAAAGAAGTCGTGGGCGGCTACGCCGTGCTCCAAGCGCCCTCGCGGCGCGAGGCGATCGAGGCGACGCGACGGTTCCTGCAGCTGCACCAGGAGCACTGGCCGGGGTGGGAAGGCGAGTGCGAGCTCCGGGAGCTGGTGTTCCTCGCCCCTTGATGCGGACTCAGATTTCACGTTGACATCGATGGGTAATTGAATTCAACACGGACGGCGCGGAGGTTAATCGCGTCGGCCCGGGCCGAGCTCCGCCAGCCCTCGTCGCGCGTCCGCCACCACCTCCGAATCATCAGCCACGCGGGTGCCGAGCGACACCGCGTGCTCGAAGTCCACGCGCGCATCCGCGTGCCGCTGCATGAGGCGGTACGCCACTCCTCGGCGGAGATACACGCGGGCGCTGTCCTTGGCGTGCGGGAGGGCCGCATCGAAGCTCGCCACCGCTTGCGCGAAGGCTTGCGTCGCCAGGTAGGCGTTGCCGAGCAGGAATTGGGCGTTGGCATCGTTGGGATCGACGTCGACCGCCGTGCGGAGCGGCGTGATCGCTTCGGCGGCGCGCCCCGCGCGAAGGTACGCGAGGCCGAGGTTCGCATTACCGTACGACCGACGGGGCGCGAGCCCAGCGGTTCTCTTGAAGAGGACGATGGCCGAATCGAGCTGATCGTTCCTCAAGTAGGCGATGCCGAGCTCGTTCGCGAACGCCGGGTTGAGGGAATCGAGCCTGCTCGCCGTACGCAGGGAGGCGATGGCCTGGTCGAAACGACGCACCTCCAACAACGCCGCCCCGAGGGAATAGTGCGCCCGCGCTTCCGCGGGCCACCGGGTCACAACGTGCTGGAGTGCCTGGATGGCCGCCTCCGTTTGCGCGGCATCGAGCAGCTTCAAGGCGGCCCCGAACTCGGCGACCGGGGCGCGCGCGCGCCAGACGAACGTCCCGCCGACGGCCAGCAGGACGGCGGCCACTCCGAAGGTAGCCACGGTACGGCCCTGCGGCCGCGGCTCTCCCTGGGCAACCGGTAAGGGCACGAAAGCGGCGAGCGAGAGCCCCGTGAGCAGTCCTCCGACGTGGGCGCCGTTGTCGATGCCGGCGTGCGTGAACCCGTAGAACAGATTGTAGAGCACGAACGACCCGATGCCTGCCAAGTCCCGGCGCAGGACCAACGCGGTCGCCGGCAGCTTGCGGACATATTGCAGGGTCACAAGCGCGCCGGCGGCGCCAAAAATCGCCCCGGACGCCCCCACCGACACCTGCAGCGGATTGATCAGGAGACTCAGGAGATTTCCGCCGATCCCACTCAGCAAGTACAAGAGCGTGAAGGCGACGGAGCCGAGCAGCCGCTCCGTCAGGCGCCCGAGGACCCAGAGCGCCCATGCGTTGAACGCCAGGTGGAGGAAGCCGGCGTGGAGGAACATGGACGTGAGCAGACGCCAGGACTGCCCGCGCAGCGCGAGCGGGCCGAAGTCCGCTCCCCAGGCCAGCAACGCGTCCGTGGTCGGGTCGCTGAACGAGACGCCGTTCGCGACCATCGCGACGTAGATGACGACGATCAGGCCGACGAGGATCGGCGTGACCCGCAGGGGTTGCAGCGAGACTTCGGTCGCCAGGCAGCGCGGACAGAGCGGCCCTGCGTCTTCGCAGAGCTGGAAAAAGTGGGTCCCGCACTTCGCGCAGGTGGCCATGGTCGCCGCGGGGGTCTATAGTAGCACTCCGCCGGGGCGGTTTCGAGCCGCAGGAAAGGGCCTAGCAGCGCGGCGAGCCCGACCGTCGATACCCCGCCCGCTTCGCGTCCTCTTCAGTGCGGAAGTACACGCGATTCTCAGGCACCAGCCGGTTGGCGTTGCCGCAGCCGCGCCGGTAGTACACCTCCCCACGCGAGGAGGCGACCCAGGGCATGCCCTCACCCGGCTCGGCGCGTGCCGTGTCCGGCGGCGCGGACTCCGCCGCGGCTGCTGGTACGTACGCCGGCCGCTCGACGTGACAGGTCTTGTTGTCGGCGATGCATGTGCGGCCGCAAGGCTTGCCCTTCACGCATTGCGTCTGCGCCGCGGCCACAGCTGGGAGGACAAGCAGGCCAACGATTAGGACCAGACGCTTCATTGAGGCCCTCTTACTCATCAAGTACAGGGCCCCGGGCAAGACCGCCCGGGGCCCGTACAACTGTGCGCTTCAGCTCACACTATGGCGTGACATTGCCGAAGTCGATGAACATCGCACCGCCACCCGCGCTGAGCGTGAAGGCGTAGCCAAACCCGTTCGGGCACGAGGCCCCGCCCTGAGGACTCGGCGGGAAGGTCTGGTGCCAATTGGTCTGGATCTGCTCACAAACCGTGTAGCTGCCGATCGGCAGACCTGTGAAGGTGTAATTCCCTGACCCATCCGACACCGCCACTGCGCTCACCGCACCGGTGAGAACGACGCACCAGTTCGCGAGACCCGAGAAACTGGGTGCAACGTTCTCGAACACCTGCCCTTGGATGCTGGCGGTCCCCGTGGCTGCCGGCGCCTGGGCACACGATGTGGGCGGCGGCGGTGGAGGCGGCGGGGGCGGCGGAGGTGGAGGCGGTGGGTCCTGAGCCACGCACAGCCCCTTGTGGGCCGTCGCCGTCCCCTTGGCCGAACGCTGCTGGGTGCCTTGGCCGTTGAGGCACGAGCTCTGGCCAGGGAATCCCGACCCGGTCTGGGACACGCCCAGAGCCAGGGGGGTCGCCAGCAAGGCGAGAACAACTACGTAGGCACGCATCGTACACTCCTCGCTTCTCTGGGAGACTGATACTCAAGGAGGGCGCTGCGGCCTCAAGTTGCCCAAGCGGGCATTTTCAGGATCAAACTTGGTCAGATGGCGGGCTGTGGCGCGCGTCACTCAGTCCTCGTACCCACAAACGCAGCATGGGGTTACGACCCCCGCCGCACGGCCGCAGCCGGGCCGACGCCGTTGGCAGGCACGAGATCAAGCGGTTAGCCTCGGTGGGCCCGAAGGCGAACCGGCAGTGGCCAGAATCGACCCGATGGCTGTGGTACTATGGAAGGAGCGCGGAGATAAAGGGTAGAGGAGGCCTCACCCCAGGTGGCTGCCGAGCGTGAAATAGAACGTTGCCCCTTGGTCCACCGCCGCCTCGGCCCACACGCGCCCGCCGTGACGGTGTACGATCTGCTGCACCAGCGCCAGGCCTAGGCCGGTGCCCTCGAAGTCGGACTCGCGGTGCAATCGTTGAAACACGCCGAACAGCTTGGTCGCGTACTTCATGTCGAACCCCATGCCGTTGTCCCGCACGTAATACACGGCCTCACGTCCCCCGTCGTCGGCCCGCGAACCGATCTCGACCTGGGGATGGGCTTGCCGGCGCGTGAACTTGAACGCATTGGCGACGAGGTTCGATAACACCTGACGGAGCAAGCCGGCATCTCCCACGGCCGTCGGAAGGGAGCCCACTACGACGTCCACCGCTCGTCCCGAGTCGGCCTCCCGCTGCTCTTGCACAATCACCTGAGCGATGGATGCCAGATCGACCGGCCCGATATCCAGCTGCTTCCGGCCCAGACGGGAGAATACCAGGAGGTCGTCGATCATCCGGCCCATGCGCGTGGCGTTTTCTCGCACGCGGGCGAGCAGTGACTGGCCGTTGGGCGGCAGCGTGCTTCCATAGTCCTCGAGGAGCGCCTGAGAAAAGCCGTTGATGGCTCGCAACGGGGCGCGCAGGTCGTGCGACACGGAGTAGCAGAACTTTTCGAGCTCCGCGGTCAAGCGACGGGCCTGCTCCTCGGCCGCGGCCAGCTGCTGCTTCATGCGAGCGAGCTCGGGTGTGTCGGGCGTCGCGCTCATCAGGCAGGCAGTGGCTGCGGTGCGGCGAGATGCTCGCGCAGGTGCGCGCGCAGGTCCAGTGCCGTCTTGAGGACCACAAGGAGGGCGAGCGCCACCGCGGGAGACCCGAGCGCCATGACGAGAAAGCCGCCACCGATGATCACGACGTGCAACACGGCCACCCGCCCGTACGGCCGGGCCATCAGCATCGGGAGCGACGCCGTCCGGTACTGCCCGGCGCCGATGTAGTTGAACGCGAACGAGACGGCGTGGGAGAGCGCCAAGCCCCAGGCAGCCGGGGCGATCCCCGCGCCGCGGACGGCGTCCCAAAACATCGCAGCAGTGGGAAAGCCCCTCGTGTGAATGCCGCCGAAGAGCTGCAGGACGAAGATCCCATGTACTATGACGAACATCCCATAATGGAACGTGAAGAACGGGATCATAAACACCTTGGACACCCACGCCAATGGGTTGTCTGGGGCGGCGGTCAGCATGCGCAGGATGTTGAAGACGCCGACGATCACGTTCTCCACCCAGAAGAGGAGGAGTGTGGCGAAGACGCTCCACCCGAAGAACAGCACTCCCGCGAGCGGCACGAGATTGGCCGCAATGAGCACGACGGCGGTCGGTGTAATCCGGTAGCTGGGCCCGGCGTTCGCGAGCGGCGCGGGGGAGACGGGGGAGGTCATGGCGCCACTACGATGCAACGCGAGGGTCGGATCTCCAAGCCCTTGCCGCTGCCGGAGGGCCCGCGTAGCTTGCGATTCCATGATGCGTTACGGGTCCGCCATCTGCTCCCGCTGTTGTTGCTCGCCACGATGCTGTCGCGGCGGGACGCGGGCGATCTTCTTGGTAGGGCCCTGAGGGTGTAACGAGGGGCGCAAGGCACCATGAGATCGGCCGCGATTCCCACGAGGCATCGCGGCCGGTCTGCTTTTCGGGGGAGGGAGGAGGGGAGGGACGACGCACATTTCGCCCGCACGCGTGTCGGTGGTAGGCATCTCGGGCAGCCCGTCGGGCACGTCCAAGTCGCGCGCCCTGGTCGAGCACACGCTCGGCTGTTTCGCCGCGCGCGGGGCATCGAGCGAGCTTATCGATCTGGCCGGGCTCCCGGCGGATGCGCTCCTGGGACGGGTCACGGCTCCGGCGGTCACGACGGCTCTCGAGACGACCACGCGGGCGCGGATCGTGATCGCGGGGACGCCGGTCTATCGGGCGACCTACAGCGGTCTGCTCAAGCTGTTCTTCGACCTGCTGCCGCAAGACAGCCTGGTGGGGAAGATCGGCGTGCCGATCGCGACGGGTCACGCGGCGGCGCACGCGCTGGCGGTGGACCACGGCCTGCGACCGCTGTTCGCGAGCCTCGGCGCCACGGTGATAGCGGCCGGCGTGTACGGGACAAGCGCGCAGTTTCAGGACGGGAAGCCGGCGGCCGAGCTGCTCCAGGCCGTGGACCGCGCCGTGCGTGAGGCGTGGGCGCTCGCTGGCGCGGTCGGGTGAGGAGAGAGGAATGCGATGAGCGCAACGACTGAGCGTCCGATAGCGATCTACTACGAGCACCCGGATTGGTTCCGGCCGCTGTTCGCGGAGCTCGACCGCTGGCGGGTGCCCTATGTGCGGCTCGACGCGGCACGTCACCGGTTCGATGCGTCGGATGGTCCGCCCCCCTACTCACTCGTGTTCAACCGGATGAGTCCATCGGCATACCTGCGGGGGGCGGGGAACGCGATCTTCTATACGCTGCACTATCTCGCGCACCTGAAGCGTCACGGCGTGCGGGTGATCAACGGCTATGACGCGTACGTCACCGAGACGTCCAAGGCGCTGCAGCTGGCGCTCCTCGAACAGCTCGGCTTGCCGCATCCACGCGCACGCGTGATCAACAACGCGGCCGAAGCAACCGCGGCCGCACGGGGCCTGCGATTCCCTGTGGTCCTCAAGCCCAACATCGGCGGCTCGGGGGCCGGCATCCGTCGGTTCGAGACGCCCGAGCAGCTCGACCAGACGGCTCAAGCCGGCGCGCTCGATTTGGGGATCGATCACACCGCCCTGGTACAGGAATTCATCCCGGCGGCCGACCAGCGCATCGTACGGGTCGAGGTGCTGGGTGGCCGCTACCTCTACGCCATCCGGATCTATACGTCGGGGGAGAGCTTCAATCTCTGTCCCGCCGACGTCTGCCAGACCGTGGGCGGCGCCGAGCTGGTCCGGGCGGCGTGCCCGGTAGACGCGCCGAAGAACAATCTCCGGGTGGAGGGTTACACGCCCCCACCAGAGATCGTGGCGCCAGTGGAGTGCATCATGCAGGCGGCGCACATCGACGTGGGTGGCGTGGAGTACATGATCGACGAGCGCGATGGCCGGCTCAATTTCTACGACATCAACGCCCTCTCGAACTTCGTGGCCGACGCGCCGCGCGTGGTGGGGTTCGATCCGTTCGCCCGCCTGGTGGATTACCTCGAGGCGGAGGCGGACTGACCGTGCGCTTCGGCTACTGGCTTCCCGTGTTCGGCGGCTGGCTGCGCAACGTTCCCGACGAGGGGATGGAGGCGACGTGGGACTACGTGCGCCGGCTGGCGCAGCGGAGCGAGCAGATCGGGTTCGATCTCACCCTCATCGCCGAGCTCAACCTCAACGACATCAAGGGACCGGACGCCCCGTCGCTCGACGCCTGGAGCACGACCGCGGCGCTCGCCGCCGTGACCGAGCGGCTCGAGCTGATGGTGGCGGTCCGGCCGACGTTCCATCCTCCTGCTCTCCTCGCCAAGCAGGCCGCCAATATCGACCGGATCAGCGGGGGACGGCTGACGCTCAACGTAGTGTCGTCCTGGTGGGCGGGTGAGGCGAAGCAATACGGCGTTGAGTTCGACCAGCACGATGCGCGCTACGCGCGGACCGCGGAATGGCTCGCCGTGGTGAGCGGCATGTGGTCCGAGGCCCGGTTCAGTCATGCCGGGAAGTATTACCACGTGGAGGACGCGATCCTCGAGCCCAAGCCGGTGGCGCAACCGCGTCCCACGATCTACGCAGGGGGTGAGTCCGAAGCGGCCAAGCAGCTCATCGCGCAGGATTGCGACGCCTACCTCATGCACGGCGACCCCCCCGAGCGCGTGGTCACGAAGGTGGCCGACATGCGCGCGCGCCGGGCTCGAACCGGGCTCCCACCGCTCACGTTCGGGGTGGCCGGATACGTGGTCTGCGCAGATTCGGACGAGGCGGCGCGGACCGAGGTCGCCCGCATCACGGACGTCCGCCAGAGTGCGGCTGGGTATGCGAACTATCAGGACTGGCTCGCCAACACCCAGCTCGAGCAGCAGGTGAGTCTCGAGGACTACTCCGTCTCGAACCGCGGCTTGAGGGCCGGGCTGGTGGGGACCGCGGAGCAGATCGCCGAGCGAATCGGCGAGTTCGAGCGGGCGGGCGTCGATCTCTTGCTGCTGCAGTTCAGCCCGCAGTACGAGGAGATGGAGCGCTTCGCGGCGGAGGTCATCCCGCTCGTGGAAGAGGTCACGGCCGGGCGGCGAGCACCAGTCCCCCGAGGCACATGAGCAGGCCCACAACGTGCCGCGCCGCGAGGTGCTCCCGGTAGCCGAGCACGCCAATGAGCACAAGCAGCAGGGCGGTCGTCACGTTGGCGATCACCGAAGCGAGGCTGATCCGCCACCCAGCTCGATAGGCGAGCAAGATCGCGAGCTCCACCCCCACGATCGACAGTCCTACTACATAAGTCGCCCAGTTCAGCTCTTTGAGCGAGCGTATGAACACCGCGCCGCCCGGAGCGAACGGAATCGCAGCGAGGCACGCGACGAGCGAGGTGGCGTACGTGACCACGAGTGAGACCATCGGGTGCACGCCAGGCACGATCGACTTCTGGGCCACGTGGTACAGGGTGGTGGCGAGCGCGGTGAGGACGATCGGGACGTAGAAGAGCATCGGGGCCTCTGGTCGATGGTGGCATAAAATAAATAGATAGTGGCTGCCGCCGCACCCGGAGACTGCTATCTTCCAGCCCATGCTCAGCAAAGTCGCGGTGCTCGTCGTGGATGACGATCCGGTCTCGAGCCGCCAGCTCAGCGCGGTCGCACAGGCGGCAGGGTATTCGGTCAGCGCGGTCCAGAACGGACAGGAGGCCTGGGACGCCCTGAAGCTGTCGCGCTTTCGCGTGGTGATCTCGGACTGGTACATGCCCGAGCTCGACGGCGTCGAGCTATGTCGCCGTGTGCGGGCGCGTCGCAACGAGGCCTACGTCTATTTCATTCTCGTCACGTCGCGCGGCGGCAAACAGCAATACCTCACCGCCATGCAGGCCGGGGCCGACGACTTCATCGCCAAGCCGGTGGACCCGGACGAGCTGCAGGCCCGGCTCGGAGTCGCGGAGCGCATTCTGGGCCTCCGCCGGGAGCTGGAGCAGCTCGAGGGGCTCCTTCCCATTTGTTCGTACTGCAAGCGGATCCGGAACGAGCGCGACGAATGGGAGTCGCTCGAGAGCTATATCGAGCAGCGCTTCGCAACGGCGTTCACTCACAGCATCTGCCCCGACTGTTACACGAAGCACGTACAGCCGCAGCTCGACAGTCAGCGCTGACGCGGCGCACCAATCTGCATCTGACCGGCGCACCAATCTGCATCCGTTGGTCGTCAGACGAGGCTTCGGTGCGACAGTGTGAGACCCGACCTCCATTCCCGGCCGTCCCCCCCGCTCTTGGCATAACTCCTGCTTCGCTTCGGATGCGAAGCTTGATCTTGAGCACACTGCATGACGCGGTCTCAGCTAACGTGGATAGAAGAAGCATTGCTCGCCTTGGTCCTCTGGCTCGGCGCTCTCCTGAGTGTCTCGTGGGAGTCGACCCGCAGGCCGTCCGGTCGAGCGTGAGTAGTGACTGAGCTCCTGACGCAGCTCCGCGGGGTACCCCGTCGCGTCTTCCACCGACTGTACCGGCAGCGGGCCCTCAAGGCGCTACGCTCCGGTCCCCGCGTTACATCCCTCCTCGTGGTCTGTCGCGGCAATATCTGCCGCAGCCCGTTCGCAGCCGCGTTACTGCGCCGGGCGCTCTCCCGGAAGGGTGTGCGCGTGGACTCGGGGGGCTTCACGCCTCCCGGCAGGCAGCCGCCGCCCGAAGCGGTTGCGGCGGCCGCGCGCCATGGCGTGGATCTCTCCGTGCACCGGTCCCAGCGCGTGACAGCAGAGAGCGTGCGCGCAGCTGACCTCATCGTCGTCATGGATCTCACCCAGCGCCATGAGATCTGCGTTCGCTTCGGGCGAACCGAGCGGGACGTGTTGGTCCTGGGTGACATTGACCCACAGCCGATCGAGACCCGTCGGATCCGCGATCCCGTGAGGCAGCCGCTGGCGGTGTTCGAGCAGACCTACGCCCGCATCGAGCGCTGCGTGCGGGAGTTGACGAGAGCTGTCACGGCGACTGTGTGAGGCCCCCGCAACGCTGGACTGGGGCGTGCCCGCACTGTGGCGACGGAGCAGCAACGGCGCACCGCTTGTGTTGGGCTCCTCCAAAGGCGGTCCGATTTTTGCACCTTGCCTCCTGCGAACGCCAAGCTGGAGGAGCCTCGTGGTACGCACCGTTGGTCGAAACTGGTGGGCAGTGGCAGCCGCGATGCTGGCTGTCGCGAGCGCGTGTGAGGAGCCACAGAGCCCGGAGTCGCGTCCAAAGCTCTTGCTGACGGACGGCGCTACGCTCGCCGTCGACGTCAACACCACGCCTGCCCTCCCCGACGTCAACAGTACGAGCTCAATCGATCCGGACGGGTATACCGTCTGGGTGGACGGCTCCGCCAGCCAGGCCGTCGGGACGAACGGCGTCGTTACGTTCAGCGGGCTAGCCGGGGGCGATCATGAAATCGCCCTGTACGGGATCGCCCCGAACTGCTCTGTAAGCTCGCCGGATAGAGGCTCCAACAACCCGCGGGGCGTCTGGCTGATCACCGGCGTGGGGGGAGCAGTGGACTTCTCCCTGGCGTGCGGGTCGTGGGGAGAGCTGTTCGTCTCGACCAACACCACCGGCGTGGATCTGGGCGGCGGTTACACGGTCACGGTGGACGGCGGGGCGAGCCAGCCAATAGCGGCGAACGGCAACGTCACGTTCGCGCTGCTGTACGCAGCCAGTCACGCGGTTGTCCTTTCGGGCGTGACGGGGAACTGCACGCTGGCCGGTTCGAACTCGCAACAAGTGAACGTGTCGTCAGGCCAGACGGCGTCGATAACCTTCTCGGGGAGCTGCACTCCCATTGGCTCAGGCAGCGGCACTCTGACCGTCACGACCAGCACGACGGGCTCCAATCTGGATCCCGATGGCTACGCCGTGACGGTCGACGGCACCGCCAGCCAGGCGATCGCGACCAACGGCAGCGCTACGTTCACCGTGCCGGCGGGCGCCAACCCGGTGGCGGTGTCGGGAGTGGCCTCGAATTGCTGGGCGAACGGCGGGAATCAGGGCACGGTCACCGTGCCAGCGGGTGGAACCGGCGCGGCGACCTTCGCGGTGACCTGCGTCGTTCCGGGGGCGCGCGTGAGCGGCACGGGGCAGCTCGGGCTGGGCTCTCCCACGTCCCACAACGGAAACGTGCAGACGTTCGACTTCGACGTGCGAGCCGACCTTACGGGGCAGTTCACCATCAGCGCCTACCCCGAGGACGGGAGCATCGCCACGGTTTTCGCGGACGCGTCGAAGGACCCCGCGACCTTCATTGAGGCGTACCGCACCAGCTCGGGTGCATGCAGCGACCCGAGCCACGGAGTGGAGTTCGACGCCATCGGCCGGGACGGGCCCGACCTCGTGCCCTTTACCGTAATCGCGTGCGATGACGGGCCGCAGGGGAGCGGCAAAGACTTGCTGAGCTTCTTCATCTTCAAACCCTCGGCGGGGGGGATCGGCCGTTCCGGCATGGTGACGAGCGGGGATGTCGTGAAGAACTGATGACGTGATCCTGGGCATTGGGGTGGACATCGTCGCGATCGAGCGGATCTCGCGATCGCTGGCCGAGGGCGATGTTACGTTGGAAGAACAGGTCTTCACTGAGGCAGAGCGTGCGGCCTGCGCCGATCGAGCGGACCGCGCACGGGCGCTCGCTGCCCGATTCGCCGCCAAGGAGGCGGGTCTCAAGGCCCTCGGAACCGGATGGGCCCAGGGTCTGTCCTTTCAGCAGGTCGAGGTGGTCGATGGGGAAGGCGGGCGTCCGGAGTTGCGGCTCACTGGCGCGGCGGCCGAGCGGGCGCGTGCTCTGGGTGTTGGTCACATGCACGTCAGCCTTACCCACGACCTCGCGGTGGCGGCGGCGGTCGTCGTGTTGGAGACCTAACGGCCTCCCGCGGTGTGCTCAGGGCATCCGTTGAGGGTCGTCTGCGCGCGATCCGTGCTCACCCGCTCCTCAACCCAACTGCTCTAGGAGAGCGATGGCGCGAGTGGCTCGGGGGCTATCCCGAGGACCCGGAGCACGAGCCGCACCTGGTGGCAGCGATCGAGTGGCTGGTCCGCGCCCAGGACGCGACTCCGGACGGCGGCGTCTCGCGCGCGTTCAGTCTTGCATGGCACGCCTATTTCGGCTGCCGGGGCTGGCAGCCGTCTTATCCCGAGACCACGGGCTACATCATCCCGACCCTGTACGCCGCTGCAAGGCGGCTGGGACGTGCCGACCTCGCTGCACGCGCCGAGCGGGCCGCACGTTGGGAGATCGAGATTCAGCTGCCAACGGGCGCGGTTCGCGGCGGAGTGATCGGCGAGCCGGAATCCCCTGCCGTATTCAATACCGGACAGGTGCTGCTGGGCTGGCTCGCCGCGTTCGAGCAGACGGGGCAGCGTGGCTTCGCCGACGCCGCCCGCCGCGCCGCTTGCTACCTGGTGGCAACACTCGACTCGGATGGGCATTGGCGTAGGGGGAACTCGCAGTTCGCCCGCGCCGACTCGACGCTGTACAATACACGCACCGCCTGGGCGCTCGCCGAGGCGGGGGCTCGCCTGAATGATGGCGGGTTCACCGATGCCGCCGCCCGCAGCCTGCGCGCTGCCGCCCAGCTGCAGGCCCAGAACGGCTGGCTGCCTTCCTGCTGCCTCACTGATCCCAAGCAGCCGCTGCTGCACACACTCGCGTACGCCATCCGGGGACTGCTGGAGGGCGGGCGGGTGCTCGGCGAGCCGCGTCTGCTGCACGCCGCCGAGCGCGCCGCAGACGCCCTCCGTGCAGGTGTACGGGCGGACGGCTGGATGTCCGGTCGCTACCGCTCCGACTGGTCTCCTGCCGCGCGCTGGTCCTGTCTCACGGGCCAGGCTCAGATGGCGAACAACTGGATGCGCCTTGCCGTCATCACGGGGGATCCGAAGTGGCTCGAGCCCGTGCCCGCCGTCTTGCGCTTCCTCAAGCGGACGCAGAACCGGCACAGTCGTGAGCCCGGTGTGCGGGGCGGGATCAAAGGCTCATGGCCGGTGGGCGGCGATTACGGAGCCTACGCGGTCCTGAACTGGGCCACGAAGTTCTTCGCGGACGCGCTGATGCGTCACGAGGCCATCGAGACCAAGCGCCTGGGTGCGCCTTCAACCCTTTCCGTGCTGGCCTAGGAGACCGCGGCATGGCACGACTGCGATAAGTCGTCGCCGCTGCGCCACAGCGTGGCCGCTAAGCAGCACGGGCGGGTTCCCCACTGACTCCCCACGGCAACGGTCCGAACGTGTGGATCTTGCCAAGCGGGCCTCGGGCGGCGGTGTTGCTTCGCACGCTCACGCGGTCTTGTCCCGTCGTCGCTCGGCGACGAACGCCGCGATCGCCGACAGGGAGCGGAAATGATCGATCTCGAAGTCTCGCATGTCCACCCGCACGCCGAACCGCTTCTCGATCTGGAGGAGCAGCTCTACCATCCCAACGGAGTCGAGCCGGGCCGTTGCCAGGAGGTCGGTGTCAGAGGATGGCACTTGCACGTGGAGCATGTTTGCGAACAGATCGGAGAGTTCCGCCTGCAGGGAGCCGGTTGTAGTCATCGCGCCGCGGCCACCGCCTCGGGCGCGAACAACACCGTTAGTCAGTCTGCCGGCCATGTCCTCACCTCGGAAGACGGCGCATGAGCGCTTGAACACCGCGCCTCCCCGCAAGAAACGCAAGAGACGGGCCACCCTCCACGCGAAACGGCCCTCCGAGCCCGTCACTACGCCCCGACACTTGCCACGCCGAGACACGTATCCAACGCCTGTCGCGTCGACGCAACGCTGCGTCTTTACCGGGCGGCACCCGAACCCATCGCGTACGCTTCTTGCCGCACCCTCCTCCGGACTGTGATCGAAAGGCCTGTGGATGAAGATCCTCGGGATCAGCGGGTTCGAGGGGGCGATACCGTTCAAGCGGGCGCGTTGGCCGCAGCTCGACGAGCGCGAGTATCGCATCTCGCAGGGCCACGACTCGGCCGCTGCCCTAGTGGTCGACGGTGCGGTTGTCGCCGCCGTCGCCGAGGAGCGGATCAACCGAAGGAAGCATACCGGTGCCT
>Ga0209378_1001456_pt1 | contig 16873 bp, 15 predicted proteins | sample GraSoiAngelo_156_FD_186170 | JGI IMG/M metagenome (GOLD analysis project Ga0209378, IMG submission 186170) | Grasslands soil microbial communities from the Angelo Coastal Reserve, California, USA - 14_1009_13_40cm (SPAdes) (version 2) | ecosystem: Environmental > Terrestrial > Soil > Grasslands ... | reverse complement strand
ACGTGTTCCCGTAGTCACGAGTGCGGTAGAGATGTGGGGCGACGTCGCCGCGATACTGGAAGTTGAAGGCGGTGTACGCCGTACCCGCGTCGAAGCGCGACGCCTCGACCCAGGTGGGCGTTACGCGCACACCGACGCCGATATCCGGGCTTGTTACGTCGTTCCACGTCACCCCGTGGTTTCGCGACACCTGGACGATGCCGTTGATGGCCCCAATCCAGATGACGCCGGGCCGCACGGTCGATGCCGCGATCGACCAGATGCACGCGCAACGTCGAATGCTCGTGTCGCTCGGGGCCGGGTGGGCCCGTGTCTCACTGAGATCGGGACCCAGCTTCGTCCAGGTCACCCCGCCGTCCCTCGTCGCCATGAGATACTGATAGCCCGCGAGCAGCTCGCGCTGCCCGTGCCACGTCGAGAAGACGATCGGGAGGTTCAGTGAGGCGCGCAGCTTGAGCGACGGATCCTGCTCCGGCCCCACGTTAATCCACGCGCCACTGGGATAGCTGATCTTCGAGATGCTGAGTCCGCTCGAGAAGACGATGTTGGGATCAAGCGGATCGGGAAGGATCGTGCCCCACTCCCAAGCGGGTACCGGCTTCCAGTCGATGGGCGTGATCGTCCCCAGGTCGCCGCGACTGCGCGTGGCGATGGCGCCGGCGTCCTGCTGCGTCGCGTAAATCCAATAGGGAAACGAGTTGTCGGCGGCGACGTGATAGACCTGCTCGGTGGATTGGTTGTACCACGAGCTCCAGCTGTCGCCGCCGTCGAATGAAACAATCGCCCCCTGGTCGTAACCCATGAGGATGCGCTTGCCGTCAGTGGGGTCGATCCACATCACCTGCGGATCGTCGCCGCCGGGCGGGCCGCCCTTGAAGGCCACGAAGCTGTTACCGCCATCGGTGGACTTGTAAGCCGTCACGTGGAATGTGTAGACGACGTCGGGATTTTTCGGGTCGACAGAGACCCCGGAGTTATAGCCGCCCTGCCCGTTGGCGATCCGCTTGTCGTCCGCCGCCATCTGCCGCCACGACGTGCCGCCATCGTCGGAGCGGTAGAGTCCGAAGTTGCCGATGAGATAGCTGCGCTGAGCGTTCGTGCCCACGGCGATCGCGAGAGAGATGCGACCCGTGAGGCGGGGCAGCCCTCCGCCTGACACCTCATGCCAGGTCAACCCACCGTCTATGGATTTGTACAGCCGCGTGCGGGTCTGCGCCGTGTCGGTCCTCTGCCCGAATAAGATACCGGTCCCTGGCGCCCCGGAGCGGAACATAGTGGCAGCTAGGATGACGTCGGGCGCGTCTGCCGCGCGGGCGAGCGTTCCGATGCCGGTCTTGTCGTCGACGTAGAGGGTCTTGACCCAGTTCGCGCCGCCGTCGGTCGAGCGGAAGACGCCACGCGCGTCGCTCTGGGTCTGGAAAAAGCCTCCCAGCGCCCCGACCAGGACGAGGTTGGGGTCGCGCGGGTGAACCAGGATCGACGTGATTTGTTGGGTGCCCTCGAGACCGATGCGACGCCAGCTCCGTCCGGCATCGGAGGACTTGTACATCCCGTCGCCCCGCCCGTCGAAGTAGGAATTCAGGTCGCCCGTGCCGACGTAAATTACGTTCGGGTCCGACTGCGCCACCTCGAGAGCGCCGATGGACGAAACGGTCCTAATGGAATCGAAGATCGGGTACCACGTCGCCCCAGCGCTTGTCGTCTTCCAAACGCCGCCCTCGGGCGTGCCGACGTAGAACACGCCGGGCTGTCCGATGACGCCCGACGCCGCGGAGATCCGTCCGCCGCGGAATGGGCCGACGTTCCGCCAAACCAGTGCGGAAAGCTGACGGGCATCGATGGCTTGCGCTCTGAGCGGAGCGGCCGCGAGTGTGGCGGCGCAGAGCACCAGCAGAGATGGTGCGCGCATGGCGTGAACCCGATGTGGGAGACCGTCCCAATGTATCCCGCCAACCGCGCACCTGCTGCGCCGCTAGTTCGCGGGCGGGTGTCGAATCACCCCCATGAACAGAATCGTCCCCGACAGGTTCTCCCGCAACGCAAAGAGGAACGGCCGATCGACAATGATGATCCTGGGCCCGACGCTCGTGACGCCGAGACCCACCGAGGTCACTGCCGCCGCGACCGTGCCCTCTTCGTTCACATCGACATACGTCTTGTGCTTCACCTCGGTGATGGCCAGCTCCGACGGCGTATGGATGCGGGTGAAATCCGCGAAAACGCTGAAGGCGGCGCCCATACCCAGACCGGTGAGCGAGGGGATCAATGACAGATCGTTGGTGAGTTTGAACTTTGGTAGCAGGACTTCGTTCTCACCCGGCTGCAGGCTCGCGATCCACCCGTTCCATTGTTCCTGCGTCAAGGCGTCGACGACGTGATCCACAGTGGTGGTGTCCCGCGGCAGGACAATGGTCATCGAGAAGGCAGCGCCGCCGTACGGCAGATCCACAATCGTGGCACTCGGTTGATCGGATAGCCGGAGCTCCCCCGGCCCACGGGCCATCGTCGCCAGGTCCACCGTCGAGCCGTCATCGAGCCGGAACGGCCGCGGCTTGGTCTGCTCCGGATCGAACTGTTGAGTCCAGTCTCCCTTGAAGTAGATCGCATCGATGAGATAGAGGCGCATGTAGTCCGGGATCGCATCGACGATGTGGTCGATCAGGCCGTGGGTCTGCTGGCTGACCCAATTGTTGATCGTCGCCGGCGCGGTGGGCGAGGTAAAGTCGAGGGCCGTAACCTGCGCGTCGTAGTAGTCGTGATTGGCAGCGAGGAACGGCTGCTCGATCGTATAGCCTTGCTTGTACCAGATGGAGTTCGCGATCTGAAACCGCACATGCGGGTCGAGATTTCGGAGCATCTCGATCAAACCGCGGTACGCGACATTCACGTCCGCGACGCTCATGCTGTCCAGTTCGAGTGTCGAGCGCATCGCCGCTTCGGTCGTTCCCGCCGCCCCGTTATACGTCATCGCGAGCGCCATGGCGACCGAGAGCGGCGAGATGAACAGATTCGGCACTGTGTCCCGCGTGTCGGCCGTCACCTGCTTCAGCAGCGCGATGGCAAACCGGTTGTCAGCCTGAATTAGCTGCTGTTCCTGGCTCGTGAGTGCACGCGGTAACGCGGTAATCCGGGGCGGCGCACCAGGACCACCAACAGGATCTTTGGCGCAACTCAGGGACAGCAACATCACGGCAATCGCGATCAGACGCGCAGGCTTCATTCTGGCCTCCTTGTCTAGACTATACCTCCGCGATTGTCGCGATCGTCACTATGGCGGTCGCGCCACAGGAGGGCTTAGTGCCGCGCGGACGCGCATAGTATGTTGCACTCACCGGTTCACCCCTGATTCGGAGGCTCCCGCATGCGCGCTGTCCTGGCCGCTCTCGTCCTCCTGACCGTCCCAACCGCCGATTGGGAATTGCTGGGTACCCGCCGCGTGAGTTTCACGCTCGATCACGACGCCATGATCGTGGGCGCGCGCGAAGGCGGATTCACCGCGATTAGGATCGAAGTCGCGGGCGGCAATCTCGAGATGTACAACATCAAAGTCACCTTCGGGAACGGCCAAAGCTTTTCGCCCGAGACCCGCGTGCAATTCCATCAGGGCTCGTGGAGCCGCACGATCGATCTCCCAGGACCCGTGCGGATCCTGCGGCGCGTCGATTTCTGGTACCGCAGCCGATGGACGCGCGGTTTGGCGACTGTGCGCCTCTTCGGCCGGAAGTGAGCGCGGCGCAGGTCGCGGTCTTCGCGTACGCCATTCTCAGCCGAATGGCGTACGTGCTGTTTGTGGGTGGAGCGCTGCGGCGGGAAGACCGCGACGGCGTCTACACGCGGCGGTTTGGACGTGCCGAGGCGTTTCGGCGCTTCCGGCGCCGGGCCGCGCTCGTCATGAACCACGACGCAGTCGTGTTCGTTCTGCTGTGCGTCGTGACCCGCGGGACGGTGATCCTTCCAGTCCCGAGCGTCGTTCTGATCACGACCGGTGCGATCCTCGTGATCATCGGTCTCGGCGTGAAGCTGTGGGCCGCGCGCACCCTCGGCAGCGACGCGTATTACTGGCACAACTTCTTCGACCCCGGGAACGCGCGCGGGCCGGTGAGCACCGGCCCGTATCGCTACGTCTCGAATCCGATGTATACCATCGGCTATCTCCAGATGTACGGCCTCGCCCTGATTACCGGTTCGTGGCCCGGAATGGTCGCGGCCGCCTTCGCCCAGGCGGCGATTCTCGGCTTCTATCTCCTGGTCGAGAAGCCGCACTTCGAGCAGCTACACGGCTGAGTTCGTCCCCCCCCGGTCACAGTGTCTTTAGAAACGCCAGCAGCGCCGCCCGATCTGCCGCCGGGAGCGCCCGGAACAATTCGCGCGACCGCGTCGCCTCTCCGCCGTGCAAGTCGATGGCCTGTTCGGGGGTATTGGCCCGGCCGTCATGGAGGAAATGGGACCTCAACCGCAGCCCCATGAGCGGCTCCGTACGGAACTCGCTCGGCGTCGCGAGACCAAAACAGATGTCCGCGAGATCGGGACCCATGTCATGGAGCAGCAGATCGGTAAACGCCGCCACGTCCTTGTAACGCAGCGCCTCGATCGGGCTATCTCCCGTGCGGAGCGCGGGGATGTGACAGCCGGCGCATTTGACCTGAGTGAATACGTCCCGGCCGTGCCGAGCCTCGCGCGACTGTTTCAGCGGCGCCGGCGGCGCCAGCAGGCGCACGAATGCGTCCGTCAGTTCCAAGCCGTGCGCATTCAGTTCAGGGTCGGGAGCGGGGTCCGTACCCGGGGGCAATGGCTGGCCCGTCACCGTCCCTTCCAGGGGCACCGATGGATTCGTGATTCCGATCTCGACCTGAAATGCTGCGTCGTTGAACTCACGCAGCGTGGGCACGAACGCCTTCCGCCCAAAGCGCCCCAGCCGCCCGTCGACGAAGCGATTGGGACGGCCCGAAATGCCATCATGATCGCGATCGTCTGGATCGGCGTACGACAGGATGACGGAGTCGGGGATCGCGTCGAGGAAACCGAACCCGAAGATTTCGGGCGTGGTCCGCGCCGCGACGGTCGTAACGCCGGCCGGCAGCGGTTCGCGGTCGATGCCGAGCGCTGCGTGGAGCGCGGGAGTCACGCTGTCCTGAAACACCGGTCCGCCCTGCGCGGCCAGCTGGTCGCAGACGGCCCCAATGCGCTCAGGATGGAAGACGGCGGCATGCCGCTCGACCTCGTCGCCGACGCCGCCGGACACGGGATCCTCGTGGCACTCCTTGCATCCACTGGCATTGAACAGCGGGCCCAGTCCGACTGCGGGCGTAAAGGTGCTGTCGAACACGGCGCGCCCACTGTCGAATCGCGCTCGCTCCGCCGCGGACAGCCCGCGCACCGGGTCACCGGGCTGCGGCCGCTTGCATGCGGCGGCCGCGGCCAGCGCGATCGCGCCGATGATCACGCGGCGGTGCGTCATGGGGTCGACTCCACGCCGGTTTCCACACGGCCGATCCGCTCGATCGTGTAGGCGACAAAGGGAGCGCGCTGCCCACCGAAGCTGGCGCGAACGACGTCGCCGAGCTTCAGGGCTGCCAGCCCGATGGGCTGGCGCTGACCCGCTACGGCAGCGGTAATCGGCACGCTGGCGGGCACGTCAATGGCGCGAATCGCACCCCGAACGCTGTCATGCGGCGCCGCGGGGACTGATGGGGCGGGCTGGGGGGGTTGGGGCGCAGCGGGTCGCTGCGCGGCGACGGCAAGGGGAGCAGTAATCACGAAGCACAGCAAAGCGAAACGGCGCATAAATCCTCCCTCGCAAAGGCTCCCGGGGGAATCTATAGTGGTGGTAATGCGAGGAGTGGTCCTTCTACTATATGTGCTGGCCGCCGGCTGCCACCGCGTCGGTGGCACCAGCACATCAACTGGTGCCTGCCGCCACTCGCGGACGCGCGTCGCCGCTGGCGCGAGACCAAGGATGGCCAGCCGGTATTCGGGCCAAAATCGCCGATCGCGACGGCGGAAGCCTGCGAGGCGGTCGGCGGGCGGTTTCACCCGCGCCTGTTCGGGTGGATGGTGCACGTAATGGCGTTTTCCGAAGGCGACCCCTGGAACGCGCATCATCACTAGCGTCGCTTGACGGTCTTCGCGGAGCGCGGTAGCACTAGGGCGAACGATCCCATCCCGAAAGGCATGAATATGCGACGTGTCGAGAGTTTACTCGTTCTCATGCTGGCCTTGCTTCCGGCGACGCTGCTGGGACAGAACGGATCGATTCGTGGGCGCGTGGCAGACGCCTCCGGAGCGCCGCTCGCGCGGGCCACGATCTCGGCGGAGGCCGCGGGCCTGCGCGCGACGAGCGACGAACAGGGGCGCTACGAGATTCGCGGTGTCGCGGCCGGCACCTACACGCTGCGCGTTCGGCTGCTCGGCTACGTGCCGCAGTCGGTGAAGGTGACCGTCGGCCAGTCGCCGGTCACCCAGGACTTCACGCTGGCCGCGCAGGCGATCAGCCTCTCCCCGGTCGACGTGGTCGTCGGGTCCCGCGCGCGGCATACCGCGGCGGAGCAGCTCGCGGTGCCGGTGGACGTGTTCACATCCGAGGACATTGCGCTGCAAGGCACGCACGAGACGAGTCAGATCCTCCAGGCGCTCGCGCCGTCGGTCAATTTCCCGCGGCAGAGCGTGACCGACGCGAACGACATCGCGCGGCCGTTCACGCTGCGGGGTCTCAGTCCCGATCACACGCTGGTGCTGGTCAACGGCTGGCGCCGCCATCAAATGGCGGTGCTCAATACGTTCGCCTACGGCATGGGCGCCGGATCGAGGTGCTGCGGGACGGTGCGTCGGCGCAGTACGGCTCCGACGCGATTGCCGGCGTGGTAAACGTCGTGCTGAAGGAGGGCGGCTTCTCCCCGTTCATCAACGCCGACGTCGGCCAGTACAACTCGAAGGGGTATCCGGTCGACGGGACCACGGGGGATCTGAACGGCGGCTGGGGCATTCAGCTGGGCCGCGGCTCCCTCGCCGTGTTCGGCGAATATCTCCATCGCGACAAGACCAACCGCGCCTGGCCGGATTCGTTCCTGGTCGACACAAAAGGTGTGAACGATCTCATCGATCCGAACACCGGTCAGATCATCCAGAAACGCAATGTGCTGCCCCAACCGAATTATCACTGGGGCGACGGACTGGAGGAGGACGGGATGACGTTCGCGAACTTCCGGATGCCGCTCAATCCGGGAGGCACGAGCGAAGTCTATGCATTTGGTGGCTACAGCCATCGCACCGGCACGGGCAACGGCTTCTGGCGCTATTTCGACAGCAACAAGAACTGGCCGCAGTTCTATCCGCAGGGATTCCTGCCGCAATTCCGGCCCGATGTCGCGGACTACTCCGGCGTCGCGGGCTTCCGGGCCAACGTCAGCGGCTGGTCACTCGATATCGGCGGGTCGTACGGTGGAAACCGGTTCGACTACAACCTGGAGCATACGAACAACCCGTCGCTCGGCCCCTGCCTCGTGACGGCGTGTGCGCCCGGACCGGACCGAATCCTCGGGACGGCGGACGATCCCCGCATTCCGAATAAGCTCTCATTCGTCGCCGGTCGTCTGAAGCGGACCGAAGGCATCTTCGCCGTCAACCTGGCCAAGCCGGTGAGCCTCGGCCTATCGGCGCCCGTCAACGTCGCGCTCGGCGCCGCATACCGGCGCGAGAGCTTCAAGATCGAGGCCGGCGAACCAGCGTCTTGGATCAACGGCAACCATCTCGCCCAGGACAGCGCCGGCGCCGACGGCATCTGGGGGACGGCGGACGATGACAGCCTGCCGGCTCCGGCGGGCTCGTCGGTGTTCCCCGGCTTCGCTCCTACGGACGCGAGTGACCACGGTCGTACCAACGTGGGCGCGTATCTCGATCTCGAGAGCCAGCTCACCAAACAGTTCCTGGCAAACGTCGCCGGCCGGTTCGAGCATTACAGCGACTTCGGGCAGCGGCTCACCGGAAAGGTGGCGCTCCGCTATCAGCCGGCGCAGCGATTCGCGCTGCGGGCAGCGGCGAGCACCGGGTTTCGCGCCCCCGGCTTGGCGCAAAGCTTCTTCAGTCATACGACCACGAACGTCATTGGCGGGCAGTTCATTCAGGTGGGCAACTTCCCGGTGGACAACCGGGCCTCGCGCATCTTTGGGGCCAAGCCGCTGAAGGAAGAGACGTCCGTGAACTTGAGCGCAGGGTTCGCCCTCACCCCACGGGATAACGTCACCTTCACGGTCGACTATTTCCGCATCACGATCGACAACCGAATTCTCCTGGGTGCCACATTCGGCGATTCGGTTTCGCAGGCGATCCTCGCGGATTCGGGCTTCTCCAACATCGGTGCCGTGCAGTTCTTCACGAACGGCCTCGATACGCGGACGAACGGCGTGGACGTCACCGGAGATGTCCATGTGCCCGCGGGTCGCGGCATGCTCGACCTCAACGCCGCCGTGAACTACACCAAGAATCGGATCACGCGCGTCGATCCGTTGCCGCAGATCCTGCAGGGCAAGCCGACCGACCTCACCAGCATTCTCGATCTCGTGACCAAGGTGGGCATCGAGGAGGAACGTCCCGATTGGCGCGGCACGCTGACCGCGCAATACACGGTCGGCCGCGTGCACGGGCTCGGTCGCCTTTCCTACTACGGCGGCTTTGCCTCCGCGCAGCCGAGCTTCACCGATCGTGAGACGTACGGCGGCAAGACGCTGATCGACGCCGAAGTGGGTTATCACTTCAGCGACGTGAATCTGGCGATCGGCGCGCGCAACCTGTTCGATGTGTACCCGGACAAACCCAAAGCGGAATTCAACAACAACGACAACACGTTCCCCTGGGCCGCGGCGTCGCCGTTCGGTTACAACGGCCGGTATCTCTACGCACGGGCAGAAGTCCGACTGATCCAATAGGAGGAGTTCTCTATGCTTACCGTTGGAAGGTTCTTGAGCCTCGCCGTCGCCGCGGCACTGTTCTTCGCAGTCCCGGCAGTGGCGCACGCCCAGAACGGCCGGATCCGGGGGACGGTGCGCGACGCGAGTGGCGACGCCTTGGCGGGAGTCACGATCAGGGCCCAGGGGACGGCCGCCCCACACCGGGCAACGACGGCCTCGGACGGAAGCTATACGGTCTCGAATCTCACACCCGGAACCTACGTGGTCTCGGCGTCGCTGCCCGGTCTGCGTACGCAATCCCAGGCAAATGTACGAGTCTCCGCGGACGCCGAGACGGTGGTCGACTTCGTCATGCAGGCGCTCCAGCTGGAAGCGGTGACGGTGACCGCCATGCTTCGCGAGCAGCGGCTCGCCGACGTGCCATTCTCCATTGCGGCACCAACAGAGCAGGCGCTGCGGGTCCGCGGGGCGGACAACATTGAGGCGGTGGCGGCAAACGTCGCAGGATTCAGCGTGCAGAACCTCGGCCCCGGACAGAGCCAGGTCGCGATGCGCGGCGCCTCGTCAGGTCAGATTGCTCGCGATCAGCCCGGCGTGAAGGAACAGGTCGGCGCCTATTTCGACGAATCACCCGTCTCGCTGTCGCTGTTCACGCCGGACGTCGACCTGTTCGACGTGAGCCGCGTGGAGGTGCTGCGCGGGCCGCAGGGCACGCTGTTCGGCGCCGGCTCGCTGGCCGGCACGGTGCGCTATATCAGCAATCAGCCCGAGCTCGGCGTGAGCAGCACGTTTGGCGAGGTTGGTGGACACTGGGTGGATGGGGGCGGTCCGGGCAGCACTGCCAAGATTGGTGTGAACGCGCCGCTGGGCCAACATGCCGCCGCCCGAATCGTGGGCTACAGTAACCGCACGGGTGGTTGGATGGACGCCGTGCAACCCGACTTCACCGTCAATAGGGACGTCAACGGAAGCGACAAAGCCGGGCTCCGCGCTGCGGTCCGCCTGCAGCCGAATGAACGCTTCAGCATCACGCCGCGGATCTTCGTGCAGCGCGTGAGGGCGGACGGCTGGAACCGAATCGACGCATTCAACATCTTGGCCAACCCCTACACGACCAGCCGTCGCCCCGTCACCCTGGGGAATCGCCAGCTCTTCACGCAAATCAACGAGCCGTATACTGACGACTTCCTGCTGGGTGACGTGAATTGGCAATACAAATTTGGTGGGGCGACTCTCACCTCGATCACGTCCTACACCCACCGCAACATCTTGGTCGTCCGTGACGCCACCGCGCTCACCGCCAGTGTCATGGGCGGCACACTCGGCTTGTCAGATCGCGTGTACACACTCGACTCCCCGCTCAATGATACCACGAGGAGCAAAGTGTGGACGCAGGAGCTGCGTTTGACAGGCGCTTCAAGAAAGCTTCGCTGGCTGGTGGGCGGCTTCTACGCCAAGAGCAAGCGCGATTATGGGCAAAACGTCAGACCGGTGGGCGTGGACTCGCTCGCCGCGGCAGAAGGCTTTGCACCAAGGGGATGGAGCCGCGGAAATCTGGGAGCCGGAATCGACGTACTGTTCTTTTCCAAACTGCACTACGACCTCAAGCAATACGCCGCCTTCGGCGAAGCGACGCTGTCCGCTACTGACCGGGTGGATCTCACGGCGGGGTTGCGCTACTACAATTTCAACGAGAATCGGTCGCTGATCTTTGACGGTGCATTCGCGGTGCCGACAGACACAACTGGCACGACCGACGCGAGCGGTGTGGCGCCGCGCTTCATCGTGAGCTACAAGGCCTCGAACGCGCTCACGCTCAATGCGCAAGCGTCGCGAGGGTTCCGGCTGGGTGGGATCAACGATCCTCTCAACGCCCCGCTATGTTCGGCCGCAGACTTGTCGACATTCGGCCCATTGGCGGGTTCCTGGAAAGATGAAACGGCTTGGAACTACGAGGTTGGAGCCAAGTCTCAGTTTTCGGGCGGTCGCGGCTCGCTCAACGTCTCCGCGTTCTACATGGATATCCGGGACTTGCAGCTCACCGTGACGGCTGGCTCGTGCTCTTCCCGGCTCATTTTGAACGCGGACAAGGCTCGGTCGGTAGGGGCCGAGTTCGAGCTTACGGCGAGTCCGAATGACCACGTGGACCTTTCAGTTTCCGCCGGTCTGAACAACTCCAAGCTGCTCACCACCTTTAAAGATCAGGGTGGGAATGTCGTGGCAGGAATTGCGGAGGGGAATCGCCTCCCGAGCGTGCCGCGGTTCCAGGGAAGCGCCGCCCTCACCTATGGGTGGAATATGGGGACGGGGTCGCGGGCGTTTGTGTCCGGCACCTACCACTACGTCGGGTCGCGCTACACCTTGATCGACGATCAGGGCAACGGAGTCGGTCCCGCGTGCGCCGGTCAGAAGTTCGGTTGCGTGGATCTCAACACCTTCGGATCACACACCATCGGCGGTCCGCTGACGCAGGGGATCTTCCGATTCGATCCATTGCTGCCGGCGTATAACCTCGTCAACCTTCGCGTCGGCCTGACGCGTCAGACCTGGGAGTTGTCCGTGTACCTGAATAACGCGCTCGACGAGATCGCGTTCCTGGCCTTGGACCGCGAGCGCGGCACGAGAGCGCGGGTCGGGTATTTGACCAACCAGCCGCGGACGGTCGGTGTGGCGATGCGGTTCGATTACTAACTCTCAACGGCGCAGAACGGCGCAAAAAAAGGCGCGGCGGGTGATGTGCCACCCGCCGCGCCTTTCATGCGCCTATTCGCGCAGTTACAAGATCACATCCTCGCACCCATGCCAGCGCCTGCCCCCATACCCGCTCCCATTCCCGCGCCTTCCGTGTAGAACTTGGCGCCGATTACGGCGGCGAGGGGCCATTCCACCAGCCCGATCACCGTCGTAATCATCATGAAGTTGTGCGGCCAGATCTGCATCGGCCACATGAAGGCGGTGACGAGCAGGTTACCGACGAACCACGCCGCCAGGCCGGCCTTCGCCGCGGTAGCGGGTCCGGCGCCAAAGCGGGGGCGCACGGCGGCGTAGAGCCACACGAGGAACACGCCAGCCACGAAATCTAGGAACACGTACCAAAGGATCTGGGAGGTCGTCGGCGCTGCCGACTTCCCGAGTGCGGTCATGGCGGCCGCCATTTGGTCCTTCAGCGCCATGTTGAACACCACGTAATCGATCGCGTTCAGCACGACACCCGCGATCAGTCCTCCGGCAAGCACCTTCATCATGTTGATCTTCCCCATCGTGACACCCCCTCAAAGGAGAGGACAGCACCGAATTGGGAGCCAGCCGTCGCCACGGTACGGATGAGAACCGGAATCGTCAAGTCACAGCACGTTCAGGACCGCGACCAGCCCACCCATGCCGTCGGAAATCGTCGCGACGCCACCGGGGACAACCCATTCCTTTCCATTCACTACCAGGTTGAAGTAGTAGGTGCCGGCCGGCAGCCGCAGCGCGGCCTCCCAGAGATCGTTCCCCAAGCCGCGCAACGCCTCCGGCTTCCACGCGTTCCAGTTGCCCGCGATCGCGACGCTTTGCACACCCGTCATGTTGAAGCGGACGACCACGGTGTCGCCACCGCGGTGCTGAGCAACCAACGGCTGCAACACCTGCGTCGCCGCGGGCACACTCGGCGCCATCGCGCGGCGTTTCGCGAAGAATCGCACTCCCCCTGTGATGAAGCCTGCCCGGGGCAGTCCCTGGAATGGATCGCGCAGGTAATTCCCGCCCGATGCTTCCACGGCGAGGGAAGGAGTCAGGAAGTACTGCAGCGTGGCGCTGGCAGCTCCGGTCGATCCATAGGTCTTGCTGAGCCGGCCGCTCAACCAGATGGAGCCAACGATCCTGGAGCCGTCAAACGATAGGCCGCCTACGACGTCTGTATACCAAGCACCAAGAAACCGCGTGGCTTCGGTAGTGAACGAGAGCTGCGTGGGTGCGCCGAGTTGCCGCCATGTCCGGCCTCGGAGCCGGAACGCCGCGACCCCGGACTCCTGTTGGATGACGCCGCTGACGACGCCAGCGCCGATGGCAACATCACCCCGCACCGCCTCGGCCAGGGCGCTGCCGGAGCCGGCCGCGACCCCGTCGGAGCGCGTGCTGAATCCGATCGTTCCACTGACCGCGACTCGCGTGTTCCCCAGTTGGGTGAGAGCGGACCAGATATCGGCGCGACCCTGGCTCGCCCAGACACCGGCTTCGAGCAACGACACCGACCCGGTGACGGCGAGATAGCGGGAAATCGACAGACTCTGCGCGGCCGGCGACACGGTGAGGGCGCTAAAGCTCGAACCACCGGCGTAGCGCACCACGCCAGTGCCGACGCCGACGGACGCCTGACGCTGTGCCGCAAGAGCGAGCGGCGCTAGGCCGAAGAGCAGCGCTGAAGATGAAACCGGTCCCACGTGCATGGGACCGGTAAGATACAGCGCGACAGGTGTTGTCTAGTTCTAGTTAGGGACGCCGCGGGTTGTTGGTCCGGCCTTGACCCCCGAGACCAGCGTGCGCGGGGCGGTGCGAGGGTGACGCGGGCACGGCCGGAGTCGCCGGCGTGGCCGGGTCGGCGTGTTGTGCCGGCGTCACCGGCCGGTGGTCGAGACCGAGCGCTTCACCACGGACATGCTTCGTGCGATGCGCTCGTGCCGCCACCTTCGCCTTGGCGATATCGGATGCGTGGGAGTTCGGAATCGTTCCCGGCGTTTGTGCCGCGGCGAGCGCGGGGATGAGCAGTGCCGGGATGAGCCATACTATGCGCTTCATTTGTCCTCCGCTGTGTCGAACGTCGTGCGTATCTCGCAGCGCGGGGCGCCAGCTCGGCCCCGGGCGAGATCCTTCGCCAGCATGCGTAACCAGCTCCACAGGCTGCGCCGGACGACGAGCCGGTCGGCCACAAACCACAGTTGGGCGAACACCTCGCGAACGACCCCCTCGGCCAACGTGGAATCCATCAGCATGCCGTACGCCTGGGCGTACAACGAGGGGCGGTGGCGGCGCTCCAGCTCGATCAGCGCTGTCGCATCCCGCTGCACGACCCGCTGGAGCAGGTCAGCGTCTGCTACGAGGGGACGTTGTGTAGGTACCATGCTTGCTAAAGATTCCCCGGAGGGCAGCGAGGTAACGCAGGTCACACTACAGCGCATCCTAAACCGTTACCAATCCCTTGGGTAGCCACTCTTTAGCGGAGGAATCGGTTGCGCCTTGGAGCCGAGCTGACAGACGGTGACATTGTGAGGGCCGTGCTCGCAGGTGAGCGCGAGCGATACGCGCAGCTGGTCGAGCGCTATCGCGACCGGTACGCGCGTTACGCGGCGCGGATGCTGGGCTCGGCCGACGCAGCCGAGGATGCGGTGCAGGACGCGTTCGTGCGTGCCTTTGATCAGCTCGCACAGTGCAAGGAGCCCGACAATTTCCTGGGCTGGTTTTTTCTGATCCTGCGGAATCGCTGCTTTGCGGAACGGCGGCGCAGTCGGGCCACGGCGCCCTTGGAAGCAGCTGACAGCGTCGCGGCGGCGGATCGGACCGACGGGGGAGCAGAAACGGCCGAACGCCGCCGCGCGCTGCAGCTCGCGTTGCTCGAGTTGACGCCGGATCAGCGTGAAGTGTTCGTTCTGAAGCATGTCGAAGGGTTGTCATACGGACAGATTGCCGAGCGCTTGAGCACCTCGGTAGCGTCACTGAAGATGCGAATGCATCGCGCCTACGATCGACTGCGCCAAGAACTGCGGGAGCACGCATGAGCGACCATGACTTCCATCCCCTGGTGATGCAGCTGCTGGACGGCGATCTCACAATCGCTGATCTGCCGGCCGAGCTGCGCGCCCAGGGTGAGGAAGCGCTGAGGCTCTTGGCCGCGGTCGATCGTCGACCGGTCGAAGTGCCCGGCGTCGTGCAACGCGTGATGCGGGCGCTCGAGTCGCGGCCCGCGCCCCGCCGTCCTCGTTGGAAACGTGCGCTAGAGCCGCGCGAGATCCGGCTGAGAATCCGGCCGTGGCTGCTCGCTCCCGCACTCGCTATTGCAGCCGCGCTGATCGTATGGATCTGGCCGGCCAGGCTAACCGCGCCCCCCCCCCTGGTTACCGTCCGGTTTGTATTGGTTGCACCGGACGCGAAGGCGGTTAGCCTGGCCGGGACTTTCAATCAGTGGGACGCGCGGGCCACACCGCTGGTGCGTGCCGGTGCGAACGGGGTGTGGACCGTGTCGCTGACGCTTCCGGCCGGACAGCACCAGTATGCGTTCGTCGTGGACGGCCAGCGCTGGGTGCCCGATCCGGGCGCGCCCGCCGTCGACGATGGCTTTGGACGCCGCAATAGCGTCTTGACGCTCTGATGCTCACACTGCTCGCGGTCCCGCTCACGTTGCTGAGCATGCAACAGCCGGGAGCCATCGCTCAGCGGCTCGCGGGGCGTGTCTCACCCAACGTTGCCGCGCTCGTCGAGCAGCTCGGGACGACAGGATCGGCGCGCGGCCTGCCCGTCGATCCCCTGATTCAAAAGGCCATCGAAGGCAGCGCCAAGGGCATTCCCGACGATCGCGTCGCGGCCGCGGTGCGCATGGTAGCGACGCAGCTGGACGCTGCCGCTGCTGCGCTTCGAGAGGGTGGACTCGCCTCCGACACGCTCGCCGTCGCCGCCGGCGCGTTCGCGATTACGGCGGGACTCAGCGCCAACGACATTACGGCCCTGGCGCGCGTCGGCGCGCGCCCGCAGGCCCTGACGGTGGGACTCCGGGTGGCCGGGACGCTGGCGGCGCTTGGCGTTCCCCCTGCCGAAAACATCGCCCTCGTGAGCGTGTCACTGCGCTCCGGTAAGTCCGCGGCCGACCTCCTGCTCCTGCCCGCAGACGTGGAGTCCGAAGTGGCGAAAGGCCTGACACCTGCGGCGGCAGCCGCGGGCCTTTCGCGGGCCGCTGCGGCGCAGGCGCGTCACGGGCCGCCACCAGGGCACGGGCAGCAACGACCGCACCCTCCCGCTCCGCCGCATCATCCGTAGGCTGCAGGGCTTCGCAACACGGTAGGTCAAGTACCGGAAGGGCTCACAACCCTGTAAGATTCCTCTTCCTATTATGACCATCGCCTCGAATTTGGGCTTCCCACCCCTGGGAGCCGCGCGCGAATTGAAGCGTGCCACAGAAGGGTACTGGAGCGGCAAAGTGAGTCGCGCGCAGCTGCTCACCACCGGCACGGAGTTGCGGCGCCGGCATTGGCAGCTGCAGCGGGACATCGGTTTGGACCGCATTCCCGCGAACGACTTCTCGTTCTACGACCGCATGCTGGACACCTGTGCCCTGGTCGGCGCGGTGCCGCCGCGGTACGGGTTCAAGGGCGAGTGGATGGATGCCGATACGTACTTCGCCATGGCGCGTGGCAGTCAGGGCAAGAGCCGCGACGTCACCGCGATGGAAATGACGAAGTGGTTCGACACGAATTACCACTACATCGTGCCCGAGCTCGAGCGTGGGCAGCGTTTCCGCATGGCCTCCGCGAAGCCTGCGAACGAGTACCGCGAAGCGAAGGCCGCCGGCATCGACGCGACGACAGTCTTGATCGGACCGCTGACGTTCCTGCTGCTCGCCAAAACCAGGGGCACGGCGTTCGACCGTCTGTCGTTGCTCGATGCGCTGCTCCCCGTTTACGGCGACGTGTTGGAGTCGCTCGCCGCGGCGGGTGCGACCTGGGTGCAGATCGACGAACCATGCCTCGCGCTCGATCGCACCGAAGCGGAGCGGGCCGCGTACGTGCGCGCCTACACGCAGCTGGCCAGGCGCGCCGGCAAACTTCAGCTCCTCGTCGCGACGTATTTCGCCGGGCTCGACGACAACCTGTCGACGGCGCTCGCGTTGCCGGTGCAAGGCTTGCACGTGGATTTGGTGCGCGCCCCGCAGCAGCTCGATCCGTTGCTGGCCAAATGGCCCAAGGGTCGGGTGCTGTCGGCCGGCGTCATCGACGGCCGCA
>Ga0209378_1001453_pt1 | contig 16884 bp, 25 predicted proteins | sample GraSoiAngelo_156_FD_186170 | JGI IMG/M metagenome (GOLD analysis project Ga0209378, IMG submission 186170) | Grasslands soil microbial communities from the Angelo Coastal Reserve, California, USA - 14_1009_13_40cm (SPAdes) (version 2) | ecosystem: Environmental > Terrestrial > Soil > Grasslands ... | reverse complement strand
AGCCGTGTCTTCTCTCTGGCTGAATATCTGGAGGCTTTGGTGGAATCGACACGGTTTATTAGAGGATCAATACTAGCTAGGGCGGTGATCGCTGCATTATGGCTATAGAGGCGCATGCTGGGATTCTCGGCGGGAAGCCCGTCATACAAGGCACCAGGATCCCAGTGGACCTGCTCCTAGAGCTCGTAGATGCTGGTCTCAGCGTGGACGATATCCTCAGAGAGTACCCGCATCTCAAGCGTGAGGATGTGCTCATGGTCCTCCAGGTCGCCAAGAAGGCTCATGAGACTATTAGATACGAGAGGCTGAGGTCGACGATGGAAGCCTAGGATTGGCAGAACGCTTCCTTCTTGATGAGAACGTCCCATCGTCAATCATCGAACTTCTAAGAAAGAAACGGTTCGAAGTTAGAAGCGTGATTCAAGCCTTTGGACCTGGGTCGAGCAATGGACGGATTGTGGAAGAGGCCGCCCGCTCAGGCGAGATCATCATCACTCTTGACTCTGACTTCTTGAAGCTGCATCCCAACCAGCGGACAAGAATACTCATTCTAGACGTGCACCCGGCAATTCCTAGTACCATAGGTCAAGTTCTCGACTCCCACCTTGACCATTCTCTTCAGCTGCTAAAGAAAGCTCGAACGGTCAAACTGACCAAGGCAGGACCAGTATCAATAGACACGTGATCGGCGAAGGATCTACCGGAGCGAGTTTCCACAATCCGGCACGGGGAATCTTCGTCAGTCTTGTTTGTAAGTTTCCTTGACGATTTCTTGAACCTGAGGAAACGCGCGAGCAAGGACTACTACACTTACGTCCTCGGTGGAGCTGGAAGATGTCGCCGCGTGTAGATTGTTCGAGCAAGCCAGACTAGCGCGTACAGAATCAGGAACACAACTGCTGTCCAGAAGAGCACAAACCAGATTATTGTTGTAAGAACTGGGAACAGTGCTCCGCTCCATAAGCTGAGCATTACTGAGACAAAGAACACTACTAGCAGCACGAGTAGTGCTGGGTGGATCTCGAACGGTTTTGACAAGCTAACGATGTCTTGGGAGGACTTGCCCAAGCAGAAAGAGTTGCTCAATCGTTTCAGACGAGACGGGCAGCGAGACCCGAGATCACTCGACTGTTAGGTTCTTGGATTCTCTCGGTTATGTTGGGTATGGGCTATAGGCGTAGGGTCAGCGGACGCGCTGGCTGGTGGAGGACCCGGGTGGACGGTCTGGCTGTTCGCGGATCAGGGTTTCTTCCACGAACTTAGAGGCTGTCTCGTAGCCTCTGTCGACGAATATGGCTCCGGTTAGGGACTCGTAGAGCTGTGCAAGGACCAATCGCGAGTTTATGACGTTCCCGCTCCCTGACCCGCGCAAGTAGTTCGACAAACCTAGATCCTTGGCTGCGCCAGCAAGGGAGTGATTCGATACGAGCTTCTCGCGCGTTTCGTGAAGCCTCTCCACATTGCCATCTGAATCTCTAAAGATGGATTCCGACACCGCAAGTCGAAGTACAGCGTCCCCCAAGAATTCCAGCCGTCGGTAAGTCTCCGAATCTTTGCTCTGAGTTTTTCCTCTTACGGACCCGTGAGTGAAGGCTTCTGTTAGTAGGTTTCTGGTCGCAAGAGTCAATCCGATCTTTCTTTCAAGTTTGTCGAAGGACATCTCAGGTACGCCTAAAGATCGGAACTTTTCGCTTTTTTTCTATCTATTTTCTCATGTATCATTTCATTCTCGCTCGGCGGGTCCGCCCAAGTCTGCCCGAAAGAAGTCCTTGGGGGACCGTCCTATGGGTTAGGCGGATTCGTGAACCCGTGTTCGCTCTCCGAGTGATCGTTAAGCTAATGACTCGAATCTTTTCGTATACAGAATATCCCTTTCGGGATCCCGCAAAAAGGGGGGGAAGGTCGACGGAGCTATACTGGATTTTGATTTACGCTTTGAAGACGGGTGTGTAAGCGAGAATTGTCTCGCTCTTGAAGATACCATCAAGGTGACTAACTCTCTCAACGGAGGTCTTCACAATCTCTTCAGAGGTCTTTGCTTGCCAGAGTGCTACAATGTCGAACTGTCCGGGTACGGTGGATGCTTCTACGAAGCCTGGGATGCTGCTGAGCTGCTTGATGACTTGCTCGCTGGTAGTGTGCTCACAGTTCAGTAAGGAAAAGCCGAGAGCCATTTGGTTCTCGAGTTTCTTGCTCGGCGTAATACCGTCGAAGCCGGTGTGAGTGTCGGTTGTGCGTATGTCGCTGATATTGCGGATTTCTTTGACTGTCTGGTATACGTTGTGTGGAGTGTTCGGCTTCAGGCGTAGGACTAGGTCGTATCTTCCTGTTACCGGGGCGATGATGTCTATCTGGCTGTTGCGCTTTAGCTCCTCAACCACATTGGTGCTGCGGCCCGGATTAACGGTCGCGAACACGTAGGTCGGGAAATTCATATTGGTTTGCATTGTTGTTTCTTCTACTGCATTTTATTGCAATAGAGTAATAGGTGTTACTTGCATATAAGACTTCTATTCCAGAACGACAATACATTACACATACACACAGAGGCTCCAGCCGTTGACAATCCACCGAAACAACACCAGCGTCCCAGAAGCCGTACGCGAACTCCTAACCCGAAACTCTCCCGTCTACCAATGTCTCAAGATGAAACTCATGAACTTCCACTCCCTCGCAGAATTCATACAACCCCAGGTTCAACAGTTCAGCGGGAAAGAGGCCAGCATCAACAAGCTAGTTGTAGCAATCAAGAGATTCTCCGACACCCTATCCAACGACAAAAGCCCCGACGCGTCGCGCGTCCTCAGAGACGCGAGAATCTCGCTTTCAAGCGGCATAGTAGACGTGACCATACGAGTGCCAAGGAACCAGTTCTCAACAATAGTCAGAGAATTATGAGACGAAGCGGGCGAGCTCTCAGAGTTCCCGCACATCTTTCCTCTCTCAAACTCGATCAAGCTAATCCTCCCCGCCGAAGATTACGCTCTCGTCCATGGAAAAATGGGGCATCTCAAGGAAGCGGCTGCGCAAACAAACATGGCCAAAGTCATACTCAACCTGTCGCCGCATGCAGAGATGAATCCAGGCATAGCATCCTACATCACCGAGCTGTTGTTCAGAAACGGCGTAAACATCCTCGATGCATTCCTAGGGTATGGCGATATCATAATGGTCGTCGACGACAAGGATGGACCCCTCGCCTATGATGTTCTACAACGAGAGATACAAGGCCCCAAACTAAGAGAATGAGATTCGAATCAGCGCAACTGCGGGAGGCCACTGAGAAGTACACCAATCACGACCCTGGCACACACAGGGTCTATCCGAGACTCGTATAGGAACGGAGAAGCAAATCTCCCATAGCTAGGCTTGGTGACGCGTAGAGTTCCTGGGTAAATAGAGGACTCTCCGTTTCAAAGGTGAGAGCACCGTCTTCAGGAGGATTGGCTTGCTATAGCCTGCAGAAGGCTTTACGGTTCCTGACCTTGCTCTTGGAGCTTCCTCAGAAAGAAAGTCCAGCCTTCGATGTGTTCGTCCCTTGTCTTTTTCGCCTCTGAGTTTTTCGAGTATCCTTCGTGGTGAAGGGTGAGCTCTGTTCCCCCGTTTGGCATTGGGCGGAAGAGTATGGTGACCCTGGTTACGTCGATGGCTTCGTGGTCCCACTTCCATGTGAAGCCGAGCCTCTTCCCTCTGTCAAACATAGTGAACTCGCCCCGGAGATGCCAGTCTTGTTTGGGCCAGGAAAAATGAAATGTTCCACCTACCTCTGGCTGTAGCTCTGCCGTTGGAGGCCACCATTTCTTGAGCAGATCGGTTCTTGTCCAGTAGTCGAAGAGTATGGCCGGGCTGAGATGAGGGAAATCTGCGACGATAGTGATTCTGTCTCTCGCTGTTTCGACTAGTTCCAAGTTGGGCCTAGTCATTGCCATGGCGAGATCCCGCTTAGGCATGCGATCGGCGTTAGGAGTATTTCTTTGCATGGAGTACAATCGGAATAGCCGGTTTAACTTCGTAGGCAAAGGGATACCACTGGTAGGCGGTGGGACAGTCAAGCTGACCGTTCGGATAGGTCTGTTGGTACCTTCCACAATCGCCTCCAATCGGAGCTGTCAGAGTTCTCTAGACGCCTTAGGGGAAAGGTTGAAGTTGGAAACACAAGTATTCTGAAGGAGCTACCTTTCTCCGCCTTGTCTAGCGGTGGTCTCCCCAAGTATACGGGAGAAACGCTCTTGGGGAGCCACGCTAATTGACGAACCCGGACCGATGGTCGATGATCCGGGGAATCGGTTTCAGAGTGAGCCTGAGCTGATGGGCTTCTCGCACAAAACTGGGCGTTCTCTCAGAAAAGCGAGGACCTTGGAACAGTCCGGGGCTGACGGTTGGGAATCTCATATTGGTTCGCATGGGTGCATTCTTTTGTTACTAACATGTAATAGGTGTTACTCGCTTATAAGCCTTCTTTAAAAATAACCCTATGTCGAATCAGGAGAATGCGAGGTCGGAGCACGCTGACTCAGTTCAGCAATTGCCCATTCCGCCGGGGCAGAGTAACGTCTTTACAACGTTAGTGTTTTGGTTTTCTTTTCAGCCCTGGGTTCTAGCTTGGGAAGTGTTATTGCGAGTATGCCTTCAGACATTTTTGCTGACACTTTTTCAGCGTCTACGCTTTCTGCAAAGCCTATGTTTCTACGGAATGTGGAGAAAGCTCTCTCCCGATGCAAGTAGGTCTTCCCAACTTCCTCCTTCTCAACGTCAGATTCAGCGCTCAGTGACAGCTCGTTCGGCCCTACATCAATTTTCAAAGTCTCTTTCTTCAGCCCCGGAACCTCTGCCTTTACCAGATACTCGTTGCCAGAGTCGATAACATCAACGTAGGGAACTCGCGTCGGCAGTTCGATCTCAACGGGCCACTCGAATCCTCTGAACGGGTCCCAGGGGATCAAGCGGAATGGTTCTGACAGTCTGTTGAACTCTTCAATCCAACCGGCTTGAGGCTCCTTAACGGCAAGCGCAGTCTTCTTCTTTGCAATGGCATGAGTGGGTTTCTTCGTTGTCTTCTTGGCGGATTTCGCCGTGGCTTGTTTCTTTGACATTGTCATAACTTCATGGGTCCGGATGTTGGAGTTTCTTATATGAACTCCTCAGGCAGTTCTTGGCTCTTGGTCACAGTGCAGAGGACGAGCGGGTCCCAGGAGCCTCACGAACTCCGGTTATGTCATCTCTAGTTTTCTGAATGATTTCTGAGGGCTAGGAGGCGAACGGAGTAGGCATTCCATGTCGAGAGACCGAAAGAACTTTGAAGCAGGGCAAGTGCCCTCGCTCGGCTATGACTGAGAGGAAAAAGGAAGACGAAAAGAAGCCTGCCAGATTGGCACCATTCGTTGAGCCTCAACTATTCCTGGCTGTCGAAGAGGCGAATCGTAGACTGAAAGAGATAATGAAGGTTACAGATCCAACAACAGGATTGTACAAGTCTATCCAAAGAATAACCGAAGTCAGCGAAATGATGCTAAGACGTCAAGACCAGTTGAGGAAGCTGTACGAACCATCCGAGAGCGTGAGGAAGTATCTTGAAAGAATCAGGCAACTGGTCGAGCAACTCACTCGAACAAAGATGGATCAGTTACCCACGATATCGAGAACCCTCATCCCCCAACTTGAGGGAGAAGTCTCCGGCTATGTCGAGACATTTGAACGTGCACTAGCAGAGAAAGAGAAAGAGATAGAGGCCCTAAAGGCAGAGCTTGAAGCGTTGAAGTCGAAAACGAAGAATCAGCACTCAGTTTGATGGGGCGGGCTCATCCCATCAGAATGCGGGAATGCGGCTCGACTTCGAACTGCTATTGTTCGGATGGAGAGTAAGACTGTTAGCGCCTTGGAAAGGTATACTCAGTCCCGCGTAGATTTTTCGTGCCAGCCAGACTAGCATGTACAGTATCAGGAACGCAACTGCCGTCCCGACGAGCACACCCCCGATTAGTGTTCTAAAAATTGGAAACAGCGCTCCGCCCCATAAGCTGAGGATCAGTGAGATGAAGAACACTGCTAGCAAGACAAGTAGTGCTGGGTGGACCTCTAACGGTTTTGACAAGCGAACAAGATCCTAGGAGGACCTGTCTGGGCAAAAAGAGTTGCTAAATCCATTCAAACGAGATGGGCGCACAATAAGCCCTGATCCGGGATCTGGGAGGGTGTTCCATATTATCCCGAGTTTACGCCGGGATGATGCCGCCGCTACGCACATTGAAAATTGCTAATTTGGCTATTCTGAGCTACAATCCAAGGAATCTCTTGGAGAAACGGTTTCAGACAAGAAATAGGATCACCTACCATGATTTACAAAAAAAAAAATCTTTCTCGCGACACAAGACCACTCTTTGGGATCTCTTATCAGCGGCTATTCTACTGGTGCGGGTCGGGCAGGCTTCTCATCGCTCTTCGCGAACCGTAAGAAGGAGGGTCATTCCAGGCACCCTCCGACAACCAGAGCGTCAGCTGTCCAAAGGATGGCACAAAAGTCCGCAAGCGTTCCAGATTCGGATCGACTCGTGCGCATAGAGCGGTTAGACCTTGGTCAGGCCGCCAAGATTGGACTCATGATGGAATCATCAAGTCGCAAAATCTCTAGAAGCTTGTCTGGCCTCGCGAAGCCATTCTTCAATGCCCGGGCCTTGCGACTATGGTTCTGAGCTTCCTCTCTGAGCAGCTGCTGCAGAGCTTCGAAAGTTCGAGACGCGTCAGTCTCAGACACTATGATGATGTCTTCTGGAGGGCAGACGAGCATCCCTACAACGCTTATCCGATTCACCGTCAACTGAGCAGTTACCGCGGTAGCAATCTCTCCCAGCCTCTCCGTTCCGAATGGAAGCAGAAGAGAAATTTCGGCAAGGTTGGGGGAATAGCTGATAATCTCCTTTTGGCGAAAGCTCTGCCTGAAATTCTCGATAGCCTCTTGGCCGGCTATCACGCGGACTGAATCGGAGCACACAATAACTCTGAAAATTTCGCCCCTCATCGACCTAATCGTCCTTGCAAACTCGGCCACGCTTTTCATGACGTCTGGAGAGTTCTCAATCGTCAAGTAAGCTATTCCACCTCTCATTGAGACATTGGAATCCTTGAGATTTAGCCGATTTTCACGCTCTCTTCCGCCATCCAAAGGGTAGCGTCTGAGAATCCCAAGGACCGCATCAGGCGTCGAGTCCACGGCACAATTCTCCAGAATGTATCTCGAAAGTGCTCTCGAATTGATTATGCCTCGATGGAGGCCGGTCCTAATTGTCGGGTCGGATTCGATGATCCGTTCTACAGCTCGCCGAACCGCAGCCACACGTGGAACGTGCCCGTTGCGGGACGGATTAGCGTTCAGGCTATTACGATAGCTTCAGGGGCAAAGCCCGTATACCCCAACAGCATTCTTACGTCCGATGCGCAGGATAACAGTCGAACTAACCGCCGCAGACATTACCAGAGCATTTGGGAAATCCCACAGGTTCGACGACCATATCAGGTCTTTAGAGGTCCTAACGTTTCTCAAGAGCACTCCTAATGAGATCGTTGAGATCTGCAGAGTTCAGCTCAACGATCCAGCAGCAAGCATCACGGACGTTTTTACCCACCCATCCGAAGAGGTAAGTGTCCTGCAGCAGGAGGCCGCTGACACTTACGTCTGCTTCTACAGAAAACGCCCGATACGCCGCCTTCTCAGCATTGTGTCGTCTGTTCCTGGAGGATACCTTTCCACTCCGTATGAAGTTAGAGATGGACGGCTCAGAATCACACTGTTGGGGAATACTAGGAGTCTTAGGATCTTCCTCAAGACCCTTCAAAAGGTGGGACTACACCCCAAGATCGTTCTTCTAGCTGATGCAGTCTTCTCGCTCAATTCGCCCCTTGGGCTCCTGACGGAGAAGCAGAAGACTGTCATCATCGATGCTTTCAAAAACGGATACTATGACTTTCCCCGTAAGATAGGTTCTGAGGCGCTTGCCAGGAAACTGGGTATCCGTGAGCCGACTCTGGTCATCCATAGAAGGAAGGCAGAACGCAAGCTGTTCGCGCACATGCTCGGCATGCCTTCGAAACGATGAGTCAGCAGAGTACTTCGGAACAATCACCCGGACTCCCATAGGCAACTTAGGGTCTCGGGAAATTGTCAGTCTCGCGTCACATCTCGAAGGGTTCGTACAAAGCCCATCTCATCTTGCGCGAGACGGCCATTCTCCTTCATAGAAGGACGTGAGCTTCTTTGCGCTGGAGAGCAGGAGTATCGGGATGATGATTGCGGCTGGACCCGCTACAAATTGACATAGAATCTGCGTGAAGAAGCTAAACTCTTATGATGAACAGCGGTAAGCAGTAAGGAACAGGTTTCTCGTTGGCTTTTGGACTGTCTTCTTCATCGTCATCGTGCGAGATTTGTGGTTGTGAAGAGAGATCTTGTGAGGAGTGCCGGTCCCCTCAAGATTGTTCTGACTGTTTTTCGTGTTGTTGCGCTTCTGCGCATCAGTCGTGGAGACATGCACGAATTGGAAGGGGCATCAGAGTCGAGTATCTCAGTTCTGCCTGGATGCTGATTGAGGTGTTTGGATCTATCGGGTTCGGATTGATTGCTGGAAGCTTCGCCCTACTGGCGTTCGGTGGCGATAGTCTGATAGAACTGATTTCGGGGATCGCGGTCTTGACGGGCTTACGCAAGGAATCCTCGCCTAGTAGGGTCAGTGAAGAGCATAACAAGAGAGTCGAAAAATTCACAAGCGGGTTGCTCTTCGGTCTCATTCCAGTAATCGGACTAGGCACAGCCTACTCCTACATCACCGGGTTGAAGCCTGAGGCGTCGCCGCTCGGAATCGCCCTCGCAATCGGCGCAGTCATCGTGATGCCGTATCTGTACATTCAGAAGAAGAGGATTGGTAGGGAGATCCGGTCTCTTCCTCTCTCTATCGACGCCATAGAGTCTGTGACCTGTCTCTTCATGGCCCTGGCTCTTCTCGGAGGCCTACTCGGGGAATATTTCCTTGGACTCTGGTGGGCTGACTACCTGGCGACTGGAGTCATACTCGCGTTCGTGGCGAGGGAAGCTGTTGAATCGTACCACGAACTCCATGAAAAATGAGAATCCATCCGGAGACAATTCATGAAGAAAATCAGGTATCTGTCAATTGAGGAGACAGAATGGTTTCATGATAGAATCCTTGAATTGACAGGAGGAGAACGAGGCGATTTGGCCAAGGCCAATCTTGAGTTCGTTCTTGAGCGGGTGAAGGGAGTTGGAGAGGGACTGGATAGGGAGAAAGCTGTCGTGAAGAAGGCTGCCTTTCTACTTCACAGTCTCGTGACTCACCATCCGTTCATCAACGGAAACAAGAGGACAGCCTTCGAAGTCGTAGACGCTTTTCTAGAACTGAACGGATACGTTCTCCGGGCCAAGACTGACGAGATCTACGGTGTTCTTTCCGATCTGGGAGCTGGCAAGGCGTCAGAGGCGCAGGTTGAGGATTGGATAGCAACGAATTTAGCCAAGAAAAAGCGAAGATCTATGGCAGAATCATGACACAGCAACCAAGGAAGAAGAAGGGCGTCGAAAAGCCCAACATCGACAAGGAGTTCAGGAGGATCGCCGAGAAGAACCTCCGTAGAGACCTCGAACTCCTAGAAAGGCTTGCAAAAATCTAGTTCTGATTCTCGACCACCTACGGCGATGCTCAAGTTGCGGTGTATGTCACCGGTTTCTCGGCTGCTAGGTTGAACCATCCTCTTATCGCCGTTCTCTCGAAGCCCTTGAGGGTAAGTCGGTTGGGCAAGGGAATTGTGCAGACTCCGAGTGAGAAAGCGGAAGAGACCTTGCTTGCTATGAAGGAGTTTAGGCGGTACTTGGAGGGTGTGGAGAAGGATCTCAGCCGTACATCAAAGAAGTTTTCGAACCGGGAGATCGCTCAGGGCGTCGGGTTTGTGGCCGCCGGAATTCATGAAGCGCTCAATTATTTGGAGATCGTCAAGAAGGTGATTGTGAAGACTGAGCGTGTGGTTGCGAAGAAGAATATCGGTTCTGAGCATACGACTGTATCAACGAATCCACCTTGAATAAGCCAGCCTCCGACGAGAAAATCTCCTTCTCGACTCGTCTCAAATAGCTGTAGGCGACGTCTTTATCGCCTGTATCTGGTTCTCATGTGACAGATATCTCTATTAATGTACTATGAATGTAGAAGGTTTGCCTTGACAAAGCGCGCACGCTTCCTACAGGCCGCATCGGTCACGTTCATCCTCGCACTCGCCATAGTTCTCTTCCCTCCTATCACGTTATTTCATACTGCTCACGCATCGACCGTGACGATCCATCTGGTAGCCCACGCCGTTTCAGGATGGAACGGAACAACAAATCCCAACCCAACCATAACAGTTCAGCTGGGAGACAGCGTCACCATTGTCTGGTCAAACGGAGACACAGGTAGCGTGCCTCACCAGTTCCTATTTGATATCGATAAGGACGGTTTTTCTGATACCTCAGATTGTTCGCCAACCGCGGACCCTTGCACAAATGGCCTGTCAACCACGGGAGGAACCGTTACTTTCACGGCTAGCACAGCTGGAAGTTTCACGTACTACTGCACCGTCCACCCAACAAGCATGTTCGGGTCCTTCATCGTTCAACCACCCGGCTTCTCGATGACATCAAATCCATCATCACTCACGATGGGACAGAGCTCATCAAGCACATCGACCATAACCCTCAGCAGTGATCACGGGTTCACCGGAACAATCAATCTTGGCGCCTCAGCATCGCCCACTGGACCCACCGCATCCATGAACCCGATGATGGTATCCGTCTCTCCGGGATCCCCCGCAATGTCGACACTCACAGTCTCTACAGGCGTCTCAACGCCCGCTGGGACCTATACCGTGACAGTCAACGGCGCGAGCGGCTCAACAACAAACACGACAACCGTCGCCGTCACAGTCACTATTCCCGGCTTCAGCATAAGCTCTAGTCCAGCCTCGCTCGGTGTGATTCAGGGCTCCGCGTCAAACAGCAGCATGATCAGTCTGACCAGTCTCAACGGATTCTCGGGAACAATCACGCTAACTTCGACAGTCTCTCAGACAGGGCTGATCGTTTCCTTCAGCTCTGCTTCGGTCACGATCTCAGCGGGAGGAAGCGGAACATCCACAATGACTGTATCAACTTCTACAACACCTCCCGGATTCTACACCGCCACAGTCAACGGCATGAGCGGTTCGACAACAAACATGACAACAGTCAACATTTCTGTCACCATCCCAGACTTTCGCATAAAGACCAGCCTTCCCTCCTTGAGCATAACTCAAGGATCTACAGCATCCACAACAATCACTCTCACGAGTCTCAGCGGATTCAAAGGCACACTAACGCTCACGGGAACCGTTTCTCAACCTGGGCCGACCGTAACATTCAGCCCCGCATCAGTTACACTATCATCAGGGGGAACGGTGACATCAGACATGACGGTGTCAGCTGCGGGAGGAACCTATCCAACGGCAACGGGCAGCTACCCGGTCACAGTATCGGTAACAAACGGGACGTTGACCCACACCACAACTGTCGAAGTAACCGTGGCATCCGTTTCATCGGGAGCTAGCAGCCTTCCGCTAACCTTACTCATCGGCGCTGGGGCCGTTATTATCATCGCTGCGGGAATTACGATTTATCTGGTTAGGAGAAGAGCTGGGGCGAAGCCTGCAACCAAAGTAATCTAGAACTATCTACGATACGAGTTTGTACGGAGACTTCTTCCGGGAGATATGGGGCGCAATCCCTGGACATACCGGTATTCTTAAATCCAGAGGACTCTTCAAATCTACGCTATGAAAATTCTTGCTCCAATAGTCATTCTAGCACTGACATTAGCCATTACATTCAACGGAATGCAAGGTGTATCCGCCTCTATGTCGCTTAGAGTTGACTCTAGCGGTCACAACCTCAACACTCTGGCAGGAAAGCTCGCCTCGCTGGACGCTACCCCCGGCCTAGCCCTTGGCTTCTCGGAGTTCGTCAGACAAGAAGCTGACATGAGCGACTGGGCCGCGAATCCAAGTCCAAACACGGCCATCACTCCCACATTCGTATTGAGTAGCTCGTTGGACGCATCGACCGTTGCCGCGCCAGATGTAACAGTGAACCAGGACAACGCTGCTGCAACTCAGAATGAGCCCGCCATCGCAGTCAATCCCAACAACCCCAACCAGATAGTAGCCGCTTCAAACGACTACGTTACCCGGACCTGGACCTGCTCCGTAGGGACGACTCCGTGTAGCGCTCTCGGAGACGGCTACTCCGGCACGTACTTCTCGAATGATGGCGGAAACACATGGTGCTGCGTGGCGACAGACCCGAGCCATATCGGCACACTCATCCCGGGAGTCGAGCACTTGGTTGGCGGACAATATGATGCCGGCGGAGACCCAGCACTGGCCTTCAACGCCCAGGGCGCGGTCTACTACGCTGGCCTCGGCTTCGACCGGAACAGCCCGCCCAACACTGTCACCGTCAGCAAGGGCACGTTCGACACCAGCGGCAATCTCCACTATGGACCCCCAACCTTCATCGGCCAGACCACATCACCCGCGATCTTCAATGACAAGGAGTGGATAGGAGTCGACACTCACGCTTCCAGCACATTCCTTGGCCGAGTCTATGTCAGCTGGACACGCTTCATCTTCAACCCACACACCGGCGCCTATGTACAATCCCCGATAATCTTCGCCTACTCCACGGATGGCGGTAACACTTTCAGCACTCCGCAACTGATCGTAAGCAACGTCCTCTACGACCAAGGCTCCCACATTGAGGTAGGACCCGACGGAACAGTTTACGTGTTCTGGGACGGCTCTACGCGGCTAGCGAGCTTCGACAGCACTTGGGTGACCAAATCCACTGATGGCGGAGTCACCTGGACCTATCCCGTCGCCATTGCACCCCTAGTTGACATCCACAACCCGCAAAACACTGCGTTCAGAGTCAACAGCTACCCGTACGCTGCAGTCGCTCCCAATGGTAACGTTTACGCAGTCTGGTCAAGCGAGGCCCTGAACACGGCCACCAGTTATGGCGTTGACGCGACCTGCTTTTCGAGCAATACCGTTTGCCACGCTGCAGTTTACTGGAGTGAATCGACCGACGCCGGCGCCACTTGGTCTACGCCTCAGCTCGCGTTCCCGGCACTCGACGCGTCCTCTCGAACCGCGATCGGCTACCCGCAAGCCCAACCTAGCGGCGGCACACTAAACGCCCCCGCTGCTCAACGTGTTGACGGATTCTTCCCCACAGTCGGTGCAGCTCCCAACGGCAACGTATACGTCTCCAGTTACGCCGCTGACGTGGTCTCGCCATGGCAGAGGTGCGCTCAACCCGCCAACCCCACCGCAGTTGGACGGATCAACTGTCTAGCACTCGATAATTACATCAACAACGCTCGGCTCGACTACGTCGTCACGGACTTGACAACAGGCAGCACCCAAACAGTCACCACACACCCGATTAACTCGCGGTACCAGTTTGGCGGAGGCTTCATTGGCGACTACACCGGCATCGCGGTTGGATCTGACAACGCTTTCCACGTCGTATGGACAGACACAAACAATGTCCAGACCGTCGTCTGGTGGTACGGCTTCCAGTTCGTACCCACCTCTGTACACCAGCAGGACATCGTTACCGCAACAGGATCATTCTGAGAACAGACATCCACCAGAAAACCCCCCTTCTTTTTCAGATTCCTAATTCTATCTGATTGGTTCCCCAGATCATGTAGACTACAAGTCTTATAATCGACGGTGCGAACGACCGTTCTATGCCTTCATCTAAGATGGAAGTTAAACATCTCAATTCCCCAGACGAGGTTCGCAAGTTCGAGAATGGAAAGATCGAACTTGTAAAAATGGGCGGAGGCACGATAGGCCGAGCCAAGTTCGAACCCGGATGGAGGTGGTCTAAGCATGTAAAACCGATAGCGAAGACCGACAGCTGCGAAGCTCCCCACTTTCAATACCATGTCTCCGGCGTTCTTCATATCGTGATGAATGATGGTACCGCGAGGGATGTCGGCCCCGGAGAAATATCCCTAGTGCCTCCAGGGCATGATGCGTGGGTCGTTGGAAATGAGCCGGTTGTCGTGGTCGATTTTCAAGGCTTGACGGACTACGCAAAACAGTCCGCGAAGAAATAGGATCTTCTAACTGCGTCCGCAACACTAGCACACACATCCACATTCTCTCCAGGAAAGATCCGGGAAACGGGCAGAATTCGCCCGCCCTACTCCGATGGCTCGCCCAATCTTTCTCTGGTCCAATCTCCTTCTGATAGGCACAATCCTTACCCTCGCCTCAGTATTGGTCGGCGACCCTCGTGGCGGCTACGGTTTCCCGTTAGCTTGGAAGACTGGAGGATGCCCACCACCAGGTATCGCAATTACGGAACCGTGCTTGCTAGCGATAGGCTATGACTGGCTAACCTTCGGACTCGATGTCTTGATCTACACGTTCATCGGGTATGGGATTCTTCTTGCATATTCCAAGTATCGTGCCGCGAAGCAAATCCGTTAAAATTAGCCAACGTTCGCGGCCCTTTTCAAGCTCTTCTACACAAGTCGTGAGATAAGAAGTATCAGCCCAATTGCATAAGCGGCGGCTCTGTGAATCTTCAACAATAATCGCGCATTCTTGTTGGTCTCAGGCGCGTATTCTTTTTCGTTTGTTAGGACTGCCATGTGATGCATTTCGACGACTGTTATTCCGAGAAAGACTGCCAAGCCGAGCCCGACAAGGTCAATGCGTAACGCTTGGATGTAGTAACTGGCGAGGACTGGTATGAAGCCCCAGGCCACGCCAAAGCCAGCGTACGAGTGTAGCCACTTGGGCTTCTCGATCGGGTAGAACAATGCGAATAATCCTCCTAGAAAGACAAACGCGAGGAACCAGATCGAGTAGAGCAATGACATGTAAATTCCAACAGCTACACCCACAAGAACCGCGGCTACACCGACGCCTCTAATCGCGGCACGGTTCATCTTGGGAAAATATGGGAGATACTTGTCGCTGCTTCCCGCAATGTCGATGTAGTGTGCTCCGATAACCAGTCCAAAAAACCCGGCAAGCATTGTCAAAACGTAACGGTCTAGGTGAAACTCTGGAGCCAGAGTTGAGGCCACCGTGACCCATGAGAACAACACAAAACTGAATGGCCATCGCAGGCCAAACCACCAGACATTCTTCCTCCAGATCCCGACAAGATCAGGCTCGACTATTGGAAGAACACTGTCAGGCATGACTGGCGCTCACTTCCGACATATTTAGAAGGTTCCAGTGCACGCTTGATTGAGTCTACGGGTTCTGAGGCGTTCTCGGCAATCCAAATGGTGAGCGTCTCATCCTGTTAACCCAGAACGAGATAATGGGGACGGACCATATCAAGAGTCTGACGTGTACTCCCAGAAAAAGCCAGTCCCAGGGGGCAACGAGCGACACGAGCACTATCAATGTCAGAATGCTGAGTGTATTTCGGATTCTTCGCATCCTTATCATAATCTCATCATCAACCAGATGTTCCTCCTCCTGAGCGATTATATGGGCAAAAATGGCGAGGATCAATAATGAGGCCGCAAGGTCGACCGTGAAGAGGACTGAGGCATACTCTTGTACGTTGAGAGAGTTGAAAGTGGACACGACCTGATCGAAGAGGTATGGGGTTAAGGCAACGAGGATCAGAAGTATGATGTTGAGGAATGTTATGAGTCGGGTCTCGATCGGGAGAACCGACATGTCGCTCGTGTAGATTATCCAGCTTGTGATCAGGATGAGGAAGACAAAGAGAAACTGGAGAATGTTCCTGTTGATATCGCTCGCGCTCGACGATTGGCTGTTGGTTATCACTAGGCTGATCGCGCCGATCGACAACGACAATCCGTAGATCAGGTCAGAGAGAGTCTCCAGCCTCGGTCGAGGTCTTCGCGGTGCCCGTCCTCCCTCTTGCGTAGACAATACTCCTTGACTGAAGGTCAGCCTGCATTTGACGTTTTACAAATGTCAACAGTGGATACAGAGCTGCAAAAATTCCGTAGGCGGTCTAGGAAAACTCGAAGACACTCTTCATATGGAGTATGCACAGACGTTCCTAGTTTGTAGAAAGGACTCGTCCGTTGCCAACAAAGAGGGGCATCCAGAGAGTAGTCAAGGGGTATGTGAAGAAACTGGGTCCAAGCATTTTCGTCAACAAGGCAATACTAACCGGGTCTTGCGCTAGGGGAACGCAGCGAGAGGATAGCGATGTTGACCTCATAATCATTTCCGACGATTTCTCGAAAATGCCGTTCTCTGAGAGATTGAGCTATCTCCACAAAGCGTGGACAAACGAGATTCCGTTGGAAGCGTTTGGTTATACAGTGGACGAGTTTCGACAGTTGAGACATAGAAGCATCTATGTGAGGGACGCTATCCGCAATGGATTAGTTCTAGACGAGAGTGGGTCTTGGCAAACTAAGAGGAGAGGTGTTGGAAGCGGTCGTATTATCAGGCCAGTCACAAAGTCCGATCAAATGAAAGGCCGCGACTAGCCAAAAAAAAGCTGGCTAGTTGCCGAAGGCTTCTCGTACAAGTATCGTCCGAAGACACGCAGGCTAGAACCGAGCAACCGTCCGTCGTAATAAGATCTGGACGGATTTGCGGTTTAGTACTTTAGCTGGCCCACTGTGTGGTCGAGTATTCGGTTTCGATGATACGGATTCATCTGGGGCGCGGTTGGTGCAAGTGCAATTTCTACGGGGCGCGTTGAGATGGTGCGTGGGCCCAGGTTTTCCTTTACCCATTCTGGTACAATCACTGCTCTCAACAGTTCTTGCACTGAAATGCCCCTCT
>Ga0209378_1001449_pt1 | contig 16920 bp, 15 predicted proteins | sample GraSoiAngelo_156_FD_186170 | JGI IMG/M metagenome (GOLD analysis project Ga0209378, IMG submission 186170) | Grasslands soil microbial communities from the Angelo Coastal Reserve, California, USA - 14_1009_13_40cm (SPAdes) (version 2) | ecosystem: Environmental > Terrestrial > Soil > Grasslands ... | reverse complement strand
TCTTCACGACAGCGGCTGGTGATTCAATTCCACGCGGACATGTTGAGCTTCATAAAGGCACCCCGGCCGCCTTGGTAACCTACGAGACAGCGAGCGAAAAAATCAACCCTTTTGGTCACCTCAAGCAAATCTGCGGTAGTGGCGGGCGGAGACGAGGTCCGCTTTGGTAGCTTGGGTTTTCACTATCGTACGGCGTCAAGTTTCAAGGTCATCGCGTGGAGTAATCACGGTCTCTTGTACGCCCTATTCGGCGTGGTGCACCGGCAGGCAACGGCAGAATCCAAAGTGGGGATTCTATTTTCTCGTCTCGACGGCAATGCCCTCGGTCTGCGTAAACAGTTCTAGGTACAAACTCGGAATTACGTTGAGAAACAGGGGCGGCAGCAGTTCGGAACGCCTAGCCTGAAGGTAATGTGAAGAGCGCTTCCTCTAAACTAGAGGCCAACCGCCTTAGCCAAGCGTTCTGTCTCTCGGGTTACTGTGATAGTGCAATTCGATGAGGGCAAATACTCAGGCACAAGTTCCTTTATTTTGGCTCGAATTGGTGCTGCGCCATCCAAGAACAAGGTCGCCCTAAGTTCCTCCAGGCGCGTTAATAGGTCGTTGTAAGGCATTACCGGGTTGCGTGTCTTCTTGATCTTTGGAAAGGAGGTCGGAGAGATTTCCTCAGTCGAGTAGAAGAGTTCCTCCGTGAGTTTTTCTCCTTCGCGCAAGCCCGTGAACATGATGTCGACCTGTTGTTCTGTTTTGCCGGAGAGTCGAATCAAAGTCCGGGCGAGATCCAAGATTCGGATCGGCGAACCCATGTCCAACACCAAAGTGTCGCCTCGTTCGCCAATGGCGAATGCCTGCAACACGAGTGACACAGCCTCTTGGGTAGTCATGAAGAAGCGATTCACGCGAGGATCGGTAATCGTCAACGGCTGATTGTTTCGCAGTTGCTCTTGCAGCACAGGAATCACGCTTCCGCTTGAGCCCAGAACATTTCCGAAGCGCACGGAAACGCACCGCATCCCATGGGCAGGCTGGGAAGAAACAAGCAACTCAGCAATCCTTTTTGTTGCGCCCATCACGCTAGTGGGATTTACCGCCTTATCCGACGAAATCAGAACAAAGGCCTGACAACCATTTTGCTGTGCCACCTCAAGCAGGTTGACTAAGGAAAAGATGTTATTCTTTACAGCCTCCGGTACATTTTCTTCCATGACTGGCACGTGCTTATATGCTGCGGCGTGGAACATGATGTCGGGGCTGTGTTTCATAAATATGCTCTGCATGCGCTCCCTGTCGCCTACGTCAGCTACACAAAAGATCTGCGATGTGCCATTCTGCACCTTCGCAAGTTCACGCTGCAGATAGAACATCCCAGTTTCATTTTGATCGACACACAGCAACGCACCGGGCTCGTACTCAACGATTTGGCGACATAACTCAGAACCGATCGTACCCGCTGCGCCGGTCACGACGACCACGCGGTTCAGAATTTCGTTCTTTACCGACTCCAGATTGATCTCAATCTGGTCCCTGCCGAGAAGATCTTCAACATGCACGTCGCGAAACTGACTTATATTCACTCGTCCGGCTATGATGTCGGGCAACGCTGGTACCGTTCTAAACTTCACTTCGGCCCGTTCGCAGATTTCAACAAATCGCTGCATCTGTTTTCCCGACGCAGAAGGTACCGCAATCAAGATTTCGTCAACATGATAGCGTCCGACCAACTGAGGGATTTCGGCTACGCTTCCAATGACGGGGATTCCATCAATTTTCAGGCCCTTTTTCGAGGGATCGTCGTCAACATAGCCTACAGGTGCGTATCCGATGTTTTGGCGCTTAACTTCACGAACTGCGGTTTGGGCTGCGGTCCCCGCACCAATAAGTATCACCTTTTTACAGGAGGTCATATCCTGCCGCACCGATTCCGCTAGGACTCGCGAGGACATACGCACACCGATCAGAAAGACAGCAGTGAGGAGAGGCTCCAAAATGTAAACTGAGCGAGGAAACCCGGTGACGTCGAGTACAAAGTGCATGAACAGGATGAAGGCCACAGAGCCAACCGTCACAGCCTTGAAAACGTCAAGTGCATCACTCAGACCAGTGTAGTTCCACCAGCCGTGCAATAACTGGAAGCGTGCAATCGCGGCTAGGCGAATTAGCACCAGCAAGGGAAGACTGCTGAACAAAAGCACACGGTACGGCAATGTAAAGTCGAACCGCAACAGCCACGCCAGTACAAGCGAGAAGGAAATGAGCATAGCTTGAAGCAAAGCTACTGTCCACGAGTGCCGGCGTAAGAGGGTCTGGGCAAGCTTGATCATTGTGATTTGGTGGACCTCAATTTAGTAATTTGTCCAACGCTTTCACATATGGGCGGAGGACTGGACTAGTTGTTCGAGCTGACGATGGGCGTTAGGTCTGGGTTCTAGACACTAGAAATGCTGCCTGAGTTCTGGACGGCCGTTGTTGAGGTCAGAGTGCGATGCGAAAGGAGTTGAAGGCGACGACAGGCTTCATCGAGTTCTGCAGTTGTCTTGGCGAAGCAGAACCGGGCAAAATCATTTCCAGCCCCATCCTGAAAAAACGCATTACCGGGAACGCAGGCTATTCCGGTTTGCTCCAGCAAGAACATCGCCCTAGCTTTGCTACTCTTGCCCGGAAGGTCAGAAATGTTGGCCAGAACGTAGTAAGCGCCTTCCGGGATGTAAGGACGAAGACCGACCCGATCGAGAACATCGCAAAGCTGGTTTCTTTTCGACGCATACTCCTGAACGAGACCTTGGTAGATCAACGCGTCCAGTTGCGCCAAGCCCACGGCTACTCCATATTGCAGCGGCGCTGGGGCGCACACATAGATCAGATCGTTCATGTATCCGATCCTTTGTGCCCATCGCGGAGAACTTACCGAGTATCCGATTCTCCATCCAGTGATGCTAAAAGTTTTGGAGAACCCGGAAATGGTAATTGTCCTCTCCCTAAGCTCCTCGATAGAGCCAGGGCTAATGTGCGAACGCCCATCGTAGAGGAAGTATTCGTAGATCTCGTCCGTGAAGACAAACAGGTCGTGACGAGAAGCAAACTCTGCCAGGCATTCCAATTCGGAACGGGAAAACACTTTCCCTGATGGATTGGCGGGAGTGTTCACGACAATGGCCTTCGTTCGGGGACTTACAGCTCTTTCAAGTTCCAGTGCAGAAAAGTGCCAACCCGGCGCGTGCAGCTTGACATAACGCGGGACCGTTTGCGCAGCGAGCAGCGTATTCACGTGATAGCCGTAGTACGGCTCGAACAGAATCACTTCATCTCCCGCATCGAGCAAGGCCAGGCACGCACAATAGAACGCTCCAGTCGACCCCGCACTGACCACAATGTCAGTTTCAGGATTTGCGTTTATTCGGTTGTATTGCGAACATTTCTTCGCGATTGCTTCGCGCAGTTGCGCCAGACCATCGAAACGGGTGTAACTGTTTATTCCATTTTCGATGCCTATGCATGCCGCCTTTCGAATCGTAAGCGGGACCTGTGTATCGCACACTCCCTGGGCGAGATTGATGCCGCCGACTTTTTCGCATTCAATGGACATGGCCCGGATTTCTGCCTGTTCAATGCTGGCGCCTCTGTTACTCAGGGAAAGCGTCATAGTCAGTTGGCCACCTCTGTGGCTTCCTCCAAAATTGGCGCTTGTCGGTGGGCGAAGAAGTCTCGGATGGACTTAACGACAACCTCTACATGTTCAATTGTTGTTTCTGCGCTCATTGGCAAGGAGATGACTTCTCGGCATATGCTTTCGGTTTCGGAGAGGCGGGGATTTTCTAGTCTTAGGCCTTTGTAGTCCCACAGCGGTCTTGCCCAGTGGACCAGTGTCTCCACCCCTGTTTCTTTCAAATGCTGCCGCAAGTTATCTCGATGCCTGGTGCGAATGACGTAATTCTGGTACGAATCGAAATAATCGCCACCAGGAAAGTGCGGCAGGGCTAAATCGCCAACTCCGTCCAGGCCTCTGCGGTAGAGGCTCGCAATGTGCCGCCGATTTTCGATCCAGGAGGGAAGGTGCCGCAACTTAACGTCCAGAACAGCCGCCTGGACGTTGTCAAGCAGCGCGGTGTAGCCGTGATAGTGGAATTCACCAGTCTGCCGGTCTTCCCCATTGAATCGCAAAAGGGTTGCTAATCTGGCGACCTCAGCATTGTCGGTAGTTACTGCACCGCCGTCGCCCAAACCGCCCAGAGACTTAAACGGATAGAAGCTAAAACATCCAGCCAAACCAAAAGAGCCGGCCTGCTTACCTCTGAAAGTAGCGCCGAGGGCTTGAGCCGCGTCTTCAATTATCGTTATGCAGTGCTTGCCTGCAAGAGCAGTTATTCGATCCATTTCACATACGCGGCCATTGAGGTGAACCGGAATAACAGCTTTGGTCCTGGAAGTAATCGCCGCCTCGAACTTTTCCGGGTCCATGTTGTAATCATCACGAACATCTACGAGGACTGGCTCCGCACCCGTGTGGACAATGGCAGAGACGGTGGCGACAAAAGTATGACCTACCGTAATTACCTCGTCACCAGGCCCGATTCCTGCAGCAAGCAAACAGAAATGCAGCGCGTGATAGCAGCTATTCACTCCAACCGCATACTTTACGCCCACGAACTCAGCCAGGTGTTGCTCGAAATCGCGTAGTTGCTTGCGCAGTACCAGGTCACCTTTCGCCAGTGTGTCAGTGATGGCAAAATCGATTTCACCCTTTAGCCGGCGATAATGTTCCCGGGGATCTACGAACGGCACAACATATGACAAGAGCTTGGCCCTCCTATTTTAGGAATGATAAAGAAATATGATGAACTTAGCTCCCAACGCCCCGCGCGGCAAGCACGCGTACTTCCGCCAATCTCGAAAAGACAGCTTCGGCCAGTGACTCGGCTGAGAGCCCATTTTGCGCGCGAAGATATTCTTGCGTTCCTACCTTGCAAGAAAAAATAGGCGGGAGAGCGAATCTCTGAAAGGGAACTACCGATTCACCTGACTCGGCCAGGATCTCGGCCACCGCACTGCCTAGCCCGCCGATAAGACTATGTTCTTCCAACGTGAAAATACCGCCCGTCTCGCGCGTCGCAGCCAGCACGGCCCTCACATCGAGAGGTTTCAAAGTATGCATGCTAAGCACACGCGCTCGCAGACCATCACCCTGCAGGATCTCGGCAACTTGAACGGCCGTTTCCAGCAGTCCTCCCGTGGAAATTAGCGCAAGGTCGTTACCGCTTCGTACTTCTATTGCCTTTCCGAGCTGGAAATCGATTGACGCGCGATGAACTCGTGACTCGCCGGCCCGTCCTAAGCGCAAGTAACAGGGGCCTGCATGCGCCGCAATCGCGTCAGTGGCAGCTTCGGCTTCCACGGGATCTCCGGGGGCTACCACGGTCATCTCAGGCAGGGCCCGCATGATTGCCAAGTCCTCAGTTGCGTGGTGTGTCGCACCGAGAGACCCATAGGCGAATCCGCCACCTACAGCAACAATTTTTACATTGGCGGCGTGATAGCAGACATCGTTCCGCACCTGTTCGAGACAGCGGAGAATTGGGAAATTCGCAATGGAATATGTGAAGACAATTTTCCCGGTAAGTGCAAGGCCGGCGGCGATTCCGGTCATATTTTGTTCGGCAACTCCGGCATTGAGAAACTGGCCAGGAAATCGTCGCGCGAACGCTTCGGTTACGCCAAATCCAAGGTCTCCAACTACCAAGAAAACCCGTTCATCACGCTCGGCCAGTTTCAGGAGAGCTTCAAAGAAGGCGCCTCTCACTCACCCCCTCCCAACTCGGCCATACCGTCGGCCATCTCTTCGCCGTTTGGCGAGCGATAGTGCCACAGGAGCTTACCCTCCATGAAGCTGATCCCTTTGCCTTTTACAGTATGGGCAATGACGCACGTCGGTCTTCCCGGAGTAGCCGGGACATCCTCCAGGGCTTGTCCGATCTGCACAAGATTGTGACCATCAATCTCCCGCACTGCCCAGCCAAACGTTCGCCACTTATCCGCGAATGGTTCCAACTCGAGAACTTCCTTCACAGTACCGAGGCTCTGTATTTTGTTGTAATCAACGATAACGATCAAATTGTCGAGCCGGTGATGGGGAGCAAACAGCGCCGCTTCCCAGTTCGAACCTTCATCGCACTCACCGTCACTCAACAGCGCGAAGACACGATAGGCTCGTCCGTCGCGTTTGCCCGCGAGAGCCATGCCGCAAGCGATTGGCAGACCGTGTCCCAAGGAGCCAGTCGAAATCTCCACGCCCGGGACACCCACGTGCGTGGCGTGACCAGCTAGTCGTGCTCCGTCCTGGTAGAAATCGTTGAGCCACGACTCCGGGAAAAAACCTCGTTCGGCCAAAACGACGTAGAGCGCGGCACAGGCATGTCCTTTGCTTAGGATAAAGCGGTCCCGCTCGGACCACTCGGGACGCTTTGGATCGACCCGCAAGATATTCGTGTAAAGCACCGCAAGCAGATCCGCCATGGAGAACGAGGAGCCAATATGCGAACTCTTGGCGCGATGGATCATCTCGAGGGTTCGCAGTCGAATGTGATGGGCTAAATGGGCAGAATCGCTTGTACTAACACAGCTCAACTGCATTCTCCTGCTAGAAGATTGTCTTGTACTTTAAGATGACTCAAGGATGTTTTGATTATTCCAGGATCGCGTAACCGATGTAGGGATCCCAATCGAGCCGCCGAATTTCAAGTTGATTTACAGACAGCTTTTCCAGCAGTGCCTCTGTTTCACCCGGCCAAATTGGATTGTCCAATTCGTCAAACGCGATGATGGCCCCTTTTGGCATTCTGGGTACGATCTGTTCCAGGGCTACTTTAGTAGGTTCATAAAGATCAAGGTCGATGAAGAGCAAACTGACCAGCAGGTGACGGTTCTGTTGCACGAACTCTGGAATTGTTTTTATCACATCTCCCCGAATTAGCTGCATCTTGGGTATATGTCCGAGGAAACGATCCTGGTCATAGAGTCGAATCAGCTCCAGTAATTCCTCGTAGCTCGAGGCCTGGAAATCGCCAACCTCCGCAACACCAGACCCATTGCGATCGCTACTGCTCACAGAAGGAAATCCGTTGAAGGTGTCGAAACCGTAAATACGCCTAGTCAGGTTTTCGGGTTCTAAAATGGTGCTGAGCTTCGCCCATGACATCAAGCTGAAGCCGCGGAATACGCCGCACTCCACAATTGACCCTTTGACCGGCAATATCAGCTTGAACAGTTCGTACATTGCCAAGAACCGTTTCAGGTGTTGACGCCGCACATACTTGGGAAAATTCTCGAGTTTGGCTTCGATGCTATCAGAGCAATTGACGAAGATATTTTCCAGCGACTTACCGACTTCCTGCTCTGTCTCGGTTTTGAGTGATTTCATCCTATTCACCTCACTGTAACTGGTCTATCAGCGTCAGTTACCATGATGAGGAACGATTTCTGTAGGCACATTACTCTCAGCGTTTATCCGTGGTGCTCGCCGGCGCGATCCGACGACGACCGCAACCAGCGTTCGTGCCAAGATCTCGCAGTCGAGCCAAAATGATTGCTTTCGAACGTATTCCAGACTCAACCGCATTTTTTCGGGATGGATTTTTTCTAAATAATCTTTGTCAGGATCTGAGCTACCAGCAAGGATTTTTCCCTCGTCCTGGAAGCGTAGGGAGGCGTAATCAGTAATGCCGGGCCTAACACTCAGCACTCGCTTCTGTTCTGGGCTATATAACTCAACTGCCCATGCAACCTGAGGACGCGGCCCTACCAGACTCATCTCTCCCTTGAACACGTTCAGGAGCTGGGGCAATTCGTCTAGCTTGTACGCTCGGAGGAAGCTGCCGATACGTGTAACACGCGGATCATCTTCCGGAGTCGAGGCCGCTCCGATCTTGTCGGCGTTTTGTACCATGGAACGAAATTTGAACATTCGAAAGGCCTTGCCATGTCGGCCGACCCGCACGCCTCGGTAGAATATTGGCCCTGAGGAATCCAACTTGATCCACAGCGCGAGCACGCCAAACACCGGGGACAGGACAATCAAGCCGAGTCCTGAACAGATCAGATCGATGGGACGTTTCATTTAAACAGGAGTTACTTCAGTTTCAGCAACGCCGACCGGTGCACTTGGCTCTGGATCATACTTCCCGGAACCCAGCAGGGTTCGTTCAAGTCGGCCTGCAACTACCTCCAAGCTATGTACTCTCGCGACATACTCGCGGCCGTTTCGCCCCATTTGAATCCTCTCTTCCGGAGTAAGGGCCATCAGTTTTTGGACACCTTCAGCAAGCGCTATTGGATCATTCGCCGGCACAGAAATACCTGCCCTGGCTTCCTTAATTGGGTCGTAGCCTGGACTGCCGGCAAAAACGGTCGGTCGTCCGGATGCGAGATAGTCGCATGCTTTATTCAGACTGATCCCGTACCGCAGGAGGGGCACATCCCTCAGGCTTACGATGTAAGCGTCGGCGCCATTCATCACTTTTACTATGTCATTCTTTGGCACCAAGCCAGGAAATTTGACATTACGCAATTCCAGCTTCAACGCGAGTCTCTCAAGAGCTTCCTTGTCTGTCCCCCCACCTACCAAGACAAACTCGATTTCATTCCGACCTCTATCTTGTAACATTTTGGCAGCACGCAGGATGTTCCTCATGTCCATAAAACTGACAAAGCTTCCGAGGTACATCACAACAAAACGATCTCCAATGATCCCGTCATACGACTCCAGGCTTTTGTACCGCGACAGTTCTGCCAAATGCGGCAACCACACAACTTTGTTCGGAGAGATGCCCAGCCTTTGCACATACTCTTCGGTGCGAGGCCATACCATAATGATGCGTTCGGCCCTGCGGTAAAGAAATTTCTCTAAGGCGCGCAGGAGCCAAGTAGTGGGATTGTGCCGAGACAGCCTTCCAAAATCGATCAATACCTCCGGCCAGAGGTCGGTCAGTTCGACAAAGAATCGGCTCCCTTTCGCCATAGACAAAAAACATGCTGCCAGTGCCGCTAGGGGGTGCACAGAAACACCACTGATGACGTCCGGCTTTCCAGGAAGCTTCCACCCAAGCCAAAAAGCGCGCCAGGAGAAGCTCACCATGTTCAACATTCGCCGCCAGTCGTTATTGCGGTAGGGGAAGGTTCTGAGCCAGATGAAGCGCACACCGTTCCAGTCCTCTGCTACCCAGCTTTCATGTCCCCGAATGCGTTCTTCTTTGAAGCTGTAATGGCTGAACCCGGCAGAAAAAATGGTCACCTTATGTCCATGCTCTACGAGCTTTTTAGCCAAATCATAGCTGCGCGTGGATTGCCGGTCCGGTGAGTCGGCGTAATGGTTGATGACCCAGATATTCATGATTGGCGTCCGCGTTTTCTGCTGTTCCTAGCCATTAAGCACGATCAACTCTCTGCAATACGGTAGTTATGTGACCGGCCAGAAAAGGAACACAGGCTTGAACCGCGAAATAGCACAGGGAGAAACGCTTGGAGAGGAAACGTCCCACCGGCGGAAGAAGCGAACCTCGGAACCTGCCGCGAACCTTGGTCCGAGTACCTACCTGAAATAGATCTACGATTCTAGCTGCCGTCACTGCTTTGTAGTGCGGATTGTATGGCTTAGCGTACCTCCAATCAGACAACACCAAGTGCCCTCCCGGTTTGGTCACGCGCATCATCTCAGTCGCGATCTTGGTTGCCAAGCTGTCTTCCGTAGCGTGAATGAACATAGCCGATTCCATCGTCAGGTCGAAGCTGTCATCACCGAACGGGAGGGAGGTAGCGTCGGCGCAGTGGAACGTCAAGAGCGGATTTCTGGTGCGGGCATCCGATATCCGTTCCTCCTGTAAATCCACTCCGACGAGGTTAGACGGCTTGAATCCCAGGCGTAGGAGTAACCAGAGACTGGCGCCGTCACCGCAGCCAACGTCAAGCACACGCGCCGAGGGCGCACTGAGCCCAGTCGCCCGCAGCGCGCGGATCATGGCTGCATCCTGCGCTAATACCTGAAACAACGCCCCCGGATTCTGCAGCAGGTCGTTGCGGTCGATACCCTTCTTGGCGTAGTACTCCGAGTAGAATTCTTGCACGCCCGGCAGGGTCGTTTTCAAAACCGCGGATGATTCAGGTGTGTGACTCGTGGTCATGTTCAGACAGCGCCAAAGAATGCTGGATATAGCTAATCCGTTGCGTGCGTAAGAGTTCCAGACTTTTTAGGTTTTAGGACCGGCTTCACACTGCCCAGATAACGAGCACTGACGTACTTCAGCGCCCCCTTCTGGCAGTTATAGGAGAACCGGCTGATAACGTTACCTGTACTTGCATGCTCGTTGTGCCGGAGAGTCAGGGCTGGCTCGTAAATAATATCCAAGCTCAAACAACGACATATCTCGGCAACAGAGATCTCTTCACCATAGAGGAAGAGGTTCTCATCCAAAAACCCGCCCGCCTCAAAAAACTTCCGAGCGAAAATGAAAAACGATCCTTGAGCAGCGTAGATCTCTTGCTTTTGTGTATCGCATGCGGATGACCCCGATTTCCGATTAGCCTTGAAGCCCTGCTTCAGGCGTGAGAGACGGTCCCATATCGCAGCGAAGAGGTAATTGGAGTAGATGAGGTGCAAACTTGCCCAGCGTAGCCAGTTTGGACGATGCTTCATAAAAGGGTTTTGATCCAGCCCGGATCGTGTGAGCTGGATACGTGGAGCAATGACGCCGAGGCCGAGACAGTCCTGCTGCCACAACTTGAGCAGAAACTCCTCGTCCTCGACAATGACATCGTGATTACAGACGATCACCCAGTCCGGCAAAGCTTGCCCTCGCGCGAGGTAGTGATCATAGGCGAATTTGGCTGCTCCGAAATACCCGCGGTTGGTCGCCGATTCCAGTAATTCGACATTCGAAAGCTGCGCGACTCGGGCCCGCAGCTTCGAGAGATTCTCCTCACCGGAACAATTGTCCACGACAATCACGTCGATGTCGGAAAACCCCCTTAGGCGGTCTAGACTTGCCAGTAACTCGAGCGTGGACTGCTCTCCCTTGTAGTTGACGATGATCACTAACCCCGCTGTTGACTTCGCGCTGCGGTTCAAGTCTCAGATGGTCCTTGACTCTTCGGACGCGTGACTTCGGCTGCGCATCTGCGCCATTAGGCTGTGGTGAGCTCAGTCTTATTGGAAAGCCCACGGTCTGGATCGTAAAGAAAGATGAGCGCTGCGCAGGACCAAAAGATAACAGAGTACTGTGGCCCCTGAAACGTTGGCTCGACAAGACCGTGTAACAAGGTGGACAGAAGGCTTACGTACAAGGCGACACACACTCGCTTGAGACCTGGAACTTGAATCGGGTTAAGGCATATGTTATAGCTTCTCCGAATTAGCACACTGATGATTGCGAAGAACGGCAATGCACCGACCAGGCCACCTTCCGCAAGCCAGTTGAGAATGAAGTTATGCGTATGCAGAACATCAATGGCGTACTGACGGTTGTAGATATAAATACAATTCGGTCCGATTCCGAGAATTGGGTGCTCAAGAAACTCACGCCACGCCACTCTCCACAGGTCTGGACGTTCCAAATCTGGATTGTTCAAACGGTAAGCCACCATTTCGTAATTTGAAAGGACCAGATCTCTAGGCATCACCCAGAGAAAAACCGCTGCGAGCACGACAAACAGGATCACGTGACGAAATCTCAGCCCATTCTTTACTAAGAGAGGAAGGGCGACGATCGCCCCAACCACGAGTGCCAGCAGCGCCCCCTTCGAAAACGTAATCAGCAACCCAGCGGCCATGGCGAAAGCTGCGAGTATCGGCATAAGCTTCTGGCATCCTGTTCTTGCCGTCACTGCGGCCAGTGTGAGCGGGAAGATCGGCACGAGGAGGGCGGCCAGATAATTGCTTCTTCCAATGGAAATACCGAGTTCCTTAACTTCATAGCTGGCTTCCGGGCCAATAAGCGACGCCCAATCGGTCACAAACCGATATAGAAGTATCAATCCGAGAATGCCACCCCATGCAATCAAGCAGTTCGTTATTCGATCCAGGTCAATTCTTGAGCGAGTACGCGCGATCGCGATCCAATAAACAAGGAATCCAAAAAACGAGATCTTGATCAGCAAAATGCTCCGCAGGGTGTCGCGGAAATTGAAAAGAAGTGATAGTAGCTGAGCGAAAAAGTATGTCAGACCCAGACAGAAGAGCGTCTTGTCAGGGAATCCCCAATAACAAGCGCCAAACAAGTTCTGCCACAACATGTAAACGACGACGAGCGGCAGGAGAACGTCAAATGCCAATACAGTCGGCGTGCGCCCCGCGATTGGAATAGCTGCCCCGTCCACTAGAAGAGAGAACAGCAGCAACCGAAGAACCCACCCCCCGCTCCGGACCGTCGATGAATTGCAGGCCTGCATCAATTTCCAACTATAATAGACCGCTCTTTACAGTATTTTTCAGTGAAGCGACCCCGGCTAGAGCGAGCAATCCCTCGATATCGCAGTGCATCCATGAGAAGCACCAACCAGCAGCTGCAGCAACAGAGACGTGGGGAATCGGAGGATCAAACGCGCGCGCGAAGTGGGAACGCGCAGTTTTCCATTCTCCGCTCAGGAGTTTGAGGCGTCCTGCTGTTAGTTCGAAGGCTGGCCTTGGCCTATTCCACGTGCTTAGAATTTCGGCACGTTGCGCGGAGGTTAGCGGTAAGTCATGCCGATCAAGGAATTCCACCGCATAGGAATGGGCGTGAGTTACGATCCTGTTTAAGTTCTGGAAGGTTGCAGAACCAAGATGCCTTCTGCGGCACCCGACCACCGTCGAGGTGTAATAGAACTTTCCGGTCAAGCTCAAAGTAACAAAGGTCGGGAAGTCCGTCACACATAGGCCAGGAAAGTGCTGGAAACCGCCAATCGATTGCAGCACAGAGCGCCGAATGATGGCGGTAGAGGGCGGCACAAGATCAACGCCTTCCGCGGTCAACATATAACCAGTCGCGGCACCTTGAGGGTTGTTAGTCAGGATACTCTTCGGCAGCCTCATTCGCTTCCGTACTGCGCGGCTCAGCCTTCCGCTCCATCCCCCATGGGAGTCCAAGTCGGCAACGGCTCCGTACGCTAGCACTTGCTTCGGATCCTCGAAAGAAGGTGCGAGATGGGCCAACTTGTTAGGTGGCCAGAGGTCGTCCCCCTCCAAGATAGCAATCAGATCGCCTCGGCAGAAGCTCAATGCGTAGTTGTACGTCTGAGCTAGTGCTTCTATCCCTTTGTTCTCTTGGCCGATATACCGAACTCGTTCATCTCGAAAACTGCGTGCAACGTCGGCGGTCCGGTCAGTCGAGCCGTCATCTAACACGATCTGCTCCCAATTCGGATAGCTCTGTTTCAGCACGCTCTCGATGCACGGACCAATATAATTCTCATGATTGAAAGTAGGCGTGATGATGCTGACCAAAGATGCCATGGGGGTGTCGCTGTCGTTCGAGAACATGCTCATTAGCTGCGCAAACGCTTCAAATCAAAAGGGGACTCTTTTCAGAATATCCGCATGACCTATGCCAATTGCCGGTCGAATCGGGAACATAATCCATCACTTAAGCCCAATTATGGCGTATTTTAGCGTTTCGATGCGTCCATCCTCGAACACACAAATGAGAATGATGGATTTGAGAGTCGTCCTAAGTAACTACAAGACAGAATCGCCATAGAGTAGATAGAAAGAGGATTGAACCAGCGTTTAAACCACGATTTCCCGATACGTGCGGCAACAGCCGTAATAAATCCAAGTGTCACCGCCATGAACCAATTGGCTTCCATAACTTTTCTACCGTTTTATCTCACGCTGCCGAGTGGCCTAGAAAAACCCTCACAGCCCTCGTTATTCTTGGTTTCTCTTCGCTATCAACTGCCAGACTCCATGCAGCAGGTATATAGAGCAGAACACTCACGACGCCCAGAAGCAAACGCATCCTTGGGCCAGAGGAGCCAAAGTGGACCAGCAAGAGGATCAGTCCGAGCGCCAACTCCAGGAGCAGAATTCGAGGAAAAGTCGCAGTCCAAAATTCCCGAAACGAGCAGTTGCAGTACTTAGCCACGGCCCAAGACAGAAGGGTAAAGTCGAGAGCGAACCGAATCGTACTTGCAATCGCTGCACCCTCAATTCCCCATCGAGGAATCAAAATCAGGCAGGCGGCTAGATACGGCGGCAACTCAAGGAGATGAAATTTCGCGGTCAGATCAGGCCTGCCGAGCGCTTGGAGCAAGTTGTAGGGAAGGTAAGACATGCCATTTGCCAATACGCCGAGCGCCATGATTTGCAGGACTAACGCCGTCTTACTTGCGAACGAAGCACCCATCCATAGCTTCAACATATCCGGACCCTGCACAACCAGAAACAGAATGCCGGGTAAAAGCAGCATCAACAAATACCTGACCGAGCGCTCATACAAGCTCTGCAACTGAAGTTCTTGCCCTTCGAGGCCACGCTCGCTGAAGGCAGGGTAAAGAGTAGTCGCCAAGCTTGACGGAATGATCCGAAGCCGAGTCATTATCTCGTAGGGCACCGTATACAGTGTAACTGCCCCTAACGAAACGAACGATGCGATCAGCATGCGATCAAGATAAACCAATACAGGACTGATCAGTTGCGACACACTGACCCAGCTCCCAAATTTCAGGAGCCTAAATAAGCCGCTCCGGCTGCGCGCTCCCCAAAAACGAATTCCGGGAAGCACCTGCCAAAGCAACACACCATAAGCCAGCGTTGCGAGCAGGCGGGCGATCACAGTTGCGAGGACCACGACGGCGACGCCATGCCCTCTCCACGCCAGCCAGGCTGCGGCGCCCCACTGTACAGTAACCGCTCCGGCGTTAACTCCGTTTATCCAGCCAAAGCGTTGATAGGAAGTAAGGACGGCGCGGAAGATTCCTTGCACCAACAGAACTGGCACTGCCACTCCCACGGCATAAAAAGCCAGTCGCGCCTGGCTCTCGAGGATCGGAGAAACTTTAAAGACAGAGTGAATGAGATAAGGCGACGCGAGCGCCACGATGAGACCACCCAGCAATCCCAGCGCAAGATTCGCAAGCAACGCTGTGCGAACGAGCGTGCGCACCGAATCGTCATCCTGTCCGGCCAGGTGCTCGGAGATGAACTTAGTCGCCGCACGGTTAACGCCGATGTCCAGGAAACTGAGATATCCGATAACAACCCATGCCAGAGAAAACAGCCCGAATGAAGTCTCGCCCAGAGAAGAGACGAGCTTCGGCATGGCAATAACTAGGACGAGAAACGTCCAGCCCTCGCCAATTAAGTTCAGGGTCGCATTACGAGCGAGCAACGAAGAAGACGTCAGCCTAGGCGCGACCACCGCGGTGATTTCAGGAACTTCACCAGATTCTGCGGTTACCACAACATCGGTTTCGGCCAAATGGGTCATTTCGAAAGCTCGGAATGCCGGTGTTCGGACTCGGCAAGATCTGCGGAAACGCTCCGGCGTATCACTCGCATCCAAATTTTGTGGCTTGCCGCCTGGAAGCGCGAACCGTTTGGTGTGGCCCACGGCATGGTGGAATTTACGCTTCTAAGGACATCCTGGATAAAGATCTTCTGCGGATCCTGCGGATGGATACCCTCCCACCGATCCTTTCCGAGTACCCACACAACCGCGGAGGCGAAGCAGAGGAATGTTCCTAGAAACATGATCGCGAGTCTCGGCGGAAACGACTTTCGCTCGGGAACGTTCGCCGGGTCGAGCACCTTAACGCTGGGAATTTCCTTGGCCTCGGCGACTTTGGCGAGTTCATATTCTTGTGTAAGGCTCTCAAACACTGCTTCCTGCACTTTAGTACCGCGATATAGGTCCGCGTATGGCACGCCCAAGAGAGGAAGCTTGCGGATCGAAGGATAGAGATCTCGGCCCTGGGAGCTGGTTGCATCGGCGACGATTTCCTGCTTGCCGCCCAGTTGTTGAAGCTGGCTTTGCAGTTCCGCAATGCGGGCTCTCAAGGAGCGAACGCGGACATTGTTCTCTGCGTAAATCTGCTTCAGTCCCTGCAGTTCGGATTGCGCCGCAATGAGCTGGCCTTCCACGGTGGCAGCGCCTTGCACCATGGCTCTGCCTTGTTCCTTAATATCGATGGTCGCATTCTTGCTGGCAAATTCGCTGAAATCCTTTTCGGCGGTTTCCAAGTCCCGCTTCACCTGCGCTAGTCGCTCTTCGAGGAACACCCGCTCACGGTGTGCCGACGATGTGCTGAGTTGGCTGACTACCACATTCAGCTCGGAGACGTACTCTTGGGCCATGGCCGCGGCGCGTTGCGGACTCTTATCCGTCACCGTGATCGTGATAATTCCACTTTTGCGGTCTTCTGAAATTGCGGTATTTGCGCTCAGGGCCCGCCGAGTATTTTGCCAGTCGGACTGCCAGTAGACTTTTTTGAGATCGAATTTGCCGATGAGATCGTCCTGCACGGTGCGGCTTCGAAGAATTCCAATAAAAAGATCTCCGGAACTCTTCAGGCCGAGAACATCTCCGGCAAGTCCTGCAAGCCCGCCACTCAATTTACCCGCCAGAGTGGCCGCCATGGCTAGCCCCGAGGTCGACTGATCGTCGGGTGGCATTAACAGCGTAGTAGATTCGTAGCGTCTTGGGATCGAGAACGCAAACAGCGTGGCTGCCAACAATCCGTAGCCCGCGATTCGAAACAAGAACCGGCGCTGATCCCACAGCAGTCGGAGACGGGCTACGGTCCGTTCACGATCGGCTGCGTCGTGCCCATTGGCGGATGCAGCTAACTCGAGCCGCGAGGTATCCGCGAGTTCTTGTAATTCATGCCCTGGAATGGTTGCCATTTTCAATCGTGTCGCCCAGCATGAAGGATCCGCAATCTTTGCCACTCACTGCAAGGCTA
>Ga0209378_1001436_pt1 | contig 16979 bp, 17 predicted proteins | sample GraSoiAngelo_156_FD_186170 | JGI IMG/M metagenome (GOLD analysis project Ga0209378, IMG submission 186170) | Grasslands soil microbial communities from the Angelo Coastal Reserve, California, USA - 14_1009_13_40cm (SPAdes) (version 2) | ecosystem: Environmental > Terrestrial > Soil > Grasslands ... | reverse complement strand
GTTCGACTGCGTCAAGCGGAGCACGTACAACGCGATCAGCCTCGTCGGCGACGATTGGCTGCTCATCGGGGGCATGGGCGAGGAGCTCACGACCAATATGCCCAACGGCCTCTACCCGATGCCTGACTACCAGAACGCCGTCGACTACCTCGCGGTACAGCGCTGGAACCTCGAGCACCACGCCACAACGCCGCCCCAGCAGGAGCAAGTCACGTCGGCCTGGGAGCGCGCGGACGCGAAGTCATCGATCAAGGACCTCGGCTGGCGGATGCTTCACCCGGGCGGCGGCCCCCAATATCCGACCGCGGAGATCCTCAGCCGCCTCAAGGCGCTGAACGCGGGCGTGGTCCTCACGGACAGCGGCGGCCAGGGTCAGCAGGCCGCCCAGACGCCGCCGTACAAGCGCGCGTACGAGAGCGGCGTACGGATGTGCCTTGGCACCGACGCACTGAACGTGGCGCCCTACCCGCCAATGTGGAATCTCTGGTACACGATCAGCGGTCATTCCCCGGATCCTGCCGTCCCAGGAGTTCCGGCGGAGCAGAGGCTCACGCGCGAGCAGGCCCTTCGGTCCGCGACCTCCAACTGCGGGTGGTTCATGCACATGGAGAACAGGGTCGGAACGCTCGAGGTCGGCCGATATGCGGATCTCGCGGTGCTGAGCAAGGACTACTGGAATGTCTCCGTCGACGACATCCGTTCGATTGTGTCCGTCCTGACCATCGCCGGTGGCAAGGTCGGCTGGGCGTCCGACGACTTCGCGAGCCTCGCACCCAAGAACTGAACCGAGCGCGTGGGGGCGCCTCGACGAGGCGCTCCCACGTATCGTGGCCCTGAAAGGAGTGCGAGTGACGGAACCGCGCATCACCATCATCGACGTCGCTCGTGCCGCAAGCGTTCATCCGTCGACCGTCTCGCGCGTGCTCAACAGGCGAGCCGAGCTGAGCCTGCTTCCGGAGACCCGGCAACGCGTCATCGCCGCCGCGCGGCGCTTGGGGTACCGGCCGTCGGCTTTGGCGCGAAGCCTCCGGCTGCAGCGGACCTTCACGCTCGGGATGCTCGTCCCCAACATCGACAACCCGTTCTTCCCGCCGATCATCAAAGGCGTGGAGGACACCGCACACGCGCGCGGATACAACCTTGTGCTCTGCAACACGGAAGACTCGTCCGAACGCGAGGACGCCTATCTGCGAGTCCTCCGGGAGCGGCAGGTCGACGGCATCCTCATCGCATCGAGCTTCATGGCCGACGCGACGATCGCGGAGCTGCGGCGTGACCGGTTCCCGTTCGTTCTCGTGAACCGCGGCACGCGCGGCGCCGACGACCTCGCCGTGCTCGTCGACAACGAGAAGGGCGTCGCAGCGGCGATCGATCACCTCGTCGACCTCGGCCACCGGCGGATCGGGATCGTCGCCGGGCCGCAAACGACCATGACCGGCCGCCAGCGCCTCTCCGCCGCGCGCGTCACCCTGCGCGCTCGAGGGGTCAAGCTCGATCCCTCACTCGTCTCGGTCGCCGAGGCGTTCTCGCAGGAGGCGGGCTACCGGGCGGCGCGCCGCCTTCTTGGGGGCGTCGAGCCACCGACCGCGGTCTTCGGCGCCAACGACCTGCTCGCGATCGGCGTCCTCCGCGCGGCGCGAGAGGCGGAGCTCGAGTGCCCGGCCGACGTGTCGCTCGTGGGGTTCAATGACATGCCGCTCACCGAATTCTTCGGCCCGCCGCTCACCACCGTGCACGTTCCCCAGCGTGAGATGGGGGTCCGCGCAGCGGACCTCTTGATCGCGCGGATCGAGGGCCAACCCGCGGATACGCGTCGCGTGACCATGGACGTGCATCTCGTCGTCCGGGGCTCCACCGCCGCCCCCTCTCGGTCTCAGCAGAAGACGGCATGAGATGAACCGGATCGTCGTCGAGGGCGCCACAAAGCGGTTCGGCTCGGGTGCCCTCACCGTGTTCGACGGGCTCGAGCTCGCCATCCACGACAGCGAGACGCTCTGCATTCTCGGACCGTCGGGCTGCGGAAAGACCACCTTGCTCCGCTGCATGCATGGGCTCGCGCACCTCGACGGCGGTCGGATCGTGATCGACGACCTCGAGGTACGCGCGCCGCGACGCAACGTCGCGATGGTCTTCCAGCACTTCGGGCTGATGCCGTGGAAGCGCGTGAGCGAGAACGTCGCATACGGCGTCGAGCTCGCGGGGTTGGAACGGCAGACCATCGACCAGCGCGTCCTCCGCTACACCGAGATGGTCGGCCTGACGGGCTTCGAGCGCTCCTATCCGTATCAGCTCTCGGGAGGCATGCAGCAGCGCGCGGGGCTGGCTCGCGCCCTTGCGCTCGAGCCGGACATCCTGCTGATGGACGAGCCGTTCGGGTCTCTGGACGCCCAGACGCGCGAGATCCTGCAGGACGAGCTCCTGCGCATTCTGCAGACGCCGGGGGTTCGAGGTGGCGGGGCCCCCTCGACCGTCGTGTTCATCACGCACTCGATCGAGGAGGCGATCGCCCTCGGCGATCGCATCGTCGTTCTCACCGCGCGCCCGGCGCGGGTGCGCGACACGATCCTCGTCGATATCCCGCGGCCACGCACCGTCGCGAGCGTCGTGGCGCACCCGCGCTTCGTCGAGCTTCGCGACCACTGCTGGCGCCTCCTTCGCGAGAGGCTTGTGGCGTGACCGTTCCTCGGGTCGGGGAGGTCAACGCGCGCGCGCGGCCGATCGCGCCCGCACGGCGGTGGTGGCGGGCGCCGCCGTCGGATGCGATGATCCGCGTCGCCTCGGTCCTCGCGGTGCTCGGCATCTGGGAGCTGTTCGGGCCGCTCCTGAATCCAATCATCCTGCGACCGCCGAGCCAGATCGTCCGAGCGTTCGCTGACCTCATCGCCAACGGCGAGCTTGGGGTCGCGATGGTGCAAAGCATGCGCGTCTTCGGGGCCGGGCTGGCGATCGCGCTCGCCGCCGGGATCACCCTCGGGATCGTCTCAGGGCGCTCGCGGGTGATCTACAACGTCCTCGACCCGTGGATCAGCGCGCTCTATTCAGTGCCGTCGGTCGCGCTCGTTCCGCTGATCGCCGTCGCGTTCCAGTACTCGGGCGACGCGCCACGAGTGGCGACGGTCGTGCTCTTTGCCATCTTCCCGATCCTCATCAACACCCAGCAGGGCGTGCGCAACGTCGACCCGAGCCTCCTCGAAGTGGCGCGCGCCTTCAACACCAGCGAGCGCCGGCTCTGGGGCGACGTCATCGTCCCGGCGGCGATGCCCTTCATCCTCGCGGGGATCCGCCTGGCGATAGGGCGAGCTCTTATCGGCATGATCATCGCGGAATTCCTCGTCGGCCTTGCGGGCCTCGGCTACCTGATCATCGTGTACCAGAACACATTCCGGATCGACAAGATGTTCGTGCCTGTCATCGTCGTCGCCGCGTTCGGCATCGCGCTCATGGGTCTCGTGCAGTTCGTCGAGAGCCGCGTCGCGCCGTGGACGCGACGCGAGCAGTAGCAGGAGGGGCGAAACATGCGACACCAGCTCGCACTCGGCGTCATCCTCGCGACCATCCTCGGGGCGTGTGCCGGAGGTGGCGGCACGACCGCGCCGACCGCCTCCCCGGCAGGTAGCCCGACGGCGACCGTGGCCACGAAGGCGACCTGCCAGCCAACGTCGCTGAAGATCGCAGTCCCGGTGACGCCGCCGAACGTCGTGCACCTTCCGCCGTACGTCGCGCAGGAGCTCGGCTACTTCAAGGATGAAAACCTGACTGTCGAGCTCGTGCGATTCGAGGGCGGGGTCGGCGCACTGCGGTCGATGGCCGCGGGCGGCGTGAACATGGCGGGCACGTCCACCGAACCGGTTATCAGCGCGATCGCTCAGGGCGTCGCGGTGAAGATCGTCAACACCTATTCACCGAATATCAGCCAGGTCTTCGCGGTTCGAGACACCATCAAGACCCCGGCGGACCTCAAGGGAAAGAAGATCGGTATCCAGGAGCCGGGTGGGTTCGCCGACGCGCTGTCGCATGCGTATCTACAGAAGAACGGGATCAGCGCGTCTGACGTCCAATTCGTGACCACAACGACGGCGGCGCGAGTGCAGCAGCTTGTCTCTGGTGGCACCGACACCGCGATCCTGCACGTCGATCAGGTCCTCACGGTCAAGAAGACCGCTCCCAATATCGCGGTGCTGGCCAACATGTGGGAGGTGCTCACGGATTACCAGTACGCGGTCTATGCCGTTCCGACCGCTGAGGCGAAGAGCGCAACGACCGAGTGCATGCTCCGCGCGGTCATCCGCGCGAACCGGGCGATGTACGACCCGACGCTTCGTTCGCGGATCCTTGACATGGCCGTCCGCGAGACGAAGGCCGACCGCGACGTCGTCGAGGCGGCCTACAAGACCCTCGAGAGCGGCAAGGCCTGGCCCCAGAACGAAGGCATCCCGCAGAAGAACATCGAGGGCACGGTGAAGAGCCTCCTCGATCTCAAGCAGATCGACCGGACGATCTCGTTCGCGGACGCGGTCGACCTGACGCTCTCGAACAAGATCGTCGCGCAGCTCGGAAAGAAGGATTGGCCGTACTGAACTGGGAACGCAACGGATGACGCGGCTCGTCGACCTCACACAACCATGGGGTGATCGGATGCCGACGTGGCCGCAGTTCGCGTCCATCGAGGTGACCGACATCACCACGCATCACCGCGATGGGAAAAGCACCGTGCTGGTGAAGACGAACATGCACACCGGCACGCACATCGACGCACCCATCCATTACTGGCCGACGGGCAAAGATCTCGGCGCGATCCCCGTCCAGGACCTCTACGGCACGGCGCTGGTGATCGACCTGCGGCCGATCACCAAGCCGTGGTCGTACTACTCGATCAAGGACGTCCTGGGCTGCCTGCCGAAGGGCGAGGAGATCCGCGAGGGCGACATCGTCCTTCTCTACACCGGGTGGGATCGGTACAACTGGACGAAGGCCACGCGGGACGACGTCATGTACTTCGACCGCCACCCCGGTCCTCAGCCCGAGGTCTGTGACTACCTGATCGACAGGCGCGTCAAGATGATCGGCGCCGATCTCGCGTCGATGGATCACTCGCTGCACGTGCGGGTACGCCACTTCCGACCCGATCTCGTGAAGGAGTACGAGAAGCAGACCGGAAAGCCGGTCGACGAAACGCTGCCGATGAAGGACTTCGAGCACATCCACTACCACATGGCCAAAGAGAACATCCCGATGCTCGAGAACCTCGGAGGCGAGCTGGCGGACGTGGCGGGACGGCGCGTCGCCGTCGGCGCTTTCCCGTGGCGGTGGATCGGCGGTGAGGCCTGTATCTGCCGCGTCGTCGCCTTCGTCGAATGACGACGCAAGTGGGGGGTTCTCTGGGGCAGGGGCCCAGGGGGCAGGGGCCCCCTGACGCGGAGCGTGGCGCGAAGCGACAGCCCCCCGGTCAGATGCAGGCGCTTGTCCTCACCGCGCCCCATGCGTTCGAGGTCAAGGAAGTCCCGTGTCCCTCGCCGGGGTCCGACGAGGTCCTGTGCCGCGTACGGGCGATCGCGATCTGTGGCACGGACGCCGAGATCATCGAAGGGACCTTCAAGGGCCGGTGGCCGAAGGCCTATCCGTTCATTCCGGGCCACGAGTGGTCAGGCGAGGTCGTCGAGGCGGGGGCGATCGCACGCCAGTTCGGCTTTGTTCCCGGCACACGCGTCGCGGGCACTTCGCACTCGGGGTGCGGCTACTGCCGTATGTGCCGGATCGGCCGCTACAACCTTTGCCTCAATTACGGCCGCGAAGACCTGGGGCACCGGCAGTACGGCCACTACACGCAGGGCGCCTATGCGGAATTCGTGACGCAAACGATCAAGAGCGTCTTTGTGATCCCCGACGCGATGCCCTTCGACGTGGCCGCGCTCTGCGACACGGCATCGATCGCGCTCCACTCGGTCAAGCGCGCCCACATCGATCCCGGCGACACGGTGGCTTCCGTCGGGTCGGGCGGCATGGGCATCCTCGTCGGCATGTGCGCTAGGGCGCTCGGCGCGGCGCGTGTGCTCGTGGTCGGCGGCGGGAAGCGCCTCGAGCGCGCCGCGGCGCTCGGCTTCGAGACGATCGACTACCACGGCGGCGACCCGGTGGCCCGCGTGCGCGAGCTGACGGCCGGTCTCGGGGCGGACGTCGCCGTCGACTCCGCCGGCACGAAGGACTCCGTGCGGCAGGCGATCGGCATGGTCCGCAAGGGCGGACGGGTCGCCTTCACCGGGATCCCCAAGGAGCCGTCCTCGATCGACTTCCAGAAGATCGTGCTCGAGGAGATCGATCTTTATGGCGTGCGGGCGAACCGCAACACCATGGAGGAGATCATCCCGCTCATGGCCGACGGCCGGATCCCCGCGGCAAAGCTGATCACTCACCACTTCAAGCTCGCCGATTTCGGCGACGCCCTCCGTACGTTCAACGAGCGCGTTGACGGGGCGTTGAAAGTTATCGTGGAGCCCTAGTGGGCGTCGACGTACGTGGATCGGTCGGCACGCTCATCCGCACACGACGCGCCGTGCGCAAGTTCAAGCCGGGGCTCGTGCCGGATGCCGATGTGAACGAGATCCTCGAGGCCGCCCGCTGGGCGCCCTCGCCCGCGAATCGCCAGCCCGCCCGCTTCATCTGGGTGAAGAGCTCATCGGTCAAACATGAATTGCAGCAGCTCGCGAAGGAATCAAAGGAGCTCTCTGCCTACTGGGATCCGATCTTCCGCCCCGACGGCCCGAGCGGGCTGATCAACGACCTCGAGACCCCGGAGGTCATCGCCGTCATCGCGGATCCCTCCAGGAGCCTCACGAACGTCCATGCCGACAACGGCTTCGAGTGGGCCGCCGCGATGGCCATCTACGCGATGTGGTTGCGGGCGTACTCGCTCGGGTACGGCGCGGTCTTCGTCCAGCACTGGATCACCGAGAAGGCGAAGAAGGTCCTCAACGTCCCGCTTTCGTGGACATTCCTCGGGACGTTCACGTTCGGCCATGCCGCGGAGGCGCCCACCGCCGACCGGCTTCCGATCGACCAGCTCGTCTATGTCGATCGGTATCCCGGTCGACCTCGCGCATGAAGAGCGTTGCGGTCGCCTCACGGGGGCCGGGGAGCGGAGTCCCCCGACTCATGCGTGCGGTCGTCTTCACCGGCCCGAACGCGTTCGCGCTGCAGGAGGTGCCGACTCCGCGGGCCGGTGCGGGCGAGGCGCTCGTCAGGGTACGGGCATCGATGGTCTGCGCCACCGACGCGAAGATCCTCGCCGGAAAGTTCCCGGCGACGCGTTTCCCCCACGTGCCTGGTCATGAGTTCGCCGGCGATGTCGTGGACTCGGCGGATGAGCGCGTCCCCGCCGGGACCCGCGTCGGCGTGGAAGTGCACGTTGGCTGTGGGACGTGCGAGCGCTGCCGCGAAGGGATGTACACGCTCTGCCTCAACTACGGAAAGCGCGAGACCGGGCATGCGCACGTCGGCTTCACGATCGATGGCGGTCTTGCCGACTACGCCGCCGTCCCCATCGCCGCGTTGCACACACTTCCCGAGCACGTGACGTTCGACCAGGGCGCGTGGACCGACAACCTCGGGGTCGCGCTCTGGGCGATCGAGCGCGGGCGGCTCCGGGCGGGAGAGCGTGTCGTCGTCATTGGCCCCGGCGCGATCGGTCTCTGCGCGACGCAGCTCGCCCGCGCGCTCGGGGCCGGGCGAGTCACGCTCGTTGGTCGAGGCAAACGCCTGGCCCGTGTCCGCGACATGGCCGACGAGGTCGTCGACGCCGCGGACGTAGCGCGACTCCACGGGACCGCGGACCTGGTCGTTGAGTTCGCTGGGACGGCCGACGCGGCCCGCGATGCGATCGCGGCCGCCCGCCGCGGCGGTCGCGTGGTGCTGGGCGGCGCCACCGGAGCCGGCGTCGAGCTAACCGGCGTCGACCTTTCGACGATCGTGCGCGGGAACCTCGACGTCCTCGGCTCGCTCGCCAACCCGAAGGGCGTCTCGGGCCGCGCGCTCGAGTTGCTGTCGCAGGGCAAGATCGACGTGACGAGTCTCGTCACGCATCACTTCCCGCTCGAACGGTTCGAGGATGCGTGGCGCACGTTCATGGAGCGCCGCGAGGGCGCCATCCGCGTGATGCTCCATCCGCAGGCCGGCACATGACGATCGATCGCGCGACCGCCCTGGAGCTCTACCGGGTGATGCGGACCATCCGTTCGTTCGAGGAGCGATCGACGCAGCTTTTCGGCGAGAACAAGATCTGGGGGACGATCCATAGCTACGCCGGGGAAGAGGCGATCGCCGCAGGCGTGTGCGCGCACCTGCGCGACGACGACTGGATCACAAGCACGCACCGCGGACACGGTCACTGCATCGCGAAAGGAGCGGACCTCGGGAAGATGTTCGCCGAGCTCCTGGGAAGAGAGACGGGGTACTGCCGTGGACGGGGCGGGTCGATGCACATCGCCGACACGTCCAAGGGCAACCTCGGCGCAAACGGCATCGTCGGCGGGGGGATCCCGATCGCGACCGGCGCCGCGCTCACCGCACAGCAGCTCGGCACGGACCAGCTCGCGGTCTCGTTCTTCGGCGACGGCGCGGCCAATCAGGGCACCTTCCACGAGTCGCTCAACCTGGCCGCGATCTGGAAGCTTCCGGTGATCTACGTGTGCGAGAACAACCAGTACGCGGAGAGCCTCCCGGTGAAGCGTGCATTCGCCGTCGAGGACATCGCAGTGCGCGCCTCCGGCTACGGGATGCCCGGCCTGCGCGTCGACGGTCGCGATGTGCGGAAGGTCCAGGAGGCCGCGGGCGAGGCCGTGGGACGGGCGCGGTCAGGAAAGGGGCCGACTCTCTTGGTCGCCGACTCCTACCGCCACGAAGGTCATTACTACGGCGACCCGCGCAAATACCAATCGAAGGACGAGATCGAAGGCTGGCGCAAGCGCTTCGACCCGATCGCCGACGCGCGCGCCTGGATCGTTGCCGACCGGCTGGCCGGCGAGGCAGACCTGGAGGCGATCGATCGCGGCGTCGCGCAAGAGATCGATCGCGCCGTCGCGTGGGCGGAGCAGGGTCCGCCGGCGTCGCCGATCAAGCTTCCCGAGGACGTGTATGCCACCTAAGACCGCGACTACCACGGAGCCGAGGCCGGGGGCCGGGGGGCAGAGCTCCTCGACTCGCGAGATGTTCTACAACGAGGCGCTGAACGAGGCGCTCCGCCTCGAGATGGAGCGCGACGAGCGCGTGATCGTGATCGGCGAGGACATCGCCGAACATGGCGGCGCCTTCCAGGTCACCGCCGGTCTGCTGGACCGCTTCGGCCCGACCCGCATCCGCCAGACTCCAATCAGCGAGATCGGCATCGTCGGGGCGGCGGTCGGCGCCGCGCTGACCGGACTGCGTCCGATCGTCGAGCTCATGTACGTCGACTTCTCGGGCCTCGCGATGGACCAGATCGTGAACCAGGCTGCGCAGAACCGCTTCATGTTCGGCGGGCAGGCGCGCGTGCCGATGGTGCTCCGCACCCAGGGCGGCTCAGGCCGCGGCAACGCGGCGCAGCACTCCAAGTCCCTGGAGGCGTGGTTCGCGCACGTCGCGGGACTCAAGCTCGTCATGCCCGCGACGCCGGCGGATGCGAAGGGACTCCTCACTGCGGCGATCCGCGACGACAACCCGGTGATCTTCCTGGAGCACAAGCTCCTCTATCGCACCAAAGGCGCGGTACCCGAGGGCGAGCATGTCGTGCCGCTCGGTCAGGCCGACATCAAACGCGAAGGGACCGATCTCACGATCGTGACCTGGTCGCGCGAGGTGTTGTTCGCTCTGGAGGCGGCCGCGACGCTCGCGGACCAGGGCATCGCGGCGGAGGTCGTCGACGTACGGACGCTCGTCCCGCTCGACAAGGCCGCCATCCTCGCATCCGTGCGCAAGACCCACCGCGTGCTCGTCGTTCACGAAGCGATCAAGCGTGGCGGGTATGGCGCGGAGATCGCCGCGATGATCGCCGAGGAGGCGTTCGACGAGCTCGACGCGCCGCCTAAGCGTCTCGCCGGTCTCGATACGCCGATCCCGTATGCCCAGCACCTCGAGAAGAGCGTGGTCCCGCAGGCGGGTGACATCGTCGCGGCCGCGAAGGAGCTCGTCGGCTGAGCGTCACGCGCGTCATCCTCCCCAAGCTCGGGCTGACGATGGACGAGGGGCGCATCGTCGCGTGGCACAAACGCGAAGGCGACGCCGTCGCGGCGGGCGAGGTCCTCTTCGAAGTCGAGACCGACAAGGCCACCATGGAAGTGGAGTCACCCGCCGCCGGGACCCTCCGCCGCATCCTTTATTCCGCCGACTCCTCCGCTCCGGTCGCGACAGTCATCGCGCTGATTTCTGACACGGCAGACGAACCTTTGCCCTCGGAGTTGCTCGGGGCTGAGCTTCCGAAACCCTCTCTACGCGCCGACCCCCAGCCTTCGTCGGCTGGGGGTCCCCCCGGCGCGCTGGGGCCCTCGGAAGCTCAGCCCCTCGCGGAGTCATCCGAAGATCGCGTCCGGTCTTCTCCGGCGGCGCGCAAGCGCGCGCAAGAGCTGGGAGTCGATATCTCAAAGGTCCATGGATCGGGTCCCGGCGGGCGGGTAACGATGGAAGATGTCGAGACCGCATCGACCTCGCCCGCCGCTCCTTCTGGCGAGCGTCGCGAGCCTCTCTCGCGCATGCGCCGCGCCATCGCCGAGCGAATGACGCGCAGCGTCCGGGAGCAGCCGCAGTTCTCGATCTCCCGCGACGTCGACATGAGCGCCGCGAACGAGGCGCGCACGAAGGCCGGCGCCTCGTATACCGACGCGATCGTCGCGGCGTGCGCCAAGGCGCTGCGCGATCATCCCCGCCTGCGTGGGCGAATCGAAGATGACGCCCTGGTCATCTCCGACGCCATCCACGTCGGTATCGCGATCGCGCTCGATGACGGCCTCCTCGTCCCGGTATTGCGCGACGCCGACCGAAAGGACCTGAGCAAGCTGGCGCGCGAGCGCGAGCGGCTCGAGCAGCACGCGCGCGCGGGCAGGCTCGCGCAGCACGAGTTCGGCGGAGCGGTCTTCACCGTCTCGAACCTCGGCACGCTCGGCGTCGACCGGTTCACGGCGATCGTGAATCCGCCGGAGGCCGCGATCCTCGCGGTAGGCCGGGTAACCGATCGCGTGATCGCAAAGGACGGGAGCGCGCTGGTCCGTCCGGTCGCAACGCTGACCCTGTCCGTCGACCACCGCGTCGCCGACGGCGCGACCGCGGCTCGCTACCTCACCGCGGTCGCGGAGCGACTCGAGCGCGCCGACCTGTGACCGTCGAGACGACCAATCGGGTCCAGCTTGCTGCGGCGCACTGGAAGCCACGCTTCGTCGCGAACGGCATCGACGTCAACGACTTCGAGCAGGTTCTGGCCGCGACGGTCGAGTGGCGTGACTGGGCGCCGAATTGGAAGCGAGTGGGCGATGGACACCGTGCGCTCGCCGACGAAGCGGAGCGCGTGGGCCGCCTCGTGACGGCGGCGGCCGCCTACCAGCGGGCCGCGTGGTCCTACCACCTCGGCAAGTTCCTCTGGTTCGAAGACCTCGCACTGCACGACGCGCTGCGCGAGCACACCGTGGCCACGTACGCGAAGGCGTTGCCACACCTCGACCCGCCCGGCCGGCGCATCGAAGCGCCGTTCGAAGCCGCGGTCATCCCAGGGATCCTGCGCGAGCCTCGCGAGGTTCCCCGACCTCCGCTCATCCTGCTCGTCCCCGGGCTCGACTCGGTGAAGGAAGAGCTCTACGCGATCGAGAACGAGTTCCTTCGGCGTGGCCTCGCGACACTCACGATCGACGGGCCCGGGCAGGGAGAGAACGCGCCGCGCTTTCCGATACGCGCCGACTGGGCGAGCGTGATCACTCCGCTGCTCGATCACCTCGCGACGCGGAACCTGGGTGTCGATCTCAATCGTGTCGGACTGATGGGCATCAGCATGGGCGGCATCTACGGGCCGCGCGCGGCGGCAGAGGAGAAACGGCTACGTGCTCTCGTCGCGCTAGCCGGGCCGTACGACCTCTCCCAGTGCTGGGCCGCGCTCAACCCGCTCACTCGGGGCGGGTATGTCTTCTACACCAAGTCCCGCGACGAGAACGAGGCGTTCGAGCGATCGAAGACGCTCACGCTCCGCGGCGTGCTGAAGGATGTGACGTGCCCACTCCTCGTGATCCACGGCGGCAGGGACCGGCTCTTCCCACCGGAACACGCCGAGCGCATCGTGCGCGAGGCGCCCAACGCGACGCTGCTGCTTTATCCGGAAGGCAACCACGTCTGCAACAACATCCCGTACAAGTACCGCCCCGCGATGGCTGACTGGATGGCCGAACAGCTTCGCTGAGAGGACTCTACCTTGTAATACATAGTAGTTGCTGCTAGTCTGCGGTGATGGCCGTCGACATCACCCAGATGCGCAAGGGGCTGTTGGAGTTCTGCGTGTTGGCGCAGCTTGAGGGCGAGCCCCGCTACGGCTACGAGCTGGTGCAGAGACTCGGCGAGGTCGACGGAATGCTGACCAGCGAGGGGACCATCTATCCGCTCTTAGCGCGCCTCCATCGAGAAGGTCTCGTCGCCGTCGAGCGGCGTCCGACGACGAGCGCCGGCCCGCCGCGGAAGTACTACCGGCTATCGGCACCCGGCCACCGAGCGCTCACGTCCTTCAGACGGGAGTGGGCGACGCTTCGAACGGCTATCGATCGAACGCTACAAGGAGGTGCGCGATGAGCGCTCCGCACGCGACCGCCATCATCGAGGGGTACCTAGCACGGCTCGACCTTGGACTGGGTGGTTCCGATCCCCAGCGCCGCCGTGAGCTCGTCGAGGACGTTCGTGCGCACTTCGCGGAGGCACGGGCCGCGCTCGCCGACGAAACGGATGCGGATCTCCTTGCGATATGTGACCGGCTCGGCGAACCGGCGGATCTTGCGCGTGAAGTTGGCTCCACCACAGTCGTGGCGCAGCCGGCGGCCTCAGCACCCTACGTCTGGAGCTGGCTCGAGGTAGCGGCGATCGCGCTCACGGTCATGGCCTGGCCGGTCGGCGCCATCCTGATGCTGCTCTCTCGGGTCTGGACACGACGCGAGAAGGTGATCGCGACGGCGATCGGGGCGGTCACGTTCGCGATGGGGTTCCCGCTCTCGGCACCGTTCGTTGGGCCCGTCGTTGGGACGCTCGTGCCGTCGCTGGGGAGTGCCGCGCCGCTCTTTGTCGGAACACTCGGGTCACTTCCGCTTGTGGCGGCTGCGTACCTGGCATATCGGCTGACACGAACGAACTCCCCAAGGGTTCGGCTCGCCTAGTCCCGCCCGGGCGCGAGGACGCGTCCCGGGCGCGCGCCGGTGTGCTCGCCGTCGCGCAGCACCTGATCTCCGTTCACAAAGACATGGACCATCCCGGTCGCGTATCTGTGCGGATCCGCGTATGTCGCGTGTTCGCCGATCGACGAGGCGTCGAAAGCGACGATGTCGGCGAAGTAACCGCGCGCGAGACGCCCCCGCTTGGCCAGGCCGAGATTCTCAGCAGGAAAGCTCGTGAGTCGTCGGATCACGTCCTCGAGCGAGGCAAGGCCTTCGTCGCGAACGTAGTGGCCCAGTAACCGCGCGAACGTGCCGTACGCGCGCGGATGCGGATTCGACTTGAGGAAGACGCCTTCCGGCGCGGGCGCGCCCTCATCTGAGCCGAAGCTCATCCACGGGAGCGCGACCTGACGGCGCAAATTGTCCTCGGAGGCCACGAAGTAGCAGGCGCCCACGCGGCTCTCGTCCTCGACGACAAGGTCGATCGCCGCTTCCTCGGGCGAGACCGATCGAAGCCTCGCGACCTCGGCGAGCGTCTTCCCGGTGAGCTGCTTCAGCCGCGCGGTCTTGAAGGACACGAGGAGCACGCCCTCCGCGCCGCCCGCGGCGAGGTAGAGGTTCTCCCACTCCTTGCCTGGGGCACGCATCTCGCGGGCGACCCGTTCGCGCACCGCCGGATCGCGGAGGCGAACGAACCACGCCTTGAACCCGCCCTCTTGCACCCACGGAGGCATTGATGCATTCAGGCCGGTCGCGCCGGCGGTGTACGTGTACATATCCGCCGTGATGTCGAGCCCCGCGGCACGCGCGCTTTCGACGCGTTCGATCACGGCCGGGAGCTTCGACCAATTCGCTCGGCCGGCCTCCTTGAGGTGGTAGATCTCGCCGCGGACCTTCGCCCGGCGCGTGATCTCGATGAGCTCGTCTACGGCCTCGAGGAGCCGGTCGCCCTCGTTGCGCAGGTGCGAGATGTACGTGCCGCCGGTGGCTTCGGAGAGCCCGACGAGCTCGTCAGTCGACGCAAAAGTTCCCGGCGTGTAGATCAGGGCGGAGCCCACGCCGAGCGCGCCCTCCGCGGCGGCATCGCGGGCGAGCGCGCGCATCCGCTCGAGCTCAGCGGGTGTGGCGGGCCGGTCGTCGTAGCCGACCTCGTGCACGCGGAGCGTCGTCGCGCCGACGAACGAGGCGACGTTGACCGACACGCCCCGGCGGACGAGGTGCTCGAGGCCCTCGCGGAGCGTCGTCCACGGGACGTCGTACTTGATGTCCGTCTGGCGTTCGATGTGGTCCCGCCGCATCTCGTCGGTAAGCGGTCCCATGGAAGATCCTTCGCCGAATACCTCGAGCGTCACGCCCTGCCGGACGTCGCTCTGGGCTCGGCCATCGGCTATCAGCGACGGGATCGCCCAGGACAGCATGTTGATGAAACCGGGGCCGACCGCGAGGCCCGCCGCGTCTATCTCGCGGCGGCCGCGATCTCCGATCGCAGGCATCACCGCGCTGATCCGATCCCCGTCGATCGCGACATCGGCGGCGTACGGCATCCCGCCCTCGCCGTCGTACACCGTCCCGTTGCGTATGACGACGTCGTGCATCGGGCGGCCATACTAGGCAGCGGTGGCGAAGCCGCTCGCGGACATCGTCGATCGCTCGACGACCGATGAGCGCGCGCTGAAGCGCGATCTCGTCCTCGCATGCCGCATCCTCGCAGGCGAAGGGCAGGTCGACAACATCTACGGCCATGTGAGTGCGCGCTTCCCGGGGTCAGAGACGCTCTGGATGAAAGGGTCGGGCGTCGGACTCGACGAAGTGCGCGAGAAGCATCTTGTCCGTCTCGAGCTCGATGGGTCCAGGGTCGACGGGTGGCAGCGCCTCCACGAGGAGTTCCCGATCCACACCGAGATCATGCGAACGCGCCCCGAGGTCCTCGCCGTGGTCCACACCCATCCGCGGTTCAGCCTGGCCTTCGCGGCGCGCGGGCTCGAATTGCGGCCGGTCTCTCATGAAGGCGCGTACTTTTGGCCGCCCGGCGTACCCACCTTCACAGAGTTCACCGATCTCGTGCGCACGCCGGCGCAGGGGAAGGCGGTCGGTCGCGCGCTCGGAAAAGCCCGCGCGCTCTTCCTGCGCGACCACGGAATCGTGGTCGTGGGCCCGACCGTCGCCGAAGCCTGCTACGCGGCGGTGATGCTGGAGCGCGCCGCGGAGATCCAGCTCCTCGCGCAGCCGACCGCGGACGCCAAGATCCATCACACGTCTGAGGAAGAGGCGCTCCGCAAGAAGACGATCTGGTATCCCGGCGCGATCCGGGCGGCGTTCGACTACCTCGCGAGGAAGCACGGCACGGCGGAACTGCTCTAGCTCGTGTACGGACTGACACCGCGCGAGCTCGCCGCGCTGCGGCGTCTGGACACGCCGGAGCGCGTGCAGGCCTATCTCGACCGACTTCCGTATAACACCGAACCCGATGGCGACACGCTGCGCTCTCCGCGGCGTGTCCTCCGCGACGGCACTGCGCATTGCGCGGAGGGCGCGTTCTTCGCGGCGGCGGCATTTCGCGTCAACGGTCGGCCTCCGCTGCTCGTCGATCTCGAGGCCGAGGACGATGACGATCACGTGCTCGCGGTCTACCGGGAGCACGGGCTCTGGGGTTCGGTCGCGATCTCGAAGTTCTCGGGACTCCGCTTCCGCACACCCGTGTATCGCACCGTGCGTGAGCTCGTCATGAGCTACTTCGAGGCGTACTTCAACTGGGACGGCGATCGATCCCTGCGCGCGTACTCGCGCCCACTCTCGCTCGCGCGTTTCGACCGTATCGGCTGGATGACCGCTGAGGAGGACCTCTGGCCGGTGGTCGAGTTCCTCGCGGAGGCGAAGCACACCAAATTGATCCCGGCCGCGGTCGCGCGTCGGCTACCGCGTGTCGACCGGCGCTCCTATGACGCTGGTGTGCTTGGTGCTCCCGCGCACTGAATCCGGTAGGCTGCCGCTACCGAAATCGGAGAGGGGAAGGGCCGATGCTGCGGACGGTCGCGCGCGTCGAAGAGCGCCCCTGGCTTCTTCTCGGTCTCGTCTTCGGCGTCACGTGTTTCTTCGGCTTCATCGTGCAGGCCGCCGGGAGCGCCTGGCTCCGCTGGCAGGACGATCCGATCGCCGCGAACTACCGCACGACACTTTCCTACACATCCGCGCTGATCGGTGACGCCCTCCTCATTCCCCTGGTGAACGTCTTCATCGTGGGCCAGCTCGCGACCTGGCGACGGAGACCGCACGGCGCCGAGATCGCTGGCGCGCTCCTCGGCGGAGCGCTCATGACGGTGATCGTCCATCTCTATCAGGCGGCGAACGCGCTTCTCAATTGGACCATGACGCAGCCGTACCGCTGGAGCGGCATCGGCTACGAGCACGCCGCGTTCATGTGGGCGGAGATCAGTCTCGTGCTCTTCTTCTGGGGACAGGTCGCGCTTGTCGCCAAGGAGCGCCCGCGCGCCATCCTCTCGCATCGCGTGCTGCTCGTGATCCTCTGCGGCCTTGCGTTCCTCCGGCTTGTCTTCGGCGACTACGGGTATTTCGGATAACCGTGTTTGATTCCCCGGCGGAGGCTCTCCGCCGGGGTTTCAG
>Ga0209378_1001430_pt1 | contig 17034 bp, 14 predicted proteins | sample GraSoiAngelo_156_FD_186170 | JGI IMG/M metagenome (GOLD analysis project Ga0209378, IMG submission 186170) | Grasslands soil microbial communities from the Angelo Coastal Reserve, California, USA - 14_1009_13_40cm (SPAdes) (version 2) | ecosystem: Environmental > Terrestrial > Soil > Grasslands ... | reverse complement strand
TTGGTCGGTCGCCCGGTGACGGCATGTGCAACCAACGAAGGTGAATTATAGATCCGTTTCTTCCACTTTATTTGGCCGTTGTTTCGGACACGCGCTCGATATTCCCGACCCTTAAAGACTGACTTCAGTCTGCGTGGCCGGCGAAGCCTGCTGAGATAGGGTGCGAGTGGCGCTTTAAGACCTCTAGGCTCACGACCTTCACGACGCGGGCCTTTGTCGGCTAGGGCTCTGCTCAGCTTGCCGAGTAGTTCGTCGAGCTGCTTTCGATGATGCTTTCGCATTTCTCGAGTTAGCGTCTTTTTAAGATTCTCTGCGGTGACGACAATGCAGTATAGTTCCGGCCATTGATCGCCCACCTTTGCGACTAGAGGTTCAAGTTCCTTCCGGACAAATTCCCTGAGATTCGAGCGATACTTAACCTCGATAGGAAATAGGCGATGTAGAGGCTGCGCCGACTCACCCTCGGGAATCTGTCTCCACACCAGGAAGTCTGGAGCGAAGTCCCCGGGTCCGATCTTTACCAGCCCATGGACCTGACTTTCGCGACCTACCCGGGCGACTCTATATGCCGCCCGCCGAAGTATCGACTCCACGAGAGCTTCAGCGACTCTGCCCTTGAGGTCGTTGACATCCACAAATCCATTGTTGTCACCGGGAGGGCCGAAGCTGAGATCAAAAAATTTCAACTCAGCTCGGACCCTTTCAGCGTGATACAGCCTCAATAATTCCAAGCACTTCGAGGTTCCAAAGGGTACCGAATCCCAATTAAGGAGGCTACTCCTGATGGAGGCGAAAGGTACGGCCCCGGGGCGGGGTACTCACGCCTCTCCTTCAACATGCGACTTCTCGTTCGCGACTGTCCAACCTATCTGCAGAATGTGCTTCTCGATGTCCAGGGAGCGCCGGTCCTTCAGGCGGCGATCCACGCCGGGAGGAGCATTCCGCTGGCGGCGCTCACCGTAACGACGATCAAGGATCACCCTGACGTCCGGATCGTCGGCGAACGCCGCCTGAAAACGCTCGTAACGCTGGCGCTCACTGCGCGACACGATGAACAGGAGCCGTGACACTCTCGCTTTCCCATCTTCTGCAGAGTGCAAACGGACCACGAGCGCCAAGGCGAGGGTGAGGCGCCAGCGGCGGCGCAACACGATGAAAGCGGCAGTCCCGGTTCAATGGACGGGCACGGGCGTGATCATGTCGCGGGCGCGGCCGCTCACCGTGTCCACCAGGAAGCCGCTGGGACAGAGTAGTAAGCCACGCTCGCGCTTGGGATTGTTGATGGGGCCGCCCTTGATCACGCGTTTCAAGACGCGGGCCTCGCGCCACAGGATCGTGAACACCCGGTCCTCGCCGACCTCGATCGACTCGCGGTTATTGACGCAGAAGCGATCGACCACCAAGACCACGTCCCGCTCGATATACTGCTCGGCGTAGTGCACCGCCATGAAGTCCGCGTACGCCTTGATCTCTTCGGGCTTCTGCAAAGGTGGAGCACTGACACCCATGCCCACGGCGGCCAGGGCGTCGTTGCCGTAGAGCACGAGCGTATTGGGCCGGCGGAGCTTCGGGTTTGCATCCTCATAGATCGAGAAGCCCTTGGCCCGGACCTCCTCTATCGTGTCGCCCGGGATCCCGCGCGCTGCCTCCATCTCCTGAATCGTCTCGAACTGCTCGATCATGCGCGAAAGGCGGGTCCGATTGCAGCGGTTGAGCATGGTTTCGTACTCGGCCATCGGGACGTCAGCATCGCACGGGCGCTTGAAGAGCGCCGTCGTCTTGAGATCCACCGCATGCTTCCGGATGATCGACATCCGCTCCGCGCACCCGGTCAGCACGAGCCCCAGTGTGGGGATCATCAGCAGTGGTAGGAGGCCGCGGGGCGCGGTCACTGGAGTTCGCTCTTGCCTCGGGGCTAGCTATATTCCGAACCGGCGACCGTGAGGATCGGCAGCGAGCCTGTCCTTTCCATCGGTCCTCCCCTCCTCCCGGGCGTTAGACCCTGGGAAGCAGGGCCGCCACGAGCGAATCCAGCGGGTGGAGCTCCAACGTCGGCGCGGCGAGCAGCCCACCGCACAGCAGCGCAGCGATCATCGCCGCCACGGCGATCCACCGGAGCCTTCCCTGGTCCCGGCGCCGGGCGGGGGCCACGACGGCTTGGGACTGGAGTCGCGCGAGCATCGGCTCGCGAGTCCGCCGCGGGGCGAAGGAGACCCGACGACGGTCCATCATCTCCCATGGCCACGGTGGGGTGAGGGGACGACCAAACCGCACGGTGAGGAGCACCTTAATAAGGTCCATCCTCAACCCCCCGAGCGCACCGCTATCATGGTTCAGCCTAGGCTCGACGCGAACGGGCCAATATCAGGTGAATCAGGGGGTCGGCGTGGGGAAGACACCTGAGAAGGGACTCCCCGCCAACCGGGCGAGCCTAGCCATTTTCTGGAAAGTAGCTCGGTGAGCGACAGCGGGCGGGGTGGCGGGTGTCCTGCGGCTGAGTTCGTTACGGGGCATGTGCTCAAAATCTGCAGCTCTCAGATCGCCATCGCGCTCGCCCTAATACGGCCACGCTTCGCCACCCGTCGTCGTGCAGGAGCCACCGGGGTACGTCCCCACCGCCTTCGCCGCAGTCGTATTGGTACTACTGTCCCAGTGCTCGGGCCTATTACCCCTATTTTCAGACATATCCTGAAGGATGGATCAAGGTTCTGCCGAGGCCCTGAACAAGTAATCCGGTCGGCTTAGGCGATCGGAACGAACCAGAAGCGGGAGGATCGTTCCTCTCGGCGCGCAGATCTAGCTGCGGCTGGTCAGCGGAGGAGCGTTGAGCGCGGCTTCGCGGGCGGGCGAGGTGCCCAACCGTACAGCTGTTCTGCGTATGTCTCAGTCAACAGGATTATCCCGCCCCCGATGGACAAATACCAGAACGCATGCGGCACGACGGATTTCGTGTGGCGTTCGGAGACAATCCACTGGAGGATGAAGCGCGCCCCGAACTGCGGTCCGCCAAGAGCCCGATCCCGACCCACAGATGCTCCGTCGTCATCGACCTATCGACAGGATGCGACACCACCCATCGCTAAGCATTAGAAAGTTCGAGTGCTATGAATACCGCGAGCGCCGAGGATGGCTCGACGCACGTGGCGGTCCGGCACAGTAGGAGAGCTACTTAACTGCGCTCGGTAGAGCACCAAGCTGCCGGAGTAGGTGGCCGGTGTCCCCAGTAGATGCCAACGAGCCGTCGAGCGCTCTCGGGGGCACGCTGGCGCTAGGGTCGAACCGGCGGAAGAGCAGCCGGGTCCCCCGTGTTCAAACACCTCGGATGGCCGAACCCGCTCGCGCTGTTGCCCGTGCCGCCGTTGGGGTTAGGGGTGATGTCGAAGATGATGTTGTCGGGATGCGCGGTGTCACCCGCAAAGAGGCTCGCGGGGCCCGGCACTGCCGGCAACGATCCCGACGCAGCCAGGTGATCCAAGCCGAGGAGATTCCGGGTCCGCCAAGCGATGTTGTGATCGGCGCATGAGGTGTCACCGCTCACCCCGAGTCCCCCCGCGATCACATGTCGGTTCGCATAGAGAGCGAGACCGCCCCCGAAGACGTTGACTCCGCCGATCCGCTTGCCGACCATCGGATCCTCGTCGGCTCCGTAGAGCTCAGGATCGCCAGCATACGCGACTGCGGGGTTCACGGGGTTGCTGTGCTGGAGCCCATACAGGCTCCCGCCGGGGTTGACTGCGGAATACAGATTCGCCGTCGATAGCGCGAGGCCCGCAGATTGTCCCGAGCCGTTGCTGAACGATGAGCTGTCGAGGCTGAACGCGTTCGCCGTGTTGGCCTTCTGGGCGGAGATCACGCGACTGCCAGGCCACTGGGCTCCACGGTTGGCCCCTGAGAATGCCACGGCGCATACAATGCCGTCGCGGTTGACGATCGCGGCCCACATGTTGTTGTTGAGCCCGCTAGCTTCCGCCGCGGTCGCAGTCGCGAGAGCGCCTCGCAGCGCCGCGTGGCTCGGCAGCCCTTCACACGCGTCATCGGCCGCGGCCATGGTCGAGAGGGGCAAGAGACCGCCGATGAGAGATATCGTCAAGATCTCAGCAACCCGCTTCATCCTTGTGCCCTCCCTTATGAGCTGGGACTTCCGATATGAACTCCGCCGTCCTCGTGGCGTTGAACGGGCGGACCACCCCGTCGCTCAGCTTGTTCATCCTTTCCAGCAGGCTGAGGGCAGTCATGCTCGCGACGCATGGACCGTCCGCGGCCTCGCGCTTGGGAGAGTGGTAAATCCGACGGCCCTGTTCGGAGACATCTCCGCGGCTTCGACCCCGCTCCTCATCGCCTCCGCTCCCGGGTGGAGCTCTCGATCACGTCTGATGCCATGCGAGCCGCTCGATGCGCTGAAGAATCTGACGAAAGAGGTTCCCCGTCAAGTAGCTTTCGGCAAGTTGCCGGGTGAAGTACCGGGCATGCCGGATGAGGCGTCCGCCCGTCCTGAACAGCCGCTGCTGGAGGCTCGTGAGGGACCAGCTCTGGATGGCGACCGGCAAGACCAGTCGGGTAGGCGCAGATGATTCCGCCACCGCCTTGACCGTGGGGAAGGCAGTTGTAGTACCAAGAAGTTTCCAAGTGCGTTCCGTCGGGCGGCATTACGGGACAACGCCTCTCTAAGACGCTCCTGAACACGCCTCTGGACGAGCGCAAAAATCATGGCAGAGAGAATGACGCCAAGCCCGACCACAGTCCCGACCAACCGACGACGCTTGCCCATTGTTGAGGTACGAGGAACGTCACACCAATACTGAGCACGGTGAGCCCGGCCCCAAGGACGACCTGAATCCAGCCGCTCGGCTGCATTGAGGTTGCATATCATATCTGTCTCTGTCGTCTTTTTCTGTCGCGCACATAGGCACCGCGGTCGGTGAGCTTCTGCGGCAGGCGACCGAGCCCAAGCTTGTCAGGAGCCAGGCGAGGTGGTCGGCGAGTGCCTGCCGCTGCACCAGGACGGGAAGGGGGTCTTGGCAGGCCGCTGACGAGGCCGCGCTGCTCGAACAGCCGCGCGTCGATGTGGTCGAGGAGGAGGGAGGCAACCTAGCCGGCGCGAAACCGGCTCGTGAGGGCGATCTCTGCCCTCGGTGCCGGAATCACCCCGTCGACAGCCTGGTCCGGCTTTTCGCGCACGAGCCAGCCACCGCGCCTGGGCCGGTAGAAGGCCGCGAGTTCGTAAAGTGCCTCTGCGGGACCGTGTACTCGTTCGCCGCCGTCCCACGCGATGGACGTTCACCAGCCCCTCGGTGAGGCCGCCGTGCGCGCAGTCATGGCGTCACTCGTCCCGCTTCCCAAGCATACAGCCACTCACTCAGGGAAAGTCTGTCGGTGAAGGTGAGTCGTTCGCCGGGCGCGGTCGCAACTGCCTCGATCACGAACGCGCTCCCCGTCGCGCCGATCACGGCGACAGACGGCTTTCACATCGGGTTCCATGGCGTCACCGCAATGCCGAACAGCTTCCGTTTCGCTGGCGAGCCGCAGGTGAACGCCCTGCCGTAGAGTCCCGCCGCCACGACGCACAGTGACTCACCTCCCCTTCGGCCCGCGCGGGTCCACGGTGTCGGGGAGACAAGCTGAACTATGATGGCTCGCTGCGCTCGGGGAATGTTTCTCCGCCTTTCTGTAGCGCCTCGTCGATCTCACCAAGAATGTGCTCTTTAGCCTGACGGCGAAGATTGGCCTCGACCGGCGTTTCTTCGATAAACCATTTCCCAAACCCGCACCCTGCTCCTCATGACCGGGACTCTTGTTCCTCACGGCGACTTCCTTGTTTCACAACGGTAGACCCTCGCGCGAACGTCGCGCCAGAATTTCTCCGCATAAATTGACGCGCTGGCATCCTCGGGGAACAGCACGGTGTTTCCCCTCAGCCTCAGGACCTTCTCGACCATGTCGTCCCAGTTGTCGTCTTTGACGAAGTCGACAAAGGGGCAGGCGCTCACCACCTCTGGATCCGATGTCCTATGCACAAGGGCGAGGGCTACGCCCATTCCTAGCTTCCGACACGCCGGGTCGAAGGATGAAGTCGTGCTCCAGTACGGGATTGGGATCACGAGGTAGAGCAGGATCATCCCCTGTCGAGAATTGCCCCTGCCACCACCGCTCACCCTCGCCGCGAGCCTGGCGTTCTTGAGGTCGACGACGACGGCCTTGACGTTCACGGTCAGCTCCCGGTTCGAACTGATGTCGATCCCGAAGACGTCGCCGCCCCTGCCGAACTCCGCCTTCGACATGGACGGGCCCGTATATTCGGAGACGGACACCGCAACGAGGTACTGCAGACCCAACATGCCGGCGCTCTGTCGAAAACCTGCGTCTGCTGCAAGGGCCTGCCACGCAGAGTCCTCGTCGAAGGGCAGGCTCGAGACGTTGGGGGTCGTGTCGGACGCCCTCATGACTCGAACCTTTGCTCGGGCTCGGTCGAGCACGTGATCGACGCACTTGCTGACTCTTTGCGCCCACTTCTGCTCCATCGCCTCGGTCCCGTTGACGACAACGACGCCGACGACGTCTTGAGGTTCCAGGCCCGCGGGGGCGATCTGAGTCACGCTCATGGAGGCAACGCCTTTAGCGCACCCAGTTGACGTCAACGCAACGAGAGCGAACGTGACGAGCCAAGGCCAACTGCTCCTCATCTTAGACCCCCCTTCTCCGCGGCCGGGCGCGGCGCTCGCAAAAAGGTCACCGGCCATGGCCGCGAAAGGATGAGTTCACCCGCGAGGGACTCGCTCTCCCTGCGCAGGGTGATGTTGATGGACTCACGTTTGAAGGTCGAGCGGCCGATGGCATCAGTACCTTCAAACCATCCCCGGAGGACGACGGTGTCGGGATCTTCGACGTATGCGGTTCCGCTCGCACGCCAGCGGCCGCGGACGGTCGACGTGTAGTCCCAACTGAGGTTAGTCGAGATCGTGAGCTGCGTGGCGCCCCCACTGGTGTCCCACTCTCCAGGGAGCCACGCCCTGAGATCGACGGGAGCAGCGATGATCGTCGCTACCGGCTGGGGTGCCAGTTCAGCTTCCTTCGCCGGCGTCGGCGTCGGCATCGCTGGCGCGACGTTGGCCTGGAGCTTGGATTCCCCAGGTGACGGCTCGCGCGTTGCCAACTGAAGTTGCGACGGAACCGTGGGTACAAGCGGGGAACCCGCGGAACGAGCTGGCACCGTTTCGGGGGCAGGCGCTCCCGCGGCTGGCGTCGAACCTGCCAATGGCTCCGACGATGCGGTCGCAGCCCCGACCGGCTCCACGCTTTGTTCGGCCGGCGTATTGTCGCGAGCCGAGCCCGGAAAGAGCAATTGCGCGATATCGCCGGCCAGGCTTCGTGTCCCACGATCCATTTCTTGACGAAACGCCAGGCCTCCCGCGGCGGCCCATTCAAGGAACTTATACGTACTGCCGCCGCCATATTCGAATGTCTCCGCGTAGAGCTCGGCACCGTCGGCCGTTCGGATCACTCTCGCGCGCGCGGTCATGAAGAGCGCGACCGGCGGATTGATGCCCGCCTTGCCGGCTAGGCGGATCCTGGGCACGCTGACCTCGACAACGGTATCGACGCCCTCGCTTGCCAGTGCCCGATAATCGATCGGTTCACCGACCGCGGTCGGCCCGCGGTCATCGAGAGCGACAAAATTCAGCGAGCTGCGATCCCGGCCAGTTCGGAGCACGTGATCGCGAAGTGTCTCCTGCACGTTGAGGTCAACTACGGCGCTCTTGAGCTCGCTTTCGGCGGCGCTGATCCTGGACGCTGGCTCCGCGGTCACTGCTCCATACACCGCGCCACCCAGCGCGCCGACAGTGCCTCCGGCAGCAGCCACACCAAGTCCGAACAGGAGGACCGTGCCGCAGACGAGGGCGCCGATCTCCCTGCCGCCGTGACAACCCCTGACGCTCGATGCGATAGCGAGTCCTGGACCGGCGCCGGCGGCAACGCCATAGCCCGCCCCCTTCGCCGCGCCCCACCCCTTCCCACTGGTCGGCGCCTTTAGATTCGCCTCAGGGAGGAAACGCGCCGCAGGCAGCCCGATCGTGTTGAACTGGGCCCTGACCTCGTCCGACGGCGGTTGCAGCGACCGCTGGCGGTTGAGCGCGCAGCCCCAAGGTCCGACGCACACCGCAAGCACGAGGGCAACCACGGCCGCACGACGCTTCGTGATCAGCGCCTCATTCATCGGCGGTTGCACGGGTTCCCCTCCTTAGTCGACCCGATCACGACAGCTCAGTGGTTTGGTCGGCCACGCGACCACTCGCATCACGAACACTTGGTTCATAGCTGCTGTTACTCCGATCCAGGCATACGCAGTGGTGATGCCAATGTCGTAACTAACTGTTGTTGTTGTATTCTTAGCGTCAAGATCATGATCATTGAGAGAGCTTCTGGCATTTTTTGTAAGGCTGACATACACTGAATGCATGCCGATCAGCCGGCTTAGCGGAGGCGACCGCGAGTTCTTCGCCGCGCTCGGCGAGGTCGTCTTTGGCAATCCCTTCAGCGAAGAACGCGCCCAGAGGATCGGCCGCCTCGCCCCCGGTGCGGCGCTCGCCGACCTGGACAGCAACCGGGAAGCGCTCGCACGCGTGGTGGAGCCGCGGCTCGAACCGTTGCTGGGCGACGGCGCGCAGGCCCTGCGGCGATTTGGGGTCGATGACCGGCGGCTGCTGGAGCTCGCCTTCCTATACGTGTGCTACCACCGCTACGTGCCACAGATCGACGCGCTCATCGAGCGGCAGGCAACGCAGGGCGGCCCCTCGCTCGCGGTGCCATTCGCTGGCGAGGCGATCGCGCAGCTCTTGCGCGGCCACGAGTCCGAGGAGCGCCTCGTGCGCGTTTTCGGATTCTTCTTTCAGCTGCGGCGCGCCTTCTACTTCATCCATCGCTCGCTGGCCGGCGAATGCGAATCCATGCGCAAGCTGCGCGAAGCGCTTTGGAATAACGTCTTCACCCACGACATGCGCGGGTATGAGGCTGGGCTGTGGAACCGTATGGAGGATTTCTCGACGCTCCTGCTCGGTGAGACCGGAACTGGCAAGGGATCCGCCGCCGCGGCGATCGGCTGCTCCCAGTTCATCCCGTACCTGCCGGGCGAGCGGCGGTTCGCCGCCAACTTCGCGGAGAGCTTCATTGCGATCAACCTATCGCAGTTCCCCGAGACGCTGATCGAGTCGGAGCTCTTCGGCCACCGCAAGGGCGCCTTCACCGGCGCGATCGACCACCACGCGGGAGTGTTCGAGCGCTGCAGCGCGCACGGGGCGCTGTTTCTTGACGAGATCGGCGAGGTCGCGATACCGGTGCAGATCAAGCTGCTGCAGGTGCTTCAGGAGCGAACTTTCACCCCGCTTGGGGGACACGAGAAGAAGCGCTTTTCGGGACGCGTCATTGCGGCGACGAACCGGCCGCTCGGGCAGCTGCGCCGCGACGGGCGCTTCCGCACGGACTTCTTCTACCGGCTGTGCTCCGACGTGATCGAGGTTCCTACACTGCGCCAACGCATCGCGGAAGCCGCCGGGGAGCTAGAGCTGCTCGTGCGGCTGCTCGTCGGGCGCATCGCTGGCACGGAGGACTCTGACCTGGTCGCGGAGGTCCTCGAGGCGCTCGAGAGCGGCCTGCCTCGCGGCTACAGCTGGCCGGGAAACGTGCGCGAACTTGAACAGGCGGTGCGACGCATCCTGATCACTGGCCGCTACGCGGCTGATCTCGCTCCGGCCGGTCCGGACGAAGAGACAGCGTTGGTCGAGAAGGTGCGCTCGGGCGAGCTCGCGGCCGCGGAGCTCCTCGCGCGATATTGCGCCATGCTCTACCGGCGCCTTGGGACGTATGCCGAAGTCGCCAAGCGCACCCGGCTTGACCCGCGCACTACGCGCAAATACGTCGAGGGCGCACGATCCGGCTAGTGCAGCGTGCTCCGGCACACTGTTTCGTGGCCGTCGTTCACGAACACCGGACTCAGGGCGGCCGGCGTCCGCCATTCTTCACCGCACCACGCTCATTCTCGCTCTCAGTCTCACTCTTTCCTTTCAGGAGAATCACAAACTCTGAGCGGTGGCGCAAGAGAGTCATGCGAAGACGGCGACGTAAAAAGGGGCGCCTGAGCCGGCGAGAGGTCGACCGTCAGATCCATCGCCGCAAGCCCGTGGCCGCCCCAGAGGGCGCCGGAGAGTGCGGCCTCTAGGGCGAGGGGCCACAGGAACGCCGGCGTGGGGAAGAGCCAGATTGCGGGCACCGCGGCGATGCCAAAGGAGCAAACGGCGAGCACTGGCCGCGCGCCGAACCGGTCCACCGCACGACCCCACAGCGGCGCCGAGACGATGCGGACCGCGGCCACGGCGACTCCATGGAGGGCCGCGAGGGCAAAGCCTGTCGCCAGGTTACGGAGCATGTGATACGGGAAGAAGCTTGCCGAGAGACCGACCGCGCTGTTCCAGGCGAGGAGGTACCAGAGAAACGGTCGTGCTCTCGGGTCGCGCGCCGGATGTCTCGCTGACATCGCCCGAACCCTTCCCGACACGGATCCGATTAGGCTAACCGCCGAACGTCCGCCAGCAAGCGAGCTTGCAAGACGCCGACCTCTGGCACGGTTGCTGCTCCCTTGCCGTCTGGTTCGCATCGCATCGAACAGGCGCGCGGGACTCCGGGTCAAGACCCGGTAGCGAAGCCGAGTCATCATGCGAAAATTGGAGGGAAACCATGGCATACCAGGCCGAAATCAGTCGTAAGAACCCGGGTTGTTTCTTGTTTTTGATCGACCAGTCAGAGTCAATGGAAGACCCTTTTGGCGGCGGAGAGGATGGCAGAAGGAAGGCTGAGGAGCTGGCGACGATACTCAACAAGCTCATTCATAATCTGTGCATCCGTTGTGCCAAATCGGACTCTATTTACGACTACTTTCATGTCGGTGTGCTGGGCTACAGCGAAGAGAGCTGTAAACCAGCGCTCGGCGGTGAACTGAGCGGGCGCTCTTTGGTACCAATCGGTGAATTGGCCAGTAAGCCGTTGCGCATCGAAGAGAGAATAAAGAAATCGGATGATGGCGCCGGCGGAGTGATGGACCAAACTGTGAAATTTCCAGTCTGGTTCGACCCATATTGGAAAGGGGGCACTCCAATGTGCGCCGCGCTCAAGGAGGCAACCCGGGTTGTCGAGACTTGGTGTCAGGAGCGTCCGACGGGATTTCCGCCGATCATCATCAACATCACCGACGGCGAGGCGACGGATGGAGATCTGGTTGCCGAGGCGCGTAAATTAACGGCGGTCGGTTGCGATGACGGTTCAGTGTTGCTCTTCAACATCCATCTTTCGTCGACGGCCGGACCATCGATCGAATTACCGACCAACGCCAACAAACTCCCGGATCAACATGCCAAGCAGCTCTTTGAAGCCTCATCGACGCTCACACCGTTCATGGTTGCACGCGCGAAAGAGCTGGGTATGCCGGCCGCGGAAAACTCGCGAGGATTCATCTTTAACGCGCAACCGTTGCACGTAATCCATTTTCTCGATATCGGCACCCGGCCGGCTAATGTGCATCTGCGCTGAGTGCCACTGCAGTGGGCACCTCTTGCGGTGAAGCACGCCAAGGCGGCCAAAGAGTGCGACATAAAGGTCTTCTCCTGCCCAAAGTTGGGCAATAGTCTTGAGGAGTACGAGGATGCCTGGGCGCATCGGCAAACTCGCACCCCAGTCGGCATCCGCGTGGCGGTGGCTGACGGCGCCACCGAAAGCAGTTTTGCCAAGTTATGGGCAGTGCTTTTGGCCGAAAGCTATGTGCGAAGTGAGGTCACCGGGGCAGAGTTTTTTGCGCGGCTGAAGCCGGCGCGCCGCCTCTGGCGGCGACGATTAGCGGGCCGACCTCTCCCCTGGTTCGCGAGCGAAAAGGCCGAGCAGGGTGCCTTTGCGGCTTTCCTCGGTGTCCAGATTGACGGTCACAAGAACTGTTGGACGGCACTGGCGGTTGGCGACTGTTGTCTTATGCAGGTCGACAACGTCGGTAAAGGGATGCGGGTGGTCGAAATGTTTCCCTTACAGAAATCTTCGCAATTCACGATGAGCCCTTATCTGATCGGCTCCAGGTCGAACGGCGAATCACTGAACGAACGGATACAAATCAGCAAGGGCAGCCTCCGCGATGGAGACATGCTTCTGCTCGCCACCGATGCGGTGGCCGCCTGGCTGCTGAAACAGCATGAAGAGGGGCGACCATTATGGAAGTGGCTTTACCAGAAGCTGAGTACGCCAGAGAGCTTTGCCGCAATGATCGCCTACGGCCGCAAAAATGGATTGCGCAACGACGACTTTACCCTTGTCCGTGTTATTCATCACGATTTACCGGTTGAAGCGAAGGAGAGCTAGCGATGGGGGCATGGCCGGACCTGACCGAATACCATGAGGCGGTTCAGCACCCGCAAAAGGCTTTTGCTGACCCAGGATTAAAAGCGGTCACCCTCGAGCTCGACCGGTTCGGTATGCCCAAACCGGTCACCGGCGGCAACGCCGTGGTCTACAAAGCCAAGGAACCGGGCGGGTTTTTATCATTCAAGAAGACCTGGGCGATTCGCTGCTTCCTGCGCCCGATCAGCGACCATGCCGAACGTTATGAGGCGATCTCCAAACATCTTCGCAAGGTCCGCCTGCCCTATGATGTTAATTTTCAGTTTCTCAAGCAGGGCATTCAAATTCGCTCCAACTGGTTCCCTATCGTCAAAATGCAATGGGCGGATGGCGACCTTCTGCATAGTCATATTGAGAAGCATCTACGCTATCCGGCCTCACTGGAGGCATTGCGAGCAAAATGGGTCACACTTGTTCGCCACCTCGAAGCCGCTCAGGTGGCGCACGGCGATTTACAGCACGGTAATATCCTGGTGCGCGGCGGATCGATCCAGTTGGTGGACTACGACGGCATGTGGGTGCCGGCCTTAAGGGGCCGCAACGCCACGGAAATCGGCCACCGTGCCTACCAACATCCCGAACGTAGCGAGCAAGACTATGGCCAAGAGATTGATCGTTTTTCAGCTCTCGTCATTTATCTATCGCTGGCGGCGCTGGAGAGGGATGCCACCCTATGGGAACGTTTTCATACCGGCGACAATCTGATCTTCGTGCGAGAAGATTTCCACCAGTTGGGTCGATCGGCGATTTGGCAACAATTACGTCGTATCGGATCGGGGCAAATCGATCAACTCGCCGCTGCCGTGGCGGCCATGGTGCAGCAGCATCCGATGAAGGTCAGCAATCTCGATAGCGTTCTCAAAAATCTGGCGAGCTTTAAGTTCCCTACCTCGAATCCGGCGTCGCCGCCCGCGCCCAAACCAGCGGCTGTGCAAGGCGCCAGGTCGGCGGGTGCCATGCCGAGCTGGATGAAAAAGAGCGGTTATCGTGAACATTCGGATGACTGAGGAGCCGACGCACGATTCACGTTCTCCGTTCGCGTCTCGTCTCTTCCCGCAATTCTCCCCAGCCCCTTTTTGCGGGTAACCGTGCCACGTCTCCCTGAGCTTCTAGCGTCGTCACCGTCGCGTCGGGTCCTCGGGCTGAGTCATGACCACGTCTGGCCGAATCTGACCGCCCTGGCCACCGGCGACCTCGGACAGCTCGTCGCCGTCGCTGGAGCCCGAAGAGAACAGCCGCACAGCGGTCACCTACGCTGACATAACTAACGCTTCAAACGGCAGTACAGGAAACACGTCCACTGCCAAATCCCGTTGGGGCCGCGAACCCGTGTGCGCTTGAAGCGGGATACGCTGTCGCCCAGACTTGACCCAGGAATTACCCAGGAAGTTGTTCCCAAGGAGTCCCAAAGAGGGCCAAAGTCACCGCCCCAGAAGAGACGGGAAGCCCTTTTAGCGTTGTCTAAGTGGCTGGCGCATCGGCGATCGCGCCGCGGCCGTCCAGACGGCATCATTACCGCGGGCGCCACAGACGCTGCGATGGGACTCGAAGAATTGGACTTGCTTGAGGCGTTCTCTCAAACCGCGACCCTGGCCGAACTGCGGCGGTACGCGGAACCTGTCAGTAGGAATGAGACAGCGGGTTCGCGAGATTAGCGTTGAGACGCCTCCTCTGAGCGCCGCGGCGGCGAACACGCTGAATAGTGCCCCCAAAGCCGTAGGCTTCACACCGTCTCCATCTCCGTAGTACATCGCCGTCACGGTCGTGAGATGTTCGTGCAATGGCGCCGCGTGTGGCCGACGGCGACGCTCACGACGTCCTCCCGTAGATGATGCGCCCGTCCCGCATGGTGACGCGCACCTTCGCGAAGGCGCGCACGTCCAGCGCGGGGTCGCCGTCGAGCACGACGACGTCGGCCGAGAAGCCGGGCGCGAGGCGTCCGGTTCGGTTCGCGCGTCCGAAGCGCGCCGCCGGCGCCGTGGTCAGCATCGCGAGGATCTGCACTGGCGCAGGCCTGGCGCGCTGCAGGTACACGAACTCCTCGGTGGGGTCGTAATCGATCATGTAGCCGACGTCGGTCCCGAAGAGGAGCTGCCCATGCAGCTCTGCGAAGGCGCGTGTCTGCGCCACCCCGTTGCCGAGGACGAGCTCGACAAGCTCGGCCGGAAGCCCCTCCCGCTTCAGCTCGTACGGCCAGAGCTTGAGGGTGGGGATCAGCGCCATGCCGCGCTCCTTCATCATCGCGGGTAGCGCGCGGTCCCAAGGACTGCCGTCGAGCGAAGTCGGGAAGGTGTGGGCGAGGACGTCGACGCCGCCTTCGATGGCGGCCCGGGCGCCCGGGCTGTTCGAGGGATGCGCGAACACGAGCTTACGGCGGCGATGACCGACCTCGACGGCCGCGCGCACAACGTCGACCGGCATGACCACGATTGAGCTCGGTGTGGCCCAAGAGCCGGTGAAGAGCTTGACAATGTCGCCACCGCGCGAGAGCTCGGCCTCGACGAGGCCGGCGTCCTCCGGCCGTGTCAGCTCCGGGATCTTCGCGGGAAGGATGTAGTAGGGGCTCCCCCCGGCCGGCGCGAAGCCGGAGCCCGCCGTGAGGATCGACGGCCCCGGCACTTCGCCGCTTTCGATGCGGCGCCGGAGCGCCAGGGTGTTGGGGAGATAGGAGCCGGTGTCGACGACGTGGACGACGCCGTACGACGTGAGCATGGCGCGGAGCGCGGCGGCGAGCGACTCCGCGGGCGCGGTGTCCGCTGCGCGGAAGTCGGCGCCCGTGAAGTGGACGTGACTGTTCCAGAAGCCGGCTGTTACCGTCCCGCCCGAGCAGTCGATGATTCTGGCGCCGGGGGGCACACGGACTGCCCCACGGGCGCCGACGGCCGTGATGGTGGCATCCTCTATGAGAACGACGCCGTCTGGGATCACCGCCACCTCCGGCGACGGCATCACGCGGCCGCCCACCAGTGCCGTCACGCGCCCACCCGCCGCGGTCGCCGCCGGCGGCGCTGTACCACATACCGCCGGGAGCACGGCAGCGGTGGCCAGCGCCGCGGCGCCGCGGGAGAGTCGAAGCAGGTGGAGCAAGTGGAGCAAGAGGGTGATCATCGAGCCGAGATTCTCTCCGGATCAGCACCGACAGATCAACGACTTGCCGGCAGCCGAGGTTTTGGCGAAAGACAAGTCGCTTTTGACAGTCACGGCGAAGCGTGTTATATGGGCTCCACTTTACAGAACAAGTGTAGAGTCATGTCCGACGTCTACCTGAACATCCATCGGGCGGCGCAAGCGGCGGGCGTGAGTCCGTCCGCGCTCCGCCTCTGGGAATATCGGGGGCTGGTCCGGCCCCAGAAGACCCCTAGCGGCCATCGTCGGTACACGGCCGAGGATGTCGGGCGGATCCGGGACATCCGGCGGCTTCGTTCGGTCCAGGGCCTCAACCTCGCGGCGATTCAAGGCGTGCTCGGCGTCAACGGCACGGCTCCCACTCAGCGTGCTAGCCACGGCGCGCGGGCTGTTGGGCGAGCGCTTCAGGCACTGCGGCTGCGGCGGCGGCTGACGCTCCGTCAGGTCAGAGATAAGACCGGCCTCGCCCTCTCGTTCATCAGCTCTGTGGAGCACGGCGTTGGGCGGCCGTCGTTGGCCAGCCTCACGAAGCTGGCCCGCTGCTATGGCACGACCGTGTCCGCTTTGACGGCGGGGCGGGCACGACGCGTGGGAAAGGTGATCCGCGCTGGGCACTACCGGGTGCTTCCTATGCTGGGCGACGGAGTCAAGATCGAGCAGCTGGCTGAAGGGCGCTGCGCGATGGACTGCCAGCGGTTCACGCTCAGCCCGGGCGCGGGCAGTCGAGGGCAGTATTCCCACGAGGGAGAGGAGTTCATTCATGTGCTCTCCGGTCGCTTTGAAATCACGCTCGACGGCCGGCAGCGGTACCAGCTTAACGCGGGTGACAGCATGTACTTCGAAAGCACTTCCCTGCACGCATGGGTGAACCCGGGCTCTGAGACCACGATGCTGCTCTGGATCAACACGCCGCCGACATTCTGATTGGTTTCGACATCGCGGGAAGGCGCGAGAAGAGGCTGGATGATTGCGGCACCGCAGTCGGGCACCCGCCAGTGTCGCGGAGGGCAAATCGAGCACAGGAGGACGACGATGAAGCGTCATGGGAGGCTGGTAGCCGGTTTCGTGCTTCTGGCCCTGGCGGTCGGCCTGGTCGCACCTGCGCCCGCCCAGGAGAAGCCCTGGTGGCCGTTCCCGGTCGAGGACCGTGATCCGCCCTTCAACATGGAGGGCAAGAAACTCAAGAAGGACTACATCCCCATTGATCATGCGGCCAAGAAGTGGAACATGTGCGTGTCGTTTCCGCACATGAAGGACGCCTATTGGATCGCCGTCGACTACGGCGTGGTGTCGGAGTCGCGGCGTCTCGGCGTCAAGATGCAGCTCGTCGAGGCCGGGGGCTACACGAACCTCGCCAAGCAGGTCAGTCAGATCGAGGACTGTGTGGCCCAGGGCGCGAATGCCGTGATCATCGGCGCGATCTCCGAGACAGGGCTCAACAAGCTCATCGACGAGATCACCGGCAAAGGGATCCCGGTCATC
>Ga0209378_1001422_pt1 | contig 17089 bp, 14 predicted proteins | sample GraSoiAngelo_156_FD_186170 | JGI IMG/M metagenome (GOLD analysis project Ga0209378, IMG submission 186170) | Grasslands soil microbial communities from the Angelo Coastal Reserve, California, USA - 14_1009_13_40cm (SPAdes) (version 2) | ecosystem: Environmental > Terrestrial > Soil > Grasslands ... | reverse complement strand
CGCCGCACGAAATCACGGTTTCGCCCGGGTGGCGCACGCGCTTTGCGTGTCTGGCGATTGCGTTCAGCGATCCCGGACTTCTGTGCACTTTCGGAGACCTCCTGGATCGCGGCGTTGTCCAGTAAGACTGTTTCGGCGAGACGCCGAAACCAACACGCGAGACGCGTGCGCTACCCGGGCCAACGTGCATAAGCCAGGTGAGGCAGGGCCGGCCCCTTTTGAAATCGGGAGTCGTTCCAGCAAAGCAAAATTCGCTTGACTCTCGTCATGGATATTTCTATGTTGTCTGTATAGACAGAAATAACGGGATATATGAAAACGCTCTCACCGCTGGCGCAGAAATTCATCCTCCATTGGGGCGAAATGGGGACGCGCTGGGGGATCAATCGCACCGTCGCTCAAATCCACGCCCTGCTTTTTCTTTCCCCGCGGCCAATGCCGGCGGAGGCGATCGCCACCGCTCTCGGGATCGCTCGTTCCAACGTCAGCAACAGCCTCCGCGAACTGCAAAACTGGGGGATTGTGCGCGTGGTTCATGTCCTCGGTGACCGGCGCGATCACTTCGAGTCGATGAGAGACGTTTTCGACATGTTCCGAGTCATCATCCACGAGCGAAAAAAACGCGAAATCGATCCCACCCTTCAGGTCTTGCAACGATGCATTGTCGAGGCGGGCAAACCTAAATCAGCCGATCGCTATACCAGGGAACGATTGACCGATCTGCTGCAATTTTTTGAGCTGGCTGAAACCGCCTACCTCCAATTGGAAAAACTGCCAACGACGGCCTTGCTCAAACTGGCAAAGACAGGTGACAAAGCGTTGCGCTTGCTGGGAATGGCAAAACGATAATAAAAATTTTGGCTCATGAATTCTGAATTAACAGAAAAGACTGACATTAAGGAATCGCGATCGTCGGAGCGCCCCGGGGGCTTGGGCGCGGCCGCTCCTCGGGCCGATTCCTTTGGCGGCTGGATTTTATACGATGGCGATTGCTCCTCCTGCACCGCCTCCGCCAGACGATTCGATCGAATATTTCGCCGCCGCGGTTTCCTTTTTCTCCCGCTGCAAACAGACTGGGTAATGAAGCGGCTCGATCTCGAGCCTGGCGCGCCTCTGGAAGAGATGCGCGTCTTGACCAGCAACGGTCGCGACATCGGCGGCGCAGATGCAGTGATTTTTCTCGGTCGCCAAATCTGGTGGGCCCGGCCCTTTGTTGCACTCGCGCGATTGCCTGGCACGCACAAGCTTTTCGATCGAGGCTATCGCTGGATCGCAGCTCATCGAGGTTGTGATCACATTACATGTGAAATCAAGGAGCGGCGGCTTCCCAGCCGCCGACTTACAAAAACGGCGGTTGAGAGACCGCCGCTCCTTGAATTCTGGCGGGGCTGGATTGCGCTGATTGTTTTCCCACCCCTCGCGCTTTTGACGCGGAAGCATGTCGCGCCCTGGCAATTCATGTGGTTGATGACCGGCGCAATTTTCTTGGGCTGCAAATGGCTCACCTTCTGGAGCGCACGAAGACAGATCGTGCATGTCCCCTTTGGTCGCGCTCTCGTTTATTTCTTTCTCTGGCCGGGGATGGACGCGGAAAAATTTCTACGCCGGCCCGCGTGTCAGGTGCACAAGACTCGAGAACAAGCGCTGGTCTCAGGTGCATCCGAGGAATTGTCCGGCAACGTGCCGGACAGAGCGGGCAGAATGCCCGCGCTCCCCTTTCTTTCGGCGATAGGGAAGACACTTCTTGGCGTCGTTCTATTCTTTGGGGTTGCGCGTTTCCTGGATCAGGCGCTCCTCGCCGGTTGGATTGGAATGATTGGCATCATTCTGATTTTGCATTTCGGATTGTTTCATCTTTTGGCAATCGGATGGCGGGCCGCCGGACTAGACGCCAAGCCGATCATGAAAGCGCCGCTGCGTTCGAAATCCGTCAGCGAATTTTGGGGCCGTCGCTGGAATGATGCTTTCAACCGGCTCGCGCTCGATTTCGTATTTCGTCCGCTTGCGCGCCGGCAAGGAATAAGGATCGCAACGCTGGCCGCGTTTCTTGTCTCAGGCCTCGTCCACGAACTTGTGATCTCATTGCCGGCCCGAGGCGGTTACGGCTTACCTACGGCGTATTTTCTCTTGCAGGGCACCGGGATTCTCACCGAACGCGCGCTGCCGCAAATCCGTGGTCAGATCTTCACGATTGTAATTACAGCAGTCCCGGCGTTCTGGCTTTTCCATCCGCCGTTCGTTCGCAACGTCATTCTGCCGTTCATGAAAGCGATCGGAGCCCTATGAAATTGCTTCTTCAATTCGCCGCGGGACTTCAGCTGTTAATCCTGATTGCCAGCGCGTTGACCCCACGTGTTTTGCATTGGCGAACAAATCTCACCGCGCTCCATCCACTCCTGCGCAAACTTTTCTGGGTTTACGGCGCGTTCATCGTGATGGTCATTATCGCGTTTTCTACTCTCACCTTCCAGCACGCCGACGCGATGGCCACCCGCGAACCAGTGGCGCGATCGCTCTGCGTTTTCATCGCGATCTTCTGGGGCGCACGATTATTCGTTCAATTCGCCATCTTTGATCCGCGGCCATTCCTCACGAACTGGTTTTACCAACTCGGTTATCATGTGCTCACCATCATCTTCGCATTTCTGGTGTTCGTTTACGGAAAGGCGGCAATATGAAGCCAGGTATCGTTTTGGCAGGCGGCAGCGGGTTCATCGGACAATCGCTTTCGCCCTTTCTTCTCTCGAAAAATTACGAAGTTATCGTGCTCACTCGGGCAGAATCGGATCATCGCGGCGCTGTCCGCAATGTCCATTGGGACGGCAAAACCCTGGATGATTGGCTTGAATTTGTTAACGGCGCCTTCGCGGTGGTGAATTTGACCGGGCGGAGTATCAACTGCCGGCACACGCCCGAGCATCGGCGTGAAATCATCGATTCCCGCATCGATTCGGTGCGTGTGCTAGGGCAGGCAATCGCGCGATGCACGCAACCGCCGAAGGTTTTTGTGCAGATCGCGGGCGTCGGAATCTACGGCGACAAAGGCGAACGCATTTGTGACGAGAACACAGCGCCGGGCGACGATTTCGTGACCAGGGTGTGTGAAAAATGGGAAGCCGCCTTCGAGTCCGTTGAAGCACCCGCCACGCGCAAAGTTTTGTTGCGGCTGGGCGTCGTACTTGGTCCCAACGGCGGTTTTCTCGGACTGTTAGGCAGATTGACCCGTTGGTGCCTTGGCGGGCAAGTCAGCAATGGCCGGCAATTCCTCAGCTGGATTCATATTGCCGATCTGTCGCGCATGGTTTTGGCGAGCATCGAGAATCAGGAACTCACCGGTGTTTTCAATGCCACCTCGCCGAGCCCAGTCACCAACGCCGAGTTCATGTGCGAATTACGTCGGGCATTGCATCGGCCATGGAGTCCACCTGTTCCGGAATTCGCCGCCCGAATCGGCTCATGGTTGATGGGAACAGAAGCAGATCTCGCTCTCGTTAGTCAACGTTGCGTTCCGAAGCGGTTCCAGGAAAACGGTTTTAATTTCGAATTTCCAACCTTGCGCCAGGCGCTAACGAATATTTTTCCAAGCCAATGAACGCGTTTGTCATCCTGAGCGAAGCGAAGGGCCTCACAACCGGAGTTGCGAATATCAAATGCTTATGGCGTTATCAATCACCTCGGGAGAGGTCCCCCACCGTCTCGCGGTTCGGGATGACGGCGCGACAGCTAATCGAACAACCTAAATGAATTCACTACTCCCAAACCACATCTCGCTTGATCTTCTGTTGCGCGCCGCCGCCCTGGCGCAACTGGCCGTTGCCTTTCTGAACCTGTTTCTGATTCGCATCATGAAATGGAAGCCCGATCTCGATCGCGCGCCGCTGCTTATTCGCGAAGTCTTCCGCATTCATGTCGTTTTTATTTCCATCACATTGTCGATCTTCGCTGCGCTGACCTGGCGGTTCGCGCATGAAATCGCTCGCGCCGGCAGTCCGCTGGCGATTTGGCTCGCGGTAGCGATCGGATTGTTCTGGTTCGTTCGCTCAATCATGCAGTGGCTGCACTATACCGCCAATCATTGGCGTGGGAATTTCCTGCGGACGTTGATCCATTGGGCCCTGTTTCTCGGTTACGGCGCAATGGGGGTCGTCTATTTCGCGGCCGTGTTTGGGAGAAATATATGAATGCGGTTTCTCGCTCCGCAGAGTGTCGCCCCATCAAGAATCTCACAAAAAATGAATCGGTAGGACGAGACTCCGTCGAGCCGATTGGGGAATGGTGTTTCGACACGAATCTCGCCCCTTCCAAGACCAGCGAAATCGCCAGAGGGCGTTTGTTATCGATCCGCGGCGAGCCGTTGTTTTACGCGACATGGGATCGCGCTATTTTCATTCATTACGAAACCGATCCGCAGGAACTGCAGCGCTGCATTCCGTACCATCTCGATTTCTACCAAGGACGCGCCTTTGTCAGCCTCGTTGCATTCACGATGCGTGGAATGCGGCCACGATTTGGCGGCAGAATCGGCGAGTTGCTTTTGAGACCGATCGCCACCCATCATTTTCTGAATGTTCGCACCTACATCCGGCACAACGGCGAACGTGCAATTTATTTCATGCGCGAATGGCTTTCCAGCCGAATGGCGGCCTGGCTGGGACCATGGAGCTTCGGACTGCCGTATCGATTTGGAAGGATCGAATATGAGCACGAGGATGAGGATCAGCGGGGGAAAGTTGAAGCGGACGCGGGCTCGTTCCATTTTTGCGCCACCTTCGAGGCAAATGATCTCGGGATCTGCACGCCGGGATCGCTCGACGAATTTTTACTCGAGCGTTACACTGCTTTCACGCAATTCCGGAAGCGTCGCCGATTCTTTCGCATCTGGCACGAACCATGGCAGCAAGTTTCTGCGAAGATCCAAATCGCGACTGATAATTTGATTCACTCGACCGGACGATGGTGGCGGGACGCGCGTTGCATCGGAGCGAATTACTCGCCCGGGGTGAATGTCTGGATGGGTTGGCCGCACGCCAGAAACAGCTCCGGCGTCGTATCTTCGGCCAGCGAAGAATTGATTTTGTGAATACGAAACTACGCACCATCAAAATCTTCTCACGAACCGCGCTCGGGCTGGTCTGGTTTTATGAGGGCCTTGTGCCAAAGATTTTGTTTTTGCGCCCGGATGAAATCGGTCTTGTGCAGGCGTCACATCTGATATGGCGAACACCAGAATGGACGCTGCGAATTCTCGGCGTGGCGCAGATGCTGGTTGGCCTGTGGCTGATCATCGGGTTGGCGGAACGTACTGCTGTGTTTATCGCGACATCATGGATGTTGATCCTGATCGTGCTGGTTGCACGCGGAAATCCGTCGATGCTGACCGATCCTTACGGCGCCTTGGTGAAGGATCTCTGCTTGATCGCATGCGCGATCACGGTGTGGTTACTCGCGCCACGCCCGTCTCCATCCGGGTAGCGCACGTGTCTCGCGTGTCTGGTTTAGCCGTCTTCGCCGAAAGAATCTTTTCTCAAGATTAACACCTTCAGAAATTCATCTCACAAAGGAAAGTTCGCGATCGCGGGACGCGATCGCCGGACACGCGAGCCGCGTGCGCTACCCTTCGGCGCTCCCACATTTGCACGACAAATTCGAGGATAAACCAGAACCCGAGAAGCTGTGCCAACAGAGTAGAATACATTTGCACGGTCATGTAACGGCGATTCTCGAGCGAAATGATGGTTGCCACTTCAAGGCAACAGGCTGCGTTAAATGAAAACGAGAACACAACCAGGGCGGCGATGAAGCGCAGCCGTCGCCAGCGTCCTGAAGTTAAGGCAACGATCACGGCAAGGACGAGAGCTATGGCAAGCCAGGTCAAATAGCTAATCGACATCAGCAAAACAGCCGTCGGAATAATTGGAAGAAGTCGAAAGCGCAACTCGCGCCGGGCGAGTTCTTCCGTCCGGTTCATGAAATCCACAGCCGGCGGATAATCCATCCAGACTTTGCGACACATTGGGTCACTGAGAGAAACGACACTATATCGATAGTCGCCGCCCAGCTTTCGGCTTATTCTAGGGTCATAGGCCCGGCAGTACGGCAGATAGAAAATTTGCATCTGCCGCGCAACCTTTGCCAGAACCTGGAGCGGCCGTTTTTCCCAAATCCGCCCGTAATAAAACCGGTAAAACGCGCAAAGCGCTGTAACATCACCACGAAATTCACGACGGGCTTGGACCGCGATTGAGTTGGGATCGTACATCAGAAAATCAGCGTCAAAGCCGACGGAATGGTAGGCGTACTGCCGAGCCGTACGAGATTTTTCGATCTCGGTTCGCAGTGCAAGGTAAAGGCGTTCCAGCCGATCGCGGGAATATGGAAGACTGACATTCTTTGCCAAATCGTTTGCCAATTGGTCACGAATAAGCTCGGCATGAACTACGAAAAGCGTGGTCGGCACGAATGTCCGGCTCATTTCATCATTGCGACTGAGAAAGTGTTCCGGCAACAAAAGGACGGCGGCGCTAAAGACGAACCCGAGAGAAAACCAAACCTTTTGCCACCACCAACCACTCCGCCAAAACAAGGCAATGATTGGCGACAATACAAAAAGCGAAGCCAGACCAAAACTTGGTTTGATCGAAGCGAGAAAGATTGCGGTAAAGGCAAGCGCAATCGCATATGCAACCGTGGCCGTGCGCCGGTGCTCCAGAAAAAAACAGGCAAGAAATTGGATTAGCAGATAAAAAGTGATGCTGAGGGCAAACGCGCAGATGCCTTCGGGCCGGATCTCTTTCTCGAAAACAATCGTCTGCCATTGCAGGAGAAAGATGGCGGCCCCGGCCAATCCCAGCAGATCGTGAGCAACGCGGCCGATCCGCGGATTTGGCACGAAAATGCGCGCACGCTTCCAGGTGAGTAAGAAAACTGCACCGGCCAAAAGACCGAGGAAATGTTGAGCGATGGTGATGGCGCGAAAATCCGCAAAAAGGCGGAGAACCAACAAGACAAAGGCAGGATAAATGAAGTTGCGGCCGTTGGTGTGACCGAATTCAGCACCGGTTAATTTTCGGAGCGCGGGCGAGAGATAGCCCCAGGTATCGGGATCGGCAATTGGATCGAGTGGGAGCCTAAAGCGTTGCCAAATCGCCCCGGCAAAAACGAGCGCAAGCAGAGTCCAATAAAAAAGCCACCAAAGCGAATCTGTCCTCAGGCGGTACGATTCACTGCTTGCAGGCTGCGCGATCATTTCCAAGGTTCGGCCAATGTTTGAAGTAAGAGCGACGGATAAAAGCACAAAAGCGCGCTCGGGGCGGCTCAAAACTGGACATGGCCTGATCGAAACGCCAGCGTTCATGCCGGTAGGAACCCAGGGCAGCGTCAAAGCCCTCAGCTCGCGCGAGCTTCGCGAACTCAACACCCAAATCGTCCTCGGGAATACTTATCACTTGTTCGTTCGGCCAGGACTCGACGTGATTCGGCACTTTGGTGGATTGCATAGATTTATGAATTGGGATGGGCCGATCCTGACTGACAGCGGTGGTTACCAGATTTTTTCGCTGGCGAAACTGCGCAAGATCACGGAGAAAGGCGTGCATTTCCAAAATCACGTCGATGGGACGCCAGCTTTCATTTCGCCGGAGATCGCGATGGAAATTCAGGCCGCGCTCGGCAGCGACATAGCCATGGTGCTGGATGAATGTCCGCCCTGGCCGTGTGATTATGATTACGCCGCACGGAGTATGGAATTGACGGCGCGGTGGGCCGCGCGTTGCAAGCGCTCTGTAGAGGCAGGCGTGCCGCCTGCGACGTCAAACAATGCAGCCGACACGGTTACCGCTACAGAAGGTCAGCTCGTCTTCGGCATTGTGCAGGGCGCAACGTTTCCGGAATTGCGCAAGCAGAGCGCGCAAGCGAGTGTCGAAATCGGATTCGATGGTTACGCCATCGGGGGCGTAAGCGTGGGCGAACCGGAGGAGGAAATGATGCGCGCGGTGGAATCGAGCTCGTCATTTTTGCCGGAAAACAAACCGCGCTACGGGATGGGGCTGGGCACGCCAGCGCAATTGCTCGAGCTAATAGCGCGCGGAATGGACATGTTCGATTGCGTCTTGCCGACCCGGCTGGCGCGCAATGGGACCGCGTTTGCGGCGACGGGCACGCTCAACCTGAAGAACGCCGAGTTCGCGCGCGACAAAAATCCGATCGAACAAGGTTGTGCCTGCCCGGCCTGCCAGGAATACACCCGGGGCTATATCCGTCACCTTGTCAAAGCCGAAGAAATTCTCGGGCTACGTTTAATCACCCTGCACAACTTGCATTTCTATCTCGACCTGATGCGACAGGCGCGCGCCGCCATTGAAAACGGAACGTTTAATGAATTCCGGTTCAACTTTGTTGCCAATTATAGAGGCCGGGAACTCGATCTTACGCCCTCGTGATCGACTACCATCTCCGATCCATCGTTTTCGCTCATCAACGGATGTGCGCTGCATAGAAACCTGTCCTGGCGCCGAAGGCGGTCGTGAATTGATCACGGCGATCCGATTTCCTCCTGAAAAATTGCGCGGTGACAGCCGCAAAGCTTTGTCCTCGAACTAAAAAATTGCAGGCCGCGCCAGTAAGATTAAGCTCCGACTCCCGTCTACTACCTGATGATTTTGCTCACGCTCTTAGCTCAAACGCAGACCGGCCCGCCCGGAAGCGCCGCCAGTCCCGGTGGCGGATTCAATCTTTTCGTCCCGCTCATCTTCGTCCTGGTCATCTTCTATTTTATTGGGATTCGTCCGCAGGCGCGCCGGCAAAAGGAACAGCAACAATTGATCAGCACGCTCAAGACCGGCGATCGCGTCGTTACCAGTTCCGGCATTCACGGCCTCATTTCCAATGTGAAAGATTCCACTGTGATCGTAAAAGTTGCCGATAATGTGAAGATCGAGATGGAAAAATCGGCCATCGCGAGCGTCGCGAAAGCAGCGGAGTGATGGGGTGGGTTGTTGGAGTAATGGACAGCTGATCTGCTGATGAGCGCCAAGATCGACAATCAGCAATCAGCAATCAGCAGTCGGCAATTGGAATGAGTCCCGCGTTCACATTTTTCATCGGGCTGTTGTTGCTCATCCTCTTCGGCTGGTATTTTGCCACTGATTACGGGCTCCGAAAACGACTCCTCGCGGCCCTGCTGGCGGCGATGCTGGTTGCATTCAGTATCGTTACTATCTGGCCGCCGGAGAAAAAAATCGCGCTCGGCCTCGACATCAAGGGCGGCACCTCGTTCCTGATCAAGCTCCAGCAAGTCGACAAGGACAAGCCGATCACACCCGGTTTGCTCGATCAGGCCGTCGAAGTGATCCGCAAGCGCGTCGATTATTTCGGCGGTGGCGAACCGATCATCAGCCCGGTCGGCCAGGACCGAATTCTGGTTCAGATTCCGGGCCTCGATACCGCGAAGATTCAGGAGGCGCGCGATCAACTCTCACGTGTAGCAAAGCTCGAATTCCGGCTGGTTTATCCAGATAATGGCGAACGACTGAGGGCGATCGACAACGGGACTGAGGTAGTACCGCCGGAATACAAAATCGAAAACTACAAACACGCCGCCGAAGAGGACGAGAAAACGACTGTTGAGCGGCTGCTGGTGAAAAAGAAAGCGGACCTCGGAGGCGATCGCGTGAGCGGATCGAATGCCTATTACGGCAACGAAGGCTGGACGGTGCAGTTGAAGTTCGATAGCGAAGGCGCGAAAAAATTCGGGCAGATCACCGAGCAATACAAAGGTCATCGGTTCGCCATAGTCCTGGATGGCATCATCCAATCCGCGCCCGTCATTCGCGATGCCATTTATGGCGGCGACGCGGTGATCACCGGTCATTTCGCCGAAAAAGAAGCGCGTGGTCTCGCGAGTGTGTTGGAGAATCCGTTGCAAACGCCAGTGAGCATCGAGGAAGAACGCAGTGTTTCACCAACGCTCGGGGCAGATTCGATTAAGGCCAGCATTCTGGCCGGCCTCGTCGGTCTGGCCATTACGCTGGTGTGCGTTGCGATTTACTATCGCTTTGCCGGCATCATTGCGTGCCTGGCGCTGCTGGTGAACATCGTGTTGCTCATCGGCGCGTTGACCATGTTTCGCTTTGTTCTGACGTTGCCAGGCATCGCCGGAATCATTTTGACGATTGGTCTCGCGGTCGACGCCAGCGTGCTGGTTTACGAACGACTGCGTGAAGAACTCGCGCTCGGCAAATCGCTCAAAATTGCGATCCAGGCCGCTTACGAGAAAGCGTTCAGCTCGATCTTTGACGCAAACATCACCACGCTGATCACAGCCGTCATCTTATTTCTGCGAGCCAGCGGTCCGGTCAAGGGTTTTGCCATCTCGCTCACGCTCGGAATTCTGGCATCGCTTTTCACCGCCCTCATCGTCGGGCGCAACATCTTCGAATTCTTCGTCGATACCGGACGCGTGAAGAAAATTTCGATGCTGCATCTCATTTCCTCGCAGAACATCAACTTCCTGGGGAAAGGTTTTCTCGCTTGCATGTGCTCGCTTGCGCTCATCATTGCGGGCGCAACCTCGTTCTATGTTCGCGGTGAAAAGAACTTCGGCGTCGATTTCCGCGGGGGCGATTTGATTACTCTGAGCTCCCCGCAAACGATCGACGTCGGGCAAGTGCGCTCGGCTCTGCAACCGATCAACCTAGCGGACGCATCAATCCAGGAATCGAACCAGGGCGGAAAAAATTACATTACCGTGCGCACGCCTTTGCACACCAGCGACGCGGTTGAAAAACAAATCATGACCGCGATGCCGCAGGCCCAGTTCAAAGTGGAAGGCGCAGAACGAGTCGGCGCACTGGTCGGTGGCGAGCTGGCGCGCAATTCATTGATCGCCCTCGGACTGGGCATCTTTGGGATTCTGGTTTTCGTTTGGCTCCGATTCGAGCTTTCGTTCGCCGTGGGCGCAATCGTCGCGCTGGTGCATGATGTTACTATCACGGTGGGAATGTTTTCGCTGCTGCACCGCGAGCTTACTCTCACCATGGTTGGCGCTGTGCTTACCATCGCCGGCTATTCCATTAACGATACTATCGTTGTTTACGATCGGATCCGCGAAGGTTTGGCCAGCGGCCGCAAAGGTTCGATCGAACAGATCATGAACGAAAGCATCAATCAGACGCTGAGCCGGACTATCCTTACCAGCACCGTCACGTTGATCCCGATTCTGTGTCTGTTCTTGTTCGGCGGCGCGGTCCTGCGCGATTTCTCCCTGGCCATCATCATCGGAGTAGTCGTCGGGACCTACTCCTCCATTTTCATTGCCTCGCCTATTGTCCTGTGGTGGACCCGCGCTCGCGGCGGGAGCAAAACCAGCCTCCAACGCGAAATCACTTCCAAACAAACCAAGCCGGCGACCGCGAGCTAGCTTTGACGTGAAGGGCGAAGGGTTTCACCGCGGATTGCGCGGATCACGCAGATATAGAGGTGTCCCCAACCCGCCTGAGACGTTCAAAGTACGCAGCCATCATCCCGAGGTCGCCCGGCGACCGAGGGACCTCACAAGGCCATTGATCACACAAGATAGTTTGCGTAATCATCGTCCATTCGGGATGACAGGGAATTGCGGACGACCCGGCTCGCCTTTTTCTGATCCGCCTAATATCCGCCGTTGAATTTCCTTCGCGGGCGGTCTTGGGAACCTTCCTAGACGCCATTTGACGGGGCGCAGACGGCCGGAGTAAATTGGATTTGCTCAGGGTCGGAATGAGCGAATTTTTCGGAATCGAGGTGAATTGATGCCAGAAGTCATTGTTCGAAAAGGCGAACCAGTGGATCGCGCGCTCAAGCGGCTGAAAAGCAAGCTGGACGCGGAAGGCATCCTCGATGAAGTGCGACGCTTGCGCGCGTTTGAGACACCAAATCAAAAGAGCAGGCGTAAAGCCAAAGCCAACGCCAAACGCGGCCGCACCAAGTTTCGGTTCAATCCAAACGGCTAAGTCGGAACACAGGGCTGGAGCCCGGTGTGGCGCACAAGCCTCTGAGGCCTGTTCCAGAATTGATTTCGAGAACGCGGCGGCGAGCCGCGTTTTTCGTTTATTGGCAGGAAGCCTTTAGCTTTCGCACTCGCAGACGATTCGGAAACCAAGATCGTTGCAGGAGAAATTCGGGACGTTGGCGCTGCGCGTGGTCGTCTGCAAACTGGCGAAGCGCGATTTCCAACTGCCGCCGCGATAAACGCGTTTGGCTCCACTCGGGGGTCCGTGCGGATCGGCTTTGCGCGCTGGTTTGTATTGCTCAAAGAAATCGCTGCACCATTCCCAGACATTTCCCGCCATATCTTCGATCCCGAACGGGCTGGCTCCGCGCGGAAATGAACCCACCGGCGCACTCTCGGCATATCCATCGTCGATCTGGCGGTCGCTCCAAGCGAAAGAAGTGTTTTTGTCGGCAAAATTGGCGAGATCGCCGCGCTTATCGAAGTTGCCCCAGGGATATCTCCGCCCGTCGGTGCCTTTGGCGGCGTATTCCCATTCCGCTTCCGTCGGCAGCCGATATTTTCTGCGTTCACGGGTGCTGAGCCATTGGCAAAACTTCATCGCATCCAGACTGCTGACATAAACAACGGGATGCCGATCTCCGGTCGCAGGCGCGCGTTTACTCTTGTGAAGGGGATCGAAGGCTTCGTAATGCGCGTTCGTGATCGGAAAACGCGATATGTAAAAGCGACTGATAGCAACGCGGAAATGCGGGGTTTCGTTTGGAGGCGCTTTCGGAAACGGATTGCCCATGATGAATTCCCCCGATGGAATAAGAAGCATTTGACCGCCAAGTGAATTGCTAAAGTTGAGATACCGCTTCCGTTCCTGCTGGAGCGAAAGCACCGGGCGCGCGGAGGTAGCGGGGACCGGCTCGTCCACCACCTTGACCTTTGCAGCCTTGACCGCACTCGTTCCGTTCGGACCAACCGCTGCGGTAGGTTTTCCCTTGCCCTTCGTTATCTCGGCGATCTGTTTTCGGTCGATTTCTTCAAGATATTCGTCCACCATGTCCTCGGCGTCTCCCGGATCGAGCCCGGAGTTTTCCGCGATGTTGATCAAGGCGTCGCGTTGATCGTCAGTCATCGACTCGCTGTCCAACCCGCTAAGCTGCAATACGCGTAGGAATTCCGATTTGGCGTCGCTTGCTGTCGCTGCCACGACCGTTTCGGTCTCCACTTCCGGCTCGGGAACCACGCGAGTTGTTCCCGTTTCCTTTAATTTCGCTTCAATAAATTGGAGGACTTTTTCTTCCGACAGACCGTGATCCGCGCCAAAACGCTGGAGAGCTTTCTCTTCCTCCGGACGGAGCCCGCCGTCTGCGATGGAGAAGGCTAGAACCTTATTAAATTCCGCGATCGCCTGTTGCTCCGCTTCGGCGGCCAGAACGGCATCAACTTTTTTTCGCCGCTCAGGATCGAGCAATTCCATTCGCGCTTCCGTCAGATAGCGCGAAGATTCGTCCAAGCCGGCGCGCAAAAGCTGGGCAACCGGATTGCTCGGCTGATTTTTTAGCGGCAGTTTTTTCTGCCACCACCGCAAAAGCTCGCGGCAATGCTCTTCGATCAGCTCGTCAGTCGGATTCTGCTGGGCATCGAGACAAAGACGCTCGTAGGGATTGGTCGAATTATACTTACTCCAACCTTCCCATTTTTGGGGATCGTCGGGAAGGGGGGTTGGAAAAACAGCGACGCATTTCACACCATCATGCAACCCGCAGAGATCCCAGATTCGCCGCCGCCTGTGCCACCTCGTTTGGCGCCAGACCGGTGTTTCGCTCGATGGAAACCTTGGCGCGGTTACCACTGGCCTCGACCGAAACTTCCAGAACTTGATTGGCGTTATATTCGTAAGTCAGCTCAACCGGCGAACCCTTCGGTAAGAATGCGGGAAGTTCCACATCACAAATTCCGAGCGGCGTACATTCACCCGGCAGCGTGCTTTCGCCTTCCACCACGCGGACAACGGCGCGCTGCATATTGGACATCGCAGTACCGAATGAATTGCGCGCCCGCGCCGGAATGGCCGTCATTTTGCGAATCATTGGAAAAACGTATTCCTCGAGGTGCACTTCATCCCACAGCACAACGCCGAGGGTGTGCGAGGTGATGTTGGTGACCTGAATCAGACCGCCTTCGCGTCCGACAAATTGATCGCGTGTGTCGGTCGGCAGCACTTGTTCACCCGAGACTTTCTCTTCTTCGAGCAAGGAAAGAATCGCCTGGATCGAGGCGCCCTTCGCTACGGCTTCGTCGGGATTCACTTCGTCAATCACCGGCGCTTTGGTCAACTGCGAAACCAGAGTGCGGACCATCGGCATGCGCGTCATGCCGCCGACCAGCAAAATTTTGTCGATGTCGTCCCAGGTCATGTTCGCTTCCTGCATCACCATTTCGCAGATGGTCTTACACTTTTCCACCAGATGCTGGCTGCGGCGCTCGAATTCATTGCGTGTGATCTCGAGCTTGACGCTTTTGCCATTGTGATGATGAACCACCGCGCTTTGCATGCGGCTGGAAAGCTGGATCTTGGCTGATAACGCTCGGGTGTGCAAGTCCTGGTAGCTTTGTAGATCGAGCAGCGGATTTTCTCCATGCTGGCGATCAAATTCCTCCGCCATATGATTGACGATGGTGTCGTCCCAATCCTTGCCGCCGAGCCGGTGATCGCCATTGGTCGCGATCATGTTGATGTGCTGGCCCTGGATGCGCATGATCGTAACGTCGAACGTACCACCACCAAGGTCGAAGACGAAAACGGTTTGGTTCTCGTTCAGTTTATCCAAACCGTAGGCGAGCGCGGCGGCAGTAGGCTCGTTGATAATTTGCAAAACATTGAAGCCGGCGAGCTGACCGGCTGTGATAGTCGCAGTTCGTTCCGCGTCATTGAAATAGGCCGGAACGGTGATGACCGCGTCGGTGATCGGTTGCCTGAGATACTTCTCCGCGTCAAGTTTGAGCTTCTTTAAAATCAACGCGCTCAATTCCTCGGCTGAATAAACTTTGCCGCCAAATTCGCGATGAAATTGCTCCTTCGGCTTGCCCATCTCGCGCTTGACGAAGTCCACGATTTTCTCCGGCTCGGCCACGGCATTATTCTTTGCCGTCGTCCCAACGATCACGTTTGAGCCATCAAACAAGATCACTGAAGGGGTGATCCGCTCGCTTTCGGTGTTCGGAATAATTTGCGGCTTACCGTAAGCGTCAATATGCGCTACGGCAGAGAAAGTTGTGCCTAAATCAATACCGACTGCTTTACGTTGTGTCATTTTTGGAGAAGTCAATGGGGCCGATCCACCCGGGTCTTTTTGGTGCAACTTTCGTGCCGCGTCCCCGCCGGATTTGTCAGGGCCCATGCGAGACGTCAGCGGAGCCAAAGAAATAGAAACTCGATCCGCGCTCATTGACAACGCAGGGCGGTTACCTCTTCCGGTCGTAGGACGTTGCCGCGCCAAATGAACCCGCGCTTGACTCGCGTGACGATGCGGCCGTCGTCTTCAGTCCGGCTCGTCGTTTCATAGGCAGCGACCCGATGCACTGTGAGGTCGACAAATTCCTTCGCTTCCACCTCGGTCACTTCCAGACGGTGAAACACCTCCAGCAAACCATGAATTGCATTTCCCAAATTTTCGTGCCAGCGCGTTAAGCGTTCCGATTTCCGTCCCTCCGACGCGGTTTTAAGCTGGCTCGCCAGCGTTGTGAGATCGTCGTATACCACGATCAGGTCGCGAACGAACGGCTTTTGCAACGATTCATAGATGAAATTGTCGCGATATTTCAGCAGCTCCTCGTGCAAAGAATCGAACAAGCGATGGTTCACCGATTCGCTCACCCGGATAGCCTCGAGACCTTCTTGGATTTTTTGAAACTGGGCGGCGGCTTCGGTGGCGTGTGCCGGCAAGATGATCGAGGCGATCTGCTCGACTCGGCGAGTTAGAGCTGACTCCAAGCTTTGCACGTTCTCAGTGACAGTGCGGAATTCGCGCAGGAGCGAAGCGAAATCACTGCTTCGCGCTTCTTCACGCGCCAGCGTTGCCGCAGCGCTAAGTTCCTGCATTGTGCTGGCGAAATCGTCGGCCATAATCAGGCGCCGTAAAATTTCCGAATCGCCTCGATTAAGCCCACGACGTCGTGCCGCTTCGCCTCCACGTCGACGCTCAATCCGCGCTCACGCAGCGTCGCTGACGTGATCGGGCCGATACTGGCCACCTTCATCCCAGCTGGCCAAGGCAGCTTCAAATCGAGAAAATTTTCCACCGTCGATGAGCTGGTAAAGGTGATGAGATCGGCTCCTTCGGTCGAAAAACGGCGATGCGCCCCGGTCACGTCACGCGTTTCCGGAACGGTTTGATAAGCAAACGCTTCGTCCACAATCGCACCCATGCCGCCCAGCCGTTTGGGCAGCAAGTCCCGCGCCTTCTCTGCGCGAGCGATCAGAATCCTAAGATTTTCAACCCCACCCGTTTTTTCAAACTCCTTCACCACCGCTTCAGCCACGAATTCTTCCGGCTGCAAATCGACATGAAGACGGAAATCTTTTACCCGTTGCGCCGTGGCTGGTCCGAAAGCCGCAATTGTCGCCGCGCCAATCTCGCGCGCGTCATCGTAAAGTTTGAAAAACATCTCGAAAAAGGAATCGACACCGTTCGGGCTGGTGAAAACGATCCAGTCATAAGAATGCGCGTCCTGCACCAATTCGGCGAATTCGCGAAGATCGCTGGGCGGCTCGATCCGGATGGTTGGCAACTGGATGACATCCGCTCCCAGCGCACGCAATTGTGAGCTCAACCCGCTCGCCTGTTTGCGCGTGCGCGTGACCACGATTCGCTTACCGAAAAGGGGACGTTTTTCGAACCAGTTTAAATCCTTTCGCAAGAAAACGACATCACCGAAAATTGCGACGGCTGGCGCTCCGAAGCCCCCTGCACTCGCTCGCTTTGCGATATTTTCGAGAGTACCAACAATGGTTTTTTGATGTCCCAGCGTGCCGAGACGGACGAGGGCCACCGGCAGGTCCTTTCGGCTGCCGTGCGCCAGCATTTCGCGGGTGATCGCCGCCAACCG
>Ga0209378_1001420_pt1 | contig 17097 bp, 13 predicted proteins | sample GraSoiAngelo_156_FD_186170 | JGI IMG/M metagenome (GOLD analysis project Ga0209378, IMG submission 186170) | Grasslands soil microbial communities from the Angelo Coastal Reserve, California, USA - 14_1009_13_40cm (SPAdes) (version 2) | ecosystem: Environmental > Terrestrial > Soil > Grasslands ... | reverse complement strand
CTCGACCGGTGATGGTGAACAGGTCATGGACGCCGCCGTCGCGAGTGCCGTTTGGGTTAAACTTGAATCGCGCTTCACGGACCGGCCCGTCGATCGTGATGAAATCTGGAACGACGTTGGTGGCGCCTTCTTTGTTGGCGACATCAACTTGTGGATTCTTAAACGGGCTGGTTCCACCGACATCGGGTTGGGCGTGGCAGCCTGCACAACTGTCCAGGTTGAATCTCGGTCCTAGACCCAGTTCCGTGCCAGGGACCAGATCCTCACCTTGGACGGACTGGACCTCCTTGAACGCCACCAGACCGGCGTCGAAAAACAGTCTCTCAAAGAAGGTCAGATCATTAAACGGTCCTCCCGCACCCGCAGGGTCGCCGCGAACTCCCGGATCTGTGGCAATGAAGCCAGCATAGAGGCTGACGGCCGCGCCGAACAGCAGGAGCGCAAGAACAGAACTGGTGATTTTCATTTTAGGAGCCATCGGTGCCCTCCTTGGTGGGACATGACAGATACCCAGAGTTTCAAGCGCCACAAGCCTAACGAGCTAATGTAAGAACCATGTAAGAGCGGTGTTAAAAACAGGTAAAAGAGTAGGCGTCGCAACTTTGCGACGTCAGAGGGGCGGCCATGACCGATGCATACTTCATGCGACTGGCGATCCAGGCTGCGTGGCAGGGGCTTGGGATAGGGGAGAGCGGCGTGCAGCTCGTCGGCGATGTGCTTCGCGAGGAGAGTCTGAAGCTCTTTGAGGCCTGGTCGCGTGACAGGACTCGGCCAGGACCTAGTACGCGTGCCTCTATCGGATCAGGATCTCAACTGCCGCTGGGCCCTACTTCACCCTTTCCCAGTGGTCCAGGAAGGCACCCTTCCTGGTGGCTGTGAACTTGTCACCTTCAAAGACGACGGATGGCTCACCGTGAAGCGGAAGCTGGAACTCGATACGCTTCTCCGTGATCGACACCGGGGAGGTGCCCGTCGAACTTGAGAGATCATAGCTCACCCCCTTGCCGCGGATCCCGTCGTTCACCAGATAGTAGATATTCTCTTCGCTGTACGCCTTGTCGGTGAGCGTGTACGTGCCGATGGAAGAGATGGAGAGCGACTTGCCGCGAGCACCTTTTACGTAGATGTTGAAGTTCCGGTATTCCTTCGTGTACGTCAGCAGACCCAGCACATCAGGGGGAACCTGTTTCTTGCCGTTTGGCAGGTCGCGCGACACCAGCTTGTAGGTTCCCTCAATAATGGGCTCCTTCGCCGCAACACCGGGTTTCTGCGGCGCCTCACATGCCGCTTGGCCCACGCACGCGGTCAGCGCAGCAAGACCCATGAGCAGAGAAGTCAGCGTATTCGCAGGATTCGACTTGGACCGCATAATTGCCCTCCCTTGGCATTCCTTGCGGAACCGATGGAACTGACCCGCTGGCGGACAAACCCTAGCTGGCCTCGATCACCGGCCCTCCGCCGAGTTGCGCCGCGATCACTCCGATCAGGAAGAACAGCACCACCGCGCACATGATCACCACGACCGTATAACCCATCACTTTGTGCTGCGGCACTCTCATCAGCGTGGGCAGGCCGAGGTAGAGGAGGTACGGGCTGTAGAACAGGCCGAGCAGCCTGAGAATGCTCAGGGCCGGAATGAGCCCCACGATGCCCACGATCCAGACCGGCGTGCTCGAGTAGGCGGCGATTTTGAGCGCCTGGTACCGGTTTTCCTCGACCCTGAAATAGGGCGCGAGCTTGTCGATGATCAGGGCGAGCACGAACACGCCGACGAGCGCCATCACGTATTGCGCAATCCCCTGCCGGAGCGCGGCGCCAATCGGCACCCGGAAGGTCCCCACGGACGGCACGCTGATGCCGAAGATCTCCATCCCAATGAGCGAGGCGACGGGCCCGATTGCCGCAAGCGGGACGATGTAGCCGGTGACGAGTCCGCCGATGCTCGTTTCCTCCTCGTCGATGGCCTGCCACTCCTGCTGCGGGCTGAGGAGAATGCTCTTGGTGCGATCAACCAGATTCATCTTGACCTCCGTTTGGCTCACGGCTCTGGGAATTTCCCTATCAGCTATCTCAGCAGGAGGCTACTCTGAGCGTTGCAAGAGTGTCAATACCACGAAAATAGGTGTGTCCCCTGCACGCAGCCAGGCCGGGGTGCGTTGACACTCTTCCTCTCGAATAGTAGGCTACCTCTGTTTCCATGGAGCGGCGTCTTGCAGCAGTGGTCATCGAGTAGAGAATTTATTTTCAAGGAGGGAAGACCATGAGCAAAGTGTGGATGGTATCAATTCCAGTCTTTTTTGGAGTCCTGATGCTGGCCCCAACAGTCAGGGCCGACACCCTCGTGGAATTCGAGGGAGGGATTGGGGTTCTCACGGCCGACGGAGTCACCTGCGGGCAGGATCCAACGAATTGTACTGTACGCCGTAACGATGTCCGCGGTGTTCAGCCCGGCGGCCAGCCCTGGGTGATCAGGCAGTTTAAGGCCAAGGTCAAGACGAATGGGAGGATCACAGCCGAGGGCAAGGGCTTGGTCCTGGCCGGGAGTAACGCGATTGGGACTGCAGGCGCGGTGACCCAGGTTGCCGTCACGCTCTTCTGTGGAGAGGAGACAACTCCTGATGGACATAGCTCAGGATCCCACCCGCTTGCGGCCGATGGAGATTTCAAATTTACGGACACACTCTCTCCTGCTGTACCGGCCACCTGTCCAACCCCGACGCTCCTCATTCGGGCTAGGAACAACACTGGAAACTGGATTGCTGCCGGCATTCCTGAAGTGAGGTCTGAGGCGGAGGCTGATTAATTTCCCGGTCGATGGCCCGGACCGTGTGTCCTTGTCCTTCCCCAGCACTGGGGGCCTTAGGAGGCGGGACGCGCGTCGAGGCCTAGCGGGCGCCTTCCGACGAAGTGACGAATTCCTTCCGGAACGTGACGACCTTGTCCAGGTACTGGCGCGTTTCTTGATAGGGGAGGCTGTGCCGCAGCTTCTCATAGACGGCCGGGGGCTGCAGGCTGTTGATCTGATTCACGGCGGCGACCGGATCGTGGGCGAACGTGCGAAAGACGTTGCGCGGGCCGGTGTTGTATGCGGAGATTACACAGTACTCCCGCGATACGGCGTTCCCCACCTGATCAAGCTGGTCGTAGGTCAAGACATTCAGGTAGGCCGTCCCCAGCTCGATGTTGTTCTGCGGATCGAAGAGGTAGTCCCGCGAGGGAGTGGCGTCCTTGCCCTTCGCGCGCCGGTAAGCGTCGCGGCCGCCGCTCATAGGCACGAGCTGCATGAGTCCGTAGGCCGGAACCGAACTGACGGCAAAGGGGTTGAAGTTGCTCTCCGTGCGGATGATGGCGAACACGAGGCTGGGGCTGATCTGGTACCGCTCGGCGAACCGGCTCACCACAGGCCGGTATTTCTCCGCCTGCTTGTGGGCGAGGTTCGGGACCATGGCCAGCTTGACGAAGTGCGCCGTCTTTGATGCGCCTTCCTGCTCGACCGTGCGCGTGTCTGACCGTTTCTCCAGCAACCAGTCCGCGAACGACTCCGCTTCAGCCGGCGTGCGCACCGGCTTGCCGGTCTGGTCCACCACGAGCCCCAGGAGGTAGGGCTCCTTGTCGCTCGTGAGCGTGATCCCTTTGTCGGAGAACAGGTCCACCGCGCGGGGATCGTTAGGGGTGAGGAGGGTCGTCACGACAGCGTTCTTGAGACTCCCACGCGGGTCCGTGTCGTCCAGGGTCTCCACCAGGATCTCGCCCGCATCAAAGTCCACGATCGCGCGGCTCCGGTAGTTCTGAGTGTACTTGACGTAGCGCTTGCGGTCGGGGAGATGGACCTCCTTCTTTCCCCAGGTCCGGCCGACCTCGCCCCGCAAGGCGGCCATCAGGGTCTCAAAATCCCGCTGGGCGGCGCGCAGGTCTTTGAGCAAGGCCCCGGGATCCCGCGCGTACCCCTCGACATGCCTCCGGAGCGCCTGCTCCGCATCCTTGCTCGTCGCGATGTCAATGATCGTCTTACCGGTCCGACCGGTTACGGCGCGCTCCGCCGTGTCGAGCACCCGCGTCGTGGTCTCACAGCCAGAAGAAACAGACAGGGCCGTGGTCGCAAGGATCAGGAGGAGCGTTGCTCTTCTCGTTCGAAGCGGGGCACTCATGACGCCATTGTACACCGTTTGTCACAGGAAAGAGGTTCGGTCACAGACGTAGGGATACCATTTATAATGGAAATTTGCTAAGATTATTTCTTTTGGAGGGCCCGTAATGGCGCGCATCTGTGGGCGGTAGAACGTCGTTCAGCGTTTGGCTCCACACATGTGTTGCAAGCAGCCTTCTCTGCGTTCAATTAGCCTACGCCGAGGAGTACAGAACTCCGCTCGCCGGTGAAGAAGCGCATATCGAATCGTTCGGACGCCTGGTTGATGTTCCGGCACGCGACCGCCGGCACATTACGGCGATCAATGTTGGCATGCAGTGGATTCCGGACGGGCCACATCAGCTCGAAGTGATTCCCTTTGGCGTGCTCTTCGTCTGGCATAACTGGGACACCGAGCGCGTTCGAGGGTCGTTTTCGGGGGTGGTCAATGATATCCGGTACAATCGCGGGTCGCGGTCATGGGATGGCTGGGAGGCCGTGTTCACCTTCAACAATTTCATCTTTCCCAGCGGACGCTCCGAATACGTCGAAGGCCGGCGGATCACGGGCGTCGAGCTTCAGTGGAATTATTTTTTCGCGGGCTTCGGAATCGGCTATCGAACGCTGCTGCCTCCCGGCCATCAAGACAATGCTCTCGAGCTCGCGCTGACCTATGAACCGGGCTACCGCTGGTTCGACCGGAGCACGAACACCTCGCCCGGGTTCGTCGTTCCGAGCGACACCTATGAGGGCCGGGTCCATTTCCGTCTCCGGGCCGATATGCTCGACCGAAACTTGATGGAGCTGGCCCACCGAGGGGTCTCGTTCGGCGGCGACCTGTTGTCCGGGCACCGGGCGCATTGGCGACAGTGGGGCGGCGTGGCCTTCGATGCTCCGGACGTGCAACGCGAAAAAGATTATCTGGCGGCGAGCGCGTACGCCGTGGCCGCTGCTGGCGTGCCGTGGGTGCCCGGCGAGCGGCACCGGCTGGTCTGGAGCGCCTACGGCGGGATCGGAAAAAACCTGGACCGCTTCTCCACCTTCCGGTTACCCGGTCGGCCGACCGGATACGAATGGGAAGCTCTCTCACTGCCCATCTTGCCTGGTGTCGCCTTCAACGAATTGTTTCCGCGGAGATACGCCATTACCGATCTGACCTATCGCTATGAGGCCCTGTTTTTTCTGTTTCCCTATATCCGCGCCACCTATGGGTTAGTGGAACGCCCGCTCTTTGCCGATAACGGAACGATCAAAATGCGGACCGATGCTCTGCCTGCCCTGGGAGGCGGGGTGGTCAGTGGAGCGCCGTGGAGCTCGCAGATCGAACTCAACTACAGCTACAACTTCAGGATCGTGCGGGATTCCGACGGCGAACTGAAAAAGAGAGGGCACGGCCTCTTCATCTTTTGGTCGAAGGAATTTTGAAGTTACATTCAAGTAAGTCCTGTTGTGGTCCACTCACTAAGTGAGTTGACATAGCTCTCGAGAAAAAGTAGGCTGTTCCTGTTTCACCAAGGGAGGAAAACATGAATCCCACACGCAGAATTATGCTAGCGGGAATGAAAGGAATGATCCTGCTCCTTGTGTTGGCCGTGGCGAGCTGCGCACCGGCGCCAGCGACGCGTACGTCGACCACGATCCCTCAGGCGACCAAGCAGCAGGTCCTGGTGGCCTACGGGAAGCTACCACTGATCTTCGAGGCAAACCAGGGGCAGACCGATCCACAGGTCAAGTTCCTCTCCCGCGGCAGCGGCTATACCCTGTTCCTGACCCCCACCGTGGCGGTGCTGGCCCTGCGCGAGGGCGCGAGTGCCCGTAACGTCGTCGATGGCTCACCCGCGGCAAAGCGGGAAAGGGGCCAACCGCTGCAGGGCACCGTACTGCGCATGAAGCTCCTCGGCGCCAACCCCACGCCGGGCGTCACTGGAGTTGAAGAACTGCGCGGAAGGAGCAACTATTTTATTGGCAACGATCCGGCGAAGTGGCGCGCCAACGTTCCAACCTACGCGAAGGTCGAGTACCGGGACGTCTACCCCGGCGTGAACCTGGTCTATTACGGCAATCAGCGGCAGCTCGAATTTGACTTCATCGTTGCTCCCGGGGCGGACCCTCAGCGGATCAGGCTTCGGGTGGAAGGGGCCGACCGATTGGACTTGGACGCGCAGGGAGATCTCGTCGTGCACACAGGCGGGGCACAGGTCCGCTTGCAGCAGCCGCACGTCTATCAGATGGCAAACGGGGTCAGGCAGGAGATCGAGAGTCGTTACGTGCTGAATGACCACCATCAGGTGGAGGTCTGGGTGGCGGCCTATGACACCCACAAGCCCCTGGTGATTGACCCAACGCTCGCCTACTCCACCTATCTCGGCGGCAACAGCTTGGATGAGGGTTTCGGCATCGCCGTGGACAGCCTCGGCCAGGCCTACGTGACCGGCGTCACCGCATCGCTGGACTTCCCCCCGACCGCCGGGGCGTTTCAGTCCAGCTCCGCCGCCGGCGAGGAGGCCTTCGTGACGAAGCTGAATCCGACGGGCGCGGCGCTCGTCTACTCCACCTATCTTGGCGGTACTAACTCGGACGTCAGTTTGGGGATCGCCGTAGACAGCCTCGGCCAGGCCTACGTGACCGGCAGGACCTCTTCTGCCAACTTCCCGACGACCGCCGGGGCGTTTCAGCCTAGTTTCCCCGGCGGCTTTTTTGCCGCCTTTGTGACGAAGCTGAATCCCACCGGCGCGGCGCTCGTCTACTCTACCTATCTTGGCGGGACTGGCGGTGAGCAGGGCTTTAGCATCGCCGTGGACGCGGCCGGGAATGCTTACGTGACGGGCAACACTTTTTCGACCAACTTCCCCACGACCGCCGGGGCGTTTCAGCCCAGATTCGGCGGCGGTGACAATGACGCTTTCGTAACGAAGCTGAACACGCTGGCCTCGGGGTCTGCCTCGCTGGTGTACTCCACCTATCTTGGCGGCACTAGCGATGAGAACGGCTTCGGCATCGCCGTGGATGCCACTGGCAACACCTACGTGACTGGCCAGACCGGATCGCTAGACTTCCCTACGACCACCGGAGCATTTCGGCCTAGTTTCGCTGGCGGCTTTATTGACGCCTTCGTGACGAAGCTGAATCCCACCGGCGCGGCGCTTGCCTACTCCACCTATCTCGGCGGCACCGGCGATGAGGACGGCTTCGGCATCGCCGTGGATGCCACTGGCAACGCTTACGTGACCGGCATCACCTTTTCGCCCGACTTCCCCACGACCGCTGGGACGTTTCAGCCCAGTTCCCCCGGTGGTGACGCCTTCGTGACAAAGCTGGGTCCCACCGGCGCGGCGCTTGTCTACTCCACCTATCTGGGGGGTACTGGCTCTGATGTGGGCTTCGGCATCGCCGTCGACAGCTTCGGCAATGCCTACGTGACGGGCCAGACCCTCTCCAGTGACTTCCCGACGACGGAGGGGGCCTTCCAGACGACCTTCGGCGGCGGCGGCGGCGGCTTTGACGCCTTCCTGACGAAAGTGAATCCCGCCGGCGCGGCGCTCGTCTACTCCACCTATCTCGGCGGCACTAGCGACGATTTCGGCTTGGGCATCGCCGTGGACAGCTTCGGCAATGCTTACGTGACCGGCTTCACTGGATCGCTGGACTTCCCCACTCTGGGGGCGTTTCAGACGACTTCCGGGGACGGCGCCGACGCTTTCGTGGCGAAGTTTAGTTTTGCCACCACCAATACCCGTGTGGGGACCAACGTGGTTGTTCAACCGGTGGATGCCACCAGTGGAGCAACGCCGGTGACCGTGACCTTCGCAAACGTCACTGCGGCTGGCGACACGACGCTTACGACGAGCGCTGCCGGCCCGCAGCCGCCGGCAGGCTTCAAGCTGGGCACCCCGCCGACCTACTACGATCTTACGACCACCGCGAGCTTCAGCGGCGACGTGACCGTCTGCATCAACTACAACACCATCACCTTCAACAATGTAGCGAGCCTGAAGCTCTTTCACTTCGTGGATCCGAATTGGGTGGACGCCACGGTCTCGCTGGACACCGCGACCCAGATCATCTGCGGCCGCGTCACCTCGCTGTCGCCTTTCGCGATCTTCGAGCCTGCAGATCAGCCGTTTGCCGCCTTCCACGCCAGGATTGAGATCGAGCAGGAGCGTCACAAGCGCGAGTTCGAGGTGAAGGGAACGTTCACCCTGGGCGCGGGGAGCGACGGGATTCATCCGGATACTGAGGTCGTGACTCTCGAGGTCGGGACCTTCTCCGCGACGATTTCAGCCGGGTCGTTCCGGCGCCACGGGCACGGCACGTTCAAGTTCGAAGGGGTCGCGGGAGGCGCGAGGCTGGAAGTGAAGATCCAGGCCCGGGGCGGCAACCGCTTCGAGTTCAAGGCCGAGGGCAAGGGCGCTCAGGTCGGGACGGCGACGCCCGTGACGGTGCGGCTTGCCATCGGTGACGACGCCGGCAGCACGGTCGCTAGGGTCAAGGCTGACGACGACTGACCCTGAGGCTGGGCCGCCAGCGTACGCTGGCGGCCCAATCTTGCGGAGCGAGGCGGGGTGCGCACGGCGTGGGCCGGTGCTGCCCTGTTGACACTCCATGCATCCACTCCTAGAATGCCTCCACGCTTTCCTTGGAGGCTTTCTTTTATGAAGGAATCCAAACCTGAGGCGATCCGCAATGTGGCTGTCCTTTCGTACGGGGGAGCCGGAAAGACGACCCTGATCGAGGCGTTCCTCTGCGCGAGCGGGGCGGTTCCGCAGACGGGGTCCGTCGCGGCCGGCACGACGGCCATGGACTACGAGCCGGAGGAGCACCACCGCAAGATCTCCATGCAGACGAGCCTCTGCCAGATTCCCTGGAACGACGCCGCGCTCAATCTGCTGGACAATCCGGGCGCGCCGAGCTTTCAAGCCGAAGCGAAACAGGCGACGCATGTGGTGGACGCCGTGCTCTGGGTCTTCAATGCGAGCGCGGGGGTCAAGACCGAGTTGGAGAAATTATGGGAGTACGCGGCCGAGCGGTCCCTGCCGGGCCTGATCTTCATCAGCGGGCTTGACCGGGAAGGGACCTCCTGGGCGCCGCTCGTCGAGGAACTCGAGAAGGCGCTGGAGATCAAGACGGTCCCGCTCAGCCTGCCGATCGGGCAGCAAGCCTCCCTGGAAGGGGTGGTGGACCTCCTGAGCGGAGAGGCCTATCGGTATGCGGCTGATGCAAGCGGGAAACGGCAGAAGGCCGAGGTGCCGGCGGCCTTGGGCGGGCAGGTCGAGGGGGCCCGCAAGAAACTGATGGAGGGGGCTGCAGAGGCCGATGATCAGTTGCTCGAAAGGTATCTGGGCGACGGGATACTGACGGCTCAAGAAATCCTGCAAGGGTTGAAAACCGGGGTGGCCACCCGCAGTTTGTTCCCGGTCATCTGCGGGTCCGCCGGAAAAAACATCGGCACGGTGGAGGCGCTCAACGCCCTCGTGGCGCTCCTGCCTTCACCGGTGGAACGCGCCGCGGCCCATCCCGTGCAGGCCTCCAAGCTGGGCGGTTCCGGCTCGATCCAGCTTTCCCCAGATCCCACGGCAGCGTTTGCGGCGTACGTCTTCAAAACGATCATCGACCCGTTCATGGGCCGGCTCAATTACCTGCGGGTGTATGCTGGAGCGCTGGCGCCGGATGCCGGCTTTCTCAATGCCACGCGCAATGTGAGGGAGAAGGGGGGACGGCTCTTTCACGGGGTGGGGAAGAAATACACTCCCATCGAGAAGGCGGTGGCCGGCGACATCGTGGCGATCGCCAAGCTCAAGGATACCCAGACCGGGGACACGCTCACCAGCGACAATGCCCCGCTCCTGATTCCCAAGCCCCCGTTGCCGCGGCCGCTCCTGTCGTTCGCCCTTGAACCCAAATCCAAGGCGGACGTGGAAAAGGTGAGCCTCGGGCTCCACAAGCTCGTCGAGGAGGACCCCTCCCTCGAGTTCGTCCGCAACACCGAAACGCATGAGATGATCCTCAGCGCCATGGGGCAGCTGCATGGGGATGTCGCGTTCGAGAAACTGAAACGCAAATACGGCATTGAGGTGAACGTCCATACCCCGAAGGTGCCGTACAAGGAGACCATTCGGAAGGCCGCCTCCGCGCAGGGGAAGTACAAAAAACAGACCGGAGGGCACGGCCAGTATGGCGACACCTGGCTGAAGCTCGAGCCGCTCAAGCGCGGCGCCGGGTTTCAGTTCGTGGATGAGATCGTCGGCGGGGCCATCCCCCGGAACTTCATCCCCGCGGTCGAAAAGGGAGTCGTCGAGGCGATGCACGAAGGCATCCTCGGAGGCTTTCCCGTGGTCGACCTCCGCGTCACTCTCTACGATGGGTCATACCACGACGTGGATTCGTCCGAGATGGCCTTCAAGATCGCGGCGTCCATGGGATTCAAGAAGGCCATGGAACAGGCGTCGCCGGTTCTCTTGGAGCCGATCATGACGGTGGAGGTCAGCACGCCGGACGAATTCATGGGGGCGGTGATCGGGGACCTGAACAGCCGCCGAGGCCGGATCCAGGATACCGTGCCGAAGGCCCACGGTACCATCATCAAGGCCGCGGTCCCGCTGGCCGAGATGCTGAAATATTCCTCGACCTTGAACTCCCTGACGGGCGGGCGCGCGACCTATTCTATGGATTTCTTGACATACGAGGAAGTGCCCCGCGAGCAGGCGGCGCGGATCCTCGAGGAGCAGAAGGCGGCGAAAGCGGGAGCCGTCCAGTGAGGCCGCCGTTCAGGTTATTTCTCTTTCGGGCTCAGGACTGAATAGAACGCGCGGTTCTCTCGCACCACGCGCAGGAGGACCGAGTCGCCCTTTTTCGTCTGGGCCACCGCCGTTTTGAATTCCTCTGCCGTCGTGACGATCTGACGGTTGACCTCCTTGATGAGGTCTCCTTCTCGCAGGCCCTGCTCCTGGGCCACACTGCCTGCGTCCACCTTGCTCACCAGCACGCCTTTCTGGTCCTTGATCTTGAACTTGTCGGTGAGCTCTGGCGTGAGGTCTTGCACGTTGAGCCCGAGCTTGACCTCCGGCTGCGGCGGGGGCGAGGCGGGGACCGACGCGACGACGGTTTCTTCCTTGCGCTCGCCCAAGTCGACGGGCAGGGAGCGGTGTTCGCCGTTCCGGATGATCTCCAGTTCCACCTTGGTGCCCGGGGCCAGGCCGGCCACGCTACGGGACAAGGCGGAGGGGCTCTCCACGCGGCGCCCGTTCACCTTCGCGATGATGTCGCCCGGCTTCAGGCCGGCGCGCGCGGCAGGCTCGTTCTCGAAGACGTCGTTCACCAGGATGCCGTCGGATTCCTTGATGCCGAACTTGGCGGCCAGCTCCGGGGTCACTTCCTGGATGCCGATGCCCAACCAGCCGCGTACGACTTTCCCCTTGGAACGGAGCTGGTTCACGACCTGCTGCACCATATTGGAGGGAATGGCGAAGCCGATGCCTTGGGCGTAGTTGATGATGGCGGTGTTGATGCCGATCACCTCGCCTTTGATGTTGAACAGCGGGCCTCCGCTGTTGCCGGGATTGATCGAGGCGTCGGTCTGGATGAACGCCTCGTAGCGGGACAGCCTGACGGCGTCACGCTCAAGGCCGCTGACCACCCCCACGGTCACGGTACGATCCAGGGAGAATGGATTGCCGACGGCCATGGCCCACTGGCCGACGCGGACCTTCGACGAGTCGCCGAACGGCACCGTGGGGAGTTCACGATCGGCCGTGATCTTCACGACGGCCAGGTCGGTGTCTGGATCGCGGCCGATCACCTGGCCGATGTATTTGCTCCTGTCGGAGAGCCGTACCTCGACTTCCTTGGCGTCGGCGACGACGTGGTTGTTGGTCACCACCGTGCCGTCCTTGTCCACAATGACCCCCGAACCGGTCCCCGGGTTGTTCGGGCCGCGTTCCCGCAGGCCTTCGCCTGATTTGGCGGAAACGGACACCGGGCTGATGTTGACCACGGCTGGTTTGACACGGTCAGCCAGGTTGATGAAGACGTTCTGCATTTCCTCAAGCAGACGGACGCCGTTCAGCTCCTCAGCGAAGGTCCTGCCGGAAAACGGCTCGACTGCCAGGAGTCCGAGGATGAGGACAACGCCGAGAACCTGAGAGGCTACGGCACGGTCTCGAAACGTCATGTGGTGCTCCTCACGGTTTAGGGATGTTTCACGGCTCGACGCGCCGCCGTCCATCGGGCGGGCGTCGATGCTCTTATCCTAACAAATGGACGCGAGCGATTACAACGCCTGAGTTCGGTGGGAGGAGGACTTAGGCGCGAAGGGACTGAAGCGCAGCGGGCATGGCGGAGCGGCGGCCGATGAGGGTGACCTGGTCGCCAGCCCTCAGTACCACCTCGGCGTGCGGGAACAGCATTGAGTCGCCGCGCCGGACCAGGACGATCCCTACACTGTCCGGCAGGGCTAATTCGGCAAGCCGCCGGCCATCGGCCCCGAGGCCCGGAGCGATCGTGATGTGCTCGACCGTGCCGCCCCCGGCTTGGAGGTCTTCGTGGAGGCGGATCAAGGGGACGGTGAGGCCTTCCTCGGAGTGGGAGGCCAGCCGGTCCCGTATGGCTTGCAGCGTGCGTTGCTCGGCTCGAATGCTTTCACACACGGGGAGCGCCGCATCGAGGCCGGTCGGGGTCTCAGGCGCTTGGGCGGTGTGAGTGGCGTACAAGCATTGCCCCAGAGACTCGTAGGCATGGCGGAGCCGAGCCTCGGCATCGTCGGCTTGAAACTGGAGCTTGGCCACTTGGACCCGGCGGGCGACCCGCTCGGCGACGTTCATGACGGCTTCTTTGAGCCCGTCCAGGCTGATCGAGAGGGCACGGCTGGTGGATTGAAAGAGGTTCATAGAGTCGGATAAGCGCGATTATGTCAACTTGTAAGTCCCACCGAACTTTCCTCATCCGACCCTGAAAACCTCAACCTGAACGTGCAAAAGAGCACCGATCACCGCTCCCCTATTTGAGCTTCAGTGCCAGTCAAGAGGCGACTGATATTGTCACGATGCCGATAGGCAATCAAGCCTGTCGTGCCGATGGCAAACAGCGCCATGGAAGCGGTGGGATGGAGAAGCCAGACCCACAGCGGAAGGCTCCCGAACGCGAGCAAGGCCGCCAATGACGAGGTCCGCCAGATGGCGGCACTGGTAAGCCACACGGCCAGTAAGGTAACCCCCACGATCCAGTCGACGGCCAAGAGCACCCCCAGGGCGGTCGCCACCCCTTTGCCTCCTTTGAATCGCAGAAACACAGGGAATATGTGTCCCAGGATGGCCGCACCGCCGGCGGCCAGTTCCCATTCACTTTCTGCAGCCCCGAGAAGATGCCGGGCGACCAGCACCGCCAAAGCCCCCTTCCCCATGTCGCCGATCAGCGTGACGATCCCAGCGGCGTTGCCCGCGACCCTGAGGACGTTGGTGAATCCGATGTTTCGACTGCCAGCGTCGCGTGGGTCGATCCCCCCCAATGCACGTCCTGCGAAGATGCCCACGGGAATGGCGCCGAGGAGATAGCCGATCGCGAGCGACGAGGCGAGAGCCGTGTCCATCAGGAGGAGCGGGCATGGGCGCCGTTACGCGGGAGCACGGCTGTGACAAACTGCCGAACGTATTGGGCGGCGGAAACCAGTGAGAGCACCAGGGACACCCAGAGAATGGCTGTGCCCCAGGAGTACAAGTTCAGGGTGCTGGGTACGGCCTCGTCAAGGATCAACAATAGAATAGCCACGACTTGGGCCGCCATCTTGAGCTTCCCGGTCGTTTCGGCGGCCAGGACGATCCCCTCGCGGGCGGCGACGCCCCGCAAGCCGGTGACGGCCAATTCCCGCCCGGCCAGCACGATGGCGATCCACGCCTCTACCACATCCTGGTCCACGAGGAGGAAGAGGGCAGTCAGGACCAAGAGCTTGTCGGCGATTGGGTCCAGCAGCTTGCCCAGTCTCGTGATCTGGCCCCAGCGCCGGGCGATGTAGCCGTCCACGGCATCGGTCAAGGCTGCCAAGCCGAAAACGGCTGCCGCAGCCAGCGCGCGATTGGGCGTCGGCTCCAGGAAGACAAGGACGAAGACAGGAATCAATAGAATTCGGCTGACGGTGATCGCGTTTGGCACATGCCGCGCGAGACCAGCCCACCTCGGCGAAGTCGCCGGCCTGTGGGCCTGTGCCACAATGGCCTGTTGCTCTGAGAGCATGAGGGCCCGCCTCCCTTTACACCGGCACTCGCCCGATGGCCGCCGCCATGCGGACGATCTGATCGAGCAACGCGCGTACCTCTCGCAGGGGGACCATGTTCGGTCCGTCTGAGAGGGCGTGATCAGGATCCGGGTGGACTTCCATGAAGAGTCCTTCGCACCCGACGGCCACGGCGGCCCGCGCGAGCGGCGCTACGAACTCCCGCTGCCCGGAAGAGCGCGTGCCCGCCCCGCCCGGCAACTGGACGCTGTGGGTCGCATCGAAGATGACCGGATAGCCAAGCCGGCGCATGATCGGGAGCGACCGGAAGTCGGTGACGAGGTTGTTGTACCCGAATGAAGCGCCGCGTTCGGTCAGGAGGATCCGCCGGCTCCCCGCCGCCTCGATTTTTTGCACCACGTTCGCCATGTCCCACGGGGCCAGGAACTGTCCCTTCTTGACGTTGACCACCCGTCCCGTCCGCGCGGCGGCGACGATCAGATCGGTTTGCCGACACAGGAAGGCCGGGATCTGGAGGACATCCAGGATACGCCCGGCCTCGGTCGCTTCTTCGGGCGTGTGCACGTCCGACAGGATGGGACTCCCCACCTCCTCCCGCACGCGGCTCAACACGGCCAGCCCCTTCTTGAGCCCCGGCCCCCGGAACGATTCGCCGGAGCTGCGGTTGGCCTTGTCGTAGGACGACTTGAAGATAAAGGGAAGCTTGAGCTCTCCGGTGATCCGCTTCAGTTCCTTGGCGATCTCCATGACCAGGCCTGCGTCCTCAATCACGCACGGGCCGGCGATCACGAGATGGGGCAGGCCCTCCCCCACCTTGAGCCCGGCGATCTCGATCGTCTGCATGGGTTGGGTCACCCGCCGACCTTGTGCTGCAGCGCCGCCCGCATGAATCCCTGGAACAGCGGGTGGGGCCGGCGCGGACGCGAGTTGAACTCAGGATGGAATTGCGTGGCCACGAACCAGGGATGGTGCGGCAGCTCGATGATCTCCACCAGCCGCCCGTCGGGGGACAGCCCGCTGAGCACCAACCCGTGCTTGGTCAGCCGGTCCCGGAAGGCGTTGCTGAACTCGTACCGATGCCGGTGGCGCTCCAGGACCTCCGTGCGGCCGTACGCCTCGTGGGCGCGGGAGCCCTTTTCCAGCACACAGGGATAGGCGCCCAAACGCATGGTCCCGCCCTTCTCCTCGATCGTGCGCTGGTCGGACATGAGGTCGATGACGGAGGTCGGCCCGTCCGGGACGAATTCCGAGCTGTTGGCGTCGCGGAGGCCGGCCACGTTCCGGGCGTACTCGATCACCGCGCACTGCATCCCGAGGCACAGGCCGAGGAATGGCACCTGTTTCTCCCGTGCGTGGCGGATCGCCGAGACCTTGCCCTCGATGCCCCGCCCGCCGAAACCGCCGGGCACGATGATGCCGTCCACGTCGGCCAGCACGCGCTCGGCGCCCCGGCGCTCGATGTCCTCGGACTCCACCCAATGAATGATCGGACGCGTCGCCGACGTGCTGCCTCCGTGCACCAGGGCCTCCGTCAGGCTCTTGTAAGACTCCTTGAGGCCGACGTACTTTCCGACCAGGGCAATGGTCGCTTCGTGCTGCGGGTGCTTGATCCGCTGGACCAGGCTGTCCCATTCTCGCAGATCGGGCTCGCCGAGTTGCAACCGCAGCCGGTCCACGATCAGGCGATCCAATCCTTCCTTGTGGAAGACGAGCGGCACCTCGTAAGGCGTGTCCACGTCCTTCGCCGTGATCACTTCATCTTTTTGCAGATTGCAAAACAGTGCGATCTTCTCCTTCAGCTCGGGAGGGAGGTACCGATCCGTCCGGCAGAGGAGGATGTGCGGCTGGATGCCGATCTCCCGCAGTTTGTTGACGCTGTGCTGGGTCGGCTTCGTCTTGAGCTCACCGGCGGCGCTGAGATAAGGCACCAGCGTGACGTGGATGTACAGGACGTTCTCGCGCCCCACGTCGTAGGGAAGCTGGCGGATGGCCTCCAGGAACGGCAAGCTCTCGATGTCGCCTACTGTCCCGCCGATCTCGCAGATGACGAGATCCACGCCGTCCGCCCTGGCGCGGATGGACTGCTTGATCTCGTCGGTGATGTGCGGCACGACCTGGACCGTCCCGCCCAGGTAGTCGCCACGGCGCTCCTTCACGATGACGTCGTAGTAGATGCGCCCGGTCGTGAAGTTATTGCGCCGCCCGACGGTCACGGACGTGAACCGCTCGTAGTGTCCGAGGTCGAGGTCGGTCTCCGCCCCGTCCTCTGTCACGTAGACTTCCCCATGCTGGTAGGGATTCATCGTCCCCGGGTCCACATTGATATAGGGGTCGATTTTTAGGAAAGTTAAGCGGGCGCCGCGGCTCTCCAGGAGATTCCCGATGGACGCGGACGCGAGGCCCTTCCCCAGCGACGACACCACCCCGCCGGTCACAAAGATGAATTTCGCCATGCCGGCTTCCCTCCTGTGAAAAGGTGTTCGGCCCGTTCCAGGTCCGCCGGAGTGTCCACCCGCAACGAAGCCTGCTTGGTCTCCCACACTCGGATGCGCACTCCGGCTTCCAGGAGCCGTAACTGCTCCAACTGCTCGGTCACTTCCAACGTCCCGGACGGCAACTGGGTAAAGTGGGCCAGGGCCGCCTTCGTATAGATGTAGAGGCCCAGATGCTTCCAGTGCAGTCCCGGGACCAGGCCGCCGCGTCCCGCGTTCCGGTCTCTCAGGTATGGAACAGGACTGCGCGAGAAGTA
>Ga0209378_1001419_pt1 | contig 17126 bp, 14 predicted proteins | sample GraSoiAngelo_156_FD_186170 | JGI IMG/M metagenome (GOLD analysis project Ga0209378, IMG submission 186170) | Grasslands soil microbial communities from the Angelo Coastal Reserve, California, USA - 14_1009_13_40cm (SPAdes) (version 2) | ecosystem: Environmental > Terrestrial > Soil > Grasslands ... | reverse complement strand
CTGGACCTGCACCCGCTGGTCCTGCTCTTCGTGCTCTCGGGCTCGCTGATGATCAGCAAGACTCTCCGCATCCCCAAGCCCTAGGTGTGACCACGCGCAGGCCCTGGGACGTGAGGTGCGTCGAGTACATCTCCCGGGTGTCTTCGTGGTCCTCCGCGATCAGGACGAGAAGTCGAGCTGATCGGGGCCCGGGTTGTCTCACGCGATGCCTCCGACGCCAGTCGCGTGACGGTGCGAGTCTTGGACCTCCTCGATGAAGACCTGCATGACGGCTGCCAGGGGAACCGACTCCGGACGATCAGCGTCCGGAACGGGTCAACGGGATTAAAGTGGTAGGCGGAGGAGGGATCGAACCTCCGACCTCGGCCTTGTAAGGGCCGCGCTCTCCCAGCTGAGCTATCCGCCCGTGCGTGGATTTTCGTGGACTTGCGACTCGGAGTCAACCACGAGGCGGCACAATGACGTCTCTCGCCAGATCAGACACTTAGGATCGTTACCAAGAGCACGTACGGCCGCTGTTGTAATTGGACACAACGTGCGCGGCCGATGAATCCATGAGGCCCCGACAATGTAACCGTGCACCCGAGACTTACTGGATCGACCTTCGCTGATGCATAACACGGGTTCGATTTCACAACGGGGCGCGATCGAACTGGCAGAATTCAAGTACGCGATTTTATTGCGCGCTGATAGGGCCCTCGGTCGGTCCATGGGCCACCAGACGGGCGAAGGCGGCGTCGCCCTTGGGTCTCGGTTTGGTTTCAGGGGCGCAATGTTTCGACGGCAACCGCCTCGGCCCCGCTCGAATTCTGGGTCCGGGTGCTGCGGCCTTACGCGCCAGAGGCTTCGCTCTGAAAGCGCCGACCTCATCGGCAACAACATCTTCGTGGAGGGCACAGCCAACTCTGCCCTGGAAGATCCTATCCTTGCTTCGATGTGACACGCTCTGATTTCAATGGGTCTTCTTCGACACGCGAGCGATCAAGTCGTCAATCCTCGAGAGGAATAGCTTCAGGATCGGGGACGCATTCATTCTGCTGTAGCCGACCACGAGATCAATTGTGGGGGCATTGCCCTGCAATGGGCGGCTGATCAAAGACGACGGAAGCAGGTTCCGAGCGTAGGCGGGTAACAGCGCGACGCCATGCGTTGATGCGACGAAGGACATCGCCATTGCCATATGATCCGCTTCGTGATCCGGCCTGATGTCAATACCGGACCGCCTCAAGTAATCGTCGATGACCTCCCGCGTTACCGGAGCCGTGTTCGACACGGCGATGAAGGTCTCGCCCACGATGTCTTGTGGATTGATCACCTCGTGCGAAGCGAGGCGGTGATCGCTTGGCAGCACGACGACGAAGGGTTCCGTTGCGACGACCTTGAACATCAGATCAGTTGCCCGTGCTTCTCGTCGGAGGAACGCCACGTCGAGCTTGCCTCTGACAAGAGCATCCGCGAGGTCGGGAGAATACTGGCTGGAGACGGTGATCTCGATATTGGGGAGCTCGTCCCGAAGGAGCCGGATGGCTTCAGGGAGCCAGTCGATCTCCTTTCCGGTCAGGAAGCCTAGCGCGAACGACGGCTTGGCGGGCTGAGCGGCGCGTCGTGCCGCTTCGCCAGCAGCATCGACCTGAGCCAGCGCCAGGCGTGCATGGTCGAGAAAGACCCGACCTGCGGCGGTCAGCTCGATGCCGCGAGCACTGCGAATCATCAGTTGAGCGCCGACCTCGTACTCAAGGTCCCGGATCTGACGACTGAGTGAAGGCTGCGCCGTGTGCAGCCTCTGCTCAGCGGCCACCGTGAGACTACCCTCCTCGGCGACAGCAACGAAATACCGGAGATGCCGCAGCTCCATAACGTGTCCCATGCCTCCGAGGTATGGCACCAGCCTACAAAGTATACGAGGGTCGCGCTACCAGAACGTAGCCACCAGCATCAGAAGGCATGTGAACGCCTTCATTCGGCGGCCCTCAGGGCCAGCCAAATCGAAAGGAGCAACGATATGGGCACCCCGGTTGTCTTGATCACCGGCGCGCTAACTGGAATCGGGCGCGCAGCGGCGCGTGCCTTCGCAGGGGAAGGCCACCGAATCGTTGTCGCTGGTCGTCACGAGACTCCCGGCCACGAACTCGCGGCTGAGCTTCGCGCGCTCGGCACGGAAGTCGAATTCCTGCGCGCGGATGTGCGCCAGGAGGACGACGTACGGAACTTGATCGATCGGACCGTCGCGCGCTTCGGTCGCCTGGACGCCGCCGTCAACAGCGCCGGCACCGAAGGCCAGCCAGGCCCCGTAACGCAGCAGACCGCCGATACCTACACCGCCACCTTCGACACCAATGTGCTCGGCACGCTGCTGAGCATGAAGCATGAGCTGCGCGTGATGCAGGCTCAAGGGAGCGGCAGCATCGTCAACATCTCCTCGACCTATGGCCACGAAGGAGCGGCCGGCGCATCCGTGTACGCTGCCAGCAAGCACGCCGTCGAAGGCATGACGAAGTCCGCGGCGCTCGAAGCCGCGCGCTTCGGCGTGCGCGTGAACGCCGTGGCCTCCGGTCCGACCGAGACCGGAATGCTCAACCGCTTCACCGGAACCCCGGAGAGGAAGGCCGCGCTGGCCACGGGAGTGCCGCTGGGGCGCGTGGCCGAGCCAGAAGAGATTGCTCGCGCCATCGTGTTTCTTGCTTCCGACAAGGCCTCATTCGTGACTGGCCAAGTCCTCACCCCCGACGGCGGCAAGACCGCGGGCTGACAAAGGAGATCACCTGTCCAAGTTGCGCGAGAAAGTGGCACTCATTACCGGTGGTTCACGGGGCATTGGCTGGCGACAACGTGAATCAAAGAAGCGCTCCAGGCGCTCGAACAACACACCCGCCTCGCGCTCCGTCAGGTGGGCGTCACAAGCACGACCGCCGTCTGGAATCCGGGGAGCGGGATCAACGGATAGAACTTTACGGGCTCGAGGGTCGCCTCGCCGCCGCCGGTTTCCCGAAGGACGAGCCCGAGCACGCGGGCGCGCCTGGTCTTTTCCCGAGAGAGCAGCCGCGGTGTCGTGAAGCTCCGCGCGGGTGTCATCGTCTTGTCGGCACTTCGGTCCTCGCCGATCACCACATCGCGGTATTGCACTTCGCCGTTCGGCGTGTGACGCTCAAACACGATGCCCGGACCGGTACGCGTTTACTTGGACCACAACGTCGTGGATCACGCCGTCAAGCGACATAAGATCACGGACGGGCAGGTCGATCAGCTCAGATCCATCGGGAAGGGTGGGATCTCCCAGCTGACGTTGAGCATCACCAATCTCGACGAGATCATCGCCGGTCTGCAAAGTCGACGACCTGGGCGGCCGGAGCAAGCGATCGAGCAACTGCGCCTCATCCGTGATGTCATCGGATTTAGTCATTTGCTCAAGCCGCCGGACCAACTCCTCACCCACGCCCTCGTCGATTTCGCGTTTGACCTTCCGCCGCGCGAGTCAGTGATCGTCATGCCCACGGCGATGCGTGAGCACCTGGAGCGACTGGCCGACGCGACTCGTGTTGAGATCGAATACGCCACACAGATCGCGGCGGAGGTCCGTGGCCAGATTGACGAAAACGACGAGGCTCTGCGGCGAGCTCGCGAGCAAGCGCTCCGTGAACTGGAGGGCCGCCGCCCCAAGCAGCACTTCATCCCGTATTGGCGTGACGTGGCGGATGGCTTCGCGGAGGGGTATGCGGGGCATGTCGGAGTGTGGGAGCGGTGCCGCGAGCGTGGCATGGATCGACTTCTCGCCGTCCCGTGCGTGGCCATGGCAATCGGCGCCGCCGCGTCGATGGTGTACGCAAAGCTGGTCGAAGGCCGTGCTACCGACCGAGGAGATTCTCGTGACCAGGCGCACGCGATCGCTGCGTCGACGGCGGATATCTTCGTCTCGAACGACGATGAGTTTCGGCGACTGCTGAAACGGGTGCCGATGATCGCCCCTGCGGTTATGAGCCTCGAGGAGTTCTTGGCGTCATCGTAGCAGCATTCGATGCCATGGTGCGGCCGCGGCCCCCAACGTCGCGGACGTCGTCGCGGCATGCCGCCCAAATTGGCCAATTCAAGCCGGGGCGCGGTGGACAATGTCACGACTCCGACGCCAGCCACCGCTCTGCTGCCGTCGCGTCCGGCTCGCGGACGCACGAGGGATCGCCCGGGCTAGGCAAAACCGCTCGTCAATGCACCGTGGCCGGCTTTCGGGCGCTTCGACGAGTGGTGATCATCAGCGGCTTTCCACCGGCACGGTGATCAGGTCGCTCACGGCGGATACTGTTTCAGCTGGCACGACCGTCGGGTTGCCGGGCTTGGCATCGTCCTGGCTCGAGCCTCCCATGCCTCACGGCTTCCGCCCATCAAAGTCGAGCCGGGTGGCCAGGTCTGCTCGGATGCCGGGCGGCAAGGACTCAGCGGTTGGCTGACTGCTCCATCGTCCGAGGCCCAGGCGGCTTGAATTGCGCCGTTCAAGTTGCACCCTTTCTTGTTCCCCACGGGTGTGCGTTATCTGATGATCCGAGGGCACGCCACGCCACTAGTCTGCTCTTTCTTCTGTAGGCTCGGGCATGCAGTCCACGTTCTGCTGATCCCGTTATCCTTCACATCGTTACTTCTGCGGTCGACCATAGCCAAAAGCCGACCAGCAGTGCGAGCTTTTCAGTGAGGCCGCGAGGCCATCACTCGGTAGGTGACGCCGGTCGTGAATTGACCCGAACGTGCTGTCGTTGTGTCCGCCTTCAAGGGGCGGTCGAGAACGATCTCCGTTCCGGATTCATCAGCTTCCCTGGCTGGCTCGCAGTGGGCCCGAGAAAGAACGTGCCCGAGAACGTGCCCGCGACCGCGCGTACTCGGCCCAAAACTACCCAACGCCAGCCAGCCAGAAAAACAACAATCCCTCGGTAAATCAGCGATCTCCCGAGGGATTCATTCGTGTCGTGAGGCCTTGCAAGGGCCGCGCTCTCCCAGTTGAGCTATCCGCCCGTGCGTCCATCCCAGCCTTGCCTGGCGTCGGCTTGCGGACGTGCCGGAGGGGCGTATCCTTACCATCGTAAGTATCCTTACGGAGAAAAGAGATGAGGGTGCCGCGGCTCAGCGAGACGGAGATCCTGATCGCGTCGGCGATCTCGGGCAAGGAGCTCTATGGCCTTCAGATCGTCGACGAGGTCCTGGCCCTGACCCGGGGCAAGCGCCGGATCTCGCTCGGCGGCCTCTATACGACCCTGCACCGGATGGAGAGCAAGAAGCTGGTGACGAGCCGGTGGGGCGAAACGGTGGACGACCGTCAGGGAGCGCGGCGCCGCTACTACAAGATCGCGGGCCTCGGCGCCCGGGCGCTCAGCGAGACCGAGCGGGTCCTGGGCCCTGCCCTCCGGCTCGCCCACGGGATGGCCGGCGGGCGATGAGAGGCTTGGCGCGATCGATGAAGTCGGAGTTCATCGTCCTCGGCGAGGGCGCCTACGGCGTCGTGCTGCACGTGAAGCACGCGTCTCGCCGCTACCACGTGGCCGTGCCCAGCCGTGCCTGGAACAGGATCAAGCACGATCATCGGTCGCGCGAAGACATGGTGATCGCCGTGCTGGCTAGCCCCCACGCCCGCCACCTCGCCGACATCGAACTCGCCGTGTATCCCGATTGGCTCAACACGGCAGCCTTCTTCGTGCCGAAGACGATCAGGGAGCCCTGGCTGGGCGATCTCCGCGAGGACCGAAAGCGGATGGTGGCGGCCGGCTGCAGCCGCCGCACGATCCTGTGGGCGACGCTGACGCAGATCGTCTTGCTCGCGCTCCACGCGGCCCACCACACGCTGCTGCGCATCATCTGCGCGGTGACACGCCACGCGGGCTGACGGTCCGAGAGGCTGACGCCACGCGATGTTGACAGCCCGCTACGGGCTGATCCAGTCGCGGAATCTCCGGAACGCGTCCTTGATCTCGTTGCCGGCGTTGCGCGCGTCGCGTTTGGTCGTTTCCCAGTCCTCGCGGATCTTCGTCTTCAAGTCCGGCTCGGGCCGTGGCGGCGATGGTGGACCGGGGCGCTCGTCGCGGCTCGTCGGCGGCGACGGCAGCGCGATGACAGGCGCCGGAGGAACGCCGGGTGAGGTCGTCTCCGGGGTCACGCGCGCCTCGGATTGACGCGGCGGCTCGGTCGAGGGCGATGCTGACGGCGCCGAGCTGAGCGATGCGGGTCTCCGCACGAACGTCGCCGCGGCCGCGGCATGCGGTGGCTCCGCCAGTCCCCGCGCGGCAGTCGAGCGCGGCGCCTCGGCAGCCACGACCCGCTCGATCTGCTTGACGTTGGCCTGCACGCGCGCGACGTCGCCGCTCATCTGACGGAGCGCCGTCTGGGTGTTGGTCATCCGCGTCTCGAGCCCGGCGACACGGTCATCGAGTCGATGCGCCAGCCGGTCGGCGGACTCTGCGCCGCCCTCCACGCGCGATTCGACACTGGCCACGCGCTTGTCCAATCCGAGTACTTCCTCGCGCACCTCGGCGATCTTCGTCGCGACGCCGTCCTGCTCCGCCTGGGCCTGCCGCACCGCCCGGCCCTGCTGGACGAGTCCGATGACACCGATCACGGCGATGAGCGCGAAGCACGTGGCGGCGAAGGCGTGGCCGAGGCGAGTCAGGCCGGCATCACCGGACGGCTCGGCGTCTGAGTTGGTCGCGCTGGAAGATGGATACCAGTCACGCAGGAGCAGCGCGCACATCACGAGCGCGCCGAATCCGCTGATGAGAACGACGGCCGGCAGGGACCAGTGGGCAAACACTTGCATACCCCTCCTTCGCCCCTAACACCTGAGGGTACCGAAGCACACGACGTGCCGATTCAGAGGGGTTGAGCGGTCAGAGACCGAGCGACGACAGGCGGGCGCGCGTCGGGACACCGTCGGTGTCCCATCCGCGCAGACGGTAGTACTCGTCGAGCATGGCCGAGAGCTCGTCCGGCGGACAGTACATCCCGGCCGACGGGCCGGCGGGGATCGGCTCGTGCATCACCTTCCATGGCAGGACGTCGTCGTGGCGGCGCACGCCCTCGCGCACGTTGAAGAGCCGCTCGAGGTTCACGATGCGCTCGCCGACGCGCTCGACCTCGTCCACGGTGACGTCCCACCCGGTGACCGCGCGGATCATCGCCGCGTAGGGCTCGCCGACATACAGCCCGAACCCGCGCTCTGAGGTGAAGCGACACATTACCAGCGAATCGCCGACGGCCGTGAAGTGCTGGCTGCGAATGGCGAAGGCCGGCTTGTCGACCGTCGAGCGGCGATCGAAGCCCGCCGCGTACTGGGGCGTCGGCCGAGTGTCGTGGTGACTGCCGCCGCGAGTGGCCGTCGCGTACCCGATCGACATCCCTTTGAGCGCACGCGCCGAGTGGGCCGGGAGCTCCAGGCGCTTCACCGCGTACACGAGCTTGGTCCCTTCGGGATGGACCGATTCGGCCAGTCGCCACGCGCCCTCGGCGATCCGGGCGCCGAATCCCTCGCGCGCCGCGGTCATCTCCACGAGCCGGAGCATGCCGCGCCAGTCGCCCCAGCCGAACGGCACGCCGACGTCCTCGCGCTTGAGCCAGCCGCGCTCGAGCGCCTCGCAGACGAACGCGAGCGTGACGCCGATCGAGATCGTGTCCATGCCGAGCAGGTCGCAGAGGTCGTTGGCGAGAATCAACGCTTCGGGGTTGGCGATGCCGAGCATCGGGCCGAGCGCAAAGATCGTCTCGTACTCCGGCATCTTCGCGCGCGTGCCCGCGAACTCACCCTCGCCGATCGCGTACTGCTTGCCGCACGCGACCGGACACTTGAGGCACGTCGTGTCGCGGTCGTGGTAGTGCGCCTTCATCGTGTCGCCGTTCACGGCGGCCGCCTCGGCGAACGTCTCCTGGCGCAGGTTATAGGCGCCGAGCGCGCCGATGGCGTTGATGGGCCCCACCAGGAACGGCGTCCCGAAGGTCGACAGGGCCTGGGTGCCCGTCTTCAACGGCTCGCGGGTCTGGTCGATCAGCGCCTTCAGACCCGGAGCATCAGCGACTTCCGTCTTGCGGCCGCCCTTGACCACCACGGCCTTGAGGTTCTTGCTGCCGAGCACGGCCCCGAGGCCGCCGCGGCCGGACACGCCTTCGCGGTTCCTCCAGTAATGCGCCATCGCGGCGAAGCGGACGCGTCGCTCGCCGGCGGGGCCGATGGCGATGGCATCCGCGTCGGTGCCTTCGGCAGCCACGAGCGCCTGCACCGTGTCGCGCGTCGTCCGCCCGCGGAGATCGTCGGCCGCCTTGAGCTCGGCGCCCTGCTCGGTGACGACGAGATAGCCCGGGCCGGCCGCGCGGCCCGTGATGATGACGGCGTCGAATCCCGTGCGCTTGAGCGTGGCCGGGAAGCGGCCCCCGAACGTCGAGTCGAAGAAGAGATTGGTGAGCGGTGACTTGGCGGCCACGCACGCGCGGCTGTTGCCGGGAACCGTCGTGTCGGTGATGGGACCGACGGAGAAGACGATCGCGTTGGCGGGATCGAACGCGTCGACGCCGGCGGGCACGCGGTCGTACAGCAGGCGGGCGGCCAATCCGTTGCCGCCGAGAAACGCGCGCGCCGTCGCCTCGTCGAGCGGTTCGATGCGCGAGATCGCCCGCGTGAGATCGACGGCGAGGACCCGACCACCGTAACCGCGCACGATCAGCGCTTGAGGTCGGCCAGGGCTTGCCGGGCGGCGGCGGCGAGATCGGCGGGCACGCCGCTCTGTGCAATCAGCTTGCGGTAAACCGTCGCGGCCGCGTCGGGCTGGCGGAGCGCGGCCAGGGCCTTCCCGGCCTCGAGCAGCGCGCGGCGCCCCGCGGGGGCGTCGGGCGCCAGGTACGCCGCGCTCAGGTAGTACTCACTCGCCTGAAGCTGATCACCGTCGCCGGCGAACGTCGCGCCGATCGCGAGTGCGGCCTGGGCAGCCAGCCCCGGATCGGACTGGCGCAGGACTGGCTCGAGCGACGTCCGCGCGTCGGCCCAGCGCTTGTCGGCGGAGAGGAGACGGGCGTGAGCCAGCCGCGTCTCCGGCGTCCACGCCGTCGCCGGCGCCGTGCGCGCCGCGCGTTCGAACGCATCGAGCGCGCCGGTGCGATCGCCAGCCGCCTCGCGTGCGCGCGCGAGCGCCAGGAGGAGCTGCGGCGCGCGGGCGTCGTTGGGCGCCGCCGCGACGAGGTCGTCGAGCGCCTTCTGCGCCTCACCGGCCCGGCCGGTCTCGAGCTGCGCTTGGGCCAGCAACAGCCGGGAGTCCTCCACGAAGGGCGACTTCGGATAGAACTGGCGCAGGAGCATCAGCATCTCGTAGGCAACCGGCCAGGCGCCGGCCTTGCCAGCGTCGTCGCCGACACGCATCAGGACGTCGTCGGCCGCCTCGTCATCGGTGAAGTCCGTGACGAGCCGCTTGGCGTAGCCGACGGCAGCCGGCCAGTCCTTGTCCTCGGCGCCAAGGGCAGCGAGGACGTAGAGCAGCCGCGGAGCGGTGGGGCTTCGCGGCGCGGCGTCGAGCGCGGCCTGAGCAGCCGGACGGAACTCGCGCGTCTTCCCCTGCTCGTACGCGACGACGGCGAGGCCGTACTCGGCAGCTCGAGTGATCGGCGCCGAGCCCTGGTCCCGCGCTTCGGTGAAGCTCTTCGTCGCCTCGTCGAACCGGCGCTCCGCCAGCGCCACTGCGCCGAGGCCGAGGCCAGCGAGGTCGGCCACGCCTTCGCGCTGCGCCGCTGCAAACTCTCGGGCCGCGTCGGCGGGCCGACCAGTGGCCAGGAGCGTGGCGCCGAGTCCTGCGTGGGCGCGTCCGAGCAGCGGCGGGAACGGCGCGCGGGTGATCCAGTCACGCAGCTGGCGCTGGGCGAGCCCGGCTTGCCCCGTGCGGGCCAGCAGCAGCGCGTGATTCAGACGCACGAAGTCGGTGTGCGGATGGTTGGCCTGCGTGGCCATGATCCGCTCGACGAGCTGGCGCGCCTGCTCGACGTTGCCCGCCGCCAGCATCAGCTCCGAGGCGAGCACGAGCGCGTCCGCCGCGCGCGGATCGCCGGACTGCGTGCGCGAGACTTCGAGGAATTGCTGGAGCGCCTCGTCGCGCCGGCCCTGGCGCAGCGCCGTCCACGCGAGCACCGTGCGCAGCGTCGGCGTCTGGCCGTCGGTGGGGAATTCCACGAGGACGTGACGGTACGCGTCAGCGGCCTGAACGTACTTGCCGGCGTGATAGGCCGCCTCGCCCTGGAGCATGAGGGCGGCGCTGCGAATCTCGGGCGGCATGCTGGCGCTCAGGAGCGGCGCCAGATCACTCAACGCCTGCGCGAACTCGCGCAGCTCGAAGTTGGTCTGGGCCAGCCTCAACGTCGCGCGACGTCCGACCACGCTGGCCGGATCGATCCCGCGGGCCAGCTCGTACTGGGTCCGCGCTTCGTCGCGGTTGCCGTCGGCGTAGTGAGCCTCGCCCTTGATCAGGAGCACCCACGCGCGGGCGGCCGGCGTCAGGGTGATGGCCAGCAGGTCCTGCGTGAGGCTGAGCGCAACGGGGGCCTGGCCGCTCTCGATGGCGCCGCCGGCCAGGCGGAGGCGAGCCGGCAGGGCAAGCGGCGAGCGGCGCGACTGAAGCTGGTTCACGTGCTGGGACGCGCCGTTCCAATCGGCCGACGCGATGGAGGTCAGCGCGAGGCCGAGCTCGGCCCAGTCGCGCTCGGAGGCCGAGCTCTCGGGCGATGCGGGAGCGCCGAGGTACGTGCGAAACACCGTGGCGGCCTCGGCCGGCTTGCCGGCATCGCGCAGCGCCCATCCCTGCCGGAGCAGGCTCGTGACGAGCAGCGGGTGCAGCCCGGGCTGAGCGAAGCGCACGAACTCGCGCGCCGCATCGTCCGAACGGCCGAGCCGGGCGAGGGCCTCGGCGTGCCAGAAGAGGACGTCGCGCTCGAGACCCGCCGAGGCCGGCCGGCGCTGCGCCAGATCGGCCCACGCCTTCTCCGCCTGGTCGTACTGCTTGAGCGTGTAAAGCGCCAGGGTCAGGCCGTGGCGAACCCACGTGTCGGCGGGGGCCGCCAGGTTGGTCTTCTCGAGACGCCTGAACGCGTCGAGAGCACGGGCACCGTCGCCGAGGCGCAGTGCGGTGAAGCCGCTCCCAAAGACGGCCCACGCCGCGAGATCGGCGGCTTCGCGATCCGCGGCGACCTGACGGAAGAGGCGATCGGCTTCCTCGAAGCGTCCGAGCCGATAATTGGTCTCGCCGAGCCAGTACCGCGCATCAACGACCAGGTCGGGATTGCTGGTGCCCCTCAGCACCTGCTCCAGCGCTCGGGCCGCCTCGTCGAATTCCCCCTTGGCGAATTTCGAACGGCCGCACTCGAGCGACTCCGAAGAGATCCGGAGCCACGCGCCCGCACACGGCAGCACTCTCGATGCCGGCACCGCGGCGGTCGGCTTGCTCGCCGCCGGCAGCACCACCGTCGCCGGTGGCAGCGGCGGCACGTCGATGGGCGGGGGCGGCGGCGCCAGACGCGCGATCTGAAGTGCTGGCTTGTCGAGCGGCGCGGAGACGAACGGCACCAGCGAGATGACGTCGGGCGGCGGCGGCTTGGGCGGCATCGGCGTCGCGGCGACGAAGACGAGCCACATCGTCGCGAGGCCGAACAACCGGCGACTCACGATCCGCTCTTCGGCTTCACCGCCGGGCCCCCACTGCTCATGCGCTGCTTCACGGCCACCACACGCTCCTTCGCCCAGTCGCGAAGCGTGGGATCCGGGCTCTTGGCCGCGACCGACTCGTACGCGGCCAGCGCGGCGCGCCACTCGCGCTGTTCCTCTCGCGCCAGGCCGAGCCCGGCCAGCGCGCGATACCGCACCGCTGCGTCGGCCGATTTCATCTCGGCAGCCGCCTCGAAGGCTTTCGCCGCGATCGGAAAGCGCTTGAGCTTGAGCTCGGACTCGCCGGAGAGGAGGAGCGCCTCGGAGCGCACGCCGTCCTCTTCGCTCTTGGTCGCCGCCTGGGCCTGCGTGGCCGCGTCCTTATAGTCCTTGCGCTTGAAGGCGGCATTGGCGAGGTCGAGCGCGGCGCGATGGGCCAGCGGGTGGTCGGGGAACTCGGCCCGCAGCTTCTTCCACGCCGCCTCCTGATCCTTCGGCCGAGCCAGCCGCCCGGCGATGCCCGCCGCGTCGTTGAGCGCTTCGGCGGTCGCCGGTGACTGGGCCATCAGCGCCGCATACGTGTCCTGCATCTCCTGGCGGTCGCCGTGGCGGGCCAGCGTCTCGTTGATCACCGCCCGCGCCGCCGGGACGTCGGGATGCTGGGGGGCCGCCTCGATGAAGGCTCGCAGGTCGGCCACGCCCGCACGCGGATCACCGCCGTTCACCTTGGCCATCCCCAGCAGGTACCGCGCGTCCGGCGCGAGCTTGTGGGAGGAATTCTTGGCCACGAAGCCCTGCAGCAACGGCACCGCCTCGTTGAAGCGCCGCTGCTCGACGAGCGCGCGCGCCAGGTAGAAGGTGGCCGACGGGGCCAGCGCGTGCGTGGGCCAGGTGTCGATGAACTCGCGGAACGCCTTGGCCGCCTCGGCGTGCTTCTGCTCGAGCTCCGTCCACGCCAGGCCGTACTGCGCCTCGGGTGCGAGCGGCGAGGTCGCATCGGCCTTCAGGACGGACTCGTACGCGGCCCGCGCGTCGGCGAAACGGCGGAGACGAAAGAGGGCTTCGCCCTCCCAGAACTTCACCTCGAGCGGCCGGCCCGGAGGTGGCTGAAAGGTCTGCGCGCGTTTGAAGGCCTCGAGCGCCGCTTCGTTGTCGCCGACGGCCAGCCGGGCGCGTCCGAGCAACAGTACGGCGTCGGCCAGGCGCGAGTCCTTGGGGAACTCCTGGACGAATCGCTCCAGCGCACGACGGGCAACCGGCACGATGCCGTCGGCCGTCGCGCGCTCGCCGACAAGGAAGAGGCGGTCGGCCTCCTCCACCGCACGCGCGGCCGAGAGGGGGAGGAACGCGAAGAAGAGGAACGCCAACGCCGTGACGCCGCGGCGCTTCATGATGACCCGAGTATCGTAGCACGGTATCCTACGGCCGCCGTGCGTCTGTGCGTGTTCGATCTCGATCACACGCTGATCCGTTCGCCGCTCGATCTGGCCGCGATGGCGCTCGACATGCGGGCCCGACTCGAGGTGGCGCGCGGCCCCCTGCCCCCGCGCTCCGATCGCTATCGCGTGAACGAGCTCATCACGCACTGCCGCCGTGACGCGCCGGCGCTCCTCGACACGCTGTGGGCGATCGCGCTCGATCACAGCGGCGAGCGCTGGACGGCACGTCGCTCGAGCCAGGGGCCCGCGACGCCATCGAGGGCGCACGCGCTGCCGGCTTCGCCGTCGCGCTGTGGACGAACAACGCCCGGGAGATCACGGCCGACGTGCTCGACCGCTTCGGCCTGCTGGGCGGGTTCGACTTGATCGTCACGCGCGACGAGATGGACGCGCTCAAGCCCGATCCCGCCGGCTGGCGCGTGATTCGCGAGCGCTTCGGGGACTGCGCGGCGGTCGTCGTCGGCGACTCCTGGGTGGATGGCGTGGCCGCGGCCGCCGCCGGCGTACCGTTCGTCGCCTACCGACCCCGCCTGGAGGATCTCGAGCGCTGGCAGGTGAAGCCCGAGACCATCCTGGATGACCTCGCCACGTTGCCGGGGTGGCTCGCGGCAAACTTCGATGGCCGAGGCGAGCGGTGAAATCGACGGGAGATCTCTTCGGCTCAGAGCCCGATGAAGCGTCGCGACGAGCATCGCCGGGTACGCCGCTGGCCGACCGCATGCGGCCGCAGACGCTCGACGAGATGGTCGGTCAGGAGCACCTCGTCGGCCCCGGACGTGTCCTGCGCGACGCCATCGAGCGCGGCGAGCTTCACTCGATGATCCTCTGGGGTCCGCCCGGTTCGGGCAAGACCACGCTCGCCTCACTCATGGCCCACGTCGCCGGCGCTCGGTTCGTCGCCTTCTCGGCCGTCCTCTCGGGGGTCAAGGAGATCCGCCAGGTGATCGCCGAGGCCGACGTCGAACGGACCCGCAGCGGCCGGCGCACGATCCTCTTCGTCGACGAGATCCATCGCTTCAACCGGGCGCAGCAGGACGCCTTCCTGCCCCACGTCGAGAAGGGCACGGTCGTGCTGGTGGGCGCGACCACCGAGAACCCGTCCTTCGAGGTGAACGGGGCACTGCTCTCGCGCTGCCGCGTCTACGTCCTGCACGGGCTCGCCGAGGACGATCTGCTCGGGATCATGCGCCGCGCGCTCACCGACCGAGAGCGCGGCCTGGCCGCGCTCCGGCCCGAGGCCGACGACGACGCGCTCCGCCTGATCGCTCGCCTGGCCAACGGCGACGCCCGCGCCGCGCTCAACATGCTGGAGCTGGCCGTCACCATGGTGGCGCGGGGCGCCCGGCCGGCCCGGGTCACCGACACGGCGATCCGGGAGGCGGCGCAGAAGAAAACGCTGCTCTACGACAAGTCGGGCGAGGAGCACTACAACCTCATCTCCGCGCTCCACAAATCGCTCCGCGACTCCGACCCCGACGCGTCGCTGTACTGGATGACGCGAATGCTGGAGTCCGGCGAGGATCCGCTCTACGTCGCGCGCCGCCTGGTCCGGTTCGCGTCCGAGGACGTGGGCAACGCCGACCCCGTCGCGCTGACGCTCACGCTGGCTGCCAAGGACGCCTACGATTTCCTGGGCTCGCCGGAGGGCGAGCTGGCTCTCGCCCAGGCGACGCTGTACCTGGCCCTGGCGCCGAAGTCGAACGCGGTCTACACGGCCTACAACGAGGCCAAGGCCGACGTGGAAGAGCGCCCGACCGAGCCGGTGCCGCTCCACATCCGCAACGCGCCCACCGGGCTCATGAAGGGCCTCGGCTACGGCCGCGGCTATCAGTACGCTCACGACGCCGAGGACGCGCGGGTCGATCAAGAGCACCTGCCCGAGGCGTTGCGCGACCGCCAGTACTACCAGCCGACCGAGCGTGGACTCGAAGCCGAGCTCGGCCGCCGCCTCGCCGAGTGGCGCCGATGGCGCGCTGAGCAACGAAACCGGTCGAGCTGACCGACATCTACTGGCACCTCACTTGCGGATACCTCCGCGGGAGGTGTGCGATGAAAATCTTGCGCGTCGCCTTGGCGCCGATGCTCGTCCTGATCGGCGGTGCCGTCACCGTATGGGCCAACCCTGGCGATGCCGTCGCGGTTCGTGGGATCCTCGCCTGGCCCGCGATCCTGGCCAACGAGCCGTTCCTGGTCGTGCGCGCTGACAACGGCCGCTTCTACTACGCCGACGTCACCACCGCTGAGCGCCGCGGGACGGCTGCGCTGCGGGCGGGCAACCGCGTCGCCATCGTCGGGACCGAAGGTGCGAGGCCTCACGAGCTCACGGCGACGGCGCTCGGACCCGACGCGGCCGCGGTCTCGAGCGAGCCGCCCAGCACGAGCGCAGCGCCACCGGTCCCCGGAGAGGCTGCGGCGTCACCGCGCACGGATTCGACGGCGCCACCTGCGCCGTCCACCAGCCGCCCGTGGGAACGGGTGCGTGGGACGGTGCAATCGGTGTCCGGCCATACGCTCGTCATCCGACGCGATGACGGCCAACAGGTGGACATCGACGTGTCGCGATTCGACGGCACGATGGCCAGGGACATCCGGCCCGGCGAGGTCGTGACGGTGTTCGGGACGGCCGAAAACGGCAAGCCGTTCACTGCAGTCGGCTTCGTTCGCACCGAGCCCGGGAGGTCGCCACACAACCGCTGAGATCGGCGATCGGCGCGACGTCGCCTGCTAGAATCAATTTCATGCCGCCGCTTCGCGTCGGCGTCGTCTTCGGCGGCCGCTCCGGCGAGCACGAAGTCTCGCTCGCCTCGGCGGCGTCGGTCATCGCCGCTCTCGAGCGCGGCGGTCACAGGGTCGTGCCGCTCGGGATCGCGCGCGATGGACGCTGGATCGTCGGCGGCGACCCGCTCCGTGCTCTGGCCAATCAAGCCCGCGTCTCCCTTTCGAACGACGACACCGGATCCGTGAAAAAGGCGCTCGCCGACCGTGCCGAGGCCCAGGCCGCGGGAGACACCGCGCTGGTCCGCATCGAGCCGGCAGGCGGCCTGCCCGCGGGTCTCAGTCAGGGCCTGGACGTCGTTGTGATCATGCTGCACGGTCCGTATGGTGAAGACGGCACGATTCAGGGGCTCTTCGAGCTGGCCGACCTCCCGTACGTGGGCGCCGGCGTGCTGGCCTCGGCGGTCGGGATGGACAAGGTCACGATGAAGGCCGTCTTTCGAGCTCATGGCCTGCCGATGGTCGAGCACGAGGTCGTCATGCGTCACGAGTGGCGCGCTGATCGTGCCGGCGTCACCCGGCGAGTCGCGGAGCGCATCGGCGTCCCGTGCTTCGTCAAGCCGTCGAACCTCGGCTCGAGCGTGGGTATCAGCAAGGTGCGGAAGGTCGACGATCTCCCCGCGGCGATCGACGAGGCCGCGCGGTACGACAGGAAGATCCTGATCGAGCGCGCGGCCGTCGGGCGCGAAGTCGAGGTCAGCATCCTCGGCAACAACGAGCCGGTAGCCTCGCTGCCGGCCGAGATCCGCTACGGCGCCGAGTGGTACGACTACGCGACGAAGTACGCCGAGGGCCAGGCCCAGCTCGTGATTCCTGCGCCCATCGGGCCCGAGCTGACTCGGCGGGTACAGGAACTCGGTGTGGCGGCCTTCAAGGCCATCGACTGCGCCGGCATGGCGCGCGTCGACTTCTTCCTCGAGGACCACGGCCGTCTGCTCCTGAACGAGATCAACACCATCCCCGGCTTCACCGCGACCAGCGGCTACGCGCGCATGTGGGAGGCGTCGGGCCTCGACTACGTCACGCTCGTCAACCGCCTCATCGACCTCGCCCTCGAGCGCCACCGGGATGGCCGGGGACGAATGTAGTGCGAGCTGAGCGGCCCCCGAGTTGCCGCAGGCACGAGGGCCGCGAGGCGAGCGCTGAAATGATCGAAAAGTGCGAGGTGAGCGGCGCCCGAGTTGCCGGCCGTGCGAGACGAGCGGTGAAATGACCGGAAATCTCGAGCGTGGCGGTCAAAAGGTCGCACATGGTTGACGTCGTGATCGCCGGTGGCG
>Ga0209378_1001415_pt1 | contig 17135 bp, 20 predicted proteins | sample GraSoiAngelo_156_FD_186170 | JGI IMG/M metagenome (GOLD analysis project Ga0209378, IMG submission 186170) | Grasslands soil microbial communities from the Angelo Coastal Reserve, California, USA - 14_1009_13_40cm (SPAdes) (version 2) | ecosystem: Environmental > Terrestrial > Soil > Grasslands ... | reverse complement strand
CACTTCGATCCCCACCAAATCGCGCTCGCGCCCGATGGTTCAATACTCACAGCTGAAGTTCTAGGCTGGCGCGCTGAAAAGCTCCGACCAAAGTAGCTCGCCATCTGCGACGAGGCTCGTTTGATCTGCATGGGCAATCCGGAAAATCGGCCGGCGCGCGCCAGGCGCCTCCCCCACCACGTAAGCAACGCCAGTCTGATTCAGGACGGCTGGATTTTGCTGGGAAGACTCGTCAACAAACACCCGCTTTTGAAGGCGACCGGACTGAGCCAAGTCGAGATTCATGAGGTACGTCATCGAAATCGCTCGGCTTGTCTCTGCATCCGCCCGCGGAAAAATTACGGGAATCCCTCCTGGTGGACAAAACGATGAGTTTGGTGGACACCTCAAGAGTTCTATCCTAGTCACTCCACCGGGATGAACCGCGCCCATGGTGTTGGCGCGGTATAGGTGTGCTTAGTTCTCGAAGGGCCTATCACGTCGAACGTGCCGGTTGAGTCCGGCTTCAACTCACGCACACTCCATAGCGACCAGCCGTCTTCATCGACAGATGTTGAGCTGGGTGATGCCATACTGTTCAACGATCAGGTCAACCGAAATCCGCCGGCGCCACACCTGATTTGCGAGCGATCGCCAGAAGGATCAGGCAGATCCGTGGGTTCGAGATACGTCAGGTGGAGCTTGCCAAGGTCCTTGGAATCACCCAAGCCCAACTCTCCAAGTACGAACGGGGTCGAAACGTGCCCACCCTGGAGCTGCTGCTGAAACTCAAGCATTTTCCCGGTAAAAGTATCGACTGGATTGTGAGCGGCGATATCGAATGATAGGGCGTGCCTGTTTTTTAGGAGTAAAGCAGTAATTCTTGTGAGAAATCAACTGGAGGTATTTCGAGCTCTCTTCAGCGCTCCCTGCAACTCAATTAACCGGGTCTCCAGCTGTCTAATTCTGTTTTCAGCGTCTTGTAGCTTTTCGCGATCCGTGCTTTGGATGGCCATTGATTTCAGGGCCTCCGCGACAAGTTTCGCCGAATGCTCTGAATCAGCCCCGGCCACGAATTCGGCTCTGAGCTGATCCGGGTGAACCCCCAACTTGCTGGCTTCCGCGTGGATCGCAGCTTTCAACAATTCTTCTAGCAGGTTTCTATTTGCCCATGGAACGTCATACAAATCGGTAGCCCTGATTATTCTAAGTGCGCGTCGTTCTGTGTCGGTCAAATGTGCTTTTTCTCCGAATTCGAAGAGCGCTCTTCTGAATTCGAAGAGCGCTCTTCTGAGAGATCCGGCTCCAAGGCTAACCTCTGGAACCATGGACAACAAATAAGATACAGCCGAGATTGAGATTGTGGCTCGGGGGTCTCCTATTTGGGTCCTAAACTTGCTGTCACCCTGCCGTAGCCGGCGTGATAACGAAAGAATCATTATTGGATTGTCACTACCGGCGCGAAATTGAGCTGACCTAGCTGCGGCGAGGGATGCCAGCAGTCGCCCATCCCGGTTGATCTTATGCACAAAGTCGGCGTTCAGCTGGTTGGGTTCGACCCCCTCTTCAGCCGCTGCACTATCCAAAAGGTAGGCCGTAATATCTCTTCTCAATTTGTCATCATACGTATCTGGCAACTTGTCAGCGCCCAACGTAAATTGAAGAACTTTCAAGATTTTCGAATAGTCGGTGGGGGAAGTCCCGCGAAACTGTCCTATGTAGAGTGGCCACCTCTTCGCAGTCTTCTCTAAAATGTGGTAAGCGCGCACGAACGCGTTGTGCGTATATCGGAGGGCTTCGCGTGGCGTTAGTTTGCCCAGCAAAAGCTCGGTTTCCTGGAAATCACGCTGACTGATCCAGGCGTGATATGCCACTTCCTCGAGCACAACCGGGGAAAGAAGAATCCTCCCGCCTGACTGCAACCAGCGCGTCAGCAACTCTCGTGCTGCTTGGTGATCAGGCTCACCGTCGCACAGGTAACTCAGAATTACGCCTGTGTCTGGCACCAGTTGGTGATTCCTTATTACGTTCCGGATCTGCTCTGCAGAAGCCGATTCCAAGCCGAGCGAACACAGCACCACGAAACGTTCGCAGATCTTGGTTAACCATTCGAATGCGGCACCCGCTCGTTCCGTAAACGTATCGATTATCGCCTGCTCAAGGGTTTTTCTGGTATCTGGAGTACCCGCGATTCGCCCAATCCTTCTGGCGCCGTCCTGCAGCAGGTTCCTCAAATTCGAAGCTTCCGCACTGTCTTTCTTCGATTCTCCAAGAAACTCGTTTATCGCGTGGATTATCGTGAGCCCATTCGAGTAAAACAAATTACTGAGAAAATCAAGAAGTGCCGACCAAATCTGCTCATATTGCAACTCGGCGAATTTTCTTCCGAGTAATTCTTCAAGATTTTCTCTGATAATTTGGCGTCCCCTGAGAAGGTATTCCGCTGCGCCAGATGTAACCGCCTTGAACTGTTCTTTGCCATGGTCAGTCAGTTGCCATTTACCGCCTTCGTTGCGGACCCAGCCCTCTCGTTCCTCTTGCTCGAGAATAATCAGAATCCGCTCAGGAGAAAGGGGTCTCGACAAGCTGAGATCCCGAGCCATGGTCCTGGAAATCTCCTGCGGGGATACGCCGCCCCCGTCCAGAAGAAATTCAAGGATCGCGCGGCGCATAATCTCTTGGCGCAACACGGCTGCATCGTCAGAGCCGAAGGTGACCAAGGCAAGTCGCAAACCAAGCGTTGCATTCTTCTCGTGCGCGGTGGATTTTTCCAGTAGGTGGGCCCTGATCGTTCTTATCTCCGCATGATAATATTTTTCAAAAACATCCGGCCATTTGTCGGCGAGCGCTCCGAGTTGCTGTGCTCCGAGAACGAGAACGCTTCCACTTGGAATGTGCCTACGAATTATCTTGGTGAGATCATCAGCCTTTTCCTCCGACAATTTCTGCGAAGAACAGTAGATCAACCGCTCGGTGCTCGATGTAGAAGTTACCCGCAGGAGATCGGCTTCTGCCTTGGAATCGATGTCTTTGTTTAATGAAGCGCATAAGATTCCCTGGTGTGTGTATCGACTAGGTGAAGTCGACCGGGCGTCTCGGCCTCTGTCCCAACTCTTTGAGGTTGGAAGAAGGGTTATCGATTCGTTCCGCTCACAGATTTCCCTGGCGAATTCCTCGAACCGGGTGTCACTCCTTTCATTTTCAATAAGAATCTCTGCAATGGCAGCCATCATGTGGCGTCTCTCCTCGTGTACACCGCGGCACAACAATGTGATTTCTTACGATAGGCTGCAGAGCACGGACCGTGTCAAGCCATTTAAGAAGGCTCTTCCGGCATTTTAGTGGTTTAAGGAGCCAGGTCCAGACCGCCACAATGGAATAGAATTGCCACTCTGAAATTCTTCTTGTTGCGGAAACCGCGCGCCGTGTACTTGACCCACTGGATCTTGGCATTGATGGATTCGCTGGCAGCGTTGGTGACGCGGTGGCGGAGATAGGTAACGATGTTCTCGAAGCGTCGCTTCAAGGTCCTGGCTACCTCCAGCATGGGGCGCAGCCGACTGCGTACTGCCCAACCATGCCACCAGCGAAAATGTTTCCGCGCTGGCCGCTCGTATTGGTAACTGAAAAATGCCATGGCCGTTTCTTTCAGAGCCCAAGCCCGTGCCGTCTTCAACCCACTCTGACGTAACTCGGCAAAGGCTTTGCGATCGGCCGGTTCCATGGCGGCTGGATTCCGCAACCAATCGTAGCGTGTTCCTGTCAGTCGGTCATCGCCCGCCGCTCGCAGCGTGCGGTTTTCCTTGCGCCGTACCCTGTCCACGGCCTCGCCCAGATGTTTGGCAACATGAAATTTGTCATAGACGATCTTTTTGCTCCCGTCCTGCAGGTGCTCGCTCACTGAGGCCACGTAAGGATCCCACATATCCATGGCTATCGCCTCGATACTCTCGCGCTGCCCTTCCGTCAGCGTCTCCCAGAATCCATCTAAACTTGCCTGGGTGCGATCTTCTGCCACGTACAGCACACGTGACCGTTCTAGATCATTCACCAGCGTGAAATACTTGTGTCCTTTCCGAAATGCCTTCTCGTCTACTCCCAGCTGCGGCAAAGGCTCGGCCTGCCTCCGTTCCAAGCCCCGCTCGACCGCCCGCTCCATGATCCCGTGAATTTCGTCCCAGCTCAGTCCCAACTGCTCGCCCACTGCCTTCTGACTCGCCGCCCTCAGCCAGTCAATCACCAGTCGTTCCATCAGCGCTGTGAATCGGCTCGAGAGTTCCGCCCACCGCAACTTCACAACCCGCACCCCATGCTCGGCGCACTCGGTCCGCGGTGGCCGGGCGTGCAGAATGGTCTGATATTGGCAGGTGTCCAGGTGCCGCCATTGCCGCTCCCCCTGATGGTCATACAACTGGCAACTCGTTTCGCATTCCGGGCACGGCCAACTCGCCATCTCGCCGTGCTCCAGATATATGTGCACTTCACCCTGGTTTAGTTTTAGTTCTACTCGTTCCACAAACCAGGGCGCCTCAATCCCCAGAATCTGTCGGTACAATTCACGATCTTGCATCCTCGGATTGTCGCATCCCGAGATCGTCACCCACTACAAAGCCGGAATTCCCTCTTATTATGACCTTTCGTCTACTGGAGCATTCCGAATGTCGTTAAGAGTACAGACGCAGGTATCTGGCAATGTGTTTATCCTTCATTGCGAAGGCCGCATTGTGTTTGGTGATGAAGGCGCTGCTTTGCGCGAAAGAGTTGGCAGTCTGCTCTCGGGCACTCCGAAAATCGCGGTGAACCTAGGCACGTCGACAGTGGCGGAATCGGCATTCTCGTTGGGCTCTTTGTCTCGGCAAGAAATCGCGGTGGCGACCTCAAGCTGGTCTCTCCGAACCAGCATGTCACCGACGTGCTCCGACGTACAAACCTACACACGATATTCACGCTGTACGGAAGCGATGGTGATGCGGTCACAGCCTTTGGAAAACAGGTAGCCTGACGTTCGTAGCAGCGCAGGTTTTTGGTGATCGCTACCACACAACGAAAAGACAAAGATGTCAACTTTGGGCTTGGGTTATCCGTGCCTCAAGAAGCTGCAAGCCCGCACTCGGTGCATTTCCTTTCCGCTACTCCAGCAGTGCCAAGGTTCTGCAGGTCTTGCCGATGATTTCGCGCTGGTCAGGACTTAGATTCACGAATTCAAACCCGTAGCGGTAGCCTGAGCGGCTGCGCAGGATTCCTCCTATCCGGACCTGGCTCCTTGTAACGGGCACTGAGAATACTAGGATGCACCGGTGTGCCGACATCCCACACCGTAACGAATACCCCTGTGATTCCGGCCTCACTGATATTAAGAGTACGGCCTCGCATCGTCCCGCGTTGTTCTAAGCCCAACATGGCCACGCGGAGTTCCGTGTCGATTTCATATCGCTTATATCGCCGCCGGTTTATCAGGGCTTCGTTCTCTTCGGTGCAGGTCATCGGACTGGGAGTATTTTTTCTCCCTGGCCGAGGCATGCGCGAACTTTCGCTGAATTGTTCTGAAAACAGGGCAAGTCTCCAAAGAGGCGTTAGGCAGACCGCTGCCGCCTGAACCTTTCTCTTGCACGCAACGAAAATACGCCGATATCAAGTCAGGCTTGATGCATGATCCAGCGAATGCCAAATCGGTCTTCGACTACGCGATTGGCTGTCCGCAGAATACGCACGGTTTGGAACTGTGGCCTGCGGAACTACTACAGAGGCACGCTTCATTGATATTGAAGCATGCACCCTTCGCATCTTCGATGCGATACGTGAACCCTTCGCCATAGGCCAGGATGGCTCTGACCTTGATCGGGTGCTGCATCTGCGATTCGAGCTCGCTACACGACGCGCAGTGATTGCGAACTACATGAACTTCTTGTCGCAGCTTGAAATATGGGTCGACCATTGGAAACTAATTCCCCGCGGGCCCCAGCAGAGTATCCCACAGGGGCAAGAAAATGTTGAACCGTGCGTCCGGGCGAGCGTGATGCGCCAGGTGGTAGGCTCTTGCCCGAAGTAAGCCTTGGGGGAGCCATTCCCCGAGGTGAATAAGCGTTACAACCCAAATCGGTGAGCTGCCCAGGTTCACATGCTCCGCTTCGGTCACTGTGCCCACCGAAGCGTGGTGTTCTAGGTGCCGCCGCGCAAAGAAGGTTCCGGGCAAGTGAAGGAGGAACCGGTGGTACGCGTATTCGTGCTACCCCTGCCAAACATGTTTGCCGCAGGCGCAGTGTACGGTTTCGGTTGGTCCTTGTTTGATCAATTGCCGTTTGCAGATTGGGCACGGTTTGGTCATTACGTATGTCATAATCTTGCTTCTCAGTTAGGCTAAGCGCCCGACCCCGTACGATGCACGTCGCCTACCAGAAAATTGGGTCTTATCCGACCACCCAGCCTGGAATTGGTCCGTGTCAGCACATACCGCGCAAATGACGCCCGCGTGCAACTCTGCTAGCACCAATGCTGCTACTCGCTCATTGAGTTGCGCGGTGAGACCCTCTTGCCCATGTCAGCAGTTTCCTCGTGGTCGCGACGGATAGATTACTTGAGGGTCGCGTCGGTTCTTGTCTTCTCTCTTCAGGTGAGTACGTTCAACTTGTCCCGCCAGATACAGCATTTGCTGTAGCGCAGATTTTCTCGGTCATCTCCCGAAACTTCCAGTGTCTCGACTTGCTCAGCCGCTTACCCAGTACAAACGCAGGCTCCGGTTTAATGGCACGGCTCGTGCTCTCAGGGTGCGTGGACAAGGGTGGGAGGAAGTGATGCTGAGTATTCATGTTGAGAAGATAGGTGACATGGCAGTCGTTGAGTGTGAAGGCACAGTTGTGCAGAGCGAAGCCGCTTTCAAATTACATGAAGCGGTCACCTCGCAACAAGATGCGCGAATCATTGTGCTTGATCTCTCGGAAGTGCGCGCCATAGAAGGCGGCGGTGTCGGCATGCTCGTTTCTCTGCAACGATGGGCATACGACCACGATATTCGATTGAAGCTATTCAATCCCACCAACTCAGTGCAAGACAGACTGGAGCGCGCCAGCTCGCTGCCAGAGTTCGACTTTGCTACGCTCAACGAAATGATGGCTCTGCTGGCTCGCGCGGACAGCCGATACGCGCCAGCTGCCTGACGCTATCGCGTCGAATTTTTGGAGCAGAGAGAATTGCTTCCATATGAATTGGGCGCAATTGCTAGCGCCCTCACAGCCAGAAAACTCACTGAAGCCCCCCTTGGACGCCATTTCGAAACGCGAGGCGAATAAAGCGAGAATCCGTGAACGGAACTGTTGAACCTGGGGGGTCCGTACGCGCGCTACAACCCAAGGACGAACCGCTTCATCGAACGGGCACGAACACTCGACCAGAGATGCAGGAGACGCAACGCCATGAATTGTCTCAAGAGGTGCGCTCTCACTGGTTTTGCTGTTCTGTTCGCAGTTGCCGCCTTTTCTCAGTCCGCGTCTCTTGACCGAGCGCTATCTGCAAACGACTTGGCACGTGCAGTGGTTGCAAACGAGATCAAGTCGCAGGATGCAAGTCACAGTCGCTGGATGTATCACGTGGACAGAGAAGAACAGGGCAAGAAGAAGGCAACGGAAGTCATTCAGGCCGACCAGGGCTCGCTGGACCGACTCGTGGGGGTTGACGGCCACCCCCTAAATAGCCACGAGCAGCAGCGAGAGAAGAAGAGAATTGAAGACCTCCTGAGGAATCCCCAGGAACAACAGAGACTCGAACAATTGAAGAGAAAAGACGCGGAGCAGTGCAAGTCATTTTTCAAGATCATCCCCGATGCTTTTACCTTCAGCGATGCTGGACGAGAGGGAGATCTAATCAAATTGAGTTACAAGCCAGATCCCAGGTTCCAACCAGCTTCACGCGAAGCTCGTGTTTTCCATGCCATGGAAGGTGAAATGTGGGTTCATGCAAGACAGCGAAGACTCGCTCGCATTCGCGGCCAGCTTATCGCGGATGTGAAGTTCGCAGGAGGGTTGCTGGGACATCTGGAGAAGGGCGGACAGTTCAATGTTGAACAGGCCGAGGTCTCGCCGAACGAATGGGAGCTCACGGCGATGGAAGTGAATTTGAAAGGCAAGGCTCTTTTCTTCAAAACAATCGCTGTGCAGGAGAAAGAGTATCGTAGCGGTTTCCATAGGGTGCCTGAGGGTTTGACACTTGCCGAAGCGGCCGACACGCTGACCAAGCAAGTCATTGTAGCCGCGAATCGATAGTTCTTTGGGGAACAACTGAAGCGTTAACGATCGCGCAATTGCTCAGCCTCTAATCCGGCAGTGCCGAACTCCCTACGCTCTCCTTTTTCTCCAGACCAAGGCTTCATCGTCCGCCTCTCCCAAGGCGCCAGGAAGTAATCTCCACCGAGCGCTTCCCAATTCGGCTTCTCCGCTCCGGTGCGCCGGGGTATGCCAGGGCCCCGGCCCGGCGCGGCGTGCAATTCACCTGCCTCTAGGTATTTCCTGAGCAAGAGTCTCCAAGCCTTAGTCTTATAGTCCGGCGAAATGTAATTGTTCGATCCTGCTTCCCGTTGGATTCATTGCGAAGCGTGATCACATCGTTGGATGGGCTCGTGATGGGAGGCTGCTGACACGGCATTCCGCGCGTCGACACACTGAATAATTACCTTGACAAAAATGACGCTGCGGAGATTGCCCGCGCCATCTTTGAAAAAACGCCCTCGCGCGACGCTGTTGAATCTAACTTGCCACCTTGGCTTCAGCCTGGAACGCGAAGGCGTAGTCAGTCACAAATTTATCGAAGGTCAGCGGCTTACGCCCGGTGAGCCGCTCGACGTCGTTGGTCACGCGACTCGCTTTGCCCTCTCGATAGAATCGCTGCAGGTCGAGTAATGCATCCGCCGACCATTCCGGCACTCCCGCCGATAGCTGGGCCTTCTTGAATTCTGCCGGCGGCAGGTCTATGTACCTTATTTTGCGTCCCACAACCCGGGAAATCTTTTCGGTGATTTGCGAGTTGGTGAGAGCTTCACCACCGGTCAATGCGTAGGATTTTCCTTCGTGCCCCGTCGCAGCAAGAATTATTACCGCGACCGCGGCAATATCCCGGATGTCAATTACGCTGACCGCACCATCTCCCTGGCAGCCGTAGAACGCGTTCTCGGACCTGATCGTGCCTGCGCTATAGTTGACCAGATTCTGCATGAAACCGTTGGGGCGAAGAAAGGTATAGGGAAGGCCCGAGACCTCAATGTTCTCTTCCGAATCGCGATGCCCACTAGAAAACGTGGCCGCGCGCCCGCCTAGCGCCGAAAGCTTAACGATGTGCTTCCGCCCAGATGCGCGCGCCTCTTTGATGAAATTCGCTTCCATGGCTGGCAGGTCCCGAACCGGCGGTCCAACCAGAAAAATCTTCTCCACCCCGTGCAATACTGGGCGAATGGTTTCTGGTTTGGCGTAATCCATGATCACACCTTCCAATCCGGCGGGAGCTTTGGCTGCTATGTCAGGTGACTGGAAGGTCGCACGTATCTTCAGCCCCACGACGAGCGCTTGCTTTACCACTTCACGACCGACGTTTCCACTTGCTCCGGTGATCAGAATCATTGCAGTCTCCTCTCAGCGCATGTCAAAGGATGCATATTAGCGTGGCGATTTGCTTGTGCAGATGCACGTGAGTTCTTTGGTTGTTCCAGGCCTTCTCTCGGTCCAAGCAAGCCACTAGCCATTGACTCGGGACCCTGCTTGTGGCAGATAAGCGGATAAGTGGTTATGCTCGTCAAAGCGCTATGAAATTTTGAGAAGGGATCAAGAAAATCTGCACTACAGGAAAGACTGTACGTGGTGGTGCAGTTGAAAAGGCTCATTACTTGCACCCATGTCCTGATTGTTTGAAACCTTCTGCTTGACCAAACGCCTATTGAAGGGAAATCACAAGTAGGCGACCATCGGAGCGAAATGGGGCGCCAGTGGCATTTTTCGCATCGTAGATAGGATTCGGTGGCAGGTGATAATTCATGCTTTTGATCTTCCCCGTCCTTCCTAGAGTTTCGGAGATGTAATCGCGCTCGCCGTCTACAGCAGGATCGATCTTGTGGGTCACCTTCCCGTTGCGCTGGTCCTTCTCGAACCCGATATCATGGGTGCCTGCGCCAACCCAAACCAGCTGCCCGTTCCATGTAAAGGGAGCTTTCCATAAGCGGAAGTGGTGGCGGCTGGCGACTACTGAGTAGGCCTCGGCCAGCTCGTAGCCAAAATCCTGGGCGCGGTTGAATAAGTACAGTGTGCTCATCGGCATTTGCAGGTAATCCTTTTTCTGATATGTCACCAGGACAACATTGATAACCGCTTCCTCGACCGATTTATCTGCAAGTCGCCAACTCGCAGCTTCAAATGCGCTCTGCACCTGCTGCGCAGAGCCCACGATCACAAAATTCACCATATCGCCGAGATTATGAAATTGGTCGTTGACACGCCGGGGGAGAGCGTCGATTTTTTTGCAGAGCTCCGTATCAAGCATTTGAGAGGTCTTAGCTCCAGTGGGGCTGCAGCCTCCTGTGCTAGTGAAGGCGTTGATTTGCAGCGCATCACCGGGATGTAGGTCGATGCGTGTGTCCACCCAAGTTTCGGTGGACGAAATAGTCAGGTTGTAAGTGAGACCGGCAAAACCATTGGCGGGAGTAGGATCTTGTCCTCTGGCAAGCAAGGAAATGATTAGAGAGCAGGTACAAACAAGTAGGATTAAACGCCCCTTCATAGAGAAGTGCGGAGAAATTGCCGACGAGCTGCGCGTGCGCTATTGCGTTCGCTCGAAGAGCGACCGTGGCGCTGCCCGGAAATAACCAGAGCGTCGCGACCGAATTGGCGATGCGCCAGCGCCGCGATAGGTTCCCAACGCCCCGATGGTCGAGGATTTTGGCAGCTGCAGCTTCACTGCCTTGACTCCCGGCCAGATACGCTTCACCGGCACACAGACAGGATACAAACCGCGCGAGAAGGGCATTTTTCGACTCGACGCCTCACTCTTTATGCCCGAAGTCCAGCCCAAAATGGGGCTCTGATTTTGTTCCTGTGACCTTCACGGGAACCTCGGTTCCTGCCCCGTGTTTGCTGAAGAACGGGTCAACTGGTTTCAAGAGGGCAGATCTCCAGCCGGTCACCATGTGCGAGAGCTTCGCCTGCATGCGAGCTTTTCCATGGAATTCAAATTGGTTCCCATCGAGAGTGTACTTTCCGGTCAGATTCACTTCTGTTCCAGGTACCTGAAAGTGTAGTTTCGAAAACGAAAGCAGGCCATTCGCCAACCTGAAATCACCAGCCATCTCCGACAGCACGTCAGGAACGTCCTCTTTGGCCTCCTTGGGCCTGCCTTGGCCGCGCATGCTTAGGGCGTCAACCTTGGACTGAATTTTTTTATTAGTGAAGTGTGCCCCGGAAATCTCAAACTCACCGGATAGGCGAATTCGGTCGCTGACATCAGCTTCGCCGGGAGGCAGGTCAAATCTGGTTTTCAGCTTGGCCGATCCCGTCATCACAGGCGGATCAGTTCGAACCCCCAGCTCGAGCAAGTCCTCGATGTTCGCATGGGGCACAATGACATTGAGCGCAATCCTGTGACCATGAGGGTCCTTCACACGCAGAACCGAGCCCTCCGCCACCAGCGACGAGTGTAGAATTTTCGCCTTGACTGGTTCCAGATATGTGTCTCCGCTGGTTCCGTCGACAATGGCATGGAATTCAGTACTGAGCGGCATTGGATGGCCGCTGATTGCAATTCGAAAATCGGGAGTCTCCGTCTTTCCGTCTACCACGATATTTCCGAGTGTTCCGTCGTATTCGCCGGTTGATGAAAGGATCCCGCCGATTCCTCTGATTGTGCTAAGGTCTGCCCTGCTAAAGGAATATTTTCCTCGCACCGGCGTGCTTCGTGGATCATCGGCTTGCCACGGTCCAAAGAGCCCATTCGATTGAATCGCGCCTACAGGTTTGGGATTCACCAAAGTGGCAGTGAAGCGGAGTGGCTGTCCAGGACCGATTTTCCCCATCTCTAGATTACTAATATCGAATTCGAGTGGCAGCTTATCTGGCTTCAGCGTGTTGATCACCAGGCGTGCCTGCTCGCAAAGGAATTCGTCTGCGTAAATCTTGATCTTTCGCCCCTTCAGACTGATGCCCTCAGATCTTTGCTCTCTTGCTGGAATATTCAATTCCAAACCTTTCAGGTATACGCGGTGCACTCGCATTGGGGCGTGCAACAGGTTAAGAATGCCCGCACTGAATCGAAATTCGTCGACGGCGATAAGAGGTTGAACGCCGAGGCGATGAACGTTCAGATCACTCTTGCCGAAAATCTTGAGCCCCTGGCCTGAGACTTGAAAGCCGTGGTCAATGGAAACATGAAATTCGGCCAATTGTACTGGGCTCTGAAAGCGAGCGGAAAGTGTATCTATGATTCTGGCCTGTAGGATCGGCTCGGCGTGATAGATCAGGAAGACAAGGGCAACCAGTGCAAATGCCAGGAATACTAGCAGCGCCGCTTTAATCCACCGCCAACCAGGGCGCCCAGTGGGCCGCGCGTCTGTGTCTCGTTCCGCGATGTTTTTCATTCAGGCACACCAACTCAGGCTCGGCCCGCGCAAACCGTACAGAATATGATGAAAATCCTACTTCAAAACAGCAACTGCAGTCACAAGATCCTCCCGGAAGCGACTCGATCCTGAGATGCTGTGCGGGGCCGACCTGCGTAGATTTTCCATACGAAGCCGTTTGTTCCGAACTACAGTGAAATCTTAAACCAGGAAAATACAAGGGATTGCGAGCTCCTTGGGAACTTCATTCGCTTGAGCGCAGATAGGCATGCGGCGTGCAATTGAGTTAAACCGAAGGCCCAGCTCTGAATTCCCCGCCGCGATGAATCAGCGGAGCTGACTGGGGACGCTCGAGCCGGGGATACTGACATGCTCGTTTTGCCCAGATCGTTATTTGTGCTAATTGCATCTGGTTTGCTGCTCATCGAGCAGCAGCCCTCCCGGAATTCTGAAATGCCGCAGATCAATCCTCAGGAGAGCTCGCCCAAAAAAGAGCCCGCGACTTCTTCGGAAACAAGCGCTCCGAAACGACCCGAAACGCTCCCCACCTTAGAGCAGCAGGCTTGGAGCATATTGGAGGCTGGGGCAAAGTCCGAAAAAATAGGCGACCGCGCTGCTGCAATTCACGTCTTAGGCCTACTGCCGAACGATCGACGTGCGCGAAAGATGGCCGAAGCGGCGCTGGGGGACAATGCGCCTCAGGTTCGATCGGCTAGCGCAGCCGCACTTGGCGAGATGCATTCGCGGAACAGTATCCCCAAGCTAAAGTCGGCAACCGACGATAGAGATCCATCCGTCGCATTGGCTGCAGCACACGCTCTGCTTCAACTCAAGGATAATTCCGGTTATGACCTTTATTATGAAGTCCTGACCGGAGAACGCAAAACTGGGAAAAGTGTACTGGCACAGGCGGCAGTTCTTAAGGATCCCAAAAAATTGGCCGAGATCGGGTTTCAACAAGGCCTAGGGTTCATTCCTTTTGCCGGCATGGGCTGGAAAGCATTCAAGACGATCAAGAAAGGCGATTCCTCTCCAGCACGTGCCGCTGCGGCCACGGTGCTCTCCAAGGATCCTGATCCAAGAACGACAGAAGCACTTGCCAATGCTGCCGGGGACAAGAATTGGATCATTCGCGAAGCAGCTCTGGAGGCACTTTCCAGAAGAGGGGATCCTTCGGCTCTCAATACAGTCGGATTATATTTGTCGGATCAGGAAGGCGAGGTGAAATACACAGCCGCGGCAACGGCTTTACGGCTTGCTGCCATTCGGCAATCGAGACCAAGCAAACAGAAGTGATCTAAGAAAATCAGGCTTGACGTCAAGCTCTCACGCTGAACCAGTTGTCTGCGTTAGCGGCATCCCGACTCAGAACCATCAGGGATGCGTTACTTTCCTTGTCGGTTTGGTGAGGCATCCCCCATGTGTTTGCGAACCGTTGCTAGGAAGGCCACACTGCTTGCCGGAGGGTGAACTTTACCGCCCAAAATGCTCACGAACGGGATGTACCTCCCATAAAGGGTAACCGTCGCGTCTTTATCCTGCTTGAGAGCGGAGCCTTTAAGGCTTATGCCAACGAAATGGCCATGAGATCTCGAATAGGTCAAAATATCCGCATTCCGCCACTGAATATCCGTGGAAGCTTCAGAAGCAACAGGGCCGGCCATGACTGAGATGTTTTTTCCGACTTTGAGCTTGCTCGAAAGTAGGCGCTCGATCGCGCTCTGATTCATCCCTATCATGATTAAATCAATTTTCTCGCCACCCATCTGAAAACCAACACTGCCGCCCGTGAAAGCTACCGGCGCGGGGGCACTCCAGTCCTTGGTCACTCGGCACGTCGCCACGCCTTTGCCCCGGCGCACGCCAATGCCTAGTGCAAAGCTGGCCAGGGAAGGCACAACCACGATACAACGCACTTCCGGCAAGACCTGTTTTGGTATGGGCCGATCGGGCGCTGTTATTAATTGGCCGAGAACGGCAGCCGATGCGTCAAGGCGCTCGCGGATGTCGGCTTCGTGCTTCTGGGCTCCCAACGAAGGACTTGCCATCGCCAAGAGAACCAATTCGAGACTCACGAGATATCTTGGGAGCGAGCGGGAATTGGATTTCATAGACTGCCTCCACTCGTAGATGTTTCGGATGTGCGGACTCATTTCTTAGGTTGCTCAGAGTGCCGGCTGAAGCGCTTTGAGCCGGAGCCATGGAGAAGCAACCAACTGGAACCCCGTGATTGCGTTGCGCGAACGTGCTGCATCTGCGCTGCTTTTCGAGTGAAGGATTGCGCTGTTGTGAGGAAGGAAAGAATCCGGTCTCTCTCGCGGATATCGCGTCCAGATTTGCAGAATTGCTCCGACTCTGTTGAACATCGTCGCGTAGAGGGATGAGAGCGAGCTATTTGGTAGTTGCGATCACTGCGGTTATGGCCGCCCCTCCACCTACCGCTACTGCATCCTCCAGAAGCCCAATCACGAAGTCTGGCATGTTATGGCGGAGGCTTTTGCGAACATGATGACCGGCGAGAGCTCCCGCAATCGCTCCTAGTCCGCCCAGCAGTGCTCCCCCGGCCAGCGGTCGCTTCATAGCGCCGCAGACTGCCGCTCCACAAATAGCGCCCGAGGCAATCCGTGAGGCAAGGGGGCCGGCGTTCAATCGACTAGGGGTGAAGGGCAGCTTGTCGGCAATCAGTTCGCTGATCGCAAGCTCAGTGACTGGTTGTGAGGCCCTGCGCGAAATTATGGTAGCGAATGGCGAGCTTCCAAGATTAATCCATCTTCGTTTTGCCGCCCAAGCGATGATCGCTGGCGCCGTCATCGGCCGCAATCCGGCCACTATGCCTATGCCGGCCGCTAACGAGTGACCGTAGGGGTGTTTCACTTTAATGAAAGTTCCAACCTCGCTCCCTGATGCAATTCGAATGGCTCCAGCAAGCCTCTGTTTCGCCGCTAATACCTTTTGTGAAATTTCCCGTCGACGGCAAAGCCCCCATTTTCGTCCCGAGTCACGCTGGCTGACCAGCGCTTACTGAATTGGTATTCCCCTTGTATGATTTCCCGTTGCGCAGAAGTGACATCCGTAGCAAACGTAAATAAGAAACTACTCGTGATCCGCTTCTGCATCGCGACGCGCGCGCCGGGGTTGGAGTTATTGCCGCCCAAGGTCGGATCGATCGACAAGCTGGAGAGCCCGGCGAGCTTTTGCACCCCACTGCTGACCTGACTCGCGGCGCCCTGCGCCAGAAGCGAACTCGCTCCGAGATTCGAAGGCGAGGCTGCCGCTTGCTGGGTGGTTTTTCCCCGGGCGATCAGATTAATGATGTCGGCCGTCGGCAGCTGCGGGTCTGAGACATAACTGGTCTGCATCTTGTCGAGCGGTCCCAGAAAGGTCAAACTCAAGTTGTACTGGTTGATGGTGGTCGTCAGCCGTACGTTGAGCACTGGTTCGGTGCGATTGGGATTCGAAAACTCAATGATTCCGCGCTCAATCTTGTAGCGCCTGTTCATAAGAAAGATATCTCCGCCGGTGAATTCGGTCCGTCCGACGATCACCGGGTCGGCTGCCGTGCCGATCACCCGCAGGTTGGCTTGTCCTTGCAGGCTCACTTCACTGCTCGCGAGGTTCAGGTCTCGGGCAGTCTGCACGGCGATATTTAGCTTCAGATTTTGCGCCATACCCTCGCTGGGTGCGGATTCAGGACCGGACTGAACCTGGCCGGCTAAGCTTGCCAGGTCGAAATTCGGAGTGAAACTTAAGCTGTTGATCAGAACTCGGCCAGTCAGATTAGCCGCCTCGCTTGTGCCCATAAGATTAAGCTCGCTTTCGAGCACCGTCCGAATGGCATCCTGGTAGCGTATGCGAACATTTTTCCCTTGAAGAGCAAGGTTCATTTGCAGCTGCGGACGGTAGCCGATAACTCCTCGGGCCAAGATCTGCCCGCCTCCGGCATCGCCCGTGAGCTGCGTGACATTTACTTTGTCATTGCTGATATCAAGAACTCCGTTTAGGTTCTGAAGCCCCAAGGGCGCATCGGGAGTCACAAGTGCCACGCTTTGTATGCGCAGCTGGCCTTTACCGCAGGGCTACATGTCATGATTTCGCCCACCCGCCTGCCTGACGCCATCCGCATGCAAGACGTACGCCATATCGTCACCGTCCACTCTTCGGAGTGGACAGAGACTGGACGCCTTGTTCGAGCAACCAGCGTGAGATTGCCTGAGGATCAAAGCGTATCATCGTGCCGATACGAAACGATGGAATCTTCCCCCGCTTCGCCCGACGCAGAATCGTGACTTTCGCCACCCCCAGCAACTTCGCCAACTCGCCGGCATCCAGAGCACCGTGCATGCCTCTGACGCGAGAAGCCAGAGATTTGAATTGGTACGGCGTATCGATCATTGCTCCCCTCCAAATGTCGAGTCCACTCTGTCCCTGACCGCCTGACTGCGAGATGGCTTCAGATACCGCATTGTGCTTTCCATGTCTGAATGACCTAGCCACATTTGCACGGTACGAAGGTCTACGCTATTCCAGAGATGCCACGTCGCAAATGTCGCACGGAATTTGTGAAGCCAGAAGT
>Ga0209378_1001414_pt1 | contig 17145 bp, 13 predicted proteins | sample GraSoiAngelo_156_FD_186170 | JGI IMG/M metagenome (GOLD analysis project Ga0209378, IMG submission 186170) | Grasslands soil microbial communities from the Angelo Coastal Reserve, California, USA - 14_1009_13_40cm (SPAdes) (version 2) | ecosystem: Environmental > Terrestrial > Soil > Grasslands ... | reverse complement strand
TCATCCCGCGGGAGTTGGAGCGCTTTCACCCCGCGAGGGATTATGACATCCCCGTGACGGGGGACTGGAGCCGCGACGAGGCCGCGATCGTGATCGAAGACCTCTCGGCCTTCCTGGCGGCGAACCGATACGACGCCGTGGTCGCGCACCTCGGGGCGGAAGCACCGATCGTAGACGAGGCCTCGCCCGACGCCATCTTCAGCACGAAGGACCATCCGACCTCGGAGGATTCGCTCGTCGCGTTGACCCGGACGTTGGATCAGGTGGCGAGTTCCGTCCGGCCGGTGGCGAAAGGTGCGCGCTTCGCGGAGGAGATGTCGAACCTCGCCCGCTTCCAGTTCGGGGACGCCGGATTGGGCCTCGTCGAAGGAGCGACGTTCCGAGGCCGTTTTCCCGATGTCCGGGTGCTCCGAGGAGGGCAGCAGCTCGCGATGCACACCGCGCGCGGCATGCTTTCCCTGACCTTGACGGGGGGCGAAGTCCTTTCCAAGAAGGACGCCTACTGGGTCGAGATCGAGGACTTCCTCCCGGTGGGTAACATCTTCGCGGTCGGAGTCCGAGACGCGGCGCGCGAGATCCGGCCCGGCGACGAAGTTGCGGTGCGGCACGAGGGCGAAGTCCGTGCCGTCGGGACGGCTCGGCTCGGATGGCGGGAAATGAAGGATCTCCGAAGGGGCGAAGCCGTCCACGTTCGGCATGTGTTGGAGCGGCCGCCATAGGATTATGGCCGACGCTGCCATCGGCCGCGAGATGGCGGCCCTCCCGGACCTGGCGGCGGCCGGCCTGTATGGAGTCGTCGTCTTCCTCCTTGCGCTCGGGTTTCTCGTCATCTTCGTGGAGACGGTCCCGCCACGGCGGCTGATCGCCCTCCTCCTCGGCTCCTTCCTCGTCGCCGTCGTGCTGGCGGGGATGGGGGAGACGGGGGTCGCCTTCCTCGCGCTCGGGATTGGCGCGGCCCTCATCGCGAACTACGCGTTCGAGTGGCTGACGACTCGGTGATATGGCGTTTCGCTCCAGGTGAATACTTTCGCGCACCTCTCCCCCCTTTCGCGCCTTATACCCCCGTCCCCTTCGGACGAGTGTGCAAAGCGCGGTAATGATGGCTGCGGGGAACGACATGTCCGCGGGAGAAGACCACAGCTGGCAGGACGTGTACTCATCGTACGGATGCTCGCTCGAGTTCGACGTGTCCGATGACGATGGCTAACGATTAACCGATCCATCCCACAAGATCGGCGGAGACGGTTGTCTCCGGAACTCCGCCGGTCCCCCTTCTTTTTGCGGCGTCGAGTCGAGGGGATCGTCGCTGGAAGCCCGAAGGAGTCCCAGTCGATTGACTTGGTTTGGCCGGGCCGCGGAAATGTGCAGCGATCTCTCTACGCGGGCCAAGCCAGAATCGTGTCTTTTGTCGTGCCAGCCAAATCGCGTCCAAAGGCTCCGTCGGCGGGAAGGCTAGAGAGTGCGTCGGGCGGGAATTGAACCCGCGTCGTAGGCTTGGAAGGCCTAAGTCCTACCACTAGACTACCGACGCGCGCCCTGACAATCTTCGCGCGGACCTTAAGGGCTACGGCCAGGGCGGTGCGGTGCAGATGCCACCTCCCGCTCGACGCTCGCGCCGTCCGAACCTAGATGAGCCCGCCCGTTCATGGCATCGGAGCCAATGCGGCTTGTAGAGGGGGTTTTGGGCTGTCTAATTCTTCTGCTCGCCCTTGCGCCCTCGACATCGGGATTCACTTCGAGTCGTCTCCTGAACGCCCCGGCCGGCCTCGTCCCACACGCCCCCATCCGGATCGACGGCGATGCGGCGTTCAATACCTCTAACGGCGTCACCGCGGGCAGCGGGACGGCGCAGGATCCTTACATTATTGAGGGTTGGTACGTCGCGCCAGAATTCACGAATCCGATCCTCATTGCGAACACGAGATCTCACTTCGTCCTGCGGAATACCTCGGTGCAGTCCGGACCCTTGAATGTCGGGGCCGTGACGTTTCTTGCGGTCTCTAACGCGACGGTCCAGAACTTGACGCTCGGCGAGCCGGCATATGAGAGGAGTCTATACATGGAGTGGGCCCATTCGGTCTCGATTCAAGACAGCTATTTTGGACCGGTCGTCGGATCCGTCAGGATCGAGGACTCGAGCAACATCAGCCTGACAGGCAACACCATCGCGAATGGTCTCGAGGTTACTCGAACCGTCGGCCTCACGATGTTCAGGAATACGATGGATGCCAATGGACTATTCCTCGACGGCTCCACCCCGGAGCAATTCGATTCTCACGTGATTGCCTCCGACAACCGAGTCAACGGCTTGCCGATCATGTACTATTCTCGGTGCAATGGACTGGTGATCGACGCAATCGCGCTCGCGCAACTCATCGTCGCAAGTTGCCGTTCGGTGACCGTTTCCAATCTCACGACTCTGAGTCTGAGGGTTGCGATCCGTCTCGCGTTCGTCCAAAGTGCCTCGGTGGCCCACAACAAGGTCGCCAATTCCTCCTACATCGGAATCGCCATCACGAACGGAACCGATGCAATCGTGCGCGAGAACCTCATCCGGGAGGGTCGTGGCGTCGGGCTTGGCTTGGTTGAATCGCGGGGCATCCGCGTCGTCGCCAACGATTTCCTCCGGAACGCGGTCCAGGCTCAGGATGCGGGAGGGATCAACAATTCATGGAATGCATCGTACCCCGAGGGAGGGAACTACTGGTCGACCTACGACGGCGTGGATCGCTGCCATGGTCTCAATCAGAGCATCTGTACGGCGCCGGACGGGTTCGGCGATGTTCCCTATCCGATTGATACGAACGCGATGGACCATTATCCGCGGGAGGGACCCGCGACCTTCGTGGACGAGCCTCCGATCGCCGTTTTCACCCAGCTCTCAGTTCCCCTCTACGCCGAGGAATGGAGCCTGTTCGATCCCCAAGCCTCCCATGACCCCGACGGCCATATCGTCGAATTCCGGTGGGACTGGGGCGAAGGAACCGTGACATCCCCGGACCCGAGAGGCTACCTTTGGTTTGGTCGCAGCGGGTCCTTCAACGTGACTTTGACCGTCGTCGATGATGTGGGTCAGAAGGGTCGGGCGTACGCGACCGTCTACGTGTACCCTAAACGGTACCCGCCCAGCGCGGTGATCAGTCCCTTCCCAGCAGTCGTCGAAACGATCGATGCGGTACATTTCGACGGTTCGAACTCCTCGAGCGATGGGAGCATCACGTCGTATGAGTGGATATTCGGGGACGGCACGAACGCCTCCGGGGTCGACGCGTTTCACACCTATCGGACGCCGGGGACCTATTATGTCGAGCTAACAGTCAGGAACAACCGATCGCTCGCCGCATCCGCCGTCCAGCAGATCCGCGTGCTCGCGAGGACGGAGTTGGTCATGTACGCCCATGCGGCCGGTTTCCGCCTCCCGATCCCGGTCGGGTGGGATCGGAACGAGAATCAGTCGTACCGAGGAAGCGTGGTGGAGCTGGAAGCGATCGGCCCCGACTGGGAAGGCTTCCGGTCCAACCTGATCGTGGACACAGCCCTTGATTCGACGATCCGAGAGAGTCCAACGTTCCTTCGCGGCCTCGCGGACGGCATCGTGGCCGGCATTTCCCAGTCAGCCCCTGATCTTGTCGTCGTCTCTGCAGCGAACATGAGCAGCATTTCCGGCCATGCGGCCGTTTTCCTCGCCGTGCGATATCCATCGACTGACATCGTCCAGTGGATCGGGATCGTTGTGAGCGAGGCCCACGGGCGCTATTGGTTGATCGTCCTGACGTTCCGCACGGATCTTTCCGCCATCATGGGCCGCGTGTTCGCATCTTCGTGGTCGGGGTTCGAGATTACGTTGGCACCCCCGCTGAGCCCAAACACCGTCCTCGTCATCGTCGGAGGGAGTGTCGGCGCCGGTGCGGCCAGCGTTCTTGTCCTTGCGATTGTTTTGCACCGCCGCGGACGGAACCGATCCTCGGTCCTTCCTCCACTGCCGATGCCGGTCGAAACGAGGAGCCCACAAGCCGAGGGACGTCTGTGCCCTGCATGTGGAAATGTAGGGCAAGGTCGGGATCGGTTCTGCAGTCGATGCGGTCGCGATCTGCCGGGCGACCGTGCATTGCCAACGACCGGGCCTCTGGGACGCCCGCCCTCGCTCGGGTAACTGGCTGGGCTTCCAACTTCCCCGTCATAGACCGGGCGTCAACCTCGGTTCCTGCGCTTCGGTTTCGATGCTCAGGGCCGGACGAACCCGTTTCGCCGCGGGCCGTCTCGTAGGATCCTCTCGAGTTCATCGATCGCCTCGATTAGGTCCCTGACGTCCTCTCCGGCATTCTCCAGATCCCGCGCGATTTCTCGGACCGTTGGGATTGTCTTCTCGGTCAGCCAGTCTCGCGTTTCCTTCCTCAGGTTCGTCGGCGCGGCCCTTGCGGCCTCCTTCTGCGTCATGATCCCATCCCGTCTGACGAATGTCTGCCCGACATCGCGTCCGGGATATTTAGTCGCAACGCTCAGAATCGTCCCGCGGGGCGAGGGGACTCTTTGTCCAAGGGGCGATGGCCCTTGGCGATATCTATAAGACGTCCACCCATCATGTCGGCCACTTGTCCGACGCGCCCCGCCCTGGGGCCGCGTCCTGCGGGATGGGATGATAGGGATGGCCCTCTTCCAAGGCCTCTTCGATCGAGAAGCGCGCGTGCTCGAACGGGTGAACCACCTCGTACAGGCCGGCGTCTCGGCCCTCGATGCCGGCTCTGAGGCCCGCGCCGCGGTCGCTTTCGTCAAGGCCCTCAGCCTCCTCGAAGTCCGGGAACCGACCGCCCGATTCGAAGACTATGCGAAGGCCTTCGCCGACGTGGGCGAGGGTCTCCTGCGCGTCGGCCGACTGGAATCCGGGCAAGCGGCCGCCAACCACGCGATGGCCCTGGACCGCGGCAATGTGAGCGCCCTCGCCCTCCAAGCGGACATCCTCGTCGCGCAGGACCGGGCGACGGACGCCCTCGGCTATTACGAGATCGCCCTCCAGGTGGATCCGAAGGCCAAGGATCTGTGGGAGCGGAAAGGGGACGCCCACGCGACCCTCGGGCAAGCGCCCGAGGCCGTCCGCGCGTACATGCAGGCCGTGACCTTGGAGCCGGATGACACGGATGGATATGCGCGGGTCCTCGCGTTGAGTCCGCAGGACGCGGAGCTCTGGGTCCGGAAGGGAGACGCCCATCGCCGAAGAAACGAGCCCGACGAGGCCCAGTCCTCGTACGATCGCGCCCTCCGCATCGATTCGGATCGAAAGGACGCGCTGGAGGGCAAGGCCCTCACGTACGTCGGCGCTGGAGAACCGCAGCGCGCCCTCCGTTGCCTCGACCGCGTGATCCAGGTCGACCCGTACGATCCGAACGCATGGCGCCTGCGAGGCGACGTCCTCGCCGCATCGAACCAGAACGAAGAAGCATTGAGGTCCTACGACGAGGCGTTGCGACAGCGGGACGCGGATGCGAACGCCTGGTACGGTCGCGCGGAACTCCTCCGCAAGATCGGGCGGAATGTGGACGCCGTCTACGCGTACGACCGCGCGGTGGAGCTCTCACCAAAGTCCCTGAAACCCCACACGGGCCGACTCGAGGCCTTGCGCGGCCTCGCCCGATGGGATGAGGTCGTCCAGGAGACGTCGAAAGTGATCGCCCTCGAGCCGAACCACTCCGGCGCTCTCTATGCGAAGGCGCATGCGTTCCTCCAGACGAACCGGAAGGACGAGGCCGTGGCCGCCCTCGACGCCTTCTTGACCGTGGAACCGACGTCCTACGACGGCCTCGAAACGAAACGGCAACTTCTGCTCGGTGCCGAACGTTGGCCCGAGCTCGTCGCGACGTGCGACGCGATCCTCGCGATCCAGCCGCATCACGCGCGGGCGTTGAAGGACAAGGGCCGCGCGTTGCTCGCCCTCGGGAAGGCGGAGGAGTCCTATGCGACCTTCGATCGCCTCCGGGTCGTCGCGCCGGACGACCTGGACGCCCTCCGAGGCCAGCGGGACGCCCTCGCCCATTCGAAGAGCCCGAAGGTCCTCCTCCGGGCGTGCGACGCGATCCTGCAAAAGGACCCAACGGACCGATCGACATGGACCGCGAAAGGGGCCGCCCACGAAGCGCTCGGACAGCGGGACGAGGCCCTCGCCGCGTACGATACGGTCCTCAAGCTCGATCCCCACGACGCCGGAGCGTCCGCTCGGAAGGCCGGCCTGCTGCTCGCCCTCGGCCGTCATGAGGACGCCGTCAAGGCCTTCGACGTCGCCCTCGAGGCGGATCCGGCCTCGGCGAACCTCTGGCTCGACAAGGCCCGCGGCCAATACCGGATGAACGCCTTTGCCGAGGCCGTCGACTCCCTGGAGAGGACGACCCGGTATGCGCCGGAGGATCCGAAGGGCTGGTACCTCCTGGGGCTTTCCCTCCAGAGCCTGGGCCGTCACGAACAAGCCGTCGGCGCGTTCGACCGGACGCTCGCCTTGGAAGCGAAGAAGGCAAAGGTCTACGTCGGGAAAGGGAACTCCCTCCAATCCCTCAAACGCTACGAGGAGGCCGCGAACGCCTATGGTCAAGCCGCCGTCCTGGACCCGACCGCGTCAGAAGCCCTCCTGAACCAGGGCGCATGCCTCCTGGAGCTCCACCGGTATCAGGAGGCGGTCCCCGTCTTCGAGACCGCGCTCATCGCGGATCCGAAGGAACGAACCGCACTCCGCAGTCTGAGCATCGCGTTCGAGGCCCTCGGCCGGACGAAGGAATCCCTCGAGGTCTGCGTCCGGCTCACGACGGCGGACGGCAAGGATCCGGAGGCATGGGCGCGCCGGGCCCGACTGGCGAACGCGGTCGGAGAAGGCAAGGAGGCGCTGGCGGCGATCACGAGGGCGACCTCCCTTGCGCCGGACCGGTCCGACCTCATCCGGATTCGGCGGGACCTCCTGGCCCTCCAAGGATCCTACAAAGCCGCGGCGGAGGCGGGCGAGCGGCTCCTCGAACTCGACGGCCGGGATACCGATGCGCTGCGCGAGATGGCGGTCGCCCTCGAACGGCTCGGCAAAACCGACGCGGCGATCGAGGCGCTCGACCGGGCGGCCCGCGTGGACCCGATGGACCGCGCGACATGGAACGCGAGAGGGGCCCTCTTCTCCCGATTGTCTCGCCTCAAGGAGGCGCTGGAGGCCTTCGACCGCACGTTGAGCCTCAACCCCGGAGACCGGGTCGCGCTCGCGGCGAAAGGACACATCCTCCTGGACGTCGGCCGGATTCCGGAGGCCCTCAAGGTCTTCGAGGACGGCCTCATCCTGGAACACGACAACCTGGATTTCCTCGGCGGGAAGGCGACCTGCCTCGCCTACGAATCCCATTTCGACGATGCCCTCTCCCTCCTCGCGGTCGTCTTCCAGAAGGACCCGAACTACTACGGAGCCCATAGGACGAAGGGCCTGTGTCTCCTGCGGACGGATCACGCGGCGGAAGCGATTCCCTGTTTCGAGTTCGCTCTCAAGGCGAACCCGACCGACGGGGTGGCCCTCACCTGGACCGGCGAGGCGTACGCCGCTCTAGGGAAGACGGACGAGGCGCTGAAAGCCTTCGATGCCGCGGTGGAGGCGTCTCCGGAGTCCGTCGATGCATGGAGAGGCAAGGGCCTCCTGCACCTGAAACTCGAGCAGTTCCCCGCTGCGGCGGACGCGCTCGGCCATGCGACGGAGATTCGGCCGATCGACAAGGGTCTCTGGTACACACGAGGAATCGCGGAGGATCGCGCGGGACGTTTCGACGCCGCCGTGGAGGCGTACGACGGCGCCCTGCGGATCGACGCGCGGGACAAGTCCACGTGGACGAGCAAAGGTCTCTCCCTCCTTCGGCTGAAACGGTTCGAGGAGGCGCTCAAGTGCTTCGACGCGGCCCTCGCTTTGGATCCCGCCTTCGAGGCGGCCCAGAACGGACGGGCGACCGCGGAGGAGCGCTTCCATGTCTCGAAGATCGAGAACTTCGCTGAGGCCGTGGTCCGGTTCGAAAAGCATCTCTCCCGGCCCGCGACGCGGGACGAGGTGTTCCGGTACTGCTCCGTCCCGCTCGAGTCCCTCGACGAGGTGATCAAGTACGTGAACGAACCCGTGCCCCTCGCCCCGGACCGGGTCGAGGCGGACGAACTCCGGAAATACGAGGCGGTCGGCGCCGCAGTCCTCCAACACGTCGAGAACGAGCGGACCTTGGAGTCCTTGCGCCTCACGGACGTCAGCACGGTCCTGCCCCACGTCGACCTGGAGGAAGCGCGGACGATCTGGGGATACATCGATTGGGTCCGCGACGCGCCGCTGGAGCCGACGCCGGAGTGGCACAACGACGATCTCATCCGTCAGGCGATGGACCTGCCGAAGGAGGAATGGAACCTCGTCGACCTCGCCCGGGAGCTCCACCTGGGACCGTTCGAGGCGAAGAAGCTCGAGGTCTCGTTGAAGATCTTCGAGGGTGGCGGCTACAAAATCACGACGAAGGCCCGGCCCGAGCCGAGGGCGAAGAAACCGAAGGCCGAAGCCCACGTCGTTCCCTCGAGGAAGGAGAGAACGGAGGACGACGAGGACACAGGTCACGAGGAGGCCGAGGCCGAATCCCGAAGACCGACACCTCCAAAGGCCTCCGCAAAACCAGCCGATTCGACGCCCGCAAAATGCGAGACGCACCACGCCCCGGGGGCCGAGCGGCATGCGTGCGGAGCATGGCTCTGCAAGGCCTGTCTCGAGGCGGGCGGAGCCTGTCCCTCTTGCAAGGCCCCGCTCGTGACCCCTGTGGACCGTGAGGCAAGAAGGAAGGATCGCGAGGCCGATTTCGGCCGTCTGTGAGCAGGCTCTCGCCGGCCTAGCATGTTGACCACCGACCCGATGGGTTCACTCGAACGTCCAATGGTCTCGTTCCCGCAACAATTCCCGAAGGAGGCGCGTCGCCTTCGGCCGATCCAATCGCATGAGGAACGCTCCCAGGTGCTTGCACATGAGACGGCCGGCGGCGCGGTTCGTGCGGAAGTCGACGCAGTCGTGCTCGAGACGTTTCTCGTGTCGATCGATGCGGACCGCGTAGTCCTTCACCCGCCCGGAGAGCAGAGTGTCTGTCTCCTTGTCGTTGGAGACCAGAGAGGGGTCGATCCCTTTCGCGGAGGCGAGCCGATTCGTCCCGAGGAAGACGAGGAGCAGTTCTTCGAAACTCATCTTATCGATGTCCTTGTTCAGCGGGACATCGGCCTGGATCGTCCCCGCTTCGTCCTCGATTTTCCCATCGCGGATTTTCACCGCGACCCCGAACCGCTGGAGGGCCTCGTTGATCTTCTTGTCGATGTACGCCTGCTCCTCGGGCGTGTACTTGACCCGGTTTCGCGGTTCGTTGAAGTACCGACGGGCAGCCCGCGCATGGAACGGCGTGTGCACAGGATACTTCCAGTTCGCCGGGTCGGCGTACTTGTTCGGATCCTTCGGATACCCCTGCGGCGGACCGAGGCGTCCGTCCCTCTTGCGGCCTGGCTTGACCGCCCGGACCATCGATTGCAGGAACCACCAGGGAGGCCCTAAAAGGTTCCTGCTACGTGTTAGCGCACTCGGTGAGACTCATGCCGGCTGGGCGCTGGCAAGGCCGGCCTTCGATGCGTATCGCAAGGACGCCCGCCGGGCGATGACCGTGAGCACGACCAGGGCGGCAAACCCTGCGACGCCCGAGGCGGCATCGGCCCAAGGAACGCGTGCGGGGATGTGGGCACCAGGACTCAAGGCGGCGGACCCCAATACAAAAGTCGCAATCGTCTCTGCAGCGATAAGCAATGCCGCGAAGGCTCCTGCCCACCCGACGGCAAGGAGCGCGAGGATCCGCTCAGTCTTCTCGGCGATCCGAGAGAGAGACCAGCCGGAGAGGAGCATCAAGTACCATCCGAGGGCCACTGGGATTGCGGCGGCCACCAGCTCGCCCGCGAGGCCGACCAACGGGTCAATTGCGGTCCCGGTGTACTCGAGAAGCGCGACGGCCAGAATGATGGTGAACAGGGCGAGGTATCCGATCAGGATGAACGCTGCAAGCATGACGGCGGTGACATAATGATCCCCGATCCGCCACACGAGTTTCGCGCCCACGCTCGGCACGAACATCATCATACGCGAGACCCCGATCAGGATTAGGACGAAGGAAGTGACCGGCAAGGCGCACATAGCCACGTTCAGGGCGAGGAGGGGGGCCGGCATGTCGACGAGCCGGACGCCAGGACCGGAAGTCGGGGGGATGACGAGCTCTCCCAACCCGGCCCACGCGACGAACAGCATGAGGATCGTGAAGCACAGCAGTCCCCAGAAGAGCGGCCGGATCGGATTCGGCTGGAGTGCCTCCACGGGTCGGAAATCCGCGGCTCAGACCAAAAGGCTTGGGTTTCATAAAATATCGAACCGGTGGTTGACAGCGTCGTAGACCAGGGAGCCTCCTCACATTTCTGTGAGGGCAGGTTCGATTGAGCGGAGTGCCGAGGTCCTTCGCCTCGTTGTCGTTGGACCGCGCCGGTTAACATGTCGACCGCAGTTCGGGGTGCGCTGATGTCCGTCCGGACATGGGTGATCGTGGGCCTCGGCGACTCGACGACCGCTGGCACTCCCGGGTTTCGTTCGCCGCTCGAGGCGCCGCCGAACGGCCACGGAAATCCGGAGAGCCAGTACGCGCATTGGATGATGAAGGCCCATCCCGATTGGATCGTCTTGAATCGGGGGATCGACGGCCAGACCGCGGCGGAGATCCGGGGGCGATTTGCGCGGGATGTCCTCTCCGCGAAACCCGCGTACGTCATCCTCCTCGCGGGCGTGAACGACATCTTTGGCGGGTCCGAAGCGGAATCGGTCCAACGCGAACTCGCGAGGATGTACGCGGATGCTCTCGACGCGGGGATCGTCCCGGTCGCGGCGACCGTCCTCCCGTACGACCGCGCGACCCCTCGGGCGACCGCGGCGATCTTCACCTTAAACACATGGATTGAGTCGTTCGCCAAGGTCCTCGACATCCCGTTCGCCGACACGCACGCCGCCGTCGCGGCCCCAGACGCTCCCCATCGTCTCCGAGGTTCTCCCGACGGTCTGCACCCCGACGTCGACGGGTACCGGCGGATGGGGGACGCGCTCACCCGCGCGATCGAGGCCCACCTCTTGCGCCACGCGTCGAGATGAGCCAACGCAGTGGGCGGGCCCTTTCGGCGGTTCGATCGGAAGGATGGCGGGAGTCAGGAGTCGGATCGCGGCGAAAGGGCGATATGGGAGGCAGAGTCTGCGGCGGCATGGTCCAGGCTCCGACGCGCGCTCACCTCGTGGGCTTTGCCTCCGTCCTCGCGGTCGCGGTCCTCCTTCTTCTTCTGTTCTTCCCGGTCCTCGGCCGACGGATTGCCACGCGGGATCTGCCGACCTACTTCATCACCGTCGCCGTCGTCCCAATCGTCCTCTGGCTGTTTCCTCCGTTCGTCCGGGCTCTTGCGCGTTCGACGTACCGCGCACACCGGGCGATCGCCGGCAAGGGAGGCCTCTACGTCCGCGTGCCGATGCCGCGAGCGATTCGCTTCCGCGATACCGTCGTCCTCGCGATCGGCCCGTTCGCGATCGACCTGTTCGTGATGTCGGAGATCCTATACCTCTTCGGTCCCGGGGACGTCCGGGATTTCCGGTTCAGCCTGGTCGCGTTCCCTTTGCTGTTGGTCCTCGCCGGCTTGGTCACCTCGCTCGTCCCCGGCGCCTGGCTGCTCGACGCGCTCGAGATCCGAGTCGTCAACCCTTCACGAAGCGAAGTCGTTCGCGCCGCGGAACTGTTCGAGCACATCCTCGGACCGATCGGGGCGGTCGCCCTCCTTGCGAGCTTCGTGACTCTCCTACACACGTCCGGATATTCGTACGAGCAAGGGATTTTCCTCCTGGGCATCTGGGCCGTGCGCCTCTTCCCGCCCGTCCTCGGCGCGGTCTGCGTCTACCGTCTCTGGGTCGAACCACGCGTCCTGCCGACCCTCGAGGCGTGGTGCTCGAAGGAGGCGATCGAGGTCCGATCGTCCCTGCCGGAGATCATGAATGAGTGGGCGAAGACGGTTCGTGCGCCACGAAGACCGTGAGCGGAAGGAGCGCCGTCCTTCAACCCTTGCCGCCCTTCACACGATGCGCACCGGGACATCAGGGGCGACCGGTTCCCACATCTCCTTTCGCGTGTCGCGCAACGTCGGCCGGAACGTTCGCGCGGTCTTGACATCCCGCAGGTCGACCTCCGAGAGGACTGTCGACTCGACAAAGTCCGCGGCCTTGCCGAGGTCCTCGCCCCGCGGTCCGATCGCCTGCGTCCCTCCCTGGAACACGATGTTCAGCTCGGTCCCAACGAGGTTCGCATAGAGGACGGGCAGGGCGTTCTCGATCGCACGAGCGGGCAGGATCCGGTCGAAGAACGGTTTCGACGTGGCCGGGGAGGCACTGATGATCGCGAGGACGTCCGCGCCTTGCAGAGCATACGCCTTGGCCAACTCCGGGAAGAACGCGTCGTAGCAGATGAGCAAGCCGATCTTCCCCAGTTTCGTCTCGGCGAGAGTCAGGCCGTCCCCGCGGCCGAAGTACAAGCCCTCTTCGAACGGCCCGAAGTTCGCGAGATACACCTTGCGATAGGAAACGACCTTCCCGTCGGGGGCGACTAGGACGGAGGAGTTGAAGAGCCGCTTCGTGGACTCTTCCCGCTCCGGCATCCCGAACACGACGTGGGTCGAGTACTCCTGGGCGATGAACTGCACGGTCTTCACGGCCGGTCCGTCGATCGGTTCCGCGAGTTGGGCGAACGCATCGCGGGCCATGTAGCCGCTCAGGAACAGTTCTCCCGCGAGGAAGAGGTCTGCCTTCGCAGCACCGACCGCCTTCTCGAGTTTCTTCAGGTTCTTCATCTTGTCGCCGACGGACGCGTCGATTTGCGCAAGGGCTGCCTTCACATGTCCGCAACGGTCCACGCGCACGAAAAAGCTTCGCCCCTCGGAACCTTTATGCGCGTTTCCCCCTTAGCGCGTCCCCGCGCTCCCGTAGTCTAGTGGCCAAGGATAGAAGCCTCTCGAGCTTCTGACACGGGTTCAAATCCCGTCGGGAGCACTTTTCCGTAGAGCTGGTGCAAATTAAGCCTACCTCGAGGCACACATGACGAGTGCCGCGAACGCCTGCTCGAACTCGGCAAGGGATGACTGCGGTCCGGCGCGACCGTGGTAGAGCTCTGTCATCTGAGTCGTCCGATGCCTTAGCGCCCGACTCACTGCCTCGATGGAGACAGTGCGGTCCTTCGCCACCTGGGCGAAAAGCTGGCCTGAAGGTCTTCAAGCGGTTTAGCTTCCCGTGGGAGATGGTTTCGCGGCGGGAGAGCGTGCTCGTCCCGCGCTGACTAACTCTTCGCGTCCAGTTTGAACGCCCGTCTCACGCCCCTCTCGAACGTGGAGGCAGGTAAGATCCGGCGAAGGCGGATGTAACGGCGGGCGTCCGTGCCCACTCGGTACCGCAACGCGGGTGACCTGCTTTCGATAATCCGCAGGACGCATTCGGCCACGGCCGCAGGTCCCGGACCTTGGCTCTCCAACCGTTCGATCGAACTCAAGCCCCGACGTCGCCAAGGCTCGTAGTCGTCGATCGGTTCCGCCCCATATTGCCGATTGCGGCCGATATTCGTTTTGAAGAATCCCGGTTCGACGAGTGAGACGCCGATGTGAAAGGGCTTCAGCTCATGCCGCAGCGACTCCGTGTATCCTTCGAGAGCGAACTTGCTCGCGTTATAGAATCCGAGGAACGGCGCGGCAATCAATCCGGCGACCGAGCTGATGTTGATGATCCGCCCGCTGCCCTGCTTCCGCATCGTCGGAAGGACGGCCTTGACCATCCGAACCGCGCCGAAGAAGTTCGTCTCGAACTGCGCCTTCGCTTGCTCTAGTGTCACCTCTTCGATAGCCCCTCCCTGAACATATCCCGCGTTGTTCACGAGAATGTCCAAGTGGCCGGTCCGGTCTAGGATTGTGTCCACGCAAGCACGTACGGACTCGTCCATGCGTACATCCAACGGACCCATTGAGACACCGGGCATGGATCCGTTTGCCGACGGATGTCGGGAAGTTCCGAACACCTCCAAGTCCCTCTTGGCAAGAAGTCCCGCGATGGCCTTACCAAACCCGGACGATGCGCCCGTGACTAGAACGACCTTTCTGTGGGACATCACATGAATCCTCCTCGAGGGTTTGCAACAACTTGCACGATATAACCATTTCGCGAACCGGAGGCCCCTGGCCTCGCTCTCCCTGCCACTTCGTGCCAGCGCGTAGAACGTCGCCCTTCTCATTCCTGCGAATTGCGCCTAACGACGGTTTTGACTTGCTTCGAATCGGAATGCGACCCTTGCAAGAAACCGGGCGCGAAACCTCTGAGAGACACGTGGATGTCCGCGCTTCTTCTATCGTCGCAAACATCAAATTCCTTCGAGCCCGGTGCAAATCTGGCAGGCGGCCGCGACGTGAGCGTTGAACCCCATCGGCGGGAGTGCGTTGGCAACCAACGCCATGCAGCGCGAGCAGGGACATTAGAACCGCGTGTCCGGCTACCCAACTCCTATAATGGATCGTTCACCCAGTTGTTTATCCGGAAGTCGTTGTGGAAGAACTCATTCAAGCTCCGAGACCATTGAGGGCAGCGACATCAAGTTGATTGGCGCGTCCTTCTCCATATATCGAGCATCATTCCAGCAACCATGATCACCAACAAAAGAATCCAACCAAGTGCAACTCCCATTGACAGGGCCGGCGGCCATCCCAGCAGCACATTATGAACCGAGCCTACCAGCATGAAAATCCCCAGAAGTGGAAAACTTAGAGAGAAATGTTTCCAACCCCTTTGAGCCATCGAGTGTCTCAACTCGAAGAGCCAAGAAGCAAGCAAGAGGATGCCCCCTGCCAACCCCGCATAGGGTCCAGTCAGCACCCACCAGGGGACGTCTGTCATGGGATCACCACATTTGCAGACATGCTACGTCCCAACACCACCACAACCTGCGAACGCAACATGTTTGTAACGCTTATATCCAGAGCAATCCCGGAATCCGAATCGATCCAGTCGCCCACCGTAGCAGGAGCATTGGCTTCATTTTTGGTAGGAAGAGCTGGTTGAAACTCCGCGTGAGGCTACTACCCGGGGGAGAGCACTCGCTTCGGGGTTGGTAGGCTGGTAGCGACCTACGGATGAAGGGACCCCCCTTGTGAGTATGAATCCCGCGGCTCCCGATCTTGGCGCTGTTTTCCACACTAGCGATGCAATCAGAGGCCTGTTAGCCCCGAGGTGATCATCCCTAATGCTTCGTCGGCTTTCTCGCCCCAGGTATTGATCTGCACCTGGCTCCCATCACCCTGTGGTCGGATTTGGATCGTTAGGGACGTTCTCTTGCGAGTGAAGTAGTAAATCAGGGCTACAGGCCATATGAGGATAATCAGGATGATGAGAACTACGAGGCGATATGCCCTACCACCCTCCGCAGTCAAGCTTTGACCGGGAAGGGCCACTTTCAATTCAAGTCCTTTCGCGGTAACCGCACCTTGAGCCTTTTGATAAACCGCAATCGGACTTTCCCGAACCACTCCTGACCACGCCCCCAAGGGTAACCCCTCCTTCATCGCCCGAAGATGTTCCTCGATATAATACGCTTTTCATCGATACGCTCTTGGCGTCCTCTCTATACATATGGTCCGAGGGCGACGCGGCGGCCCCGAGCCGACCGAGTTCTGGCGATGAATAATGGGTACCCTTAATACCCGGTGAGAATTTTGCTTCAACGACAATCAATCACAACGTGGGGAGTTTCTATGAGCCCAAAGAAGGACACGCAAAAGTCCGCTAAGAGCACCGCCGCGATCAAGGCGAAGTTCAAGGGATTCACGGACGAGGAACGGGCCGCGATGAAGGAGCACGTCCAAGAGCTGAAGGCGTCCGCGGATCGCGGCCCGCGCGCGGACAAGGCGGACGGGGAAAGCGCCGTGCTCGCGAAGATCGCTGAAATGCGGGAACCGGATCGCGCCATGGCCAAGCGGCTCCATGCGATCATCAAAGCCGGCGCGCCATCCCTCTCGCCCAGAACCTGGTACGGGATGCCCGCGTATGCCAAGGACGGCGAGGTCGTCTGCTTCTTCCAACCCGCGCAGAAGTTCAAGACGAGGTACGCCACGTTCGGCTTCAGCGACGCGGCGAAACTCGACGAAGGCGCGCTGTGGCCGGTCGCCTTCGCGCTCAAGGAGTTGACTGCCACCGAAGAGGCAAGGATCAGCGCGCTCGTGAAGAAAGCGGTCAGCTGAGGCTTGGTATCTGTCGGGTTTGAGGGCATGGTCTACCCATGCGAAACCCGCGCGGACTCTCGACGCCTCGGACGAGCTGGTCATGAGTCCATCGTCTGCCGCGAACCACGAGGACGACTCGGAGGCGCGTCCGGCCTAGCCTTGGGGCCACATCCCGGTCGTCAGGTCCACTGTCTGGATGGCCGCGATCTGTGTCTTCGGGACAACCAGGACCCGGAAGCGGCCGTACGAGTACAATTCGGAGATTCGGATGGACTCGGAATCCTCTCCCAAGAAGACTCCGATGTGGACCTTCGAGACTCCGCGCCGAAGCCTGACCCGAACGAGTTTGCCCGCCAACCGGTCGGCGTCGACCTCATACATCCGACCCACCTCGGGAGCGAATGGCGAATGCCAGGCATCAATCCTCTCAGATTGCGCGCATCCGGGTCGGACCCGGCTTAGAGAGTAAGCTCCTCGCTCCCGACGAGGCGGGCGTTCGCGGCCACCTGCCCTCGTCCGACTCAGGCCTGCGTAACCATTCCCTTCAGACGCGTTGCCCGCCGTAGGCGGAGTTCAGCCCAAACCGCGCCGACGATGCCGAGGACCCCCAGGAGGGCGACGATCTGGTCGTGATGCAGCTCGGACGTATCGAGGAGATCTGCGAGTTGGATGAACGTCCGATTCGTGATCGGGCCGACGAACACGCCCGTCGTCCAGAACGTGACCAAGATCGCGGCGGGAGTCCACCTCGACTTCACGAAACGGTACAGCAGAAAGCTAGCGATCGAGGCTCCGCCGACGGCAGCGACGGCCTCGATGATGGAGATG
>Ga0209378_1001404_pt1 | contig 17220 bp, 17 predicted proteins | sample GraSoiAngelo_156_FD_186170 | JGI IMG/M metagenome (GOLD analysis project Ga0209378, IMG submission 186170) | Grasslands soil microbial communities from the Angelo Coastal Reserve, California, USA - 14_1009_13_40cm (SPAdes) (version 2) | ecosystem: Environmental > Terrestrial > Soil > Grasslands ... | reverse complement strand
CACACGCTGGAAGACGAATTCGTCTACGTGCTCGAAGGCGAGGTCCACCTCGTGACCAGTTCCGGCGAGCAGATGTTGAAGGCCGGCATGTGCGCGGGCTATCCGGCGGGCAAGCGCGACGCGCACCACTTCGTCAACCGCTCGACGCGGCCGGCACGATACCTGGAAATCGGCAACCGCATCGATGGCGACATTGCGTTCTATCCCGACGACGACCTGATGTGGATCGAAACGGAGGAGGGGACGGTAGCGGCGCACAAGGATGGGAGGCGCTACTGACACTATCATCGGCCAAAGAGTCGATCGAAGTGCTGCCGCTTGAGCTGGCACCGCATCTGTAAAATCGGGCGATCCACGTCCATGATCGCTGCTCCCGCTTTGCGGAGCTGAACGCTCCAAGGCTTGCCTTGAAGGACGACATGGACGTACATCGCATAGGATTCCGCGAAGTCGTCGAACGGATTCGTCGCTGCGAAGAGCGAGACGAAGTCGCTGTTCACGAGCTGCCGATACACCGGCTCGATATCGCTCGAGGTAAGCTTGGAGGCGGCAAACTTGTAGAAATGCACTGCGGCGCGCGTTCTGAAGCGGCCGTCCGTGTTGCCTACCGTCTTGCCGTTGACGCGAGTCCACGACAACGCCGAAAACCGGAATGCCGCCGGGTCGCTGTCTTCCCTCCAGCTGCCGTGATGCGCCTGCACCGCGCCTACTAAGTGCCCAATTTCGTGAAGCAGAATATATTGGATCGCCTGGGACCGATCATTGCTCTGGCTTGGCTCGATGGTCGCGACTAGCTCCACCTGACTGTACTCGGCAAACGGGCTTCGCTCGCGCCACGTCGCCCACTCGTTTGCCGTTCGTGCAAGGGAGCCCACATCCAGCACAATGAAACCGCGCTTGTTTGCGCGGTAATCTTTCAACAGGTCGCTGTAAGCCGTGCCGCCGAGATTCCTGACGAGAAACACGCCTACCGCATGATCGATGAAATGCTTCAGCACCGAGGGAGGCATGCTCTCGAGCGCGGACGCCGCATCGCGCACGAAGAAAGGGTCTAGATCTGCGGCGTCGGGACGCTCGCTCCACCCTTGCAGCGCATTGTCCTTGCGGAGGTAATCGAGCACCACCTCCGGCGCAGCGGCCACCCGTTCCCTGGGGCTGCGTTGCAGCCAGTCCTTCCAAGTCTCCAGTCGGAGAGCGCTGTGCTCTGTCAATGTGGCATCGGCGCTCGCGTCCAGCGGGGCGACCACTATCGCGAGTCCAGCGGCCAGCAGGACCGAAGGGGTTTTCATTGTCGGAGCGGCACGACAGTTTGTAGCGCGTCGGGCATTCCTGTAAACTTCCCCGTCCCACCACGCGCTAGGTAGATGACCAAGTATGTCTTCGTAACCGGTGGTGTAGTTTCCTCCCTGGGGAAAGGCATCGCCGCCGCCTCCCTTGCCGCGATCCTCGAATCGCGCGGCATCCGAGTCACCAACATCAAGCTGGACCCGTACATCAACGTCGATCCGGGCACCATGAGCCCGTTTCAGCACGGCGAGGTGTTCGTCACCGACGACGGGGCGGAAACCGACCTGGACCTCGGCCACTACGAGCGCTTCCAGAGCTCGAAGATGCGCCGCTGGAACAATTTCACCACCGGCCAGATCTACGAGTCGGTGATCAAGAAGGAGCGGCGCGGCGACTACCTGGGCGGCACGGTCCAGGTGATCCCGCACATCACCGACGAGATCAAGGCGTTCATCAAGCGCGGCGCCGGCGACGCCGACGTGGCGATCGTCGAGATCGGCGGCACCGTCGGCGATATCGAGTCGCTGCCGTTCCTCGAGGCGATCCGGCAGATGGGCCTGGAGCTCGGCCGCAACAACGTCTGCTACATCCACCTGACGCTGGTGCCCTACATCGCCTCGGCGGGCGAGATCAAGACCAAGCCGACGCAGCACTCGGTCAAGGAGCTGCGCGAGATCGGCATCCAGGCCGACGCGCTGCTGTGCCGGACCATCCAGCCGCTGCCCGAGGACGAGCGCCGCAAGATCGCGCTGTTCACCAACGTGCAGAAGGAAGCGGTGATCTCGGCCTGGGACGTCGACTCGATCTACAAGATCCCGATGATGCTGCACGAGCAGATGCTCGACGAGATCGTCTGCCACAAGCTGAACATCCTCGCCCGCGCCGCCGACCTGTCGTCGTGGGTGAAGCTGGTGCATGCCCAGGAGCATCCTGAGCACGAGGTCGACATCGCCTTCGTCGGCAAATACGTCGACCTGCAGGACTCGTACAAGTCGCTCAACGAGGCGCTCAGGCACGCCGGCATCCATACCCGCTCCAAGGTGAACGTCCACTACCTCGATTCCGAGGAGCTGGAGAAAGGCGGCACCGCCCAGCTGGAGAAGATGGACGCGATCCTGGTGCCCGGCGGCTTCGGCAAGCGCGGCACCGAGGGCAAGATGCGGGCCATCCGCTACGCGCGCGAGAGCGGCATTCCGTACCTCGGCATCTGCCTTGGCATGCAGCTGGCAACCATCGAGTTCGCGCGCAACGTCTGCGGGCTGGCCGGCGCCAACAGCACCGAGTTCGACCCGGACACGCCGCACCCGGTGGTGGCGCTGATCACCGAGTGGCTCGACCGCACCGGCCGCATCGAGAAGAGGACCGAGAAGTCCGATCTCGGCGGCACGATGCGCCTGGGCGCGCAGAGCTGCCCGGTCGAGCCGGGCACTCTCGCGGCTTCAATCTATGGCCCGGAAGTAAACGAGAGGCATCGTCACCGCTACGAGGTCAACAACATCTACGTGCCGCAGCTCGAGGCCCGGGGCTACAGGGTTTCCGCCCGCACGCCGAGCGAGAAGCTGCCCGAGATGATGGAAATCCCGGGCCATCCGTTCTTCGTCGGCGTGCAGTTCCACCCGGAGTTCACCTCGACGCCGCGCGCCGGCCACCCCCTGTTCAAGGCCTTCGTCACCGCTGCACTCAAGCACCGCGCCAGCGCGAAGCGTCCAGGGGGCACGCTGTCGGTCGTCGCGGCGTGAAACTCTGTGGTTTCGAAGTCGGTTTGGACAAGCCGCTGTTTCTCATCGCGGGCCCCTGCGTCGTCGAGTCGCGCCAGCTGCAGATCGACACCGCCGGGCGCCTCAAGGAGATCTGCCGGCCGCTCGGCATTGCGCTCGTCTTCAAGTCGTCGTACGACAAGGCGAACCGCAGCTCGGGCAAGTCGTTTCGCGGCCTGGGCATGGAGGAGGGTTTGAAAATCCTGGGGGAGGTCAAACGGCAGATCGGCGTTCCCGTGTTGACCGACGTGCACACCGAGGAGGAGGTGAAGCCGGCCGCCGCGGTGGTCGACGTGCTGCAGACGCCGGCTTTCCTGTGCCGCCAGACGGATTTCATCCACGCCGCGGCTTCGGCCGGCAGGCCGGTGAACATCAAGAAAGGCCAGTTTCTCTCGCCGCAGGAGATGAAGAACGTGGTCGACAAAGCACGAGAAGCTTCCAAACAAGAAAATATTCTCGTTTGCGAGCGAGGCTTTTCCTTCGGCTACGGCAACCTGGTTTCCGACATGCGCTCGCTCGCCATCATGCGCGACACCGGCTGCCCGGTGGTGTTCGATGCCACGCACTCGGTCCAGCTGCCCGGCGGGCAGGGCGCCGCTTCGGGCGGCGAGCGCGAATTCATCCCGGTGCTGGCGCGCGCCGCGGTGGCGAGCGGCATCGCCGGACTGTTCATGGAGACGCATCCCGCGCCGGAGAAGGCGCTCTCCGACGGGCCGAACGCCTGGCCCCTGGGCCTGATGCAGGGCCTGCTCGAGACGCTGGTCGAGATCGATCGAATGGTGAAAAAGAAGGGCTTTGCCGAGGAGAAGGTGAAAAAAACATGAGCTCCATCGTCGATGTAGTCGCAAGGGAAATTCTCGACTCGCGGGGCAACCCGACGATCGAGGCGGACGTGCTGCTCGAGTCGGGGGTGATGGGCCGCGCCGCCGTGCCTTCGGGCGCCTCGACCGGCAGCCGCGAGGTGCTCGAGCTGCGCGACGGCGACCGGCAGCGCTACGGCGGCAAGGGCGTGCTGAAGGCGGTCGAGAACGTGAATACCGAGATTTCCGAGGCCATCGTCGGGCTCGATGCCTCCGAGCAGGCGTTCATCGACAAGACGCTGATCGAGCTCGACGGCAGCGAGAACAAGTCGCGCCTGGGCGCGAATGCGATTCTCGCCGTATCGATGGCCACGGCCCGGGCGGCGGCCGAGGAGTCGGGCCTGCCGCTGTACCGGTACTTCGGCGGCTCGGGCGCGATGCGCATGCCGGTGCCGATGATGAACGTGATCAACGGCGGCGCGCACGCCAACAACAACCTCGACCTGCAGGAGTTCATGATCGTGCCGGTGGGCTTCCAGTCTTTCCGCGAGGCGCTGCGCTGCGGCTCCGAGATCTTTCAGCAGCTGAAATCGCTGGTCTCCTCGAAGGGCCTGTCCACCGCGGTCGGCGACGAGGGCGGCTTCGCGCCCGGGCTGCCGACGCACGCGGCGGCGATCGAGCTGATCGTCGAGGCGATCGGCAAGGCGGGCTACGGCGCGGGCCGCGACGTGATGCTGGCGCTCGACTGCGCGGCGACCGAGTTCTTCCGCGACGGCCGCTACATCCTCGAATCGGAAAAGAAGAACTTCACCTCGGGCGAGTTCAGCGACTACCTGGCGGGGCTCGCCGAGCGCTACCCGATCGCGTCGATCGAGGACGGCATGGCAGAGAACGACTGGGAGGGCTGGAAGATCCTCAGCACGCGCCTGGGCAGGAAGCTGCAGCTGGTCGGCGACGACCTGTTCGTCACCGATACACGGCTGCTGCGCGAGGGCATCCGCCAGGGCGTCGCCAACTCGATCCTCATCAAGGTCAACCAGATCGGCACGCTCACCGAGGCGTTCTCGGCGATCGAGCTGGCCAAGCGCGCCGCCTACGGCACCGTGATCTCGCACCGCTCGGGCGAGACCGAGGACACCACCATCGCCGACATCGCCGTCGGGGCGAATGCGCTGCAGATCAAGACCGGGTCGCTGTCGCGCTCCGAGCGCGTCGCGAAGTACAACCAGCTGCTGCGCATCGAGGAGGACCTCGGCGACTCGGTCTCCTACCCCGGCCGGGAGGCGTTCCCCCACCTGAGATGAGACTCCTCGCCGGCATGCTCTGGGCGCTGATCGTGCTCATCCAGTACCCGCTCTGGCTGGGCAAGGGCGGCTGGCTGACGGCGTGGCGCCTGGAGAGCAAGCTGGAGATCGAAAGGGCGAGGAATCTCCAGCTGGAGGGCCGCAACGCGGCGCTCACCGCCGAGGTCCGCGACCTCAAGCAGGGCACCGAGGCGATCGAGGAGCGCGCGCGCTCGGAGCTGGGAATGGTCAGGCAGGACGAGGTGTTCTTCCAGATCGAGGATCAATCCGCGACGTCGGGCTCGAAGAAGAGCCACTGAATCTCGGGAAACTCGGCGCGCACCGCTGCCTCGGTGCGGTTGATCGCCGCGACCAGCTCGGCCGCCGTCGCGGCTTTCACCCTGGCCTTCACCGCGACCATCAGCGAGGCTCCGAGCTGCAGGGTCAACAGGCGAAAAAGCTGCTCGACTTCTTCACGTCCCTCGAGGAAGCGGCGCAAGCGCTCCTCGGTGTCCGGCGCGGCGCTCTGGCCGATCAACAGTCCCTTGATCTCCACCGCGATGCCGATCGCCACCACGACCAGCACCACGCCGATCGCCATCGAGCCGAGGGCGTCCCAGGCCGGATCTCCGGAAAGAATCGTCACCAGAACGGCGCACAACGCAAGCGCCAGTCCGAGAAGCGCCGCCAGGTCCTCGCCGAGAATCACCACCAGCTCGCTCTGCCGGGTTTCGCGGAACCAGCGCCAGAGGGTTTTTCCACCTCTGACCTTGTTCACTTCAATAAGGCAGGCGCGCAACGACACGGTCTCGGCGACAAGGCCGAACGCCAGGACGCCGACCGCCGCCCAGGGATAGCTGAGAGCCTCCGGCTGCTGCAGCTTGTGCCAGCCTTCGTACAGCGAGAATACGCCGCCGAGGGAGAACAGCACCAGGGCGACCACGAACGACCAGAAGAACACCGCCTTGCCCCAGCCGAGCGGGTAGTCGGGGCTCGGCGGCCGCTTTGCCTGCTTCATGCCCCAGAGCAGCAGCCCCTGGTTGCCGGAATCGGCGAACGAATGGATCGCCTCGGCGAGCATCGCACTCGACCCGGTGGCGATCGCAGCGACGGTCTTCGCGGCCGCGATGGCGAGATTCGCGCCCAGCGCATAGAGAATCGAGCGTACGGAGTCTGCTCTGGCGGACATGGATTTATACTAGTCGAAGGAGGCCGCCCATGAAACTCTCTTCCCAGCAGCTTCAGCAGTTCGACGGCGACGGCTATCTGTTCTTCCCGGACCTGTTCACGCCGCAGGAGATCAAGGTGCTGAACGACGAGGTGCCGGCGCTCTACGCGCAGCGCCGCCCCGAGAACGTGCGCGAGAAGAGCGGCGACGTGGTGCGCACCAATTTCGCCGCGCACCTGTACAGCTACCCGTTCGCCAAGCTCGCGCGCCACCCCCGCATGGTCGAGCCGATCAGGCAGCTGTTCGGCGAGGACGTGTACATGCACCAGTTCAAGATCAACGGCAAGGCGGCCTTCGACGGCGACCTCTGGCAGTGGCACCAGGATTACGGCACCTGGGTCAACGACGACCAGATGCCGGACGCGCGCGCCATGAACGTGGCGATCTTCCTGGACGAGGTCAACGAGTTCAACGGCCCGCTGATGCTCATCCCGGGCAGCCACAAGCAGGGCGTGCTGGAGGCCGGACATGATACGAGCACGACCAGCTATCCTCTCTGGGTCATTTCAAATCAAACCATAAAACTACTGGTGGACCACGGCGGGATCGTCGCCCCCAAAGGCCCGCCGGGCTCGATGATCCTGTTCCACGGCTGCCTGGTGCATGCCTCGAGCTCGAACCTGTCGCCGTGGAACCGCGTCAGCGTCTATCTGTCGCTGTGCGCGGTGTCGAACCACATCCGGCGGTTCAAGCGGCCCGGCTACATCGCGCACCGCGACTTCACGCCGATCCGGTGCCTGCCGGACGACTGCCTGCTGAAGCACTACGACGTTCCGCTTCCCTGGAAGGACGGCACGCCGCCGGAGCAGCTCCAAGGCGCCCTGAAGGCAGCGTGAATCTCTACGCAAAACTCAGGCAAAGAGAGCAGAACCCTCTTCGCATCGGCGTCATCGGCGCCGGCAAGTTCGGCGCGATGTACATAGCGCAGGTGCCGCGAACGCCCGGAGTGCATCTCGTCGGCATCGCCGACCTCTCGCCCGCCAATGCCAAGGAAAATTTGCAGCGGGTCGGCTGGGAGCCTTCCCGGTACGATGCTTCTTCTCTGGAAAAGGCCCTGAAAGAAAGCCGCACCCATGTGTCGGACGATTGGCAGGCGCTGGTCGCGCATCCCGGGATCGACATCGTCATCGAGTCGACCGGCAACCCGCTCGCCGCGGTCGAGCACGCGCTCGCCGCGTTCAGGAACCGCAAGCACGTGGTGATGGTGACGGTCGAGGCCGACGCCTTCTGCGGCCCGCTGCTCGCGAAGAAGGCGGCGGAGGCGGGCGTCGTCTACAGCCTTGCCTACGGCGACCAGCCGGCGATCATCTGCGATCTCGTCGACTGGGCGCGCGCCGCCGGCTTTCCGGTGGTGGCGGCGGGGCGCGGGCACAAGTGGCTGCCGCATTTCGCGCAGTCGACGCCCGAGACGGTATGGGGCCATTACGGGCTGACGCCGGAGCAGGCGGAGCTCGGCGGCCTCAACCCGAAGATGTTCAATTCCTTCCTCGACGGCTCGAAGCCGTCTTTGGAGACCACCGCGGTGTGCAATGCGACCGGGCTCACGCCCGCGCCCGAGGGGCTGCTTTACCCGCCCGGGTCGGTCGACGAGATTCCTGCGCTGATGCGACCCAGGCAGGAAGGCGGAGTACTGCACCACAAGGGGCAGGTCGAAGTCATCTCCTCCTTGCGCAGGGACGGCGCGGAGATCGCCTACGACATCCGCTTCGGGGTCTTCGTGGTGTTCGAAGGCGAAAGCGAATACATCCAGCGCTGCTTCATGGAGTACGGGGTCAAAACCGACCCCTCGGGCCGCTACGCCTGCATGTACAAGCGCTGGCACCTGATCGGCCTCGAGGTGGGAATCTCGGTGGCGTCGGTCGGATTGCGCGGCGAGCCGACCGGCTGCCCGACCGGCTGGCGGGCCGACGCCGTCGCGGTGGCCAAGAAGAATCTGGTCCCGGGCGAAATTCTTGACGGCGAGGGCGGCTACACCGTGGTCGGACGACTAATGCCGGCGGCGGCTTCGCTCGCGCAGGGCTGCCTGCCGCTCGGCCTCGCACACGGCTGCAAGCTGCTGCGCCCGCTCGCCGCGGGTCAGCCGCTCAGGTGGAGCGACGTGGCGATCGACGCGGGCTCGAGCGCCGTGCGCGCGCGCCGCGAGATGGAGCAGGCTTTCGGCGCGCCGGTGCGGAACGCCGCTTGAGGTACTCGTAAGCCCGGGTGTGGTCGGCGTCCGCCGGCAGGTGGCGCTCCGCGTCGCGCCATAGCTTCAACGCTTCGCGCAGGTAAGGCGCATCGATCCCGAGTTCGCGCGCGAGCCGATATGCGATGCCGACGTCCTTCACCATCAGCGCGAGCCTGAACCCGGAGGCGAAGGCCCCGGTCAGCACCTGCTGCGGGATCTTGCGCTCGGTGGCGCTGTTGCGCCCGGTGGAAGCGTTGATCGCCTCCAGCATCGGCTTCGGGTCCAGGCCGTACGCGCGCGCGATGAGCAGCGCCTCGAACCCGGCCAGCGTCCCTGCGGCGCCCAGGTAATTGTTCAGCGCCTTCACCGCGTGACCGGCGCCGAGCGGCCCGACGTGGAATACCCGGTCGCCCATCTTTTCAAGAAGAGGAGTTATCCGTTTTAGCGTCGCGGCGTTACCGCCCGCCATGATGGTGAGCGTGCCGTCGATCGCCTTCGGCACCGCGCCCGACACCGGCGCATCGACCAGCTCGATGCCGCGCGCGGCGAGCATCGTGCCGAGCGCGCGCGTGGCGGCCGGATCCGACGAGCTCATGTCGACGACCACCGTGCCGCTGTCGAGAGCGGGAAGCGCCTCGAGCACCGCTTTGCGCACCGCTTCGCCGTCGGGCAGCATGGTGATCACGACCTCGGCGCCCGCGGCCGCGTCCCGCACGGAAGGAGAGCTGCCGGTGCCGTTCAGGTCGAACGAGCGCACGGCGAAGCCTTCCTTGGCGAGATTGGCCGCCATGGGTTGCCCCATGCTGCCGAGCCCGATGAAAGCCAGCGTTCTCACGCCTTGCGGTCTTTGAATACTTCCCTGGCGCAGCGGAATGCCACCACGGCAGCGGGCACGCCGCAGTAGATCGCGGTCTGCAGCAGGACCTCCTTGATCTCGTCCTTCGTGAGGCCGTTGTTCAGGGCGCCGTTGAGATGGAGCTTCAGCTCATGCTCCTTGCCGAGCGCGGTCAGCATGCCGAGGTTCAGCACCGAGCGCATCTTGCGCGGCAGCCCGGGCCGGTTCCAGACGTCGTTCCAGCAGTAGGTGTTGAGCAGCTCGGTGAACTCGCGGTTGAACTCGTCAACCCCGGCCATCGACTTGTCGACCCACTCGGCGCCGAGCACCTCGCGGCGCGTCTTCAGGCCGGCGTCGTAGCGCAGCTTGTGGTCTCGCTTGTCCATTTTGCCTCCGTGAAAGGATGGATTTCCCGGCCTGGCGGCGCTCGGGCAGATGCGCGACCACGGTTTGCAGCCATGCCTGGTCGTCGGTCAGGGTGCGCAGCTCGGCGAGCGCTTCGCCCCTGGTCTGGCGCCAGCGCTCGACGACCCGGGGCTCGCTCTCCTTCTGGTGCGAGAACTCCAGGCGAATGCCGTTCGGGTCGAGGAAGTAGATCGAGTAGGTCTCGCAGCCGACATTGACCGGGCCGAGATACTCGATGTGCGCCTTCCTGATTCGATTCAGCACGTCGTTGAACTTCTGCTCGCTGACCGCGAAAGACACATGCTGCATCGTGCCGATCGCGTCGCGGTCGCCCCGCGGCTTGGCGCCCTTCGGGATCTCGAAGAAGGCGAGCAGCGAATCGCCGCCCGCATCGAGAAAGTAGTGGCGGATGTTCTCGAACGGCGGGTTGCCGCGGTTGCCCGGGCCGGTCCCCAGCCCCGGCGGGACCTTCAGAGCGTGCACCAGCGGCATGCCGAGGACGCGCAGGTAGAAATCCAGCGTCATCTTCATGTCGTCGGTGTTCAGCGCAAGGTGGTGCACCCCGCGGGAAAGGGGCTTTGACATCGAGCCGGCATGGTACCTAGAATTCGTACCTCGGGGGCGTCGCAGACTCCCCGCCTAAGACGCCTGGCGTCCAAGCTCTGCCAAGGAGAGCACATGGGCGCACGCCATTTTCACTCCCTCCGCTTTTACTCCCTTAAATGGCCGCTCGCCCTATTTTTGGCGACGGGGGTCTTCATGCATTCTTCCTACGCGGAAACCATAGGCTTCGATACGGACGCGGTCGGGTCGCTTCCCGATTCATGGGTGGAGGGCGTCACCGGCCGCGGCACGCCGCGCTGGACGGTCGAGAGCGACGCTTCGGCGCCGAGCAAGCCGAACGTGCTCAAGCAGTCGGGCGCGGGAACCTTTCCCTGGTGCGTCAGGCACAGGACGTCGATCGAGGACGGGTTCGTGGAAGTGAAGTTCAAGGCCCTCGCCGGGACCGAGGATCGGGCGGGCGGGGTGGTCTGGCGCTGGAAGGACGGCGACAACTACTACGTCGCGCGCGCGAATGCGCTGGAGAACAACGTATCGCTCTACTACACCGAGGCCGGACGACGCCGCACCCTGAAGTACGTCGATGCCCCGGTGCCGGCGAATAAATGGCATACGCTGCGAGTGGACTTCTCCGGCCGGCGAATTCGCGTGGCGTTGAACGGCAAGACGTACATCGAATTCGACGACAACCATATTGCCGGACCGGGCGCCGTCGGCATGTGGACCAAGGCGGACAGCGTCACCGCCTTCGACGACTTCAGCTACGGCTCGAAATAGCGATGATCCGCCGCGTGCTCGCGGCGCGGGCGCTGCGCGCCTTCGCCGACGGCTTCATCGCCGTGCTGCTGCCCGCGTACCTGCTGGCGCTCGGGCTGGGGCAGCTCGAGGTCGGGTTCATCAGCACCGCGACGCTGTTCGGCTCGGCGCTGGCGACGCTTGCGGTGGGTCGCTGGGGACATCGCTTCTCCATCCGCAGGCTGCTGCTCGGCACCTCGCTCCTCATGGCGGCGACGGGGCTGGCCTTCGCGGGCCTTTCTTCCCTGTGGCCGCTCCTCATCGTCGCGTTCGTCGGCACGCTCAACCCGAGCAGCGGCGACGTAAGCGTTTTCCTGCCGCTCGACCACACGCTGCTCGCCGCGGCGGCGCCGGCGGATGCGCGCACGTCGGTGTTCGCCCGCTACAGCTTCGCCGGCTCGCTGCTCGGCGCCATCGGCGCGCTCGCCGCCGCGGTGCCGGAATGGCTTGCCGCGCGCGGCGCCTTGTCGATGCTCGAGGCTCTGCGGGCGATGTTCGTGCTCTACGGCGCAGTCGGCGTCGCCGTATGGGCCCTGTATCTGCGACTTCCCGACGCGCGCGTGGAGGAAACGAAACCCGCTGCACCCCTCGGCCCGTCGCGCGGCATCGTGTGGCGGCTTGCCGGCCTGTTCAGCGTGGACTCGTTCGCCGGCGGGCTGGTCGTGAACTCGCTGCTTGCGCTGTGGCTGTTCGAGCGCTTCGGCATGTCGCTCACCGCCGCGGGGGCTTTCTTCTTCTGGACCGGCTTGCTCAGCGCAGCGTCGCAGCTTGCGGCGCCGCGAATCGCGCGGCGCATCGGTCTCGTCAACACCATGGTGTTCACGCATATCCCGGCGAACCTGTGCCTGATCGGCGCTGCGCTCGCGCCGACGCTCGAGCTCGCGCTCGGGCTCCTGCTTGCGCGCAGCGCGCTCTCGCAGATGGACGTCCCCGCGCGCAGCGCTTTCGTGATGACGGTGGTTACGCCCGAGGAACGCCCCGCTGCGGCGAGCTTCACCGCGGTGCCGCGCAGCCTCGCTTCCGCGCTCAGTCCCTCGTTGACCGGCGCCATGTTCGCTGCCGGGGCCATGGCCGCTCCGCTGGTGATCTGCGGCGTTCTGAAGACCGCCTACGACCTCGCGCTGTTCGCGGCCTTTCGCCGCGCGGAGCCTCGCGCCTAGTGCTCGTGCCTGTGATGGAGATCGGGATAGTGCGGGTGGCTGTGCACCAGGCGCGAGTGGCGATGGGGGTGGCTGTGCGGCTCGCCGCCGTCAAAACCGAGATCGTGTTCGTGCGAATGATGCTCGTCGTGCACGTGGACATGGGCATGCTCGATCGGCGCGTGGACGTGCCGGTGCTCGTGCCGCTCGGTGACATGCAGCCATACGCCGAGCGCCATCAGCGCCGCGGCGACCCAGAACAGCGCCGTGGCTTGCTCGCCTAGCACCGCGAGGGCGACCGCGGCTCCGAAGAAAGGCGCGATGGAAAAGTACGCCGATGTGCGTGCGGTGCCGAGCCCGCGCAGCGCGACGATGAAGAGCGCCAGGCTGATGCCGTAGCCGAAAAAGCCCACTATGGCGGCTGCCGCGATTGCACCTGCTCGCGGCAACAGCGCGCCCTGGGCCAATGCCAAGGCGAGATTGACGGCACCGGCGATCAACCCTTTAAGGCAGGCGATCGTCGCCGCGTCGCCGCCGGAGACGCGCCGCGTGAAGTTATTGTCGAGCGCCCATCCGAGGCAAGCCGCCGCAATGAGCAGCGGTCCCGCGACGCCGCCGGCGCGCGGCAACTGTTCCCATGAAAGCACCACGCCGCCGGCCACGATCGCCAGCATGCCGATAAAGACGCGCCGGTCGACGTTTTCCCGAAAGGCAGTCCAGGCGATCGCTGCCGTGAGCGCGGCCTCCAGATTGAGCAGCAGGGACGCCGTGGCGCCATCGGTGCGCACTAGGCCGAACATGAGCAACGCCGGCGCGATGACGCCGCCAGCGACGATGGCGGCGCCCAGCCAGGGCCATTCGGACCTAGCCAGGACGACACGGCTCGCAGCAGGCCTCACGGTGATCCACGCGAGAAGCCCCAGCCCGCTGCCGAGATATAAAAGCGCGGCGAGCAGCAGCGGCGGCAATTCGCCAAGCAGCAGCTTGGCGAGCGGTGTGCTGGCGCCGAACAGCGCCGCGGAGATCAGCGCATAGGCGATTGCGGCTACCGGCATTTATCCGGTGTAGACGGGCGCAGGCTGGCTGAAATAGCTGTCGAGCAGGTGGTAGACCAGCCGCCAGTTCTTCGAGCGCGTGCTGGTGTGCGCGATCCCCGGCATGACGATGAACTGCTTGTCAGGGTTCGGCAGCTTGGCGAAGAAATTGGACAGGTCCTGGAACGAGGCGATGCCGTCCCACTGTCCCCGCAGGATGAGCGTCGGCACGCTAATGCGCTCCGGGTCGAGCACCGGCAGATTCGCCGACATGTCGATATAGGTGCCGGTCGGCACGGAGGTATCGAGGGCCAGCACCGCGTCGGCGAATGCTTCCACGACCGTCAGGTCGCTCGTCCCGGGATGGTCGCGCGTGAAGATGCTGCGCACGAAATCGCGGTCGATCGGCCTGCGGTTGCTCGCGCGGAACTGCGGCAGGCGTTTGCGGCGCTCCGCGAGCGTCGGGCTGCCTTCGCCGGTCCACACCAGCGCATCGAGCGCTACCCGCTGCACGCGCTCGGGATGGCGCTGCGCGAAAAGCCCCGCCCTCAGCGCGCCAGAAGAGGAACCGTAAAGGAAGACCTTCGGGGAATTCGCGTTCTTCGCGATGTACTCTGCTGCAGCAGCCGCGTCGTCGGCGCCGCAAGAGACATCCGCATTGACGGGCCGCCATTTGTCCGAGCGGCCGTAGCCCTCGCAGTCGACGCACCAGGTGTCATAGCCCAGGCGCGCGAACCAGTCCATCGTCGAGGCTTCCGGCTTGCCTGGAATCTGCAGGTCGAACACCGGAGTCGCCGAGACCGACGAGCCGTGCACGAAGAGAATCGTTCCCTTGGGCGCGTCCGCCATGCGCTTGCGCCACATGAACAGGCGCACGTCGCCGGCATCGGCTTTTTTCGTCGTCCAATGCTCGCTACCGCGGATAAGCGCGCCTCGTGATGGTTGTTCGGCCGGCTGGCCCAATGCGCGCGCAGCGGCCAGCCCGGCCGCCGTGCAAGCTCCCTGCAAGAGAAAGCTGCGTCTGTAGTTCATAGTTGCCATTGCCTTCGGTTGTTTGCGGAACTAGACTGATTCTGTCACAGCGGGGGTTGAGAATGATCATGAAAAGCCGTGCCATGTTGCAGCTCAGCATCTCTTTCGTAGTGCTCTTGTTTGGCCTGATCGGTCTTGCTCCTATCACGGGCGCCGAAGATTCCAAAGACACGCAGGCGCTGCTGGAGGCGCTGGGGAAGAGCAAACTCACGGTCCTGGATGGTGTGCGGCAGGCAGCGAAGGGCGGTGCCGTGCCGATCTCGGCGAAATTCGAGCTGGAAGACGGCAAGCTTTCACTCTCGGTCTATACGGCGGGAAAGGGGCTTTCCGTCCCGCCTGAGCAGAACGTGCTTCAAGAGCTCAGCGGAAGTCCGGAAGGCGAGAAGTGGACGCCGAACGTCGAAGTGTTCAAGGACGTTGCGCACGTCGCAAGATCGTCGGCGCAGCTTACTTTGATGGCGCTCGGCAATAGCTCTCTTGCAGACATCATCGCGCGCGCTCAGAAGGTCCAGTCCGGCACCGTTTTCTCCGTAACGCCCGTGATCAGAAACCACACGGCGGTTACAGAAGTTCTAATGTCGGATCACGGCAAGGTGCAGAAAGTCCTCCAGCCGCTGTAACTCACTTCGCGATTCTGACCAGGGTCACCTTGTTGACCAGGCTGTTGGCGAGGACGAAATTGCCGTCTCTCGTGACGTCGGTGTTGCGCACGATGTTGCCGCCGCCCGGAATCGCCCAGCTCTGGAATTTCTCGGTCTTGGGATCGAAGCGCACCACCGTGTTCGGCACGGACTCGGATTCGCTGTACCAGATGACATCGCTGATCGCGGAGATGCCGTAGGGGGCGGACTTCGGCCCGCTCGGCGATTGCCATTCGGTCACTTTCCCGGTCGCAGGATCGAGCCTGCCGAGATAGCCGCGCGAGTAGTCGGTGTACCAGACGATATCATCGCTCGTCATCGCGATGCGCCGCGGACGCGCTGCAGGATCCGGTAATGTGTACTCGCGGATCGCCAGGGTCTTCGGATCGACGGCGGCCACCTTGTTCGTGCCGAACTGCACGACGAACACGGTGCCTTTCGAATTCAGCGCCATGCCATAAGGACGCGACTTCGGCGTAGGCGGCGTCAGCAGCTTGATCTCGCCGCTCTTCGGATCGAGCCGACCGATGCGGTTGGAGTTCTGCACCGTGAACCAGAGGATTCCGGCCTTATCGAAGATCAGGGTGTGCGGGTCTTTTGCGTCCGGGTCCGGCATCTTGTACTCGGTGACGTTGCCGGTTTTCGGGTCGAGCTTGCCGACCAGCGCTCCGGTGTTGCCCGTGTACCAGATGTTGCCGGCCTTGTCCTCGACCAGGCCATGCGGCCCCGAGTGGGGCGTCTTGAGCGGATATTCCTTGACCTGGCTGGTCTTCGGATCGACGCGGCCGAGCACATTCGCCATCTGCCCGGTGTACCAGAGCGAGCCGTCTCGCGCCGCCAGCGGATCGTGCGGTCTCGATCCCGGTGTCGCCGCCTGCCATGCCCTCATCGATAGCTTCACGGGTCCGGGCACCAGCACGGCCGCGGGTCTGCCTGTCACGGGAAAGGTCTTGGCGAGATAGTCGGTCATGGGCCCAAGCTGATCCGGCGCGATGTTCACGCCGTGGTTCATCATCATGCGCATGACGGTCTTCCAGTCCTCGGGCGTGTATCCGGAACCGGTGCGAGCGGTAAGGGCATGGCAGCTGTTGCACTGGGCGTCGACCAGCGCCTTTCCGCTTGCGTCGGGCATGTCTTTCTGGGCCCAGGCCGGAAGCGCCGAACAAAGAAGAGCCGCTGCAATGAAGCGATACAAGTGGATAAGCATCGTTTTTCCCCGATTGAGACGCGGAATCATTCTTGCACAACGCCCCGCCCGCGGTAAGCTGGAAGGTGGAACGACTGGAAGGGGGCCAATAGTGTTTGCGCGATCGATTGTCTGTGCAGCGCTCGCCGTAGCGGCATCGATTGCTGCAGCGCAAGGCTTTCCCGAGCGCCCGATCCGGATCATCGTTCCGTTGACGCCCGGCGGCTCGCCCGACACCATCGCGCGCTCGATCGCCGCCGGGCTGCAGAACATCTGGTCCCAGCCGGTGGTCGTCGAGAACCGGCCAGGCGGCAGCCAGAACATCGGCGCCGACCTGGTGGCGAAGAGCGCGCCCGACGGCTACACCTGGCTGCTCGCTCCCGACAACGTCTTCTCGGTCAACCCGCACCTGGGCAAGCCGCCTTTCGATCCGCTCACCGACTTCGCCCCCGTGACCGAGGTGGCGCGCATCCAGTTCCTGCTGGTCGTGCCGCCCTCGGTGCCAGCCGCTTCGGTGCAGGAGCTGGTCGCCTACGCGAGAGCGCGGCCCGGCGAGCTCAACTTCGGCTCCTCCGGCAACGGCAGCCCGCAGCACCTGGGCGCGACGCTGTTCCAGATGCTCACCGGCACCCGGATGAACCATGTGCCGTACAAGGGAGCAGCCCCGGCGGTTGCCGATCTGCTCCCGGGGCGCATCCAGGTGTGGATCGGCGCGGCGAACACCCTGCTGCCGCATATCAAGGACGGCAAGCTGCGGCTCCTCGGCAGCACGGCGCCCGCGCGCTTCCCGAACCTGGGCGACGTGCCGACCATCGCCGAGGCCGGCGTTCCGGGTTATGCCCTCGATCCGTGGCTTGGCCTATTCATGCCTGCCCGGGTTTCTTCGGACATCATCGCGAAAGTCAATGCGGAGGTCGTTCGGATCCTCAACGCCCCGGACTTAAAATCGCGGCTCGCGTCGCAAGGCATCGAGATCGTCACCAGCTCGCCGGCCGAATTTGCGCGCTTCATCCGCGAAGACAACGCCAAATGGGGAAAGCTCATCCTGGAGGCGAACATCCATGGAGAAT